>Ga0209103_1000321_pt1 | contig 15162 bp, 12 predicted proteins | sample 4C3metaG_FD_184152 | JGI IMG/M metagenome (GOLD analysis project Ga0209103, IMG submission 184152) | Freshwater bacterial and archeal communities from Indian Creek, Illinois, USA - 4C3 metaG (SPAdes) (version 2) | ecosystem: Environmental > Aquatic > Freshwater > Unclassified | place: USA...
CACCTGGCGAGTCCGGGGCCTCGGCCTCGCCCACCGCCTCGGAGGCTTCCTGGTCCCAGAAGATTTCCACCCCGCGTTCCGGCGGCGCATCGGCGGGCTGGCGCTGGTGAAGCAGGACCAAGGCGGCCAGGGCCGCGCCGTGCAGCATCAGCGAAAGCAGGGCCGGGATGGAAAAATCAGCCCCCCTGGCCGGCGTTGCCCAGCGCCCGCCCGGCTTCACAGAACCAGCACCCCGCTATGCTTCGCCTTGTTGTCCGGCTCCACATGGATGGTGATGACGGCACTGCCCAGCTCGGCCTTCAGGGCGGCTTCCACGCGATCGCAAATCGCATGCGCCTCCACCACGCGCATTTCGCCAGGCACCACCAGATGGAACTCGATGAAGGTGGAACGCCCCGCCTGGCGGGAGCGGATGTCATGCGCCTCGATCGCGCCTTCGGCCTCGGCGGCAACGGTGGCGCGGATGCGGGCCAGCAATTCGGGCGAGAGCGCCTCATCCATCAGCCCGCCCACGCTTTCGCGCATCAGCCTTGCACCACTGACCAGGATGTTCACCGCCGTCAGCGCTGCCAGCAGCGGGTCCAGCCACAGCAGCCCCGAGGCCATCGCCAGCGCCACGCCGATCAGCACGCCGATGGAGGTGACGACATCGGCCAGCAAATGCCGCGCATCGGCCAGCAGCGCGGGGGAGCGCAGGCGCTTGCCCTGCTTGAACAGAACGCGGCACCAGACGGCATTCACCGCCGTGGCCGTCATCGCGACACCGAAGGCCATCAGGCTCAGCTCCGGCGTGCGGGGCGCGTTCCAGACCTGCCAGCATTCATGCAGGATGATGAAGGCCGCCACCAGGATGAGCGCGCCTTCCAGCACCGCAGAAAAATACTCCGCCTTGTCATGGCCATAGGGGTGGTTCACATCGGCCGGCTGGGCCGCGAAATGCACGGCCACGAGGGCTGCGATGGCGGCCGCCACATTCACCACGCTTTCCAGCGCATCGGCGAACAGGGCCACGCTGCCGGTCAGCCACCAGGCGACCAGCTTCATCGCCAGGACGGCGAGGGCAATGGCAACACTGCCTGCCGCGAGGGGAACGGCGCGGGTCAACCTCGTCCTCATGGCTGGGGTGGGGGCCGCATCCTCTAGACCATTCTGACTGCCTCGCGAAGCGTCACGGGTGCCATGGAAGCTTCACCGAACCGTGCCCCCCCTGTCATCTGCGCCGCATATCTCGCTCCACATGACGTTCCAGACCAATTCACCGGGCCTCTCGGTCGAGGGCGCCCGCCTCTCCCTCGGCGGCACGCCCATCCTGCGCGATGTCTCGCTGGAGGTTGCGCGGGGCGAATTCGTGGCGCTGCTGGGGCCTTCGGGCTGCGGCAAGACATCCCTCATGCGGGTCATCGCGGGCATCCAGACCGCCGATGCCGGGGTGGTGCGCATCGGCGGGCGGGAGGTGACGGGGCTGCACCCGGCGCGGCGCGATGTCGCCATGGTGTTCCAGTCCTATGCGCTCTACCCGCACCTGACCGTCGCGCAGAACATCGCGGTGCCGCTGACCATGCGCCGGCTTTCCGCCGCGCAGCGCCTGCCGTGGCTCGGCGGCCTGCTGCCCGGCAGCCGGGCGGCAGGCGCCGCCATCGCCGCCGATGTGGCCGGCATCGCCGAGCCGCTGGGCCTCGCGCATCTCCTGGCACGCAAGCCCGGGCAGCTTTCAGGCGGGCAAAGGCAGCGCGTCGCCCTGGCACGGGCCGTCATCCGCGAGCCCGGCGCGTTCCTGCTCGACGAGCCGCTCTCCAACCTCGACGCCGCGCTGCGCGTGACGACGCGGCGCGAGATCGTGGAGATCCATCGCCGCGTGGGGGCCGCAACCCTCTATGTCACGCATGACCAGTCCGAGGCGCTGACCATGGCGGACCGGGTGGCCGTGATGCAGGCGGGCAGCATCCTCCAGATCGCCACCCCCGAGGAGATCTACCGCGAGCCGGTGGATCTTCGCGTGGCCAGCTTCATCGGCAGCCCGCGCATCAATCTCCTCGATGCCGAAATCGGCGAGGATGGCGTGGTCCGCGTCTCGGGCACGGCCACGGTGCTGCACAGCCACGCCCGCGGCCACGTCACCCTTGCCATCCGGCCGGAGGATTGGGTGATGGGCGCCGAGGGGCCGGAGGCGCGTGTCGAGCACACGGAATTCCTGGGCGACCATGCGCTGGTGCATCTGCGGCTGGGCGGTGGCGCCGTGACCCTGCGCGCCGGCCCAGGCGCGCTGCCCCATGCGGGCGAGATGCTGCGCCTGGGCTTCGATCCGGCCCGCGCCCTGATCTTTGGCCCCGATGGCCGCCGCATCGCCGCGCATCGGCGGGAGGCCGCCTGTGCCTGACGCAAGCTTGGCCCTCAGGGCGCGCAGCCCCACCAGGCGAAGCGAGGCCCTGGGCGCCTGGCTGCTGACCCTGCCCGCCGCCCTCTCCTTCGCGCTGCTGCTGCTGCTGCCCACCCTGGCCGCCATCGCCCTGGCCTTCACGGATTATGAGCTGGGGCTGATCCCGGTCTGGATCGGGCTGGAGAATTTCCGGGAGCTGCTGGCGGATCGCGGCTTCCGCCGCTCCTTCTTCAACACGATCATCTATGTGGGCCTGGTGGCGCCGCTCTCGGTGGGGCTGGGCCTGGCGCTCGCGCTGCTGATCGAGGCCGGTGCGCGCGGGCGCGTCTTTTTCCGCGCGGTGTTCTTCCTGCCGGTGGTCTCCCTTACCGTGGCCATGGCGGCGGCCTGGCAGTATCTGCTGCATCCCACCATCGGCCCGGTGAACACGCTGCTGCGCCTCATCGGCGTCACGGGGCCGGCCTGGCTTTCTTCCTCCGACACGGTGCTGATCTCGCTGGCCGCCATCGGCGTCTGGGAGAATGCCGGCTTCAACATGGTGCTGTTCATGGCGGGCCTCACCGCCATTCCGCGCGAACTGCGCGAGGCGGCCTGCGTCGATGGCGCGCATTCCGGCTGGTCACGCTTCTGGCTCGTCACCTGGCCCTTGCTGGGGCCGACGACGCTGTTCGTCGTGACCATCACCATGATCCGCAGCATCCGGGTGTTCGACACGGTGGCCGTGCTGACGCGCGGCGGGCCGAACAAGGCGAGCGAGGTGCTGCTCTACACCATGTACACTGAGGGCTTCACCTTCATGCGCCTGGGCTATTCGGCAGCCATCACGCTGGTCTTCCTGGTGATCGTGCTGGCACTCATGTGGGTGCAGACCCGCGTGCTGGATCGGCGGGTGCATTATGGGTGACGGCCGCACTCTCCTGCGGGACCTTCCGCGCCTGGCGCTGCTCAGCCTCCTCGGGCTGATCATCCTCTCGCCCTATATCTGGATGCTCTCCGCCTCCCTGAAGCCGACGGACGAGATCTTCCGCGCCAATCTCGCGCTCATCCCCGAGCGTTTCGCGGCGGTCGAGAACTACTCCCGCGTCTTCGCGCAGGTGCCGGTGGGCCGCTACCTGCTGAACGGCGTGATCGTCTGCGGCGGGATCTTGTTCTTCCAGCTGCTCTTTGCCATCCCGGCCGGATATGCGCTGGCCAAGCTGCGCTTCCCCGGACGCGAATGGGTCTTCGGCGCCGTCATGCTGGGCCTGCTGGTGCCGCCGCATGTGCCCGCCCTGCCGCTTTACGCGGGCCTCGCGGCACTCGGCATGCTGAACACCTATGCCGCGCTGATCATCCCCTCGACCATCTCGGTCTTTGGCATCTTCCTGTTCCGGCAATTCTTCCGCTCCCTGCCCGATGATCTGATCCACGCCGCGCGACTGGATGGCATGAGCGAGGGCGCCATCGTCTGGCGGGTGGCGCTGCCCAATGCCTGGCCGGCCGCGACGGCCTTCGCGATCTTCTCGGTCGTGGCCCATTGGAATGACCTGTTCTGGCCGCTCATCGTCGTCACCGGCACGGAATACGCAACGCCCGCACTGGGCGTGCTGCATTTCCACACCGAGGAAGCCGGCGATGATTTCGCGGCCCTCATGGCGGCCTGCGCGATCATGACCGCGCCACTCATCCTCGCCTTCCTCGTCGCGCAGCGGCGCTTCGTCGAGGGCATCGCCACCACCGGCCTCAAGGGATGAGGCCGCGTAACCATGGAGACCACGCAAATGCTTGAACGCCGCAGCCTTGGCATTGCCGCCGCCACCGCAGCCCTCCTCACCCCGCGCGTGTTGCGCGCGCAGGGTACCACCGACATCACGGTGCACTACGCGCAGCCCTTCATCTTCAAGGAGAGCTACGACGCCATCGCCGCGGAATTCGCCAAGCGCGAGCCGAACATCCGCATCAACTGGGTGACGACGCCGAATTACCAGGAGGGCATGCAGCTCATCCTCCGGCAATCGGCCACGGGGCAGATGCCGGATCTCTCCTACCAGGGCTTCAACCGCCTGCGCCTCTTTGCCGAGCGCGGCATCGCGCAGGATGTGATGCCGATGCTCCGTGCCGAGGGCGAGCCCGCCGCCATGGGCTATTCGCCCAGTATCCTGGCGCTGGCGCATTTCGGCGGGATGCAGGCGGGCCTGGCCTACGCCGCCTCCAACCCGATCTGCTATTTCAACGCCGACCTCGTCCGTCGCGCCGGCGGCAACCCCGACGCCATGCCGACCGACTGGCCCGGCACGCTGGCGCTTGCCGCGCGCATCAAGGCGCTGGGGGGCGGCACGGAGGGCATGTTCTATTCCTGGCCCGGCGATGACTGGATGTTCTCGGCCTTGCTCTTCGGCCATGGCGGCCGCATGCTGACCGAGGATGAGCGCGACGTCGCCTTCGACGGCCCCGAGGGCCTCGCCTCGCTTCGCCTGCTGGACAGCATGGTGAAGGTCGGCGGCATGCCCAACCTGACGCGTGAGGGCGCGCAGCAGGCCTTCGCCGCCGGGCGGCTGGGCATGTTCTTCTGGACCACCGCAGCCCTGCGCGGCACCATCCAGCAGGTTGGCCGCAATTTCGAGCTGCGCACCACCGTCATGCCGGTGATTGACGCGCAGCGCGGCCGCCTGCCCACCGGGGGTGCCGCCGGCATGCTCACCGCGCGCGATCCCGCCAAGCGCGAAGCCGCATGGAAATTCCTGCGCTTCTCCACCAGCACCGAGGGCACCACGCTCATGGTCCGCAACACGGGCTATGTACCGACCAACCAGCTGGCCATTGATGAGCCGCGCTGGCTGGCCGAATTCTACCAGCAGAACCCGCTATTCCAGGCGGCAACGCGGCAGGCCAATATCAGCATCCCCTGGTACGCCTTCCCGGGCGCGAATTCGGTGCGCGTGACGCAGGCCATGGTGGATAATCAGGCGCGCGTCGTCGAACAGCGGGCGACACCCGAACAGGCGCTGGCGGATATGGCGAACGAAGTTCGGCGCCTGCTGCCACGGCCGCGTGGGTGAGGACAAGGCCAGGGCGCTGCGCTGGACCCGCTGGGGCCGAAAGGCTCCAGCCCTCCTTTTGCCAGCCTGTCTTTTGCCAGCCTGTCTTTTGCCAGCCTGTCTTTTGAAAGAACCGACATGATCACGACAATCGCGCAGGTCAGCGATACGCATCTGTCCAAGCGCAAGCCGCTCTTTGATGGCAATTTCGCGCCGGTCCAGGAGGCGCTCCGCGCGGCGAAGCCCGACCTCGTGATCCACACCGGCGATCTCTCGCTCGACGGCGCAGACTCCCATGAGGATCTGCGCCACGGCTCGGCCGCCATGAACGCCCTCGGGCTGGATTGGCTGGCCCTGCCGGGCAATCACGATGTGGGCGATGACGCCGTGCTGCGCGGCAAACAGCCCATCACCCCCGAACGCCTTGCCCGCTGGGAAGGTTGCGTGGGGCCGCTGCACTTCGTCCGCGACATTCCAGGCTGGCGGCTGATCGGGCTGGACAGCCAGGGCTTCTCCGCCAACCCCGCGCACCGCGCCGCCATCGCCGAGGCGATCGCGGGCGCCGGGTCGCGGCGCATCGCGCTGTTCCAGCACAAGCCCATCACCGAGGAAGCGCTGGATGATGCGGCCGTGAATTACTGGCCGCTGCTGCCCTCACCGCGTGGCGAATTGCTCGCCATGTTCGGGGCGGCGCGCCCGGCCCTGATCGCCAGCGGCCATGTGCATCAGTGGCGGGACCGGGTGGCCGATGGCATCCGGCAAATCTGGGCGCCGGCCGTGGGCTTCGTCGTGGGCGATGCGTGGCAGCATCGGGTGGGCGACAAGCTCCTCGGCTGGGTCGAGCATGAATTCCACGCCGACGGCACGCATGCGGCGCGGCTGCACCACATGCCCGCTCTGCCGCTGCACGATATCGGCGAAATCCCGGAGGCCTACGGCCCCATGACGCGCCTGGACTGACGCGCTTCCAGGGGACGCAACATCAGACCGAGAAGTATTTCGCCCGCGGGTGGTGCAGCACGATGGCGCTGGTGCTCTGCTCGGGATGGAGCTGCCATTCATCGCTGATATCCACGCCGATGCGCTTGGCATCCAGCAGGTCGAGAATGGCAACCTGGTCCTCCAGCTTCGGGCAGGCGGGATAGCCGAAGGAATAGCGGCCACCGCGATAGCCCTGGCTCAGCATCTTCTCGATGTCGCGCTCATCCTCCGAGGAGAAGCCGAGTTCGGCGCGGATGCGCTTATGCGTGACTTCCGCCAGCGCCTCCGCCATCTCGACCGACAGGCCGTGCAGATAGAGGTAATCCTGATAGCGATTTTCCTCGAACCAGCCGCGGGCGATATCGGACGCCTTCTGGCCGACGGTGACGAGCTGAAGGCCGATCACGTCGCGTTCGGCATCGTCAATGTCGCGCACGAAATCGGCGATGCAGTCGCCATCCTCCTTGGGCTGGCGCGGCATGTTGAAGCGGGCCACTTCCGTGCTGCCATCCTCGGCGAAAAGAATCAGGTCATTGCCCTGGCCGGCGCATTTCCAGTAGCCGTAGATGGCCTGCGGCTTGAGGATCTTCTGCTCCTCGGTCAGCGCCAGCATGCGCTTCAGGACGGGGCGAAGCTCCTGCTTCGCCCAGCCCAGGAAATCCTCCAGGCTGCGGCCGGCTTTCCGGAAGCCCCATTGGAACTGGTACAGGCTGCGTTCATTGATGAAGGGGACCAGCGCCTTGGGGTCGGTCTCGATCACCTTCGCCCCCCAGAAGGGCGGCACGGGCGTGGGCAGGTTGGCCGTCTCGCGGCGGCGACGGATCTGGGCATAGGCGAGGTCCACCGGCGCAAACCCGCGCGGATCGGCCTGGCCGAGCACGCGTTTCTCATTCTTCGACTTGCCCGCACGCCTGGACTGGATGGCGCCCAGATAGCCCTCGAAGTCATTGCCCATCACCTTGTCCATCAGGTGCAGGCCGTCGAAGGCGTCGCGCGCATAGACCACCTTGCCGCAGGCATAGGCCTGCACGCAGTCATCCTCGACATAGTTGCGCGTCAGCGCGGCGCCGCCCAGCAGCACCGGAATCTCGATCCCCTGGCGGGACATCTCCTCCAGGTTCTCGCGCATCACCACGGTGGATTTCACCAGCAGGCCGGACATGCCGATGGCGTTGGCGCGATGCTCCTTCGCCGCGGCCACGATGTCGTTCAGCGGCACCTTGATGCCGAGATTCACAACCTTGTAGCCGTTATTGGTGAGGATGATGTCCACCAGGTTCTTGCCGATATCATGCACGTCACCGCGCACGGTGCCGAGCACGATGGTGCCCTTCTCCTGCCCTTCGACGCGCACCATGTGCGGCTCCAGATAAGCGACGGCGGCCTTCATCGTCTCGGCCGACTGGAGCACGAAGGGCAGCTGCATCTTGCCGGCGCCGAACAGCTCGCCCACCACCTTCATGCCATCCAGCAGCACGTCGTTGATGATGGCCAGCGGTTCCATCCCCTCGGCCATGGCGGCGGCGAGTTCATCGTCCAGGCCCTTGCGGTCGCCATCCACGATGCGGTCCTTCAGGCGGCCCTGCACCGTCGCGGCCTTCACCTTGGCGACGTTGTCGGCGGCCTTGCGGCCCGAGAACATCTCCAGCACCTTTTGCAGCGGATCGTAGCCTTCCTCGCGGCGGTCATAGATGAGGTCTTCCATGACCTTCACCTCCTCCGCCGGAATCTTGTGCAGCGGCTTGATCTTGCTGACATGCACGATGGCGCCCGTCATCCCCGCCTTCACGGCGTGATCCAGGAACACCGAGTTCAGCACATGCCGCGCGGCGGGGTTCAGGCCGAAGGAGATGTTGGACAGGCCCAGCATGATCTGGATATCCGGGAATTTCTCGCGGATCATCCGGATGCCATCCAGCGTCCAGACGCCAAGCTTGCGGTCATCCTCATTGCCGGTGGCGATGGTGAAGGTCAGCGGGTCGATCATGAGGTCGGATTGCGGCAGGCCATATTGGTTGCACGCGAATTCCACCAGGCGCTCGGCGATGCGCAGCTTGTCCTCGGCGGTCTTGGCCATGCCGACTTCGTCAATGGTCAGCGCGATGACGGCGGCGCCGAACTTCTTGGCGAGCTTCATGCGGTCATGCGCCGCGCCCTCGCCTTCCTCGAAGTTGATCGAATTGATGATGGGCTTGCCGCCATGCAGCTTCAGCGACGCCTCGATGACGTTGGTCTCGGTGCTGTCAATCACCAGCGGGCTGTTCACGCTGGAGGTGAAGCGGGTGATCACCTCGCTCATCTCGAACATCTCGTTGCGGCCAACAAAGGCGGTGCAGATGTCCAGGCTGTTGGAGCCCTCGGCCACCTGCTCACGGCCGATGGCCAGGCAGCCATCCCAGTCATTGGCTTCCTGCACGGCGCGCCAGGCCTTGGAGCCATTGGCGTTGCAGCGCTCGCCGATCGAAAAATAGGAATTCTCCTGACGCAGCGCAGTCGCGGAATAGAGCGAGGCGACGGAGGGAACCCAATGGAATTTGCGGGGAGCGGGTGTGGGGCGGTGCTTGTCGCCCCCCAGCCGCCGCAGCATCGCATCCTGCGCCGCGATATGCGGCGTGGACGTCCCGCAGCAGCCGCCTATGAGATGAAATCCGTCCTCGACCACGAAGCGCTCCATCCACACGGCCATTTCCTCGGCGCCGAGCGGGTAATGCGTCTTGCCATCCACCAGCTCCGGCAGGCCGGCATTGGGTTGCACGCTGAGCAGGCCGGGCCAGTTCTGCGAAAGCCAGCGCAGATGCTCCGCCATCTCCTGCGGGCCGGAGGCGCAGTTCAGGCCCAGCAACGGCACGTCGAGCGAGTGGATCACCGCCGCCGCCGCCGAAATATCGGGGCCGACCAGCAGCGTGCCCGTCGTCTCCACCGTCACCTGCACGAAGATGGGAATATCGCTCTTGGTCTGCGCCTTGGCGATCTTCGCCGCGTTCACGGCGGCCTTGATGTAGAGCGTATCCTGGTTCGTCTCGGTCAGGATCGCATCCGCGCCGCCGGCGATGAGGCCGAGGCATTGCAGCGCCAGCGCCTCCTCCAGCGCGTCATAGGTGATGTGGCCCAGGCTCGGCAGCTTGGTGCCGGGGCCGATATCGCCCACCACCCAGCGATGGCGGCCATCGGCGAAGCTTTCCGCAGCTTCGCGCGCCAGTTCCACGCCAAGCTTGTTGATCTCGAAGGCGCGGTCGCCCAGTTCGAATTCTTCCAGCGTGATCGGGCTGCCGCCGAAGGTGTTGGTCAGCACCATGTCGGCGCCGGCCTCGTAATAGCCGCGATGGATCTCGCGGATCAGCTCGGGGCGCGAGAGGGAGAGCACCTCGGTGCAATTCTCCTTGTCCCAGAAGTCCTTGATGATATCGAGCGTCAGCGCCTGGACGCGGCTGCCCATGCCGCCATCACAGAGCAGCACGCGGTCACGCAGGGCATCAAGAAGGTGCGGGCGAGAGGCCATGGGTCGGGTTCTTCTTCAGTTCAGGCGTGGGTAAGGGCGTCGGCGGCGAGCTTTTCCGCGCGCCAGACGCGAACGGGAAGGCGGCCCGGAATGTCCTGCCGGGCAGCCAGGGCGCAACCGGCCTGACCGAGCCAGCCGGCCAATTCGGAATCATCAAAGCCCGGCCAGCGATGCGCGAAGCGGGCCAGCACCTCCGCGGAGCCGTGCGGGGCGAGATCGGCCACCAGCAGCACGCCGCCGGGGCGCAGCACGCGCGCGGCTTCGACCAGGGCGGCGGCGGGGTCTTCGGCGTAATGCAGCACCATTTGCAGGGTCACGGCGTCAAAGCTGCAATCGGCCAAGGGCAGGCGATACATGTCCGCTTGGCGCACCGTGCAGGATTCCGCGAGGCCACGCTCGGAGAGGCGGGCGCGGGCCAGGGCCAGCATCTCCCGGCTGGCATCCACGCCCAGCGCGCGGCGGGTGCGCGGCGCCAGCAACTCCAGCAGGCGGCCCGTGCCGGTGCCGATATCGAGCAGCGCCTCGATCCGCTCTGGCAGGGCTGCCAGCAGCGCGGCCTCGATGGAATCCGCGTTCAGGTCCAGCGCGCGCAGCTCATCCCAATCCATCCCCTCGCGCTGGAATACGTCGGAGGCGGCGCGGGCGCGTTCGGCGGCGATGCGCGCCGCCTGGCGGCGATCGGCTTGCAGCACCGGCTCCTCCTCCGGCAGGCGGGCAAGGATGACGCGGACCAGGTCGGCTTGCGCCGGAACCTGGAAATAGACATTGGAACCCTCCGGCAGCCGCTCCAGCAGCCCGGCCTCGGTCAACAGCTTCAGGTGGCGCGAGAGGCGCGGCTGGGACTGGCCCAGCACGGCGCAAAGCTCGGTCACGCAGAAGGCGCCCCGCGCGCAAAGCGCGAGCAGGCGCAGCCGGGTCGGCTCGGCCGTTGCGCGCAATTGGGATAGGAGCGTGTCCATGGCTTGTAAATGGCATAAAGATATCCTTATGTCTAGCCTATGAGCTGGTCCCTCGACGCCCGAATCCCTGTTTCCATCCTGCCGGAAGCCGCCGCGCTGGCGGTGGCGCTGGCCCATGGAAAGCCGGCCGCCCTGGTCGGCGCCCATGGCCCAGACGGGCTCCCCAGCGTCTCCTTCCAGTTGGGCAGCGCGGCCCATCCCGTCGCCTGCGCCTGCTGCCAGGGCCGCAGCCCCGCCGCCGATGCGCTGGACCGGCTGTTCCAGGCACGGGTCCGCGGGCAGTCCCGCTGGTTCGACCGCGTCCTGGTGCTGGACGAAGCCGGCGCCGGGGATGCCGTTCGCGCGGCCCTGAAGGAGGACGCCCTGGCCGCCGCGCGATTCCGCCTGGCCTGAGCCAAAGCATGGCAGCGCCTGGCGTGGCTTTGCGCTATGCTTCCGCCAAAGCGCCATCGAGGAAGGCCCCATCATGAGCTTCGCTTCCACCACGGACCTCACCGAGAAGCACGTCTCCTTCGACGAGCTCGGCCCCGGCCTCTACGCCTATACCGCCGAGGGCGATCCCAATTCCGGCATCATCGTGGGCCCGGATGGCGTGGTGGTGGTGGACGCGCAGGCCACGCCCATCATGGCCGCCGATGTGCAGGCCCGCATCGCCCAGGTGACGCCGCTGCCGGTGAAGCAGGTCGTGCTCTCGCATTACCACGCCGTGCGCGTGCTCGGCGCTTCCGGCTATCCGGCGCATTCCATCATCTGCTCGGATGCGACGCGCGACTTGATCGTGGAACGCGGCGCGCAGGACATGGACAGCGAGATCGGCCGCTTCCCGCGCCTGTTCCGTGGCCGCGAGAGCATCCCTGGCCTGACCTGGCCCACCCAGACCTTCCACAAGCGGATGACGCTCTGGCTGGGCGAGCGTGAGGCGCGCATCATCCATATCGGCCGCAGCCATACGGCGGGCGATACGGTGGTGTGGCTGCCGAAGGAAAAAGTGCTTTTCGCCGGGGATACGGTGGAGTTCGGCGCCACCCCCTATTGCGGCGACGCGCATTTCGACGACTGGCCCGCCACCATCGCCGCCATCCGCGAATTGGGTGCGGAAAAGCTGGTGCCCGGCCGCGGCGCCGCCCTGCTCACCAAGGCCGATGTGGCGCAGGCCCTGCACGAGACGGAGAGCTTCACCAGCGACCTGTTCGGCCTGGCAAAGCAGGCCGTGACCAAGGGTTGGAACCTGACGCAGCTCTATGCCGAGGCGATGGGCGCGATGCGGCCGAAATACGGGCATTGGGTCATCTTCGAGCACTGCATGCCCTTCAATGTCAGCCGCGCCTTCGACGAGGCCGGCGGCATCGCCCATCCCCGCATCTGGACGGCCGAGCGGGACCTGGAAATGTGGCGCGCGGTGGAGGGCGCATCACCCATGAAATCCGCCGAAGTGAACTGACGTGCCGAGCACCTACGCCCAGCCGCGCTACCCTTTCCGCCCGCATCCAGGCGGTGAGGAAAGCGCGCCTGTCGTCATCGTCGGCGGTGGCCTGGTCGGGCTGACGGCGGCGCTGGATCTCGCGCAGCGCGGGCTTTCGGTGGTGCTGCTGGATGAGGATGACACGGTGAGCTTCGGCAGCCGCGCCATCTGCTTCGCCAAGCGCAGCCTAGAGATCTTCGCGCGGCTTGGCCTTGGCGAAAAATTCCTGGAGAAGGGCATCACCTGGAACCAGGGCCGCGTCTTCTTCCGGTCGCGCGAGGCCTATGGCTTCAACCTGCGGCCCGAGGATGGCCACGAATTCCCCGCCTTCGTGAACCTCCAGCAGTATTACGCCGAGCAGTGGCTGGTGGAGGCCTGCATGGCCACCGGCCGGGTGGATCTGCGCTGGAGGTCACGCGTCAGCGGCATCGCCAATTCGCCGGATGGCGCGCTCCTTACCGTGGATACGCCCGAGGGCAACTACACGCTGCACGCCCAATGGCTGCTGGCCGCCGATGGCGCGCGCAGCTTCATCCGCGAGGCGCTGGGCCTCAGCTTCACCGGCCAGGTCTTCCGCGACCGCTTCCTCATCGCCGATGTGTTGATGAACGCGCCCTTCCCCTCCGAACGCTGCTTCTGGTTCGACCCCCCCTTCCATCCCGGCCAGTCCGTCCTGATGCACAAGCAGCCCGACGATGTCTGGCGCATTGACTTCCAGCTCGGCTGGGACGCTGATCCGGAGCTGGAGAAAGACCCCGAGCGGGTACGCAAGCGCGTCACCGACATGCTGGGGCCGGATATGCCCTTCGACCTCGAATGGGTCAGCGTCTATACCTTCCGCTGCCGCCGGATGGAGCGCTTCCGCCATGGCCGCGTCGTCTTCCTGGGCGATGCGGCGCATCAGGTCAGCCCCTTTGGCGCGCGCGGCGGCAATGGCGGGGTGCAGGATGCCGACAACCTCTGCTGGAAGCTCGCCGCCGTGCTGCGCGGCCAGGCGCCCGATGCCCTGCTGGACAGCTATGATGCGGAGCGCATTTTGGCCGCCGATGAGAACATCCTGAACTCCACCCGCAGCACGGATTTCATCACGCCCAGGAACGACGCGGCGCGCGCCTTTCGCGACGCGGTGCTGGAACTGGCCGAGCATTGGGCCATGGCGCGGCCCTTGGTGAATTCCGGCCGGCTCTCTCGCCCCAGCACGCTGCTGGGCAGCCCGCTGAACGGGCCGGATGAAGCCCCCGGCCGCGCGCCCCCCGGCACGCCCGCGCCCGATGCGCCGGTGCTGCGTGGCGGTAAGCCGGACTGGCTGCTGCGCCATATCGGCGCGGATGGCCGCTTCACCCTGCTGGCGCGGGAGGTGACGCCCGTGCCGCTGTCCGGCATCACCACGCTCATCCTGGTGGACACGCCGCGTCCCGACCCTGAAGGTTTGAGCGTCCTGCATGACCATTCGGGCCTGGCCGCCGCGCGCTACGGCCTCTCGCCGGGGGAATGCGTGCTGCTCCGGCCGGACCAGCACATCACCGCCCGCTTCACCACCGCGGCGCCGGAGCCCATCCTGGCCGCCCGCGACAAGGCGCTCGCGAAATGAAGAACCTCCGCACCGAACCCCACATCAGTGACCCCGATGGCTTCTACGCCGCGCTGATGGAAGCGCATCGCAACCTCGACGCGCCGGCCTCGCGCAAGCTGGATGCCAAGCTCGTCCTGCTGCTGGCCAATCACATCGGCGACATGGCGGTGCTGCATGAGGCGCTGGCAATTGCGCGGGGCGCAAAGCCGGGGGAATAATGCCTCCATGAGCACCCCCACCGAGACCATCGCCCTTTGGCAGGATGAGTTCACCGCCATCCGCCGCGACATCCACGCCCATCCCGAGCTTGGCCTGGAGGAGCATCGCACCGCCGATCTCGTCGCCGCCAAGCTGGCCGAAATGGGGATCGAGGTGCATCGCGGCGTGGGCGTCACGGGCGTGGTCGGCGTCATTCGCAACGGCAACGGCCAGGGGAGAATTGGCCTGCGCGCCGACATGGACGCGCTGCCGATGAGCGAGGCCAATGGCTTCGCCCATGCCAGCACCATCCCCGGCAAGATGCATGCCTGCGGGCATGACGGGCACACCACCATGCTGCTCGCCACCGCCAAGTATCTGCAAACCACCAAGCGCTTTGATGGCACGGTCCACCTGATCTTCCAGCCGGGCGAGGAGGGCGCCGGCGGCGCGCTGGCCATGCTGGAGGATGGGCTGTTCGAACGCTTCCCCTGCGACGCCGTCTTCGGCCTGCACAACCGCCCCGGCCTGCCGGTTGGCCATTACGGCATCCGCCCCGGCCCCATGATGGCCGGCGTGGCCTTCTTCGACATCGAGGTGACGGGCAAGGGCGGCCATGGCGCGCGGCCGGAAGCCGCGATTGACCCCGTGGTCATGGGCGCGGCCATCGTGCAGGCGCTGCAATCCGTCGTCGCCCGCAACGTGCCCGCGGCCGAGCGCGCGGTGCTCAGCGTCACCCGCTTCGACGCCGGCCATGCCTATAACGTGATCCCGAACGAGGTGCGCCTCGGCGGCACTGTCCGCGCCTTCAGCAATGAGGTGATGAAGCTGGTGGAGGACCGCATGCGCGCCATCGGCGAGGGCGTGGCGGCGGGCCTTGGCGGCTCGGCCGTGCTGGATTTCCGCGTCATCACCACGCCCTTGGTGAATGATGCGATGGAGACGGTGGCGCTGGCCGATGCGGCGGCGTCCCTGGTGGGCGAGGGCGGGATCAAGCGGGAATTTCCCGCCGTGATGGGCGGCGAGGATTTCGCCTACATGCTGGAGAAATGCCCCGGCGCCTATATCGTCACCGGCAATGGCGACAGCGCCGAGG
>Ga0209103_1000322_pt1 | contig 15130 bp, 14 predicted proteins | sample 4C3metaG_FD_184152 | JGI IMG/M metagenome (GOLD analysis project Ga0209103, IMG submission 184152) | Freshwater bacterial and archeal communities from Indian Creek, Illinois, USA - 4C3 metaG (SPAdes) (version 2) | ecosystem: Environmental > Aquatic > Freshwater > Unclassified | place: USA...
CCGTAGGTTATTTTACTAAACATGGGGATGGCGGCGTGGATCTGATGCCTTTAGCTGGCTTGGTAAAAACCGAGGTTCGCGAGTTGGCAAAGCACTTGGGTGTACCACAAGTTATTATCGATAAGCCCCCTACTGCGGGGTTGTGGGCTGGGCAGACCGATGAAGGCGAAATGGGACTTACCTACGCCGAATTAGATGAATATATTCTCACAGGTGAGGCCGCCCCATATGTAAAAGAGAGAGTAGATCGCCTGGCTGCCATCAGCTCACACAAGAAACGCCTGCCACCCATCCCCAAACTCTAAAAGAGTTGATGATGCCCCGGCGCAAGCCGGTCTTTTGTTTTTGTGAATTGTGAAGGTATCTCGGGGGGACTGGCGAACTAATGTTCAGGGAGGGGGGATAAGGATGTTGGTCTTGGGTATCGATCCCGGCCTCGCAATGACCGGCTTTGGTCTGGTTGAGGAGAGCGATAGAAAACTTGTGCTTAAGGGCGTAGGCTGCATTCGCACCCCGGCCACTCTTCCCGCAGCCGAGAGATTGCAGATTATCTTTAACGAACTGACTGCAGTGCTTGAAGGCCACATAATTGGAGCGGCTGCCGTGGAACAGCTTTTTTTTAATACAAATGTGACCACAGCGATGGCGGTAGCGCAAGCGAGAGGAGTAATCCTATTAACGCTTGCCAATAAGGGCATACCTGCCGCGGAGTATACACCATTACAGGTTAAGCAGGCACTAACCGGCTTTGGCAGGGCCGATAAGGGGCAAATACAGCGCATGGTGCAGTCAATGCTTGGGTTAAAGGATGTAATTCGTCCGGATGATGCCGCTGACGCGGTAGCGATCGCACTTTGTCATTTGCAGTCATATCGATTTTCCCAGGCCATAGGGAAGGGGGCCAAGGGCTAGTGTACAGCTATATTTCTGGCCAGTTAAAAGCCAAGACTGCTCAAGCTGCCATTATTGAAAATCAGGGCATTGGCTACCGTATTTTTACGGCACAGCGGTCGCTAGAGCCTTTGCGCCTCGAAGATGCCGTTAAGTTCTATACCTATCTTCTCGTCAGAGAAGACGAACTCTCGCTCTATGGCTTTCCTGAAACAGATTCTTTATCGCTGTTTGAAATGCTTTTGACGGTCACTGGCATCGGGCCGAAGGCGGCCCTCAATATTTGTGGTGCTGGGAGTGCGGCTGAAGTCTATGGGGCCATCGTCACAAATGACTTGGGTTGGTTGACAAAGGTACAGGGCATAGGTAGGAAGACCGCGGAACGCCTGGTGCTCGAGTTAAAAGAGAAAATTGCTCGCAACATGGGCGATGCCGGGGGAATCGTGGCAACCATCTCGGCTCATCCCGTGAGCGGGGCAGAAGGACAGGCCTTGGCCGCTCTGCTCAGCCTCGGGTATCTAGAGCAAGAAGTCGGCAAGCACTTAAAGCAGGCGAGGGCACTTTTTGGCGTGGATGCCACGGTAGAGGAACTGTTGAAGGCCGTACTACGGACCATGGCAGAAGGACGGTAGAGAGATGACAGAGCGCGTAGTGAACCCCCTGCCGCAGGCGGGGGATGAAAACATCGAAGGTAGCCTGAGGCCGCGCTACCTGCGTGAGTATATCGGTCAGACCAAAGTTAAGGGCAGTTTGCAGGTTTTCATTGAAGCCGCGCGAAGGCGCCACGAAGCACTCGATCACGTGCTTCTCTATGGTCCGCCTGGCTTGGGAAAGACGACGCTCGCCACTGTTATTGCCAATGAACTAGGCGTCAATTTACGCATTACTTCGGGGCCGGCCATTGAGCGGCCTGGGGACTTGGCGGCCTTGCTTACGAACCTCTCCGAATTTGACTGCCTCTTTATCGATGAAATACACCGTTTGAGTCGGGCGGTCGAAGAGGTGCTCTACCCAGCGCTAGAGGATTATGCGTTAGATATTATTATTGGTAAAGGGCCGAGTGCGCGGAGCATACGCTTGGACCTGCCTAAATTCACTCTCATCGGTGCGACCACTCGGGCGGGGGCACTATCGTCCCCTCTCAGGGATAGGTTCGGGGTCATCAGTAGACTAGAATTTTACACAAACGAAGAGCTGGAAGAAATAGTGTTGCGCTCAGCCCGCATTCTCGAAGTTCAAGTAGATGAGCAGGGCGCGAAAGAAATCGCGAAGCGGTCAAGGGGTACACCCCGCGTCGTAAATCGCCTGCTTAGGCGTGTGCGCGATTTTGCCGAGGTCAAGGGCGAGGGCAAAATAACGGCGGCACTAGCGGATTCTGCCCTCGCCTTCCTAGAGGTCGACGCCCTAGGGCTTGATGGGACTGACAAGAAGCTGCTTATGACCATGATCAGTAAATTCGAAGGCGGTCCGGTGGGGCTAGACACCTTGGCTGCAGCTGTTAGCGAAGCCACAGAGACCATTGAAGACGTCATAGAGCCGTATCTATTACAGCTAGGGTTTATTCAACGCACGCCGCGCGGCAGGGTGGTCACGCGGCTCGGTTGGTCCTACATGGGGCAAGTGCCGCCAGAATCATCGCCACAGCAGAGGTTGTGGTAGTGCGTATTTTACTCCATATTTGTTGCGGTCCCTGTGCGACTTACGTGGTCAAACATTTGCGTGAGGCTAAGCATGCTCTGACTGGGTACTTTTTCAACCCAAACATCCATCCCAGCGCAGAATATGAGAGGCGGCTACAGGGTGCAAAGACTTTTTGTCACAGTGCGGGGCTAGCTCTCTGCCTTGACCCAGGCGGCGACCAAGATAGTTGGCAAGACGTAGTACTGCCAGAACCCGCCAGGCGCTGCTACCTCTGCTATAGGCTGCGCCTAAATAAGGTGGCCGAATTTGCCGCGAGCGAGGGTTATGACGCTTTTAGCACAACACTCTTAATTAGCCCCTTTCAGCAGCATGAAGATATTAAGCGAGCAGGCGAAGAGGCCGCTCTATGCTTTGGCGTGGCCTTCCACTATGCCGACTGGCGTGCGCATTTCAAGCTCACCTACCAGCTCGCACGGGCGAGCGCTCTGTATCGACAAAAATACTGTGGGTGTTTCCTGAGTGAGCGCGAGCGCGTCGCTGAGAAAGGCATCGCTGCCCTAGTTCAAGCCAGCAAACAATTACCAGTTTAGTCGTAGAGGAAATTCTGCGTAACCGTCGAAATTAGCACTTAAATTATGTGGACGGAGAGGGGTGCAATATGTCGTTTCTTGCCGCAAAGTCTCGCTTGCTCATCATTGGCCTTATTGGCCTGCTTCTGCTGGCTATGCCGCTCACGCATGGTAGCCCTCTATTTGCCGATGGGAGACCAGTTTCTTCGAGCTTTTTGCGCATTGGCCTGCATAGTGGCAGTCTGACTATACCCGCGGTAACGCTGCGTTTTGGCGGGCAGGTGCGGTTTTTTATGGCCGATTTTCTCGACAACACTTCAGATATTATGGTCGATGATGCGAGCTCGTGGCGCCTCGAACGCGAAGCCATTCGCCTGCAAGTGGGGCCCTTTGCCACACTAGCTGAAGCACAAAATACTCTGTCTCGCTGGCCAGCGAGTTTGCAGCCTAGCTTTGTGCTGCAAGAGACTTCCGGCTTCTTAGCAGTAGGGGGGCTCTTTTTTACGGCTGAGCAGGCGCTCCTAGCCTTGCCAGCCCTGCAGCAAGCCGGCTTAGCAGGTGCTAGCGTGCGTGGCTCAATGTTCCTCGTCACTGATCTTGTCTTTCCTTCACGCGATGAGGCCGAATTGCAGAGGGCAAGCCTAGCTGCGGCGGGCATCTCGACAACTGTTTTTTTCGATGGTACTTTTCGCCTAGCCGCCGGCAGGGAGTTAGACACCGCAGGGCTCAGCCGTTTACGCACGCAACTTGCCGCACTTACCCCTTTGCTTACTTGGAGCGATGCCCCAGCAGACTTTCGTCGCATCCAAGTAATTCGGCAGGACGGCCGCCATCTATTTGTCTTTGCCAATCTTCCGCGCAGGGTTTTACGCGCGGAGATAGCACAGGGTGCCGATATCGCCATGAGTATAGAGGGACGCCAGCACCGCGGCACCTTTGAGTTTGCCGTTAACAGCGCACATCGCTTCTTAGTTGTGGGCATTATGGACGTCGATGACTATCTTAAGGGGGTTGTCCCGCGTGAAATGCCGGCTTTGTGGCCCTTAGAAGCACTTAAGGCGCAAGCCGTAGTGGCGAGAACCTATGCCTATGCCAATCTTAACCGTCATGGTGCGGACGGCTTTGATTTGTGTACGCTTAGCACCTGCTGTCAAGCATACGGCGGCGTAGCCTGGGAGCACGAAGCATCGAGCCGCGCCGTAGACGAAACGCGGGGAGTGATTGCCCTCTATAATGGTCGCCCGGCTGCGACTTTCTACCATTCCGATAGCGGGGGGCACACTGAAAGCGTAGAGAATGTATGGGGCGGTGCGCCGCAGAGTTTCCTCGTCGGAGTACCCGATCCCTTTCCCATAGCGGCAGGAAGTACGCATACTAGCTGGCATATAGAGATCACCCAGCAAACCCTCCAGAATATTGTGCGCCATAACAGGGCAGATGTCGGTACGGTTCTTGCGGTGCAAGTCGCCAGGCGGCACCAATCCGGTCGGGTGGCAGAACTCGTTATCAGCGGAACTAGGGGCGCAGTCACTTACACTCGGCAGCAGGCCCGTCTTTTTGATGGCAGTGCAGGCCTGTTTGCCTTGCGCTCTACAATGTACAATGTCACGGCCACACACCCGCAGGTTTTTCTGCACAACGGCCAGTCGCTGAGTAGACCTTCATCGCTGCAGAATGTGCATGTCGCCACTGCCGCAGGGCGGCAGTCTTTGCCAGCTAGCGAAAACTATGTTGTGCAGGGTGCAGCCGGGACGAGGAGCATCAATGCAGTTCCCACTAGTTTCGTTTTTAGCGGCAGCGGGTGGGGACATGGCGTTGGCATGAGCCAGTGGGGCGCACGCGGCATGGCGATGGCTGGGTCTACTTTCCGCGATATTTTGTTACATTACTACCCTGGGGTTGACCTAATCAACCTAGTCTACTAGTATTTTTGATGATGCGGCGCATTCATGCCGTATGGAGGCGATAATTTGCGAGTTTCTGATTACGATTTCGAGCTGCCCGAAGAGCTCATAGCGCAGCACCCCTTAGCGGAGAGAACAGCTTCGCGGTTGCTCGTGCTCCATAAGAACAGCGGTGCCGTAGAGCACCGCCGTTTTCCTGATGTATTAGAAATCTTAAATCCCGGCGACTGCCTCGTGCTTAACGATACGCGAGTGCTGCCAGCGCGACTTTTGGGGCGCAAGGTAGGGGGTGGGGCGGCGGTAGAATTTGTCCTACTGAAGCCACTCGCGCACCACCTCGAATGGGAAGTGCTGGCTCGTCCCGGAAAACGCCTGCCCAAAGGCACCGTGGTGCGCTTTGGCGAGGGGGAACTGACAGCTGAGATAACGGCCGACACTGAAGCGGGTGGCAAGTTAGTGCGTTTTACTGTCGAAGGGGACTTTTACGCCATGCTAGATAAACTTGGTCAGATGCCCTTGCCGCCCTATATTAAGGAGCAGTTGCTCGACAAAGAACGCTACCAGACAGTATACTCCCGCCACTTAGGCTCGGCCGCTGCACCGACAGCGGGGCTGCACTTCACAAGTGAGCTGCTAGATGAAGTTCGCGCCAAGGGAGTTAAGGTGGTGTTTCTTACACTGCATATCGGTCTTGGCACTTTTCGCCCTGTACAAGTAGACGACATTGCCGATCACAAGATGCACAGCGAGTATTTTGAAGTGTCGGAAGAGACCGCATCGGCCATCACCAAGACTAAGCATGCCGGGGGAAGGGTAATCTGCGTTGGCACTACCCCTATGCGTACACTAGAGTCCATCGGCACAGCGGACGGACGCGTCGTGGCTAGCACGGGATGGACAGATATCTTCATCTACCCCGGCTTCAAATTCAAAATTGTCGACGGGTTAATTACCAACTTTCATCTGCCAAAATCCACCCTTATTATGTTGGTTTCGGCACTAGCCGGGCGAGAGAATGTGCTCCATGCCTACCACGAGGCGATTTGCGAACGCTATAGGTTTTTCTCTTTTGGAGATGCTATGTTGATAATTTAGGAGTGAAACCCTTTGGCCATTAAATTTACCCTACATAAAACTTGCGCACAGACCGGAGCTCGTCTCGGCACCCTGGAGACACCGCATGGTAGTATTCCTACGCCCATTTTTATGCCTGTAGGTACTCAGGCCACCGTCAAGACGCTTACCCCGCAGCAAGTAGCAGATATCGGTGCCAAAATTATACTCAGTAACACCTATCATCTCTACTTGCGCCCCGGTCATAAGCTGGTGGAGAAAGCCGGTGGCTTGCATAAATTTATGCAATGGCCGGGCAGTATTCTCACGGATAGCGGCGGCTACCAAGTTTTTTCGCTCAACGAGCTGCGCAAGATCAGTGAAGAAGGGGTGGAGTTTCGCTCCCACATCGACGGGTCTAAGCACTTTTTGAGCCCAGAGAAAGTTATGGAAGTGCAGAATGCCCTCGGCGCAGATATAATAATGTGTTTTGATGAGTGTGCGCCCTACCCGGCCGAACGGAGCTATGTGCTACCTTCCCTAGAGCGTACCATTCGGTGGGCGAAGCGCTGTCATGACGCCCATCATAACACCGACAGACAAGCTCTTTTCGGAATTATACAGGGTGGGATGTACCACGATCTGCGGGCGCGCAGCGTGGAAAAAATGTTAGAATTTGATTTTCCGGGCTACTCTATCGGCGGCTTGAGTGTGGGTGAGCCAAAGCCTTTGATGTATGAAATTCTCGACAGCACCGTCCCCCTCTTGCCCATCCATAAGCCTCGCTACCTAATGGGTGTAGGCTCTCCCGATGCCTTAGTAGAAGGCGTTTTGCGTGGTGTCGATATGTTTGACTGCGTCCTGCCTACGCGCGTAGCGCGTAATGGCATGGCGCTCACGCGTTTTGGCAAAGTAGTGGTGCGCAATAATCCCTACGCGGAAGATTTTGCCCCTCTTGAAGATGGTTGCGACTGTTACACTTGCCAAAGATTTAGTCGCGCCTACCTGAGACACCTTATCAAGGCAGACGAGGTGCTTGGGCTTGTGCTCATTTCGCTGCACAATCTGCGCTTCCTCGTCAGGCTAATGGAGCAGATGCGGCAAGCTATTAAAGAAGACAGAAGTGGCGACTTCGCCAAAGAAGTCTTGGAAACTTTAGGCAACAACAAAAAGTAACCCTATGGTCTTTAGCCTGTTGTGGGGTGTCAGCGATGCGGCGCAGATGTGCGGCTCTATTCTATTTTCCTCTTTTCCACGTCTCTGTGATCTCTGTGGTTGAGATCGTCTCCTCGCCTTCACCGCGGGGAGGGAACTTTTTTAACAACTGAGTACACAGAGGAGGCCAGAGAGGAACAAGGAGTTTTAATGAGGAAGACTACGGTGCGCCATTAGCGCTTAGTTGATGGAGCTGCGCCGGCGAAAGTAACGACGCTCCTTAAATCCAAGACTTTTTCCGCGTTGATGCTAAGGCCGCGTGCGCCGGTGCGTCGCAAGGTGCCTTCGATGTACAGCAGGGTCGCCTCTAAGGCGCAGGCGGCGTATTTTTGCTGGGCATGGGCGAACACGGCGACATCAATCAGGCCGGTAGGGTCTTCAATAGTGAGAAATATCACCCGCTGCTTGCTCCGAGTAGGGGGTGTTTGTCTTGCCACGATAAAACCCGCTACCTTGAGACGCGCACCATGAGCGTGCTTCAATAGGTCAGCACTGTAGGAGATATGGAGCTTCCGGTAGTATTCATCATAAAGGCGCAAAGGATGCATGGTGTACGTGAGCCCAGTAATCTCTAGTTCCCCCCGCAAGCGTTCTTTGAGGCTCAAGGGAGTAGGGGAATAGTTGTCTGCCTCATCTTCAATCCAGAGAGAAAATTGCCCGTGCATAGTCTTTCTTGTGGTCGCGAAAAAATGTAAAAGAGTATTCGCCAAGTTACCGCGCGCACCAAAACAGTCTAGCGCCCCGGCCTTAAGCAGATTTTGCCACAGTTGTTCGTGGAAAGGTAGGCGTCTACAGGCATCTGTCAGGCTGCGCAGTTCTTGTGCGGCGCGGTTGTCCTCAAGAAGGATGTAGTGAGCCGCTGTAAAAGACGGGATGTACCTCAGGCCGACGCGCAGTGCGCCCCCTTCGACGGTAAAGTTATACTTGCTACGGCAGAGATCGAGAGGCAAAATCGCAAGGCCAGAAAGGCGGGCCTCATTTAGAATAACGCGCGCTGGGTAAAAACCCATGGGCTGGTGATTGAGTACCCCAGCGAGAAAGTGGGCAGGGTAGTGCGCTTTGAGATAGGCAGTATGGTAAGAGATTAGGCCAAAATTCGCGGCATGTCCCTTGTTGAAGCCATAGGCAGCAAAGGCCGCTAGTTGCGTAAATACCGTCGCCGCAATCTCGGTGGCAACTTGGCGCTCGCGACATCCCGCCAAAAAGGCCGTCCTTATCGTCTCTAGCTCTTGTGGCGAGCAATTCTTGGTCATGGCGCGACGCAAAAGGTCGCCCTGGCCGAGGGTAAAGCCGGCGAGTGCTGCCGCGACTTGTAGCACTTGCTCCTGATAGACGATGACCCCGTAAGTCTCGCCCAAGATGGGGCGCAATCTTTCGTGACTATAGCGCACTTCTTCCTCACCGTGGCGCCGCGCTATAAAGGGCGAAATCATATCGGCCTGCATGGGGCCGGGGCGGAAAAGAGCAATATTGGCCACTACATCACTAAATGTCGTTGGCTGTAGCCGGCCCAATAGCTCGCGCATGCCAGGGCTTTCTAATTGAAAGACACCCACAGTGTGGGTCGATTGTAACAGGGCGAATGTTTTTGGGTCGTCTAAAGGAATTTTTTCTGTATCTACATGGATTTCTGTTGCGGCAAGCGAATCTACAGCATATTGCATGGCCGAAAGCATTCTTAAGCCTAGGAGGTCCATCTTGACAAGGCCCAAGGCTTCGATATCGTCCTTGTCATATTGCGTGATAATAATGCCCTTAGCGCTCCACTCTAGGGGCACAAGGTCGGTAAGGGGTTCGCGGCTGATTACTACGCCCCCCAAGTGCACGCTCAAATGGCGCGGTACTCCCTCAAGTTCGGTACAAAGGGAGAGTAGATCGTCATAGCGTGGTCCTTTAGGAAAAGAACGCAGCTCCGGTAACTTCTCTATCGCCCTCTCCATGTTAGCTGCTGCGGTATGGGGCATAAAAGTGGCGAGACGGTTAATCTCGGCGCGAGAAAAAGAGAGGGCCTTAGCCACCTCACGCAGGGCACTGCGTGAGCTATAAGTGTTGACGGTGCCCACCATGGCCACCTTGCTTTCGCTGTAGCGGTGATAGACATAAGCTAAAACTTCGTCGCGCCGCGCCGAATCAAAGTCTAAGTCGATGTCGGGCATGCCGCGGCGTTCAGGGTTTAAAAATCTTTCAAAGATAAGATTGTTGGCGACTGGGTCTGCCGCGGTTATGCCGAGCACATAGGCAACCAGTGAATCTCCCGCCGAGCCACGTCCGGAGTAGCGTATTTTTTCGCGGCGGGCGAAACTTACAATGTCCCACACGACGAGAAAATACTCCACAAAGCCAAGGTCGCGAATAACGCTGAGCTCATAATTGAGACGGGGGAGCGGCGCAAGATCTTCTGGGTAAAGCTGCCCTAGGCCGTCAAGACAAAGCTCCTGCAAATACAAAAAGGCATCGCTTTTATCTCTTGGCAAGGGGAAGTAGGGAAAGCGGTACGTTCCTAGAGGAAGCTCTAAATTGCAGCGCGTGGCAACTTGGGCGGAGTTTTCTAAAGCCGTGGGGTACTCCTTAAATAGAGCATCCATTTCGGCGCTGCTTTTAAAATAGCGTTCGCTGTTAGGATGGCGCGTCGCCCCTAGATGCATAGCGGTCACGTTTTCGCCCATAGCAGCTAAAATATCGCGACAGCGGTGATCAGCGGGAGAAAGGAAGTGCACGTTATTGGTAGCAACTAGCGGCAGCCCTAGTTGCTGTGCGAGGTGAGCCAGGTGGCGGAGGACACGAGGGCCCTCCTGGGTGAGAGGGTTCTCTAGCTCGACGTAAAGTCTGTCAGCGAAGATTCCCTTGAGATTGCTCAGGCAGGCAAGGGTGATTGCCTGGGGCTGCGCGCAGGCGGTTAAGCAAATGAGATCCTGGTTGTGTTTTTCCACCATGGCGAGGGAGGCTTCCGTTTTTTTGTTAGGGTTTAAGAGGTGCATGGCTGTCACTAGGCGGCAGAGATTGCTATAGCCAGCGATGTTCATCGCCAGTAAAACAAGGTGCTGTCCTGTGTCGAGGGTGATTTCGCACCCAATAATGGGTTTAACATTATGGCGCAGGCAAGCCTGGTAGAAGCGAATAGCACCAGCTAGCGTGTTGTGGTCGGTAATGGCCAGAGCCGACATACCAAGATCTTTGGCTCTTTGCGCTAGTCGTAGCGGGGAGGGCGTCGCGTCTTTAAAGCTAAAATGCGAGTGGACATGCAGATGCACAAACATGCTAATCCACGACCTTGAAGAGAAACCATTGCTTCTGCAGACATTCCAAATACAACTCGAAGACCCCTCGGCCATGGTTGTGGCTAGCGGCTACAAGGGAAAACTGGCGATGTTTGGCGTTTTTCTGCCACATTCCGCTGCTCATGGTCCACGTCTGTATAACTTGTTCGACACGATAGAGTTTCTGTCGCCACACAAAGGCCTCTAGACGAGCCTCTTTGCCAAAGACACGAATTGGTTCGTTATAGCGCTTGGACATAGCATTTCCCCCAAACAAGTGTTCGTATTAGAGTTTATGATAGCATCTTCCTGATTGTTCCGCAAGGCGTCTTCCTTTACCATCACCTATTGTCGTGATAGAATAAGTCGGGTATCTAAAGGAGGGCTTTTGTAATGAGTAAACATATCAAGACCTTAGTTAAGGGCAGCATCATGGCTACCGAAAAAAACACCGCCTGCAGAGAGTGCCAAACTTCTTGCCAATCTGCCTGCAAGACTTCTTGCACCGTTGGCAATCAGGTCTGCCAAAACAATAACTAGCGTGCACGTATTTAATTTTCGCGACACGACTTTAGTTTTAGACCCCGTCACCGGCTCCCTCTTTGCCGTAGACGAGCTAGCCGGAGAGGTCATTAAAAGTTACAGCCAAATTTCGCCGCGTGAAATAAAGGAACTACTCAGCACGCGTTTTTCTCTTGCCGACATCGACGTAGTTCTCGAGGAAGTGAAAGCCCTTTGTGATGAAGGGCTTTTAAATGTCGCCTTGCCGGACGAGCCAGAGCAGGCGGAGGATAATCCACAAGTGAAAGCTCTGTGCCTGCATGTCGCCCACGACTGTAATTTGCGTTGTAAATATTGCTTTGCTGCTACCGGCAACTTTGGCGGTGGCCGCACCTTGATGGATCTAGAAACCGGCAAGGCGGCCATTGATTTTCTTTTGCTTTCGTCGGGCAGCCGCAAGCATCTCGAAGTAGATTTTTTTGGTGGGGAACCGCTCTTAAACTTCTCTGTCGTCAAGGAGCTAGTGGCCTATGGCCGGCAAGAGGCAGAGAAGCACAGCAAAGTTCTTCGTTTCACTCTCACGACGAACGGCACCCTGCTTGGGGAGGAGGAAATGCGTTTTCTCAACGAAAATCAGCTGTCTGTGGTGCTGAGCCTCGATGGGCGTGCTGCAGTCAATGATTTTTTGCGTCCTTTTGCCGATGATGCCGGTAGCTACACACAAGTAAGGGATGCCATCCTCAAATTCGTCGCCAGCCGTGGGGGTAAAAATTACTTTGTGCGGGGCACCTATACGGCCCACAACCTTGATTTTTCTAAGGATGTAGAACATCTCTATGATCTTGGGTTGCGCGAAATTTCGCTCGAACCGGTAGTGGGTGGGGTGGGCGAATCGTATGCCTTGACTATGGAGCATGCGGAGGATCTATGTCGGGAGTATGATCGTTTGGCAGATTTCTACTTAGAGAAGCAAGAAGGCGGCGATCCCTTTAATTTTTTTCATTTTAACGTGGCAACCTACAACGGACCCTGTTTTGGCAAGCGCATCATCGGCTGTGGTGCCGGGTGGGATTATGTAGCCGTAACCCCAGAAGGTGATATCTATCCCTGTCATCAATTTGTGGGGAATGAGCAATTTAAGCTGGGAACGGTATTTACGGGGCTAGTAAACTTAGATCTGCCGCGCGAGCTGTCGCAAGTGAACGTTTACCGTAAGCCAGACTGCTTGGCGTGCTGGGCCAAGCTTTACTGCAGTGGGGGTTGTCATGCCTCGGCCTTCCACGTCCATGGCAACTTTCTTACGCCCGACGCCTTGGCCTGCGTCTTGCAGAAGAAACGAATTGAATGCGCTTTAGGAATAAATGCCTTAAAAAACAATATCTAGACCTAGCCGGAACACGGTTCGCGGTAAATCAAAAGAGAGCCAAGCGGCTCTCTTTTTTGCTCTTCGCAGAGTGGCACTTTGTTAAATATGACGGTAAAAGTCGCGCATTCCCGTCGATTTTAGACTACTTTTTCCCCTAGTTTGCGCAAACTCTGCCTTGGGCAAAAAATTACGCACCTCGTACAATCTAGGCAGTGAGTCGGCCGACTTACAAATGGAGAAGGGAGGTGTTAATTTATGGCAATTCGTGAAAACCTACTCTCTCGTCTGCGCATTACCGTTCAAACTGGTGAGAATCTAGATGGTTCGCCAATTCTGCGCCATCGCGCTTACAATCGCCTGCGCGATTCGGTCTCCGATGCTGATGTTGCGGATATGGCCGCCACACTGGCTAGTTTGCAGAAGCATCCTGTACTCTTTGTGCATCGCATCGATGAAGCTAGAGTGATTGGTTAGTTGTGAATGGTTGGCAACTAGGAAAAAAGTGAAGAAAGGAGGTCGCAAGTATGAATAGAACTTTACAAATGGTGTTTACAAACGCAGGTGGTCGTCCGGTTACTATTTCCGTCGCTGATCCGCGCGAGGATTTGACAGAGACCGAAGTGACTGCCGCCATGGACATGCTTATCGCCCGCAATGTTTTTGTCAGCCCGCAGGGCGCATTAGTGGACAGAGTCGGCGCGCGAGTCGTCAGTCGCGGTGTTAGTACCATTTTCGGTTAGGCCACGAGAGGGGTGCACTGCACCCCTCATAATTCTTAGGGGGTGAAAATATGCCGCTCTTCGACAATATAGTGGCGTCTCTACGTCCGCGTGCCGTTAGAGTGCTGGGTCTAGTGTGGTCGGGCATCTACTATCTAGTGGAGCCTGACGCCGCTTTTCTTGCCGTCTGGATTGCTGTTATGCTCGACTTGGTGAGCAAGTTGGTGGCTATCTCGGCGCAAAAAGGTGGCTTTGTGGTGGCCGTGACAAGGGGTGAGATTTCGAGCAAAATGGCGTTTCGGGGGACATTCATCAAGCTAGTGGCTTACTTTACTTTGGGGGTCCTCTGTGCGCAAGTGGAACATGTGGCGGGTGCGGAGATCATTGCCGTGCTGAGCAAGACCTTGGTCTATGGCTTTCTCTTCACCGTCGAAACAATCAGCATTATCGAAAACTTAATTGCAGCAGGATTGCATAATCTTACACCTCTGCTGGCGCAGCTTAGACAGACCGCGCGGCGAGAGGTAGAATAGCGGGCTCCATTAAAGAACCTAGCTCAGTATGAGGCTGGGTTCTTTAAGCTAAGACAAGTTTTTCCACCGCATAGTCAGTGGCGGTTGAGAATAGCGGCGTTAGAGCTATCACAAATGAGATTGAGTTAGTGAGGCGTATGCAGTTTAACAGGTGGGCATTTCTCTTTGTTCAAGTAGTTTGCTAGTATGAGGGGTCACAATTTGTCGAAATTTGCGTTTAAGTGAGGCGAATTCCTTCGGTCCGTGCATCCTGGATCTTCACTGCCTGCCAAAGTAGAAAAATATTTTTTTCCCTGGGTGCAGGAATATGCGCTGTGCTTGGCAAATAGTTAGTCTTGATGGCCTTAATTTTCCCTTGTCTAGGCAGGGGATTGATATATAAAAAATAGGGAGGTGAAAAAATGCAATTAGTCCCGGGTAATATCTTTGGTTTTTGGACGATGGTTTTTGTTTCTATCTGCATTCTGGTAATCGTAAAGTTGGCCAAGGATGGTAAGTTCGTAGTGAAGCTTCGTCGCATCGCTGGTCTTGAGGCGATTGAAGAGGCGATCGGTCGCGCCACCGAAATGGGCAAGCCGGTCCACTTCTCCCCTGGAATTGCCGATGTCACTGGTGACACAGCCCCCCAAACCTTTGCCGCACTCGAAGTGCTCGGCTACGTGACTGGGCTTTCTGCCAAGTACAACTCGGAGCTCATCGTCACTATCCGTATGCCTAATGTTTTTCCTCTCGCGCAGGAAGTTGTGCGTCAGGGATACATGGCTGCCGGCAAGACAGATCTTTTCAAAGAGGACACGGTGCGCTTTCTCTCTAGTGAGCAGTTTGCTTACATCGCCGGTGTACTCGGTATCTTCGCGCGTCAACGCGTGGCAGCTAACTTGATGATAGGTGCTTTCTGGGCCGAGTCTCTCTTGATGGCAGAAGGCGGTGCCCAAGTCGGTGCCATTCAGGTGGCTGGAACGGCAAATATGCACCAAATTCCCTTCTTTGTCGCCGCATGTGACTACACCCTCATCGGAGAAGAAATTTATGCCGGTGGCGCCTACCTATCGCAGGACAAGGTCAGACTGGGCAGTATCGCGTCGCAAGACTATATCAAACTCGCTTTGATGGCTCTGATTTTTGTCGGCTCCATTATGATGACGGCGGGTAATGATTGGCTTAGGGTTCTCCTTGTTAAGTAGTGCTATTTATGAGAATCCTCAAAAAGGAGGTGTAACAGTTGCGTAGAGAAATTCCACTTTTTATAACTTTCTTGGTGGGTGTAATTTTCTTGTTTGGACCCATTACCACGGGTGATGTTCCACTCGTGGGAATGCAATTCCGTGAGATCGTCAGTGTCTACTTGAGCCCCTGGACGACCATCATTTCCGCTTTCGCCATTGGTCTCGCGTCTGTCAACCTGCTCCGCCTACATGGCAACTATGTGGCTCGTAAGCGTCCAGGCTGGATTAACAGCGCCGCTCTCGTTTTCTCCATGC
>Ga0209103_1000323_pt1 | contig 15089 bp, 10 predicted proteins | sample 4C3metaG_FD_184152 | JGI IMG/M metagenome (GOLD analysis project Ga0209103, IMG submission 184152) | Freshwater bacterial and archeal communities from Indian Creek, Illinois, USA - 4C3 metaG (SPAdes) (version 2) | ecosystem: Environmental > Aquatic > Freshwater > Unclassified | place: USA...
GCGACAACCTGAAGTTCGTGGTCGAACTGATCGCGCCGATCGCGATGGAAGAGAAACTGCGCTTCGCCATCCGCGAAGGCGGCCGCACCGTCGGCGCCGGCGTGGTCTCGAAGATCATCGCCTGAGGCCAGGCCGGATGGGCAGCATTGCCCATCCGACGCCGACCCTCCAGGCCGCCCTCCGGGGCGGCTTTCCGCATTTTTGCCGCAACCGAATTGACACAAACCGGCAACGCGCACAGTCTTGCAGCCCTGACCACATGGGGGGAGCCAGCGATGTGTCAGATGTTCGCCGGGCAGGACCCGGCCCGCTATGAATATGTCACCCGGCGCCTGCGGCTGAACGGGCAGTCCACCTCGATCCGGCTGGAGCGCGCCTTCTGGGGAATTCTGGACCAGATGGCCGAGAAGGATGGCACCTCGACGCCCGCCTTCCTGTCCAAGCTGCATTGCGAGGTGCTGGAACAGCACGGCGAGGCGTCGAACTTCACGTCGCTCTTGCGCTGCGCCTGCACGATCCACCTGGGCGAACTGGAGCAGGTGCCGCAGGACAGCCGCCGCGACGCCGCCGCCTAAATTTTCGGCTGTAGTAGTCCGCTACTACCCGGCGCGCCGGCTGGCACACTACCTTGCCAATATCGGTCGTCGATGAGGGCAAGCTATGGCGAAGGCAATCCATTCGATGATCCGCGTTCTCGACGAGGCGCGGTCTGTGGCGTTCTACGCCACGGCCTTCGGGCTGAACGTGGCGGACCGGCTGGATTTCGAGGGTTTCACGCTGGTCTACCTGTCGAACCTTGACAGCACGTTCGAAGTCGAGCTGACCGTCAACAAGGGCCGTACCGACCCCTACAACATCGGCGACGGCTACGGCCACCTTGCCTTCAGCGTCACCGATGTTGGTGCGGAACATGCGCGCATGACCGCAGCAGGCCTTGCTCCGCGCAAGATTGTCGATTTCGCCCCGGCGGGCAGCGTGATCGCCCGCTTCTTCTTCATCGCGGACCCCGACGGCTACCAGATCGAGGTCCTTGAACGCGGCGGCCGCTATCTCTGAGGCGCGCGGCGCGTCCGACCCAGCCAGACGCAAGGGAGGAACCACATGACCAGACATGACCTGAGGGGGCTGACCCGGCGGCAGCTTCTGACGCGCAGCCTGTCCGCCGCCGGGGCGCTGGCCGTCACCGGGGCGGGTTTCATCGCCGCCCCGAACGCCGCCTGGGCCGTCGAGGTGACGGTGATCACGCCGGATGAGATGGCGACGCTGCTGCAGATGGCGCGCGACATCTACCCGCACGACCAGGTGCCCGACCGCCATATGGGACAGCTTCACCCAGCTGGCCTGGCTGGATGCGCGCACGACCAGCGGCAGCTGGCGGGTGGCCAGGGACTTCTCGGGCCTGCCGGCCTGGATCGTCAAGGCGGTGGGCGGCACCACGACCCACTGGGCCGGGGCGTCGATCCGGTTCCAGGACCACGAATGGAAGGCGCTGACGAACTACGGCCCGGTGGAGGGCGCAAGCCTGCTCGACTGGCCGATCGACGCCGCCGAAATGGCGCCCTGGTACGACAAGGCCGAGGCGAAGCTGGGCGTCACCCGCACCGGCGACCGTCCGGGCCTGCCGGGCAGCAACAACTACCTGGTGTTCGAGAAGGGCGCCAGGGCGCTGGGCTACAAGGAGTTGCACACCGGCCGCATGGCGATCCAGTCGGATGACAACGGCAACCGGATCAAGTGCCAGCAGACCGGGTTCTGCTTTCAGGGCTGCAAATGGGGCGCGAAGTGGTCGGCGGCCTATACCGACATTCCCGAAGGCGAGGCGACGGGGAACCTCGAGGTGCGCGAGCGCGCCCATGTCGCGCGCATCCTGCACAACGAGGCCGGGAAGGTCACGGGGGTCGAATACTTCGACGCGGCCGGCAACCTGCAGTTCCAGGCGGCCCGCATCGTCTGCGTCGCGGGCAATTCGTTCGAAAGCCCGCGGCTGCTGCTGAACTCGGCCTCGGCCATGTTCCCGAACGGGCTGGCCAATGCCTCCGACCAGGTGGGCCGCAACTACATGCGCCACACCACCGGCTCGGTCTACGCGGTCTTCGACAAGCCCGTGCGCATGTGGCGCGGCACCACCATGGCCGGCATCGTCCAGGACGAGGCGCGCCATGACCCCGGCCGCGGCTTCGTCGGCGGCTACGAGCTTGAGACCCTCTCGCTCGGCCTGCCGTTCATGGCCGCATTCCTCAACCCCGGCGGCTGGGGGCGCAGCTTCACCAGCGCGCTTGACCATTACGAGAACATGGCGGGCATGTGGATCGTGGGCGAGGACATGCCGCAATCCACCAACCGCGTCACCCTGTCCGAGGCCAAGGACCAGTTCGGCCTGCCGGTCGCCAACGTCCACTTCGACGACCACCCGAACGACGTCGCCATGCGCGACCATGCCTACAGGCAGGGCATCGCGATCTACGAGGCCGTGGGGGCCACCCGTGTCTTCCCGACCCCGCCCTACCCCTCGACGCACAACCTCGGCACCAACCGGATGTCGGAACGGCCCGAGGATGGCGTCTGCAACAGATGGGGCCAGACCCATGACGTCGCCAACCTCTTCATCTCGGACGGAAGCCAGTTCACCACGGGTGCGGCCGAGAACCCGACCCTCACGATCGTGGCGCTGGCGATCCGCCAGGCCGACCACATCGCGCGGGAAATGGTCGCAGGCACGATCTGACACCAGTCATCCGGGGCCCGCGGTCCACCACGGCCCCGGATGGCGGGCGGGCGCTGCTTCTCCCCGCGGGCGCCCGCCTTGCCACGCGCAAATCCCTTGACCTCGCTCGCGCCCTGCCGTAACCCCGGACCCGCGTAGGGGTATAGCTCAGCTGGTAGAGCGACGGTCTCCAAAACCGTAGGTCGCGGGTTCGAGCCCTGCTGCCCCTGCCACTACCCCGATCCCCCCGGACCGGCCCGCCCGTGCCCGGTTCCGTCGGGACGCCCGCTCCGCCGCCCGCTCGCTCAACTGCTCGGATCAGCACGCGGGATTCGCCCCGGACCGGGAAGGGCTGCGCATCCTTTCGCCCGCGACGCGGCAATGGCCGCGCGATCCTGCCCGCGCCGAACCCGCCCGGCGGCGCGGGCCAGGATCTGCAATAGCCGAACGCCCCGGGTAACCTTCTGCAATCGCGTGAAACCCAAGCGTTGCGCCGCCCGGCACGCTCCCGCCGCTTGAAGTTTGGCGTCACAGGTCGTATTTCACGATCTGCAGCAGCATCGGATGAACCCATGGCCACCCAGAACCCCCTCCAGTTCCTCTCCCAGGTCCGGGCCGAAGTCGCCAAGGTCGTCTGGCCGAACCGGCGCGAGGTTCTGCTGACCACCCTCATGGTGTTCGTGATGTCCGCGCTGGCTGCGGCCTTCTTCAGCCTCGTCGATCTCGGGATCCGGACCGGGCTCTCGGCCATCATCGGCTCCTGACACGACGGTTGCCTCTTGATCTGACGGCGGGCAGGCGGTAAGCCCGCGCCAACCAAAGGGACACCGGCGCGCATCGATTCGAGGTGCGCGCTGTTTTTTGTTCCGGGAACAATCGACGAGGGGCCGCAAAGGTCTCGGGCAGCAAGGATGAGCATGACGATGGCGAAGCGCTGGTATTCTGTGAGCGTTCTCTCGAACTTCGAGAAGAAGATCGCCGAGCAGATCAAGACCGCCGTCGCCGATGCCGGTCTCGAGGACGAGATCGACGAGGTGCTGGTGCCGACCGAAGACGTGATCGAGATGCGGCGCGGCAAGAAGGTCACCTCGGAACGCCGCTTCATGCCCGGTTACGTTCTGGTGCACATGGAGATGACCAATCGCGGCTACCACCTGATCTCGTCGATCAACCGGGTGACGGGGTTCCTCGGCCCGCAGGGCAAGCCGATGCCGATGCGCGACGCCGAGGTGAACGCGATCCTGAACCGGGTCGAGGAGGGGATGGAGGCGCCGCGCAACCTGATCCGCTTCGACATCGGCGAGACGGTGCAGGTCACCGACGGCCCGTTCGAGGGCTTCTCGGGCATGGTCGAGGATGTGGACGAGGCGCACAACCGCCTGAAGGTCACCGTGTCGATCTTCGGCCGGGCGACGCCGGTGGAACTGGAATTCACTCAGGTCTCGAAAGGGAGCTGAGGAACACGTGGCAGGCGAGCGTCCCGGACCTGATCCGGGATGACGGACCGGACCACTAAACCCCGTCCCGGGCCTGCCCCGGGACCTCTGCGTGGACCGCAGAGCAACGGTGACAAAGGAGAGGCCGGATGGCCAAGAAGATTATCGGCAGCCTCAAGCTGCAAGTGAAGGCCCAGCAGGCCAACCCGTCGCCCCCGGTCGGTCCGGCCCTGGGCCAGCGCGGGCTGAACATCATGGCCTTCGTCAAGGAATTCAACGCCAGGACCGCGGACATCGCGCCCGGCACGCCGACGCCGGTGATCATCACCTACTATCAGGACAAGTCGTTCAGCCTCGAGCTGAAGACCGCCCCCGCCTCGTTCCTGATCAAGCAGGCCGCCGGTCTGCCCCAGGTCGGCAAGCGCAACCGCGCCAAGGGCTCGATGAAGCCGGGCCATGCCGTGGCTGGCACGATCACCACGGCGCAGCTGCGCAAGATCGCCGAGACCAAGATGAAGGATCTGAACGCCAATTCGGTGGAAGCGGCGATGCAGGTCATCCTTGGTTCGGCGAAGTCCTGCGGCATCGAAGTGAAGGGCTGAGCATCATGGCAAGAATGTCAAAGCGCGTCGCCAAGGCGCAGGAAGCCTTCGTAGGCCAGACGATGATCTCGGTCGAGGCGGCCGTCAAGCTGATCAAGGGCGCGGCCTCGGCCAAGTTCGACGAGACGCTGGAGATCGCGATGAACCTCGGGGTTGACCCGCGGCACGCCGACCAGATGGTCCGCGGCGTGGTGCAGCTGCCGAACGGCACCGGCAAGACCGTGCGCGTGGCGGTCTTCGCCCGCGGCGCCAAGGCCGACGAGGCCAGGGCGGCAGGGGCCGACATCGTGGGTGCCGAGGACCTGATGGAGACAATCCAGCAGGGCAGGATCGAGTTCGACCGTTGCATCGCGACGCCGGACCTGATGCCGCTGGTCGGGCGCCTCGGCAAGATCCTCGGGCCGCGCAACCTGATGCCGAACCCCAAGGTCGGCACCGTGACGATGGACGTGAAGACGGCCGTCGAGGCCGCCAAGGGCGGCGAGGTCCAGTTCAAGGTCGAGAAGGCCGGGGTGATCCATGCCGGGATCGGCAAGGTCAGCTTCACCGACGACAAGCTGGCCGAGAACGTGCGCGCCTTCGTCGAAGCGGTCGCGAAGGCCAAGCCCAGCGGGGCGAAGGGGACCTACCTCAAGAAGGTCTCGCTCAGCTCGACCATGGGGCCGGGCGTGGCGGTCGACATCTCGTCGGCGACCAAGGGCTGAGGGACCGCTGCGCCGTCGCGCACCCTGCGAAATCCCGACCCGCAAAGGGGAGGGGACTGCCCGGGCCGCATGAGGCCCGGTTCTGTCCGAGACGGCGGGTGGCGCGCAAACGCCTTAATCTCCTGCCCGAGATGGGGAACAAGGAAATGTCGCCCTTGCCGGCGATCTTGGCTTCGGACCCGATCGCGGACCCGACCGCCCCGGCCCAGTTCCGGGGTCAACTAGAGCCGGGGGGAAACCCCCACACTTGGAGTGAAACTGTGGATAGAGCCCAGAAAGAGAAAGTGGTCGAGGAACTCGGCCAGATCTTCGCAAGCTCTGGCGTCGTGGTGGTTGCCCACTACGCGGGAATGACGGTTGCACAGATGCAGGACCTGCGCGCGAAGATGCGTGACGTTGGCGGGTCCGTTCGCGTTGCCAAGAACACGCTCGCCAAGATCGCCCTGGAAGGGAAGCCCGCCGTCAAGATGGGTGACCTGCTCACGGGCATGACCATGTTGTCCTTCTCGGAAGACCCCGTGGCTGCGGCCAAGGTCTGCGACGCCTACGCCAAGACGAACGACAAGTTCGTCATCATCGGCGGGGCAATGGGCGACACGGTTCTGGACCAGGCCGGTGTCAAGGCCGTGGCTGCCATGCCGTCGCGCGAAGAGCTGATCGCTCAGATCGTGGCGTGCATCGGGGCTCCGGGCTCGGGCATCGCCGGGGCCATTGGCGCGCCGGCCGCGAACATCGCAAGCATCCTGTCCACCATCGAGGAGAAGGCAGCCGCCTGACCCTCGTCCCGCGTGGGGGACATCCCCATGCCGTTGGAACCCATCTTAGCAAACGGAAACGAACAAAATGGCTGATCTGAACAAACTCGCGGAAGAGATCGTCGGTCTGACCCTGCTGCAGGCGCAGGAGCTGAAGACCATCCTGAAGGACAAGTACGGCATCGAACCGGCCGCTGGCGGCGCGGTGATGATGGCGGCGGGTCCGGCGGCTGCGGCTGCCGCACCCGTGGAAGAGCAGACCGAATTCGACGTGGTCCTCACGGATTGCGGCGCGAACAAGATCAACGTGATCAAGGTCGTGCGCGAAATCACCGGTCTGGGCCTGAAGGAAGCCAAGGACCTGACCGAAGCCGGTGGCAAGGTCAAGGAGGCCGTGTCGAAGGCCGATGCCGAGGCGCTGAAGAAGAAGTTCGAAGATGCTGGCGCCAAGGTCGAGCTGAAGTGATCGCGCCCGGGGGCAACCCCGAGTGACAGGCAGGGCTGGGTCCGGAGCTTTCGGTCCCAGCCATGCGCGTCTTGAAAGGGGCTTTCGGTGAGAAGCCCCTCTCCAGGCGCGATGCGGGTTCGGGAGCCGCCCTTCGGGACGGGCGGCACGAATGGAACCGGCAGGGCCTCTTCGCAAGCGGTGCGCCCCCCGTGGCCCGACGGGGGATGCGCCAGCGAGACACGGGAAAGGTGACCACAGACATGGCGCAAGCTTATGTTGGCCAGAAACGCATCCGCCGCCATTTCGGCAAGATCCGCGAAGTGCTGGAGATGCCGAACCTGATCGAGGTGCAGAAAAGCTCGTATGATCTTTTCCTGCGCTCGGGCGACGGGGACAGGCCGCAGGACGGCGAGGGGATCCAGGGCACCTTCCAGTCGGTGTTCCCGATCAAGGACTTCAACGAGACCAGCGTTCTGGAATTCGTCAAGTACGAGCTGGAAAAGCCGAAATACGACGTCGACGAATGCCAGTCGCGCGACATGACCTATGCCGCACCCCTGAAGGTGACGCTGCGCCTGATCGTGTTCGATGTCGATGACACCACCGGGGCGCGGTCGGTCAAGGACATCAAGGAGCAGGACGTCTACATGGGCGACATGCCCCTGATGACGCACAACGGCACCTTCATCGTGAACGGCACCGAGCGGGTGATCGTCAGCCAGATGCACCGCTCTCCGGGCGTGTTCTTCGACCATGACAAGGGCAAGACCCACAGTTCGGGCAAGCTTCTCTTCGCCTGCCGGATCATCCCCTATCGCGGCTCGTGGCTCGACTTCGAGTTCGACGCCAAGGACGTGGTCTTCGCCCGCATCGACCGGCGCCGGAAACTGCCGGTGACGACGCTGCTCTATGCCCTCGGCATGGACCAGGAGGCGATCATGGACGCCTATTACGAGACGGTCATGTACCGCCATGTGAAGAACAAGGGCTGGGTCACCCGCTTCTTCCCCGAGCGCATCCGCGGCACCCGGCCGCAGTTCGACATCGTCGATGCGGCGACGGGCGAGGTGATCTGCAAGGCCGGCGACAAGATGACGCCGCGCATGGCCAACGAGCTGATCAAGTCGGGCAAGGTGACCGAGCTTCTGGTGCCCTTCGACCAGATCCTCGGCCGCTATTGTGCCCGCGACATCATCAACGAGGCGACGGGCGAGATCTGGGCCGAGGCCGGCGACGAGCTGACCATGGAATACGGCCGCGACGGCGAGGCCAAGGGCGGCAGTCTGAAGCTGCTGCTCGACCAGGGCATCACCGAGATCCCGGTTCTCGACATCGACAACGTCAATGTCGGCCCCTACATCCGCAACACCATGGCGGTGGACAAGAACATGGGCCGCGACACCGCGCTCATGGACATCTACCGCGTGATGCGCCCGGGCGAGCCGCCGACCGTCGAGGCCGCAAGCCAGCTTTTCGACACGCTCTTCTTCGACAAGGACCGCTATGACCTTTCGGCCGTCGGCCGGGTCAAGATGAACATGCGCCTCGATCTGGGGCGCCCGGACACCCAGCGCACGCTGGACCGCGACGACATCATCGCCTGCGTCAAGGCGCTGACCGAACTGCGCGACGGCAAGGGCGAGATCGACGACATCGACCATCTGGGCAACCGCCGGGTGCGCTCGGTGGGCGAGCTGATGGAAAACCAGTACCGCGTCGGCCTCTTGCGGATGGAGCGCGCGATCAAGGAGCGGATGAGCAGTGTCGAGATCGACACGATCATGCCGCAGGACCTGATCAACGCCAAACCGGCGGCGGCGGCGGTGCGGGAATTCTTCGGCTCCTCGCAGCTTTCCCAGTTCATGGACCAGACCAACCCCCTGTCGGAAGTGACCCACAAGCGCCGTCTCTCGGCGCTGGGGCCGGGGGGCCTGACGCGGGAACGCGCGGGCTTCGAGGTCCGTGACGTCCACCCGACGCATTACGGCCGGATGTGCCCGATCGAGACGCCCGAAGGCCAGAACATCGGCCTGATCAACAGCCTGGCCACCTTCGCCCGGGTGAACAAGTACGGCTTCATCGAGACCCCCTATCGAAAGGTGATCGACGGCAAGGTGACCGACGAGGTCGTCTACATGTCGGCGACCGAGGAAATGCGCCACACCGTCGCCCAGGCCAACGCCGGCCAGGACGCCGAGGGGCGCTTCACCGAAGAGCTGATCTCCAGCCGCAAGGCCGGGGAATTCATGCTGAACCCGCCGGATGCGGTCGACCTGATCGACGTCTCGCCGAAGCAGCTCGTGTCGGTCGCGGCCTCGCTGATCCCGTTTTTGGAAAACGACGACGCCAACCGGGCGCTGATGGGCTCGAACATGCAGCGTCAGGCGGTGCCCCTGCTACAATCGGATGCCCCCTTCGTCGGCACCGGGATCGAGGCGGTCGTCGCGCGTGACAGTGGTGCTGCCATCATGGCCCGCCGCGCCGGGGTCATCGACCAGGTCGATGCCGCGCGGATCGTCGTGCGCGCCACGGAAATGCTGGAGCCCGGCGAGCCGGGCGTCGACATCTACCGCCTGCGCAAGTTCAAGCGGTCGAACCAGTCGTCCTGCATCAACCAGCGCCCGCTGGTGAAGGTGGGCGACACCGTGAAGCGCGGCGAAGTGGTGGCCGATGGCCCCTGCACCGACATGGGCGAACTGGCCCTGGGCCGGAACGTGGTCGTCGCCTTCATGCCCTGGAACGGCTACAACTACGAAGACTCGATCCTGATCTCGGAACGCATCCTGCGCGACGACGTCTTCACCTCGATCCACATCGAGGAATACGAAGTCGCCGCCCGTGACACCAAGCTTGGCCCGGAAGAGATCACCCGCGACATCCCGAACGTCGGCGAGGAAGCCCTGCGCAACCTCGACGAGGCGGGCATCGTCTATATCGGGGCCGAGGTTCAGCCGGGCGACATCCTGGTCGGCAAGATCACCCCCAAGGGCGAAAGCCCGATGACGCCGGAAGAAAAGCTCCTCCGCGCCATCTTCGGTGAAAAGGCGTCGGACGTCCGCGATACCTCGCTGCGCCTGCCGCCGGGGGCCTTCGGCACCATCGTCGAAGTGCGCGTCTTCAACCGCCACGGCGTCGACAAGGACGAACGCGCCCTGCAGATCGAGCGTGAGGAAGTCGAACGCCTGGCCCGCGACCGCGATGACGAACTCGCGATCCTGGAGCGCAACATCTATGCGCGCCTCAAGTCCCTGATCATGGGCAAGACCGCCGTGAAGGGGCCGAAAGGCATCAAGGCCGGTTCGACCATCGACGAGGACCTGCTGGGCACGCTGTCGCGCGGCCAGTGGTGGCAACTGGCCCTTGGCGAAGAGACCGAAGCCAAGGACGTGGAAGCCCTGCACGACCAGTTCGAAGCGCAGAAACGCGCCCTGGATCACCGCTTCGACGACAAGGTCGAAAAGGTGCGCCGTGGCGACGATCTGCCCCCCGGCGTGATGAAGATGGTCAAGGTCTTCGTCGCGGTGAAGCGCAAGCTGCAGCCGGGCGACAAGATGGCCGGCCGTCACGGCAACAAGGGCGTCATCTCCAAGGTCGTGCCGATGGAAGACATGCCGTTCCTTGCGGACGGCACCCCGGTCGACCTGGTGCTGAACCCGCTTGGCGTGCCCAGCCGGATGAACGTCGGTCAGATCCTGGAAACCCACATGGGCTGGGCCGCGCGCGGCCTGGGTCTCAAGATCGACGACGCGCTGAAGGAATATCGCCGCTCCGGCGACATGACTCCGGTGCGCGAGGCTGTCCGTCATGCCTATGGCGACGAGACCTATGACGAGGCCTTTGCGGGCCGCGACGAGGACGAGTTCCTGGAGCTGGCAGGCAACGTCACCAAGGGCGTTCCGATCGCGACCCCGGTCTTCGACGGCGCGAAAGAGGCTGACGTGAACGACGCGCTGACCCGCGCCGGGTTCGACACCTCGGGCCAGTCGGTGGTCTTTGACGGTCGCACGGGCGAGCAGTTCCAGCGCAAGGTGACGGTGGGCGTGAAATACATGCTCAAGCTGCACCACCTGGTCGACGACAAGCTGCACGCGCGTTCGACCGGCCCGTACTCGCTTGTCACCCAGCAGCCGCTGGGCGGCAAGGCGCAGTTCGGTGGCCAGCGTCTGGGCGAGATGGAGGTCTGGGCGCTGGAAGCCTACGGCGCCGCCTACACCCTGCAGGAAATGCTGACGGTGAAATCGGACGACGTGGCAGGCCGGACCAAGGTCTACGAGTCGATCGTCAAGGGCGAGGACAATTTCGAGGCCGGCGTGCCGGAATCCTTCAACGTCCTGGTCAAGGAAGTGCGGGGCCTCGGCCTCAATATGGAACTCCTGGATGCGGAGGAGGAGTGACGCGGAGTCGGGGTGAACCCCGACCTACGTAGGGCGGGGTTCACCCCGCCACACTTCTCCGACCGCCGCCCCCATTCATAAGGTGTGAAAATGAACCAGGAACTCTCGACCAACCCGTTCAACCCGGTTGCGCCCGTCAAGACCTTCGACGAGATCAAGATCAGCCTGGCAAGCCCGGAGCGGATCCTGTCGTGGTCCTTCGGCGAGATCAAGAAGCCGGAAACCATCAACTACCGCACGTTCAAGCCGGAACGCGACGGTCTGTTCTGCGCGCGGATCTTTGGCCCGATCAAGGATTACGAATGCCTCTGCGGCAAATACAAGCGCATGAAGTATCGCGGCGTCGTCTGCGAGAAATGCGGCGTTGAAGTCACCTTGCAGAAGGTGCGCCGCGAGCGGATGGGCCATATCGAACTGGCCGCTCCCGTCGCCCATATCTGGTTCCTGAAATCGCTGCCGAGCCGGATCGGCCTCATGCTCGACATGACGCTGCGGGATCTGGAGCGGATTCTCTACTTCGAGAACTACGTGGTGATCGAGCCGGGTCTGACCGACCTGACCTATGGCCAGCTGATGACCGAGGAGGAATTCCTCGACGCGCAGGACCAGTATGGTGCTGACGCCTTCACCGCCAACATCGGCGCCGAGGCGATCCGCGAGATGCTGGCCGCGATCGACCTGCAGGCGACGGCAGACCAGCTGCGCGAGGAGCTGAAGGAAGCGACCGGTGAGCTGAAGCCGAAGAAGATCATCAAGCGGCTGAAGATCGTCGAGAGCTTCCTTGAATCCGGCAACCGCCCGGAATGGATGATCCTGACCGTGCTGCCGGTGATCCCGCCGGAACTGCGCCCGCTGGTCCCCCTGGACGGCGGCCGGTTTGCCACGTCTGACCTGAACGACCTCTACCGCCGCGTCATCAACCGCAACAACCGCCTGAAGCGCCTGATCGAACTGCGCGCGCCCGACATCATCGTGCGCAACGAAAAGCGGATGCTGCAGGAAGCTGTCGATGCGCTCTTTGACAACGGCCGTCGCGGCCGGGTGATCACCGGCACCAACAAGCGCCCGCTGAAATCGCTGTCCGACATGCTGAAGGGCAAGCAGGGCCGCTTCCGCCAGAACCTTCTGGGCAAGCGGGTCGACTTCTCGGGCCGTTCGGTCATCGTGACCGGGCCGGAACTCAAGCTGCACCAGTGCGGCTTGCCGAAGAAGATGGCGCTCGAGCTGTTCAAGCCCTTCATCTATTCGCGGCTGGAGGCCAAGGGGCTTTCGTCCACCGTCAAGCAGGCCAAGAAGCTGGTCGAAAAGGAACGCCCCGAGGTCTGGGACATCCTGGATGAAGTGATCCGCGAGCACCCGGTACTCTTGAACCGCGCGCCGACGCTGCACCGTCTGGGCATCCAGGCCTTCGAGCCGATCCTGATCGAAGGCAAGGCGATCCAGCTGCACCCGCTGGTCTGCGCCGCCTTCAACGCCGACTTCGACGGCGACCAGATGGCGGTGCACGTCCCCCTCAGCCTCGAAGCCCAGCTTGAGGCGCGCGTGCTGATGATGTCGACGAACAACGTGCTCAGCCCCGCCAACGGCTCGCCGATCATCGTGCCGTCGCAGGACATGGTGCTGGGCCTTTACTACGTCACCATGGAGCGCAAGGGCATGGTTGGCGAAGGCATGGCCTTTGCCGACATCGACGAGGTGGAGCACGCGCTTGCCTCGGGTGCCGTGCACCTGCACGCGAAGATCAAGGCCCGCCTGCGGCAGGTCGACGAGACCGGCAACATCGTCTGGAAGCGCTTTGACACGACGCCCGGCCGGTTGCGGCTGGGCAACCTTCTGCCGCTCAATGCCAAGGCGCCCTTCGATCTGGTCAACCGGCTGTTGCGCAAGAAGGACGTGCAGACCGTCATCGACACCGTCTATCGCTACTGCGGCCAGAAGGAATCGGTGATCTTCTGCGACCAGATCATGACCCTTGGCTTCCGCGAGGCCTTCCGCGCCGGCATCTCGTTCGGCAAGGACGACATGGTGATCCCCGAGACCAAGTGGGACCTGGTGAACGAAACGCGCGAGCAGGTCACCGGCTTCGAGTTGCAGTACATGGACGGCCTGATCACCCAGGGCGAGAAGTACAACAAGGTGGTCGACGCCTGGACCAAGTGCAACGACAAGGTCACCGAGGCGATGATGGCCACGATCTCGGCCACGCATTACGACGCGAACGGTGCCGAGAAGGAGCCGAACTCGGTCTACATGATGGCCCACTCGGGTGCCCGTGGCTCGGTCATCCAGATGAAGCAGCTTGGGGGCATGCGCGGCCTGATGGCCAAGCCGAGCGGAGAGATCATCGAGACGCCGATCATCAGTAACTTCAAGGAAGGTCTGACCGTTCTTGAATACTTCAACTCGACCCACGGCGCGCGGAAGGGTCTGTCGGACACCGCGCTCAAGACGGCGAACTCGGGCTATCTCACCCGCCGTCTGGTGGACGTGGCGCAGGACTGCATCGTGCGCAGCCACGACTGCGGGACGCAAAACGCCATCACCGCCTCGGCGGCGGTGAACGATGGCGAGGTCATCGTGCCGATGGGCGAGCGTGTCCTTGGCCGGGTTGCGGCCGATGACGTGCTGGTTCCCGGCACCGACGAGGTGCTGGTCTCGCGCGGGGAGTTGATCGACGAACGCCGCGCCGACCTGATCAACAACTCGGGCGTCGCCTCGATCCGCATCCGCAGCCCGCTGACCTGCGAGGCGGAAGAGGGCGTCTGCGCGCTGTGCTACGGGCGCGACCTTGCCCGCGGCACGCTCGTGAACATCGGCGAGGCGGTCGGCATCATCGCCGCCCAGTCGATCGGCGAACCCGGCACCCAGCTGACGATGCGGACCTTCCACATCGGCGGCGTGGCGCAGGGCGGCCAGCAGTCCTTCCTGGAAGCCAGCCAGGAGGGCAGGATCGAGTTCCGCAACGCCAACATCCTGATGAACGTGGCGGGCGAGCAGATCGTCGTCGGCCGCAGCATGCAGATCGCGATCATCGACGACGTGGGCCAGGAACGCGCGGCGCACAAGCTGACCTATGGGGCCAAGCTGCATGTGAAGGACGGCGAAGCGGTCAAGCGCGGCACCAAGCTTTTCGAATGGGATCCCTTCACCCTGCCGGTCATCGCCGAGAAGGCGGGGGTCGCCCGGTTCAAGGACCTGGTCGCGGGCATCTCGGTGCGCGAGGACACCGACGAGGCCACCGGCATGACGCAGAAGATCGTGTCCGACTGGCGCAGCGTGCCGAAGGGCGGCGACCTCAAGCCCGAGATCATCGTCATGGACCCGGCGACGGGCGATCCGGTCCGCAACGACCAGGGCGCACCGATCAGCTATTCCATGTCGGTGGACGCGATCCTTTCGGTCGAGGACGGGCAGGAGTTGCGCCCCGGTGACGTGGTGGCGCGGATCCCGCGCGAAGGCGCCAGGACCAAGGACATCACCGGAGGTCTGCCCCGCGTGGCGGAACTGTTCGAAGCCCGGCGTCCCAAGGATCACGCGATCATCGCCGAGGCCGACGGCTATGTGCGCTTCGGCAAGGACTACAAGAACAAGCGCCGCATCACGGTGGAGCCGGTGGACGAGACGCTGACGCCCATGGAATACATGATCCCCAAGGGCAAGCACATCCCGGTGCAGGAAGGCGACTTCGTGCAGAAGGGCGACTACATCATGGACGGCAACCCCGCGCCGCATGACATCCTGCGCATCCTCGGGGTCGAGGCGCTGGCCAACTACATGATCGACGAGGTGCAGGACGTCTACCGTTTGCAGGGCGTGAAGATCAACGACAAGCACATCGAGGTGATCGTGCGGCAGATGCTGCAGAAGCTCGAGATCCTCGACAGCGGCGACACCACGCTTCTGAAAGGCGAGCATGTCGACAAGCAGGAGCTCGAGGAAGAAAACGTCAAGGCCCGCAACCGCGGCCTGCGCGAGGCCAGTGCCGAGGCGATCCTTCTGGGGATCACCAAGGCAAGCTTGCAGACCCGCAGCTTCATCTCGGCGGC
>Ga0209103_1000326_pt1 | contig 15043 bp, 14 predicted proteins | sample 4C3metaG_FD_184152 | JGI IMG/M metagenome (GOLD analysis project Ga0209103, IMG submission 184152) | Freshwater bacterial and archeal communities from Indian Creek, Illinois, USA - 4C3 metaG (SPAdes) (version 2) | ecosystem: Environmental > Aquatic > Freshwater > Unclassified | place: USA...
CTGGTCAATCGTCGCGCGATAGATCGGGATGGAGCGGCCCAGATCAATCATCGTCCGGTCCACCAGCTCCACCGCCTCGGGGTCCAGCGTGACGAGGTGCCGGGACGCCTCCATGGCGCGGCGGAAGGTGGGGAATTGGCAGATGCCGACCACCTTGCGCGGCTTGATCGGCCAGAGCTTGAGGTCGAGCGTGGCGGAGAAGGCCAGCGTGCCCTCGCTGCCCACCAGCAGCCGCGCAAGGTTGCCGCGACCATTGGCACGCGCATCAGGCGTCAGCGCATCGAGGTTGTAGCCGCCCACGCGGCGAAGCTGCGCCGGGAATTTCTCGGCGATCTCGGCGGCCTCGCGCTCGCCCAGGCTGTGCAGGCGGGCGACGAGGTCGGTGTTGGGCGCACCCTCGCCGAACACATGCCGCGAGCCATCGGCGAGGATGGCGTCGATCGCGCGCACATTATCGGCCATCAGCCCGTAGCGGATGGATTTGGAGCCGCAGGAATTATTCCCCGCCATGCCGCCAATGGTGCAGCGCTGCCAGGTGGAGGGGTCCACCGGGAAGAACTTGCCGGTGGATTTAAGCGCCTCGTTCAGGGCGCCCAGCGTGATGCCCGGCTCCACGCGGGCGGTATCGCCCTCCACGCTCAGCACGCGGCGCAGATGCTTGGTGCAGTCCAGCACCAGCGCGCGATTGACGGTCTGGCCGCATTGGCTGGTGCCGCCGCCGCGCGGCAGGATGGGGATGCCCTCCTCCCGGCAGATCGCCATGGCCGCTTCGACATCGGCGGCTGATTTCGGCACCAGCACGCCGACGGGCTCCATCTGGTAGATGCTGGCATCCGTGGCGTAGCGCCCGCGGTCGCTCGCGCTGAAAAGGATTTCTCCTTCCGTCTCGCGCCGCAACCTCTCGGCCAGGCGGGAATCTCCGATGCGGGGTGTGATGGCGTTCATGGGGACCTTCTAGCCTGGGTCGTGCGTCACGTCAGATGCAAAATCCTCATCCTCCGCACAAGCCGAACTCATTGGCAGAGCGACGTGGTTCGGGGCATGAGAGGGACAACCCCAGGAGGATCCCCATGGCCTATTTCCAGACCCGCACCACCCCCGGCCGCCATTTCCTGCAAATCCCCGGCCCCTCCAACGTGCCGGACCGCGTGTTGCGGGCGCTGGACCACCCGACCATGGACCATCGCGGCCCGGATTTCGGCGTGATGGGCAAGATGGTGCTGGAGAAGGTCAAGAAGATCTTCAAGACCGAGAGCAACGTCATCATCTTCCCCGCCTCCGGCACCGGCGCCTGGGAAGCCGCGCTGGTCAACACGCTCAGCCCCAATGATCGCGTGCTGATGTGCGAGACCGGCTGGTTCGCGAGCCTCTGGCGCGAGATGGCCGAACGCCTGGATATCCGCCCCGAGTTCCTCGCGGGCGACTGGCGCCGCGGCGCCGAGCCGGAGGCGATCGAAGCCTATCTGCGCGCCGACAAGGCGCATGAGATCAAGGCCGTCTGCGTTGTCCACAACGAGACGAGCACCGGCAGCACCAGCCGCATCGCCGAAGTCCGCGCCGCCATCAACGCCGCCGGCCACCCGGCCCTGCTGCTGGTGGATACCATCAGCGGCCTGGCTTCCATGGATTTCCGGCATGATGAATGGGGCGTGGATGTCACCGTCTCCGGCTCGCAAAAGGGGCTGATGCTGCCGCCTGGCCTGTCCTTCAACGCCGTCTCGGCCAAGGCCATCGCCGCCAGCAAGACGGCCAAGCTGACGCGCAGCTTCTGGGACTGGGCGCCGATGATCGCCTCCAACGCCACCGGCTATTTCCCCTACACGCCGGCGACCAACATGCTCTACGCGCTGGATACCGCGCTCGACATGATCTTCGAGGAAGGGCTGGACAATGTCTTCGCCCGGCATGACCGCATGGCGGAAGCCACGCGCCGCGCCGTGCGCGCCTGGGGCCTTGAAATCCAGTGCCAGGAGCCGCGCCACTACTCCTCCGTGCTGACGGCGGTGCGCCTGCCCGAGGGCCACAGCGCCAACGGCCTGCGTGCCACGATTGGCGAGAAGTTCAACATGTCGCTCGGCAATGGCCTGGGCCAGCTCAATGATCGCGTCTTCCGCATCGGCCATCTGGGCGATATCAGCGAGCTGCAACTGATGGGCACGCTGACCGGCATCGAGATGGGGCTGCGCATCGCGGGCGTGCCGCACAAGCCCGAGGGCGTGCGCGCGGCGATGGATTATCTGAGCGGAAACGCCTAAAGCCTTCTCCGCCCCAGGAGCAGATCATGCCCAAATTCGCCGCGAACATCTCCATGATGTTCAACGAGGTGCCCTTCCTCGACCGCTTCGCCGCCGCCCGCGCGGCGGGCTTCGAGGCGGTGGAGTTCCTGTTCCCCTATGAGCATCCGGCCGCCGAGATCGCCAAGCGGCTGGAGGGAAACGGCCTCGTCAACGTGCTGTTCAACGCGCCCCCGGGCGACTGGAACGCCGGCGAGCGCGGCATGGCCTGCCTGCCCGAACGCCGCGCCGAATTCCGCGAGGGCATCAAGCGCGCCCTGGAATACAGCGCGGCCCTGAAATGCCCGCGCCTGCATGTCATGGCGGGCCTGACCCCGGCCGGCGCGCCGCGGGACACGCTGCTGGCCACCTATGCCGCCAACCTCGATTTCGCAGCCGAGGAATGTGCCAAGGCCGGCGTGAAGCCGATCATCGAGCCGATCAACCACCGCGACATTCCCGGCTTCTTCCTCAACACCACCAAGGAAGCGACCCACATCATTGACGCGCTGGGCATGGAGCGCGTCGGCCTGCAATTCGACCTCTACCACTGCCAGATCACCGAGGGCGACGTGGCGCGCAAGGCGGCGGAATTGCTGCCCTATATCGCCCACATGCAGGTGGCCGACACGCCCGGCCGCAACGAGCCCGGCACGGGCGAGGTGAATTGGGATTTCGTCTTCAACGCAATTGACGCGAGCGGCTATCGCGGCTGGATCGGCTGCGAATACCGGCCAAAGGCCGAGACGGTGGCCGGGCTGGGTTGGTTCGCACGTTACCGGGCGGCATATCCGCCGGCCGACTGATTCGGAGCTTTCGCGCCCTGCGGCGCTTCGGTCATCAGGCGGCCCCCTCCTCGAAGAAGAAAGGAAACGTCCCATCATGAACATCGGTTTCATCGGCCTGGGCATCATGGGCCTGCCCATGGCGCGGAATCTCGCCAAGGCGGGCCATACCATCATCGCGCCCGAGCGCGCCTCGCTCTCCGCCGAGGCGCGCTCGGCCTTCACCATCGTGGCCGATGCCACGGCGGTGGCCAAGGCGGCCGAGATCATCATCATCATGGTGCCCGACACCCCCGATGTGGAGCGCGTGCTGTTTGGCGCCAACGGTGTGGCGGCGGGGCTTTCCGCTGGCAAGCTGGTGATCGACATGTCCTCGATCAGCCCCACGGCCACCAGGGATTTCGCGGCCAAGGTCAATGCGCTGGGCTGCGACTACATTGACGCGCCCGTCTCGGGTGGCGAAATCGGCGCGAAGAATGCGGCGCTCACCATCATGATCGGCGCCTCCCAGGCGGCGTTTGATCGCGCCCTGCCACTGTTCCAGCTGATGGGCAAGAACATCACGCTGGTCGGCGAGAATGGCGCGGGGCAGGTGACCAAGGTGGCCAATCAGATCATCGTGGCGCTCAACATCGAGGCCGTCTCCGAGGCGCTGGTCTTCGCCAGCAAGGCGGGTGCGGACCCCGCCCGCGTGCGCCAGGCGCTGATGGGCGGCTTCGCCAATAGCCGCATCCTGGAAGTGCATGCCGAGCGGATGATCAACCGCAGCTTCAACCCCGGCTTCCGGATCGAGCTGCACCAGAAGGACCTCAATCTGGCGCTGCAATCGGCCAAGGAACTGGGCGTGGCGCTGCCGAACACGGCCTCCACGCAACAGTTGTTCTCGGCCTGTGCCGCCATGGGTGGCAGCCAGTGGGACCATTCGGGCCTGGTCCAGGCGCTGGAAAAAATGGCCGGTCACAAGATCGGCTGAGGCAACGCGGAGCCGAGCAGCCAAGGTTCGTTGACCACAGGGAGATTCCGGCACGACTGACAGTGTGATTCATGTGTGGACGGCCCCTTCGAGACAAGGGGGTTGGACGCGGATGACGAGGTCTCGATGCGGTCATGTGTCCGGCCTGTTGGCGCGGCCCATGGCCGCTGGCCCAGATGAGATTCGCGAGCGGGCGCCAAACAAGCTGGCGGCTTCGGAGAGCCGTTGAATCACGCGACGTGCTCCCGCCCGTCGGTCCGACCGGTCGTCATCTTGCGTCTTTGCCCGTCCCTCACGGCACCGGGACGCGGTCAGGGGATCTCCATGCGGGAAAAGCGACAGCTTCAGGGCCTGCGCTGCCGGTCCCGCAGGCGCTCGATCAGGAAGCCGCCCAGGCCAATCGCCAGGCGCTCCCAATCCGGGCGCGACGCGGCCGGCGCCGTCAGCAACGCCACGGATTGCTCGCGCAATTCCCGCGCCTCCTCGGCCACACGGTCATGGCCGCCGCGCGCCATCAGCAGAAGGATCACCGCCAGCACGCCATCGGCCAGCGCGACCAGCAAGGTCGCCTGGAGCGCTCCCTGACGCTCCTCCAGCCAGAGCCAGGCCGCGACATGCAGCAGCACCAGCATCGCGAAGCCAAAGACCGAGGCGGCGGCGCCAAAGCCCGCCGCGCGTCCCATCATCGCCCCCTGGCGGCGCAGCAGGATGCCCTCCGCCCGCGCCGCGGTGGAGAGCAGGCGGAGCATCCGCATACTCAGCGCCGCAGGATCGAGGCCAGGACGAAGCCCGCCAGGGCCGCGATGCCGATGGCCGCCAGCGGCTTGTCATGCACTGCATCGCTCAGCCGCGCGGCCTGGTGCCGCACCTCCTCGGTGGCGGCCTTCGCCGCATGTTCGGCGGAGTTGGCGACGGAGCCCAGCATCGGCGTGACGCGCTCATTCATCAGCGTCTCCACCTGCGAGCGCAAGCGCGCGATTTCGGCGGCCGCATCATGCGCGGTGGCTTCGGCAGTTTCGGACATCTGCTTGAACGACATGTTGTCATTTCCTTCCGGATACAGGGTTGATCTGCGGCACGAACGCAGCGGGCGCATCCCCAAGGCCAGGCCTTGGGGATGCGCGACCATCAGGTGGTGATCAGCGCCAGGCGGGCCGGCCGAGATTGACCGTGTTCGGCGAGGTCAGCGCACCGGTCGCGCCACCAGCCACGGCACCCAGCGCGGCGCCACCGGCCACGCCCGTTCCGGTCAATGCGCCGATCCCGGCCCCGGCGGCGGCGCCAAGCCCGGCACCGGAGAGGGCGCGGTCCCCCGTGGTCTGCCCGCAGGCGGCGAGGCCGCCAGCCAGGATCAAAAGCATCATCAGCCGTGGCATGTCGCGCATCGGGTAAATTCCTTCATGTGAGTCGCGAAGGTGAACGCCGTTGCCGTGCATGGGTTGCACATGATGCAGGACGAACGGCCCGCAGTCGCAGCCGCGAGTTCATCCCGGGCGCAGCCGCGAGTTCATCCCGGGCGCAGCCGCACCACCGTCACCGAGCACGGCGCGTCCCGCGCGACCTGCCCCGAGACGCTGCCCAGCACGCGCCGGCCCAGGCTGCTTTCGCGGGCGCCCAGGATGATGTGGTCCGCGCGGTTGGTCTGCGCGTATTCCAGCAGCGCATCCGCCGGGTCCAGCGCCTCCAGCACGTGATGCGTCAGCCGCGCCTCGGGCAGTTTCAGCTCGGCCGACCAGTGGCGCAGTTCCAGCAGGTGCTGGAGATGCTTGTTGCGGCCTTCGTCATCCAGCGTCATGTCCGGCCGCAGCAGATGGGTTTGCAGCACATTCACGCAGGCCACGCGCGCGCCGGGCAGGGTCGCCATGATCTGCGTCACCATGCGGCGCATCGCCGTGCTGAGCCCGGCCGCCGTCACGGCCGTATCCACCGCCACCATGATGATCGGCGCGCCGGATTGCGCCATGGCGCTGGCGTTGCGCTTCAGCCGCGGCTGGTGGTCGGGATGGAAGCGCCGGCGGATGCGCGTGCCCCAGGGGTCGCGCTTCAGCTTGCCCGCACGCGGCGTCTGGCTCACCTGCTCGGGGTGGCGCAGGTCGAAGGCCATTTGCGCCGCCGTCGGGTGGCGGCGCGCGGGCTCGATCTCCAGGTTCCGCAGGATGATCTCCTGCAGCCAGGGCGGGCAATCGGGGCGCAGCGCGCGGGGCGGCGGCGGGTCCCACCACAGGCGGCGCTTCATGTGCGACATGTGCTGCGGGTCGCCGAAGGGATTGCGGCCGGTGGTCAGCGCATAGAGCATCGCCGCCAGGCCATAGAGATCCGAGGCGGGGTCGCCGCGAATGCCCATCAGCTGCTCGGGCGCCATGTAGGGCGCCGAGCCATAGGGCATGCGGAATTCCTCGGCCATCAGATCGGGCAGCAGCGCGTGGTGCGAGAGGCCGAAATCCAGCAGCACCACGCGCGGCCCCAAATCCCCGTCCACGCGCAGGATGTTGCCCGGCTTCACATCCAGGTGCACCACGCCCTGGCGGTGCAGCGCGCATAGCGCCTCGGCCACCAGCGCGCCGGCCTCGGCCACTTCCGCGATGGGCAGGGGCAGGCGGTCCAGAAGGGGCAGCAGCGTCTCGCCCTGGATGCGCTCCATCACGATCCAGGGCAGCGGCTCGTGGCCCACCGCGATGCAGCGGGGCACATGCGGGCCTGCCAGGCGCGGCAGGATCATCTGCTCCATCTCGAAGCCGACAATGGCCGCGGGGTCCTGGCCTTCTGCCAGCAGCGGCAGCTTCATCAGCATGGGCAGCGCGTGGTCGGGGTGCGTCGCCTCATGCAGCACGGCCATGCCGCCCTCATGCAGCTTGGGGCCGAGCGTGAAGCCGGCGATGATGGTGCCCGTTCTCATGCCCTGTTGCTCATTGGCCTTCGAACAGGCGCGCGGCCAGCGCCTCGGGCAATTCGGCCGCGCGGATTTTCCGCGCCGCCGCCTCGATGTCATAGGGCACGCGCATCCAGCCACATTCGGCGCGGGCCGTGTCCAGCAGGCCGTAGCAGGCGGCCGGGTTGTGGTCGCGCGGCTGGCCCACCGCGCCGATCACGGCGAGCCAGCGGCGCGGGCGCAGCAGGGGCAGCATCACATCGGGTGCCGGGCTGTGATGCACCAGCTTCTCGGTCGCGGTCAGGGCAAACAGCGCGGGCACATGGGTGTGGCCGCAGAAGGTGATGCGCGCATGCGTCCCCTCCAGGCTGCGCCGCGCCTCCCGCGCATCGGTCACGTAGCGCCATTCGGGCGGGGCGGAGGCATCGGCATGGGTATAGAGGCAATCCCCCTCCTCATGCGTGAAGGGCAGCGCGGCGAGGAATTGCTTGGCCGCGTCATCCAACCGCGCCTGGGTCCAGCGCATGGCGATGGCGGCGAGCGTGCTGAAGCCCTGCGGGCCGTGCAGCGCCGCCTCATCATGATTGCCGCGCAGGGTGATGACGCCCTGGCTCCCCCCTTGGGCCATCAGCCCGCGCACCCGCGCCACCACCGCCTCGGGGTCGGCGCCGTAGCCCACCAGATCCCCCAGGAAGATCAGGCGCTGCGCGCCCTGGGCTGCCGCATGGGCCAGGCAGGCTTCCAGCGCCTCCAGATTGCCATGGATATCCGCGAGGAGGGCGATGCGCATGCGCCCAGGCTATCCGGGTGCCAGGGCCGGGACAATGATGCGGCGCGAGCCCTCGACAGCCGCGCGCCCACGCCCGAGAATCACGCATGGCCCCCATTCCCCTGCTCGTCCTCAATCCGCTCGACGCAGAGCGCCTGGCGCGGATCGCCGAGGGTGGCTTTGCGCCGGAAGTGGCGCTGGGGCCGCAGGCGCGGGCGGCGGCCATCGCGGCCATGCCGGGGCTGCGCGCCGTGCTGACCAATGGCGCGACAGGCTTCACCGCCGCCGAGATGGATGCGCTGCCGGGCCTGGAGATCATCTGCGCCATCGCCGTGGGGTATGAGAATATTGACGTGGCTGCGGCACGCGCGCGAGGCATCGCGGTGACGCATGGGCCGAACACCAATGCCCCCTCCGTCGCCGATCACGCCATGGCGCTCATGCTCGCGCTGCTGCGCGACATCCCGCGGCTGGATGCCGCGGTGAAGCGCGGCGAATGGATGGGCGTGCGCTGGCCGCGCCCGAGCATCAGCGGCAAGCGGCTGGGCATTTTGGGCCTGGGCGAGATCGGGATGATGATCGCAGGCCGCGCGCAGGCGGGTTTCGGGATGGAGATCGCCTATCACAACCGCCGCGCGCGGGAGGGCTGCGCGCATGGCTGGATGCCCTGCGTGCCGGCGCTGGCGGCCTGGGCGGATGTGCTGCTCATCGCGGCCCCTGGCGGGCCGGGCACGCGGCATCTGGTGGATGCCGCGGCGCTGGAGGCGCTGGGCCCCGCGGGCTATCTCGTGAATATCGGGCGCGGCAGCGTGGTGGACCAGGCGGCGCTGATCACCGCGCTGCAAGAAGGGCGCATCGCGGGGGCGGCGATTGACGTGGTGGATGGCGAGCCGGAGGTGCCGGAGGCGATGCGGAACCTCTCCAACCTGATCGTCACGCCGCATATCGCCGGCCGCTCGCCCGAGGCGATCCTCGCCACGGCATCGCTCGTCGTGGCGAATCTCCAGGCGCATTTCGCGGGCCGCCCGGTGCTGACCCCGGTGGGGTGATCAGGCGTCAGATGAACTGCGCCGGGCGCGGCACATACAGAAAGCCCTCGCCATCTCGGATGATGCGGCCGAAGCCGGGCCAGGGCACATGCACGCCGCCCATGAGGATACCTTCGGTCGCCAGCATCTCCAGCGTGCGGACGCGGCTTTCCACGCCCATCGCGCTGTCCACATCCACGCCCACGCGCCAGCGCGGCCGGGCCATCTGGATCACCATCTGATGCGCGATATCACCCCAGATCAGCATGGTCTGGTTCTGGCTGGTCAGGCGGAAGCTGACATGGCCCGGCGTGTGGCCGGGGGCAGGCACCATGAAGACGCCGGGGATGACTTCCAGCCCCTCGCGCATGTCCACGGTGCGGATGCGGCCGCCATAAGGGCGGATGGCGCGCCGCCCGGCCTCGATGAAGCGCTGGCCCTGGGGCACGCGGCTTTCCATCGCGGGGTCGGTCCAGAATTGGTGGTCCACCTGCGTCACCACCACTTCCGCATTGGGGAAGTTGCGCGTCGTGCCGTCATAGCTGAGGCCGAGCGCATGTTCGGGGTGGATATGCGTCAGCAGCACCGTGTCCACATCCTCGGGCCGGTAGCCCGCGGCGCGCAGCGCATCCAGCGTGCCGCCCGTGGTGGGGATGAAGCTGGAATGGCCGCCGCAATCAATCATCGCCAGGTTGCGGCCGGTGTTGAGCAGATAGGCCCCCACCGGCTGGTGCAGCCCCGTCTCGATGGCGAAGGCGCGTGCGCGCAAGGGCGCGATCTGCTCCGGCGTGCTGTCGGGGAAGAAATTCTGGATGCCGGCATTGGTGCCCGCCATCGCGCCATCCAGCAGCGTCGTCACCTCGACATCGCCGATCTTGAGGCGATGGAAGCGCGGCGGGTTGCCGCCCCGCTGCGGCGGCACGGCGGCGGCGGCGGGCAGCGCGCCCAGCGTGGCGGCTCCCAGCGTGGCGGCACCCAGCAGGGCCGCACGGCGGGCGAAGGGGAATTCGGTCATCGCTTGAACGCTCCATTGCGCTGGCGAGAGGATAAGCCTCGCGCTCGCGCCTTGTCAGCCCTTCGCGTATGACGACGATAAGGAATATTGCACCGGAGCGCCCAGCATGAAGGCCGTCGCCTACACCCATTGCCACCCGGCCACGCATGAGGATGCGCTGCTGGACCTGGTGCTGCCCGATTTGGTCCTGTCCGCGGGCGCCCCGCGCGGCCATGACCTGCTGGTGGAAGTGCGCGCCGTCTCGGTCAATCCGGTGGATGCCAAGCTGCGCGCCGGCGCCGACCCGGCGGGTGAGCCGCGCGTCCTGGGCTTCGACGCCTGCGGCGTGATCCGCGCGCGCGGGCCGCAGGCGCATCTCTTCGCCGATGGCGAGGAAGTCTTCTACGCCGGCGCCGTGAACCGCCCCGGCAGCAACGCGCAATTCCACCTGGTGGATGAACGCATTGTCGGCCGCAAGCCCAAGAACCTTGCCTTCGCCGAAGCCGCCGCCATGCCACTGACCAGCATCACCGCCTGGGAAGCGCTGTTCGACCGGCTGCGCCTGCCGCGTGACCAGGCCGGGGGCGCGGTCCTCATCATCGGCGGCGCGGGCGGCGTGGGCTCCATGGCGATCCAGCTTGCGCGGCGGCTCACGGGGTTGCGCGTCATCGCCACCGCCTCCCGCCCCGAGACGCGGGAATGGTGCCTGAAGATGGGCGCGCATGACGTGCTGGACCACGGCGCCGACCTGCCGGCCCAGGCGCGCGCGCTGGGTGTGGCCATCCCCTGGATCTTCTCCACGACGCAGACGCTGACGCATTGGCGCGCACTGTGCGAGATCATCGCCCCGCAAGGCGCCATCTGCGCGATTGATGACTTGATGACGCTGGATATCGGCCGCCTCAAGCCGAAATCCGCGAGCTTCCATTGGGAGGCGATGTTCGCCCGCAGCATCTACGGCACGCCCGACATCGCCAGGCAGCACCTCCTGCTGAACGAGGTCGCTGCCATGCTGGAAGCGGGCACGCTGCGCCACACCATGACGCGGCATCTGGGCCGCATCAACGCCGCCAACCTGCTGGCGGGCCATGCGCTGGTGGAGAGCGGCAAGATGATCGGCAAGGCCGTCGCCGAAGGCTGGTGATGGACGCCGCCGCCCTGGAGCTTCCGGTCGCCGAAGCGCTGCCTGCCTTGCGGGCCGCGCTGCTGGCGGGCAGCAATGCCGTGCTGGTGGCACCCCCCGGCGCGGGCAAGACCACGCTCGTGCCCCTCGCGCTGCGCGATGAGCCCTGGGCGCGGGGCCAAAAAATCCTGGTGCTGGAACCGCGCCGCGTCGCCGCCCGCGCCGCCGCCCGCCGCATGGCGTCCCTGCTGGGCGAGCAGCCGGGCGGCATCGTCGGCCTCTCCACCCGGCTGGATCGCGCGGTTTCCGCCGCCACGCGCATCGAGGTGATCACCGAGGGGCTGCTGGTCCGCCGCCTGCAATCCGACCCCGGCCTGGAAGGTGTCGCCGCCATCTTCTTCGACGAGGCGCATGAGCGGCATCTGGACACCGATCTCGGCCTCGCGCTCTGCCTGGATCTGCAAGCCGGGCTGCGGCCCGAACTGCGCCTGCTGGCCATGTCCGCCACGCTGGATGGCGGCGCCTTCACGCAGCTGATGAATGCGCCGCTGATCGAGAGCGCCGGCCGCGCCCATCCCGTGCGCGTCGAGCATGTGAAGCGCGACATCACCGACCCGCGTGACCTGCCGGAAGCCATGGCGGTGGCCATCCGCGGCATCATGGCGCGCGAGCCTGGCGATGTGCTGGCCTTCCTGCCCGGCTGGGGCGAAATCCGCCGCACCGCCGAGCGGCTCTCCGGCCTGGATGCCGATGTGCTGCCGCTGCATGGCGAATTATCGCCCGCCGAGCAGGATCGCGCGCTGAACCAGGGGCCAAGACGCCGCGTCGTGCTCGCCACCAGCATCGCCGAAACCTCGCTGACCGTCCCCGGCGTCCGAATCGTGGTGGATGGCGGCTTCCGCCGCGCGCCGCGCCTCGATGGCGCCACCGGCCTGACGCGCCTCGTGACCCTCCGCATCAGCCGCGCCGCCGCCGAGCAGCGCGCCGGCCGCGCCGGCCGCACCGAGCCGGGTGTGGCCGTGCGCCTCTGGAGCGAGGCGGTGCAACGCGGCATGCCCCTGCAAGATCGCCCGGAAATGCTGGAGGCGGAACTCTCCTCCCTCGTGCTCGATTGCGCGGGCTGGGGGGCTGATCCGCTCGCTTTGCCCTTCCTGGACGCGCCGCCCGCCGGCCAGGTCGCCGCAGCCCGCGCCCTGCTGCGGAACCTGGATGCGATGGACGCGCAGGGCCGCATCACCACCATGGGCCAACGCATGGCACGCATGGGCACGCATCCGCGCCTGGCGCGCATGATGTGCGCCGTGGAAAATGAGGGAGAAGCCGCGCTCGCCGCCGACCTCGCCGCCCTGCTGGAGGAACGTGACCCGCTGAGGGGCCGCGAGCCGCCCGCCGACATCACGCTGCGCCTGGATGTGCTGCACGGCCACGCCCATTCCGAGAGCGACGGCATGGCGATCCGCGCCATTCGCCGCTCCGCCGCCATGCATCGCCGGCGGCTGGGCGTGCATGGCAATACGCTGCCCGAGGGCGATGCGGGCGCGTTGCTGGCCGCTGGCTTCCCCGACCGCATCGCGCTGAAGCGCGGCACGATGGATGGGGCGTTTCGCCTTGCCTCCGGCCAGGGTGCCAGGCTTTCCAGCGCCGATCCGCTGGCCAAGCAGACGCTGCTCGCCGTGGCCGATCTCGAATTGAAGGGCACCGAGGCGCGCATCCGCATGGCCGCCCCCATCAGCCGCGCCGTGCTGGAAGCCCGCTTCCCCGAACGCTTCGCCACGGTGGAGGGCGCCAGCTTCGACGCCCGCGCCGGCGCCGTGCTGGCCCGCCGCCGCGTGATGTTCGGGCCGCTGGTGCTGGAGGAAAGCCCGCTGCCGCGCGCCGACCCCGCCGCCATGGCCGAAGCCCTGGCCGAAGCCGCGGCCGAGCGCGCTTTCCGCGACCTCGACTGGAGTGAATCCGCCAGGCAGCTTCGCGCCCGCATCGCCCGCATGCACGCGCTGGAAGGCGCGCCCTGGCCCGATGTGAGCGATGCCGCACTCGCCGCCACCGCCAAGGATTGGCTGGCGCCCTATTGCAACGGGCTGACCAGGCTGACCGAGCTGAAATCGCTCGATGTCGGCGCCATGCTCCTGCCCGGCGATCTGCGCCGCAAGCTGGAAGCCGCCCTGCCCGCGCGCATCGAATTGCCCCAGGGCCGCAGCGCCGCCGTGGACTACAGCGCCGAAATCCCGACGCTGGAGGCGCGCGCGCAGCATCTCTACGGCATGGGCGCCATGCCCAAGCTGGCGGGCGGGCGCATCCCGCTCCAGGTCGCGCTGCTTTCGCCGGCGGGGCGGCCCATCGCCATCACCGCCGATCTCGCCGGCTTCTGGCGCGGCGGCTGGGCGGATGCGCGCAAGGATATGCGCGGGCGCTACCCGAAACATGACTGGCCGGAAATGCCCGGCGGAGGAAACTGACATGAGCAAGACCGCCCTCATCACCGGCGCGGGCCGCAATATCGGTCGCGCCGTGGCCCTCACCCTCGCCCAGGCAGGGATGAATGTCGTCATCAACGGCTCCTCCGACCGCGAGGCCGCCGAGCGCGTGGCGGCCGAGGCGCGCGCCCATGGCGTGCAGGCGCTGGTGGCGATGGGCGATGTGGGTTCGCGCGCTGCCTGCCAGGCCATCGCCGCCGCCGCCATCGCCGAATTTGGCCGGGTGGATGTGCTGGTGAACAACGCGGCCCTGCGGCCGGTGAACAAGTTCCTCGATCTGACCGAGGATGATTACCGCCGCGTCGTGGCGGTGGACCTCGAAGCGGCCATCTGGCTCTCCCAGGCCTGCCTGCCGGGGATGCTGGCGCAGGGCTGGGGGCGCATCGTGAATTTCGCGGGGATGAACGCCATCCATGGCTATGCGGGGCGCGCGCCGGTCTCCATCGCCAAGCATGGCGTCTGGGGGCTGACCAAGTCGCTCGGCAAGGAATTCGGGCCGCGCGGGGTGACGACCAACGCCATCTCGCCCGGCCCGATCGCGGCGGATGACGAGGATGTGGCCCCCGACGCGCATCGCCAGGAGATGGTGGCGCGCGTGCCGGTGGGCCGCCTGGGCCAACCCGCCGAAGTGGCGGCGATGGTGCGGCTGCTGGCCTCGGATGAGGGGGCGTTCATCAATGGGCAGATGCTGGCGGTGAATGGCGGGGCTGAGACCTGACGTTCAGAGGAAAAAGCGGCCTCCGGCGGCTGGGGCCATTGGCCCCAGACCCCGTTTCATTGGCGGAGCGCATCCCTAACAAAAGGCGATTACGCACTTCGCAAACACGGGCCAGTGAATAGGACGAGAGCCATACAGGACAGGCTTCAATTGTCCCTTTTTGGCTTGCTCGGCTTCTCGGTTGGCGGTGTCTATGGCGCTGGCCGCTAACGCGCGCTCACGGTCAGCTTTTCGCGAAAATCGCCCCATCTTCATCAGCGCCAATGGCGCGCGGCGCCTCTGAAAAGCGCATACGCTGATTGGCGTTTTTGTCGCCGACCTTATTTGCGGTCATCCGCTCAATCTCTCTTGCATTGGCGCGGTCAATCTGAGGCATATTCCAAATGAACCTTCCGGCGAATCGAGCCGTGCGTTTTGGAGATGGTCGTGGACCCGACGTTGGCGCAGAAAATTCAGGCCTTAATGCGGGAAGTTTACGAGGCCGGGCGCCGCGACGGAGGCGCCGCTATGCGTGACGCTATCCTGAAAGCGGCCGCCGTTCCAGTTCTCCATAAGTCGCATTCGATGGATCCGACCGTCAACGCAACCGAGCCCGGCGCACGCGCACCACGCGGCCTGCTCCCGCAGGTGATGGCCAAAGCTATGGCTAGCGGCGAAGGAATGACCGAACAGGAGATTGTGGATGCCGTTGCTGCCATAGACCAGCGGGTTTCCCCCCGGTCCATTGGCGGGCAGCTTCGGCGGTTCCGTGGCACCATTTACCGGCAGGAGGGGATAGCGTCCGCGCGAGTGGTGTAAATTCGCTAATTGTTTTGGGTGGGGTTGGGCGCGAAGGCTGGCGTAGCTGGCCGCAGCGTCCAACCCCACCCAAAACGGCAGGTCTGAGGTGGTCACCGGCTCCTGCGCCTATCACTACAGTTGCGCTGGCGGTTGAACTCTGAATCGATGCGTGAGCATGACTTGATTCGGAGGTTGTGGTGTCGGGCGCATCGATCGAGACGAGGTTGGAGCTTTGGGCTGCATCGCTGCGGGAGGTG
>Ga0209103_1000327_pt1 | contig 15006 bp, 13 predicted proteins | sample 4C3metaG_FD_184152 | JGI IMG/M metagenome (GOLD analysis project Ga0209103, IMG submission 184152) | Freshwater bacterial and archeal communities from Indian Creek, Illinois, USA - 4C3 metaG (SPAdes) (version 2) | ecosystem: Environmental > Aquatic > Freshwater > Unclassified | place: USA...
ATTTGACTCACTCCCTGTCTAAGTTTCATTGAGATAGAGAAGATTGCCAGTGAAGAGTGATCCTCTCTATCTCCTGATTTTTGAGAAGTATCACCCTTGTCTCATTATATCATTCCTCTGGGAAAATTACGAGTGTGGGGTCCTTTCTCTCTATGTAGTCTCCCACACCGAGTTGCCCCTGGTTGTTGGTACCCCAGGCGAAGAGTTCTCCGTCTCTGGTTGCCAGAAAGTGCGGACACATGGACCAAAGGAATGACCCTCCCGAGGATATTTCGCCCCAATCACAACTGTCGTCAACGCGAAAAGGAGATAGAGAGTGACCTCTTTAGTACCCCCTATCTTACGTTGTGTTGCTGCGTTCTTTCGTTTAACCGAAAGTCTCCTTTTGATGCGAGGGCCTTTCGATTCGAGTCTCTCAAGCCTCAGAAACCAATCCCTGATCCAAAAGGATAATAGAGTGCTAAGTTTTAGGTTGAGTATGATGAGCATGTGAATACCTCCGCTCTTCTGTCTTTTCTAGAGAGATGTCTATTGTGCAAAAGTAACCCGTGATGGAAAATCTCTTCTGTCTGGCTCCCCGATACCAAGTTGTCCGCAGGCGTTAGACCCCCACGAAAAGAGTTCCCCGCCTTTTACTGCCAAGGCGTGTATATCCCCCATAGAGATGTCTTCCCAGTCAAAGGAATCGTCTGTACGCATCATTTCCCCTGGAGTCAAAGGAGTTCCCCTTCCGAAGTTACAGGGCATGCCCCTTCCCCATAAGAAACCTGAACCGTTGGCAATTCCGAAAGAGGATGTCCCCCTTGTGGACACCTTCTCCCAGTCTGCTCTGGAATCTACGCGGCGAGGAGTTGAAACAGATGTGGTTACCTCAAACCCTGCCTGACCAGAGAGATTAAGCCCCCAAGCGAAGAGTTCCCCATTCTTAATACCCAAGGAAACGCCCCAACCTGCGGAAACATAGGTCCATCCAGTTTTCCTCCCAACCTGAGCAGGCTTTGACTTTCCATAACGATCTCCAGTGCCGAGATTGCCCTCTCCATTCCAGCCCCAAGAGAAGAGTTTTCCATCTCGAATAGCGAGAGAATGGTCTCTCCCCGCTGAAACGAGCGTCCAATCTTCATCTTCGCCTATCTGAATGGGGAAACAAGCCTTGAGCGGCTTCTTTGTGCCCAACTGCATCCTCGTGTTCATTCCCCAGGAGAAAAGTTTACCTCCTGCGATGCCCAGCATGTAGTTGTGCCCAACAGAGATGCTCGTCCAATCCGATCGTGTTCCCACGCGACAGGGAACCGCCCTTGCTATCTCATCCCCGAGACCAAGGCACCCTGAAGAGTTAACCCCCCAGGTGAAGAGCATGCCGCTCCTTATCGCTGCCATCGTCGCTTCTGCCGTAGAGACTTGCGACCAATCGGATTCACTGCCCACCTGAGTAGGCGTGCGCGAAGCCATGTTCGCAACTTCCTCAAAACGGGTGATGCGAGCGGGGTCTGCTTGAGACCCCCATGAGAAAAGTTTCCCATCCTTAATCGCGAGGGAACTGAGTCTCCCTGCAGCGACAGAGGTCACGCCTCTTTTCATGTTTCAACCCTCTTTCTTAAGTTTTCTTTATATATAAGTGATTTCCACCACCAAGGGCGGTTTCCTTTTTCGTCACAGAGAAGAGGACCTTCCATAGCGGAAAGCCCTCTTCTTGGGGTTATTCAATGAAAGAAACGGAGGTGAAGATTGTTCTGCCGTCGGTGTCGCCGAGACCCAGTTGCCCAAAACTATTTCGCCCGCTAGAGAATATTTCTCCGTTTTTTATGGCTAGAGAGTGACCATATCCTGTTGCTACACCCTCCCATTCAAAAGATTCATCTTTCTTTGTCGGTTTTGAGAAGTCTCCATCCCAAGGGTCTCCCCAGTAAAAAAGACTTCCGTTTGAGATTGCATGGATGGCTCTCATCGAAGCAGACGCCACCACCCAGTCCAGTCGTGAACCTATGCGGGTGGGCTTTTTTTGTTCAAAAAGACACTTTTGTGAGGGAAACTGGTGAGATAAAGGAGGAGTTTATTTGCAAGCCAAGTCCAAGTTGCCCATGGGTATCTGTGCCACATGAGAAAAGGTTGCCATTTCTAGTCGCCAGGAGGTGATGTCTGCCCAAGGATATTTGCTCCCAGTCGAAATGATCTGAGCAGCGAAAAGAGCCGTCTTTGGCTTCTACAGCCGCAGATCTCTCTGCGGGCGGAAAGCCTTTATCCCACGAAAAAAGACAGTTGTTAGAAAGCCCTACAATCCTTTCGTTTTTGATGTAGACAGATGACCAGTCGGGCCTAGAACCAACCTGAGTAGGCTTTCTCCCGCTGTTTTTTGGAGGAGTGTCCATCTGGACATATTTAGGAATCTCACCCCAAGCGAAGAGCATGCCGTTCCTAACCCCCACAGAGGAGTCCCCAGCCATGGAGATGGCAATCCATCCCTTTCCAGCCCCCACCTCTTTAGGGGCTGAGCGCTCTCTTCTATCTCCTGTTCCAAGGGATCCCTTAAAATTAGCACCCCAAGTATAGAGTCTGCCATCCCTGATTCCAGCGGAATTTAAGGTTCCCGCTGAAACATGGGTCCATCCATCGTCCTCTCCAACCTGAAACGGTTCTCTTGCTCTAACGAAACCCTCTGCGCCGATTTGCTTGTTAAAGTTGTGTCCCCAGGAAAACAGTTTTCCCCCAGCGATTGCGAGGACATGGTTCTTTCCTATAGAGACACTTTGCCAGTCAAAACGGGTTCCGATACGAATAGGGGCAGTCTTTCCAAGATCACTGCCAACGCCAAGTTGTCCGCTGGCTCCACGACCCCAAACCCAAAGTTCCCCGCCTGCGATACCCATACTGAGTTCCCCATGTGCTGCAACAAAGTGCCAGTCTGAACGGTCCCCAATCCTCTTGGGGGCGTTAAAACTCCTCGTGGTTGTCGGGGCTACCTGCCCAGAAAAGTTGTCTCCCCAGGCAAACAGTTTCCCATCGCGAATGGCGAGCGAGTGATTGTCGCCAGCGGCGATGTGTGTGACTTTTTCTACTGTCCCGTTCACTCAAAAACCTCCTATCTGTTTTTATTTTTTCAGTTGCGATGTTTTTTGAGGAGAGCCCACCTTTCTTTCGTTATTTTAGTTTCAGTCTAAAACTTCTCTGCCTTGCACGTAACTCCTTTTGCAGAGAAAAACTTTAGCAGAGCCCTCCTACTCAAGGTTGTTCAGAAAAATAAATGGGGGAGAAAGAGAGTCTGGAGAGGGTGTCTCCAAGTCCAAGTTGACCAAAGTTGTTTTTCCCATAAGAAACAACTTCATCGTTTCTTATGGCAAGGATATGGCTGTCTCCAGCGACCATGCCGCCCCACTCAAAAGAGTCGTCTACTTTTTTGGGGGAGGTTTGGATGCCTAGAATTTCCCCTCCTGGCAGTTGCCCGAAGCAAAAGACACATCCATTTGCGAGTGCGAAGGTGCTCTTTAGAGATGTGGATACGGTTTCCCAATCAAAGCGATTGCCTACTCGGACGGGCTTCTTTCTCTCTGAGGTGTCTCCAAGCCCAAGTTCCCCAAAGTAGTTTGAGCCCCATGCGAAAAGTTGGCCTTCTTTAATTGCAAAAGAAGACTCCCAGCCCGCGGAAATGTATGTCCAGCCAGAATTCTCGTCCAACTGGGTGGGTGAACATACAGTGTTTCTCCCCCCAGATCCTAAACCCAGCCGACTCTTGCGATTAGAGCCCCACCCAAAAAGTCTGCCACCACAAATCCCAAGAGAATGGTCTTCTCCGGCTGAAACATCCGTCCAATGAGTGTCCTCGCCTACCTGGGAAGGACTTTTCACTGCGCCATGAGTAGGGAGCCCGAGTTGCCTTGAGAGATTGTTTCCCCAGGCGAAGAGTTTCCCACCCGCAATCCCGAGGGTGTGGCTTTTCCCCGCAGATATTGTTGTCCAGTTTGTGCGAGATCCTACGAGACAGGGCATATCTCTGTCAAGGGTGTCTCCCAGACCCAACTGCCCGTGGTCGTTCTCTCCCCACGCATAAAGTCGTCCTCGCCTGATGGCGAAACTAGAGTCTCCTTTAGACGAGACCATTTCCCAGTCAGAGAATCTTCCAACGCGGACAGGAAGATGTTTATCTTTTCTAGACGAGCCAACGCCAAGTTGCCAGCGAGCGTTCCCTCCCCACGAATACAAGCACCCGTTTTTTATCGCAAGAGAATGGTCAAGACCCACAGCAATTAGGCGTGAAAGCCTTTTAGATTCGTTCACATTTCCACCCCCTTTTCTTTTCTTGAGACAAATCAGTGAATTACGTTATATCTCTCAGGCGGGACGAGAGAGTGAGGAGGGCTCTTGTGTTTCCCGCAGAGTTAAGGCTACTTTTCTCGTCTTTTTATCGACCTTTTTCACCTAAACGAGATCGGAGCGAGAGCCAGAGAGTTCACGCGTGGAGTGAACCCCAGTTGCCCATGATGGTTCTCACCGCACGAAAAAAGAGTGCCGTCTCTAACCGCTAGGAGGTGATGGCTTCCTAAAGAGACTTTCTCCCAATCAAAACGCTCTGAACTGCGAAAAGATCCTCCTTGTTGTGGTGTTAACTGCCCTTCCACTGCGAGCGGGAAGTCTTGATCCCACGAAAAAAGACAGCCGTTGGCGAGGCCTAAAACTCTATCCCTTTTGATGCAGATAGACGACCAATCAAATCTGGTTCCAACCTGAGCAGGCTTTCTCCCCCTGTCTCTAGAGGACCTGTCCGTCTTAACTTTCCCAAGGATCTCGCCCCATGCGAAAAGTTTCCCACTCCTAATCCCCAAAGAGTAATCCGCCAGAGCAGAGACCATCGTCCAGCCCTCGCCGCCTACCTCTTCTGGAGTTGGACGGTCCTTTCTGTCTCCCGTTCCAAGGCTCCCCTTGAAGTTGCATCCCCAAGTATAAAGTCTGCCGTTCCTAATGCCAGCGGAATTGAAGATTCCCGCCGAAACGTAGGTCCACCCATCCTCCTCTCCAACTTGAACAGGGGTTTTTGAATTTGGAAGCCTCGCCACTCCAAGTTGACGGTGGGAGTTAAAACCCCAGGAAAACAATTTCCCGCCAGCAATTGCAAGGGCGTGGTTTGCTCCGATGGAGACGCTTTCCCAGTCAGAGCGGGTTCCGACGCGAACAGGGGGAGTTTTCTCAAGGTGGCTGTCAATGCCAAGTTGCCCGCTGGTTCCACGCCCCCAAACCCAAAGTTCTCCACCTGCGATGCCCATACTGAGGTCTCCCTGTGCCGAAATAAAATGCCAATCAGAACGAGAACCTAACTTCTCTGGAGCATTGAATTGCCTCTGGCCTGATGTGGCTACCTGGCCAGAATAGTTGTTTCCCCAGGCAAACAATTGCCCATCGCGAATGGCGAGCGAGTGATTGTCGCCAGCGGCGATGTGTGTAACTTTCCCATTTAGACCGCTCACCTGACAGCCTCCTATCTGCTCTTATGTTTCCATCTGAAATTTTTCTGCGAGGAGCGGTGTGACGCTCTCTCTGCCTATGGGAAGGCAACTCTGGTAGGGGATCTTCTGCTAAAGACATCCCCAAGACCAAGTTGTCCTTCAGAACTCCACCCCCAGGTGAAAATGCCGCCGTCCTTAATCGCCACACAATGAAATAGGTTGGAAGATGCGAACTCCCAGTTATAATCGTTATCTATGCGAATCAAAGGGGTTTTATTCTCTCGCAACACTTCTTCAGAGTGCCATTCCCAGTGTTTTCCGCAAGAAAAGGCACTAGAGTTTGCAATGGCGAGGGTGACTCCCGTCCCAGCACTGGCAAGCGTCCAGTCGTGTCTACTGCCAACACGGCAAGGCTCAAGCCGAGGCTCTCTGTCCTTGAATCCTAACTGCCCATGCCAGTTGTCTCCCCAGGTATAAAGTTCCCCACTCTCTATTCCTGCGGAATAGTCCCAGCCTGCAGAAATACATTGCCAATTGGTCCCCTCTCCCACCTGAACAGGCACCCATTCTGAGGGACTGCCCTGAAGACCCAATTGCCCCTGCCCATTTCCTCCCCAAGCGAACAGTTTTCCTGCAAGTATCCCCAGGGAATGGTTTCTCCCAGCCGAAACAGCCGTCCAGCCAGAGGATTTACCAATGCGAACAGGCGAAAATGAACTAGAGAGAGTCCCAACTCCGAGTGTCCCATGAGATCCTTCTCCCCATGCGAAAAGTTCTCCTCCTGCGACTCCCAAAGAACGAGCAACTCCAGCAGAAATGTGTGTCCAGTCTGAACGGTTTCCTACGCGAGTTGGGACAACCCTCCTCTTGAAGTCCCCGAGTCCGAGTTGTCCGTCAGCATTCTCACCCCACGAAAAAAGTTCGCCGTTTCTTATAGCGAGTGAAAAGTTTGACCCCGCTGAGACCTCGGACCAATCTGACTTATCCCCAATTCTTACGGGAGAGGACCATATGTTGTGGCGGTCAAAGAAAATCCCCTTTGACGGCATATCACCGAATCCGAGTTGCCCAAAACTGTTAGAACCAAAGCCCCAGAGGGCCCCGTCTACTATTGCCAAAGTGTGATAATGACCCGCTGAAACACGTCCCTTTCCCATCTTTATCCCTCTCTTTTCTGAGGCGTTTATTTCTTATATTGTATCATTTTTACGCCTAAAACTCAATGGGCAAGAGAGTTTCTTGGAGAAAGAGGGCAAGTAAAAAGACCCTTCTCTTCTTGAGAGAGGGGTCTTTTTTGAGTTGAAAGAAGTCTACGGAAGAATGATGCGAGTGGGGGGTGCTTGCTGAATCGAGACCAGGAAGCCCTAACTGCCCGCGGGAGTTGCTCCCCCACGAAAAGATCTCCCCGTCTTTGACCGCTAAGAAGTGGTCCCTTCCTGACGAAACCTGCTCCCAAGTGGACTCGTCTCCCACCTTGACAGGAGGTATTCTCTTTCTTCCCCTCAACTCAGAAGAGGTGCACTCTATATGAGACATGAATAGGTGGTTATTTGCTATCGCAAGGATAACTTCTTCTCCAGCGGATACGTGTGTCCAGTCAAAACGGTCCCCTACTCTGAAGGGTCTGTTTCGCGGAGGAGTCTTCGGATCTTCAAGGGGGCGTATATAGCCTCCCCCGAAGGAGTACAATTCGCCGTTTCGGATGGCAAAAGAAATGTTTGGTCCAGCGGAAATCTGCGTCCAGTCGGAGAACTCTCCTACAGCGACGGGGGTTGCCCTCAATTGCCCTCTGCCCGTGCCAAGTTGGTCATGCCTGTTATCTCCCCAGGAGAAGAGTCTCCCCTCTTTAAGAGCAAGAGAAAACCTCCGGCCAGCGGAAACGCTGTCCCACGTTGAATCTTCTCCGATCCTGCGAGGTTCGGTCAGTGTACCTCCCATGTGGTAGCCTGCTTCGCAACTCCAGTTGCCTCCCCACCCCCAGAGTTCGCCATTCCTTATGGCGAGAGAGTGGAGGTGACCTGCGGAAACCTGAGCCCAGTCGGAAAAGGTCCCAACCCTGACAGGGGCACTCTCCTTTATGCTAGAAGAAAACCCAAGACCAAGTTCACCGAAATTGTTAGTGCCCCAAGACCAGAGTTCGCCATTTTTTATCCCGAGTGTGAATTTCCCACTTGAGGAGATATCTGTCCAATCTGAGTCTGCCCCCACCTGACGCGGGGTGTCTGTGGAAAGCAAACCTCCGAGTCCAAGTTGCCCGTGAGAATTTTCTCCCCACGAAAACAACCGACCGTCTACGATGGCGAACGAGGCGTCTTTCCCTGGCAAAATCTTCATCAAAACCACTCCTCTTTCTTTTGCTGTATGTCTATAGTGAGTAGTTCTCTCTTCAATAAAGAGACCCGTCTTCTAGGGGGTGTTTGTGGGGAAAGATATGAGGGTCGGGGTTGTTCTGTGAGAGTTGTCTCCCACCCCCAACTGACCACCCATGTTATGCCCCCAAGAATAGAGCAGCCCCCCTTTGACGGCTAAAAAATGAGTTTCACCAAGAGAGATGCATTCCCAGTCAAAAGAATCGTCTATCCGGGTGGGTGTTTTCCGGTGAGTAGGAGCCCCTCTTTCAGGGATCCATGCGTGCTCCATTCCCCAGGCGAAAGCCGCACCGTTAGAGATGGCTACTACCGTTTTTCCTGCCGCAAAGACAGAGGTCCACTGACCTCGTTGCTCTATGCGAGTGGGTTCTTCCCTGCTGACAATGTCTCCATGCCCCAATTGAGAGACCCAATTGTTCCCCCAAGAGTATAGTTCGCCGTTTTTTATAGCGAGAGAGAAATCCCATCCTGCACAAATTGCCTCCCAGTTTGTGCACTGCCCAACCTGAACGGGGAAGTGTTTCGATTCCGTCGCTGGAAGCCCCAGTTGCCCTCGATGATGATCCCCCCAGGAGTAAAGCCTCCCCCCGCGAAGAGCGACTGAATGCGTCCCCCCTGCAGAGACAGCCTCCCAGTCATCAAGTTTTCCTACTCGAAAAGGGGACCGTTTGCGACGTTTGCTCCCAATGCCTAACTGCCCAGATGAATTGCCTCCCCAAGCAAAAAGTTCGCCGCCCGCTATTCCAAGCGAATGCTGGCTTCCTGCGGAGATAAACTCCCAATCGTCTCTCTCCCCTACGCGGGTAGGGGTGCGCCGAAGACTTGAGTCTCCTAGCCCCAATTGCCCAAGACCGTTCGCCCCCCACGAAAACAGTTGCCCGCCGCGGATAGCAAGAGTGAAGTTCTTTCTGGCTGAAACCATCTGCCAATCAGAAAAGGTCCCTACGCGATGGGGCGTATCTCTTAAATAAACCTTATCCGAAAGCCCGAGTTGCCCCACACTGTTAATCCCCCACGAAAACAACTTTCCATCAACAATGGCAAGGCTGTGAGCGTCTCCTGAAGAAATGCCCGTGATTATCTGCCCGCTTTCCTCCACTTAAACAACCCCCTTTAGAAAACAACACCTTTTTCGCATCCTCACGAAAATGGTTTCTCCCTAAGTTTTATTCTGGCAAAAAAACCATCCTTGGTTCCTCGACTACACCCATATGCCCAAGCCCAAGTTGTCCTGAAGTGTTTCTCCCCCAAGAGAAAAGTTCCCCATCTTTAATCGCCAAAGCGTGGTTGGCCCCCATGGAAACGCCTTCCCAAGTGAAGGAGTCGTCAATTCTCACAGGGTGATTGCATGTGTCTTCAAGGAGGGCTCCGTATCCACTAAACTTTTTCATGCCCCACAGAAAGGCAGCCCCGTTTGCTATTGCCAGCACCCCCCTCTCCCCTGGGCTCGCGGAAGTCCAGTCGAACCTGCCCCCAACGAGGGAGGGTGACCTTCGTGGAAGGTAATCCCCAAGCCCAAGTTGCCCCAGTGCGTTCTCGCCCCATGAATAAAGTTCACCCTTTCGGATGGCGAGAGAGAAATCCCCGCAGGCGAAAACCTTGTCCCAATTAGAGAAATTTCCAATGCGGGTTGGGCTCCTCTTGTTAGTCTTATCTCCCGTGCCAAGTTGCCCAAAGCGATTGTCACCCCAGGCATAAAGTTCCCCATTGCAGATAGCGAGAGAGTGAGCAAGCCCAACGGCTACGTCCTCCCAATCGTCACGCTCCCCCACCTTGACTGGGGACGTTTTTTGATGGAAGGTGCCAATTCCAAGTTGCCCTATTCCGTTGGCTCCCCATGAAAAAAGTTCCCCCTTAAAAAGAGCGAGAGTGTGAGAGAGACCTGGGGCAACTTTGGTCCAACCTATCTTATCTCCCACGGGACAAGGGACCTCTCTTGGATCGGTATCTCCAAGGCCTAACTGCCCAGTGGCGTTAAAGCCCCATGCAAAGAGGGCTCCATGTCTGATGGCAAACACTGTATCCCTGCGGCTAAAAACGCTTTCCCAATCAGACAGACCTCCCACACGTTTAGGGCTGGTAACGGTTCTGCCTCTCCTGTCGGATCCAAATAGCCCAGGGGAATCCCACCCAGACGTGAAGAGTTTGCCATTCTTGATGGCGTGGGAATGGTTCTCCGCCGCAGACACAAAAGAAACTCCTTCTTTCACGAAAAATCCTCCCTTGTCACGGGAAATTTCTGCGAAGCATCCCCAGAACGTAAACGACGCACGGGACGGCTACAGAGTTGCCCGTCATCTGATATCTTTTAAGGTCTGAGTGTCCCTCAGTCCAATTATCTGGGAAACCCATTAAGCGCTCTGTTTCAACGGGGGTGAGTTTTCTAACGATATACCGCGGCTTTCTCTCTTCAGAGGGAGGAAGAACGTTTTCAGATACCACCAAAGTCTCACTTCCGCCACCACAATCCCCTCCAGAAGAGCGGAGGGTTCCGACTCCCTCGGTATATCGAGCAAAAGAGGATGATGCAAAAGCGTGATCTTTCAGCCCCTCGCCAGAGGTTGTCACCTGCGACGCCGCGTCTTCTGGGCAGGCGGGGTTCTGCCGGTAGCCCTCGTCTTGCCGATAGACAACGGCATGCCTGTCAGTTGTGTTTAGGGTGAAAGAGACGTCCTCGTTAATACCGCTACCTTGAGGACCGTTCTTGTCGTTTCGTCCAATCATGCTTCCTTGAAGAGAGTATGTCTTTGCTGGAGGCTGACAGACGAGCCTTTCCCAATCAGATGCGTGCTTGGGGGCACCTGCTTTCGCTCTCAAGGTGCCCGTGATGTCTTGAAAGGTTACTGCAGAATCTCCCCCATCAATTCGTCCGCCTGGTTCTCGAGAGCCGCCTTCAGAATCGGGGGGAGTTCCTTCCCCCTCTTCTCCGCCCTGCGCAGTATCCCAAGAGCCGCCCTGGGGCTCAAAGAGTATTTCTGGGGCGGTGCTTCCTCCAAGATCCGCGATAAGAAAGATTCTTTTACGGCGTTGGGCGAGTCCGAAGTGTTTCGCGTCAAGCACTCTCCACGCAAGACTACGCCCGCCCCCTCTAACCATTCCAGCGGGAGCCCACCTTCCAGACTGAGGCATTGGAATTTCGCATTCTGCGATTTCTTCGAGGACGGTTTTAAAATCGTGTCCCGAGTTGCTGCTAAAAGCGCCAGGGACGTTTTCCCACAAGATGAATCTTGGGTATTGCCCGTTAGTTTCATTTCGCATCTCCCCTATAATTCTTATCGCATGGAAAAACAAAGCAGACTCGTTTGTTTCCTTTATCGTCGCAGAGCATACTGGGCATGTATCTGTATAGAGATACTGCCATTTAATCGTTGCCCTTACCTTTCTCTCGTATGTTTCGTGTGCGGCATCTTTCGGTCCGTTGCAGCGGAATGAAATGTCAAAACCGTCGTGCCTACCTGCAACAGAGAGCCTCGTGCATGGACTTCCGAAAGTTATAATATCTACAGGATCTATTCTTGCCCCATCTATCTTAGTTATATCTCCGAGGTGCTTCATTTCAGGGAAATGCTTCTTGGTAACAAGAATAGCGGAGGGCTCTATTTCACTCGCCCACACCGGCTCTATTCCGTGGGCCAAGGCCCCCAGAGGAAAGCCTCCTATGCCGTCAAACAGGGAACCTAATTTTAACTTTTCTATTTATATCACCCCTTATATCAAGAAAAGGGGGGCTGCCCCCCCTCATTTCAAAAACTAAGCCGTAGATTCTGAGAGAGGTTGAAGAAGAGTGGGGGTGTGGCGGTCGATGCGCGAACGCACCCCACGTGAAGAGGCCGTCTTTACTGATGGCTATTGTGTGAGACCCCTTGGCTACGACGTTTATCCAGCATTGGGCCCCCTCCACCCGAGTTAGAGCCTGGCGATTAACGGCATCCCCAACGCCGAGTTGCCCTCGGCTGTTATCTCCAGAGCCCCACAATTCGCCCTTTGACAAGGCAAAGGTTTGGTTCCCACAGGCGAATACTCTCTCCCAGTCAGAGCGGGATCCAACCTGCGTTGGCACTTTTCTGTTTTTGGTGTCTCCAAGACCCAACTGCCCTAAGGAGTTGAGCCCCCAGGAAAACAATTTGCCATCGAGAATCGCAAGAGAGTGATTTTCCCCTGCCGCAACTGCCGTCCAGCCTTCGCCAAAACCCACCTTTGTCGGGGAGGGCTCTCTAGCGGCTCCCTTGAAGCCAAGTTGCCCAAAACTGTTTTTCCCCCAAGAAAAAAGTTCCCCATTCCAGATAGCCAGCGAGTGACTTTCTCCAGCCGCGGCAGCGAGACAGTCTGTGAAGTGGCCCACTAGAGCAGGTGCAGTGCGCTTTAGAAAGTCTCCTGTGCCAAGTTGTCCAAAATCGTTCAGACCCCAAGAGTAAAGACGTCCACGGTTTGTGGCCAGGGAATGGTGGGAACCGCAGAAAAGTTTATCCCAACCGAGAAAAACTTCCTCCTCTTCCCCTCTTATCTGATCAAAGTTATCCATCGTGCACCTCTCCTTTGTTTTCTTCGCCTGGATAATGATATGACGGTTTCGGAGTCTTGCCGTCCTTGAAATTTGAGAAAATCCCTTTCTCATTGAAAGACTCAATCGTCGAAAGGGCTTTCTTTCTGTTAACAGCCTGAACAGTAGAGTAGAGCAACATTCGATATTCGACGTAGAAAGTGTCTAAGAAGGCATATAGTTTTACAACGTTTTTATCCATGTCAACATCTTCGTTGGGAAACCTAGACAGGAAAAGATCCGCCTTGGAACTCAGTTCCGCCAAAACCTCCTCCCTTTTCTCCTCCAGTTGCTTGCCCACGGAAACCCTCGCCACCTCATCTAGTTGCCTTCTGAACTGACTTAGCAGGTGATGACTTTTTATAGTGTTTTTTTCAACTGAGAAACCTTCTGTATTTTGCATCAGACTCCCCCTTACTTTTTTTATTCATATTATTTTACCATGAAAATGATGGATAAGCAAGGTTTAGAGAAGAGTACAGTTGTGGCACACAGTTTTCTCCGATTCATACCGAAATGAAAGGGAAAAGCCACTTCATAATATAAGTAACTATGTTGAGGGAGGTGACCTGGAAAATGAAAAGGTCCTTCAATTTGATTGAGTTGATTGCTGTCCTCGCTGTCTTCGCCATTATAATAAGCCTCGTTTTCCCAAGTGCTCTAGACCTTCTTGCGTCTACGAGCCTCTCTTCTGTGCGCTCGTTGCAAACTGAAATTCAGGCTGCTACAGATATGTACGTCTTTGAGACGGGGGGCAATTTCCCCGCTACTCGTGTGCCAAGAGAGTTCATTCCTGAGGTGATCGATTTTTCGCGACTGCATCCCAAGTTTTTAAACAGGGTCCCTCCACCAAACCTCTTTTATTTTGTAGATTCCCAAGGGAAGGTTTGGGTATCCCACATTGACGCCCCTTCCGATATTCGCATCGAAGGGAATTATCTTCGCTGGGGTTCTGTCCCTGAAGTGCAGTATTATCGTGTCTACGAAGTGAGGGAGGCTCCTGTCGCCTCTCTGGCGTCTCCTCTCTTTCTTATCGCAGACAATGTTAAAAGCAACTCTCTTCGCGTTTACTCAAGCAAAAACCACGTTGTTGTCGCGGTCTCAAGAAGAGGAGTTTCCACCCCTCCAGCAGGAAAAGGGTATCTCGGACACCGTATTCCAGAGATAGACCCACTCTACTCCTTCTCGAGAAGACGTTTGAATGTAGTAGAACCGCCTGTTATCCCACAGAGAGAATTCTCACTTTTGCGTGAAGAGAATTTTGAAGATAACTCTGGGAAGGGTGGGGCAACGGATGCTGATTGGTTGAGAGGATCCCTTCCCATTGAAGGAGGGGCCGCTCTCGGAAGGATCAACAACATCGGAGGGCTCGCTGACGATCTGTTTTACGCGGCTATCCGTGACAGCAGAGGGCGTTTCGTCGCCGTTGGCTGCAGCAGAAGCAGTCACACCCTCTTTAGCAATAGAGGGGGGCTTGACGCGGTAATCGCCGTCTTTGACGCCTCACTTAATCTTCTCAGCATACGAAGTATTGGAGGCTCTGGAGATGAATGCTTCAACTCAGTTATTGAGAGCAGGGCGGGAGCATACATCGTCGCAGGATATTCCACAAGCGACCTTCGCTCTTTCCCTGGCGGAAGACGCCCAGAAGGAAAGCAGGATTTTTTAATTGCGTCTTTCTCTGAAAGTCTTAGCCCCCTTAGAGTGAGAAACGTCGGCGGAAACCATGAGGATGTCCTGCTCTCTCTTATAGAAAATTCACGAGGGGAGTTCCTCACTGTTGGGCATAGTCGGAGTCGCGTCGACGTTGAGAGGGATGGTGGAAGGTATGAGATTGAATTCAGAGGAAATCGGGGAAGCGTAGACTTCGCCACAGCCCTTTTTGACCCCAACTTGACTCTTTTAAATATAAACATCTCTGGCGGGAGCGGAACGGACATCTTAAGGGGCGTATTGCAGGAGGCTGGCGGAGGATATGTTGCAGCAGGAGAGTCACATGGCGACATGAGGAGCCTTCCTGGCGGAGCAATAGGCTTTGGGGGCGCGGATTTTGCCATGATAAGGTACAGCGCGGAGTTGGCTCCCACTCTTTTCAGAAACTCTGGGGGAACGGGAGATGACCGTCTTTTTGCCCTAATTCAGGGAACGTCAGGAACCTACGTTTCGGCAGGGTCAAGCGAGAGCGATTTGACGCATCTTCCAGGAGGTGCCGCCTCAAATGGCATGAGCGACGGGGCGGTGGTGAGATTTAACCAGGCGCTAAGTGTCGTCCACGCTCTGAATATCGGAGGTCATGCGGAAGACGTCTTTCAAACAATCGTAGCCAGCCCAAACTCTTACTTTGCAGCAGGAATGACAAGGAGCAATTGGAACTCCCCAAACAAAGGTGGTGCCGACTTCCTCACAGTTTCCCTCTCTGAGCAATTGGCCCCCTTAAAGACCTACAGCGGCGGGAGTGAGGCGGGAGATGTGGTCTACGGAGCGGTTCAGATTGGTACGGAACATTTCTTGTTCGGAGCGACTCAAGGGGATTTTTCAAGCCAAGGTGGCAACAGGTCCTTCGGGGGTTGGGATTTCTTCGTCTCAAAAAATTCTACTGCAGCACGGAATAACACCAGCAAAAGGACGCTCTCTTCTCGGAGTCTTTTATCCACTCATAAAA
>Ga0209103_1000329_pt1 | contig 14923 bp, 17 predicted proteins | sample 4C3metaG_FD_184152 | JGI IMG/M metagenome (GOLD analysis project Ga0209103, IMG submission 184152) | Freshwater bacterial and archeal communities from Indian Creek, Illinois, USA - 4C3 metaG (SPAdes) (version 2) | ecosystem: Environmental > Aquatic > Freshwater > Unclassified | place: USA...
GGGGGCGGCGCCTGCGGCAGCACGGTCGGCTTCCTGGAGCACATTCATCAGGTCGGGCGCGGCCTCGGCGCGGGGCTTGCGGCGGAACATGCCGGCCAGGGCCATGAAGGGGCGCACCAGCAGATGTCGCTTGCGGACGCCATAGCCCGCCGCCTCGCCCATGCCGCGGGCTGCCGTACCCGCCGTGACGCGGGCGGCATCGGCGGTGACGCGGGCGGCGCGGCGCCAGTCACCCGGCGAGGCGCCGAAGGCCAGATAGATCAGCAAGGCCGCCAGGCCGCCCGTGATGAGTTGCGCCGTCAGCCGGCCCAGCGGGCCGAAGGCGCCCTCCAGCCCGCGCAGCAGCGCATCGGCCAGCAGAGGGCCAGCCACGCCGGCATCGGCGCCGGGCATCAGGGCGAACAGTGCCGCCAGCATGGGCGCGGCCAGAAGCAGGGCCAGGATGCGCGCCGGCAAGAGGCTCACGCCGCGCTGGGTCATCATCCGCAGCGCCCAGCCCAGCAGCACCGCGCCGGGCAGATAGGCGGCCCAGCCGCAGGCCTGCCAAAGAACGTCGGAGACCAGCGCGCCAAGCGGCCCGGCCAGGTTGCGCGCCATCGCATTGGTCGCGGTGGAAAGCGAGGGGTCGCCCGGGTGATGCGTGCCCACGGCCACCAGCAGCGCCAGCCCGGCAAAGCCGAGCAGAATCCCCAGGATTTCATTCACCCGCCGCGCAATGGCGAGCTTGACCGCGGGTGAGGCGAAGCGGCTGAAGCCGGTGGCGAAATCACTCATGGGAGCCTCGGCAAGTTGATGCGCCAATGGGGCCGGACCCTGGGGGGAAGGGCCGGAAAAGCCGGGGGGAGGGCATCAATACCAGGGCGGCAGCCGCTTCGCTACAGCGTTGAGCGGCGCAGGGCTAAAGCCCCTCGAACAGTTCGGTCGAGAGGTAGCGTTCGGCGAAGGAGGCGGCGATGCCCAGGATCAGCTTGCCCTCCATCCCCGGCTCCCGTGCCAGGCGAATCATGGCGTGCAGCACCGCGCCCGAGGAAATCCCCACCGGCACGCCATCCAGCCGCGCCACCTGGCGGGCGGCGGCGAAGGCCTCGCGCTCGGCCACGCGCTCCACCCCGTCGAGATTGGCCAGTTCCAGCACCATGGGGCAGAAGCCCGCGCCGATGCCCTGGATGCGGTGCGGCCCCGGCTCATCGCCATTCAGCACGGCGCTTTCCGCCGGCTCGACGCCGATGACGCGCAGCCCCGGCTTGCGCGGCTTCAGCGCGCGGGCGATGCCGGTCAGCGTGCCGCCGGTGCCGATGCCGCCCATCACCACATCCACCTCGCCCGCCGTGTCCCGCCAGATTTCCTCGGCGGTGGTGCGGGCATGGATGTCGGGGTTCGCGCCATTGTCGAATTGCCGGGCCATCCAGGCGCCCTTGGTCTTGGCCACGATCTCCTCAGCGCGGGAGATGGCGCCGGCCATGCCACGCTTGCCGGGGGTGAGTTCCAGCTCAGCGCCCAGCAATTTCAGCATCTTGCGCCGCTCGATGGAGGCGCCATCCGGCATCACCACGACCAGCCGGTAGCCCTTGGCGGCCGCCACAAAGGCCAGCGCGATGCCGGTATTGCCCGAGGTCGGCTCCACGATCACCGAGCGTTCGGGCGAGATCTGCCCCGCCGCTTCCGCCGCCTCGACCATGGCCAGCCCGATGCGGTCCTTCACGGAGCCCGCCGGATTGAAGAATTCCAGCTTGAGGGCGAGGCGCGCCTTCAGCCCCTCCGCCGCCATCAGGCGCGGCAGCAGCACGGCGGGCGTCTCACCCACCGTCTCCAGGATGCTGGCGCGGAGGCGGTGGCCGGCTGGGGGGCGGGGCGGGGACGATTCGGCATTCATGCCAACTCGCTACCATAAAAACCGCCCCTGCCACGCCGCCGGAGATTGGATTTTCTCGGCATTCGCGTTATTCTACGCCGCGCCACGGGAGAATTTCGGATGATGCTTCTGCGCCAGGATCGCGGATTGCTCGCGCTCGACATCGCGCTCGACATCGCCTTCCACGCCGGGCGCGGCGGCGAGGTGACGGGCGCCGCCGACATCGCCGAGCGGCTGGGCGCCGCGCGGCGGGGAATCGAGCCCCTGCTGCAATCGCTGGTGCGGGCAGGCTTGCTCGATTCGCTGCGCGGTCCGCGCGGCGGCTACCGCATGGCCCGCGCCCCGCGCGAGGTGGCACTGACCGAGATCGTCGCCGCCGTCACCGAGGATGAACCCGCCGCCGAGCCCCCCGGCAAGCTGGCCAGCCTGGTGACCGCGCCGCTCTGGCAGGAATTGAATGCCGCGAGCGCGAAGCGGCTGAAGGCGCTGACGCTGGAGGATTTGCTGAAGCGCGCGGCGGCGGCGGGCATGCGCCGCCCCGTGACCGAGCCCTTGCACTTCGTGATCTGAAAGGGCACCCCGCCCCGAGCATGGCCAAGATCACCGAAACCGCCCTGCGCGAGGCTGCCCTCGCCCATCTCGCCCGGTTCGCCACCACCGAGGCCGGGCTGCGCCGCGTGCTGGGCAACCGCATCCGCCGCTGGGCCCGCGCCGCGGCGCAGCAGGGGCAGGACCCCGAGAGCATCGCCACCGCCTCGGCCGCCGCGCTCGCCCAGGCCGCCGCCATCGCGGCGCGGCTGGTACAGGTGGGTGCCGTCGATGACGCGATCTTCGCCACCGCCCGCGCCCGGCGGCTGCGCGTCTCCGGCCGCTCCGCCCGCGCCACGCTGGCGCATCTCTCCTCCAAGGGCGTGGCCACCCAGACCGCCCGCGCCGCGCTGGATCACGAGGACATGCCCGGCGAATTCGCCGCCGCGCTCATCCTCTGCCGCAAGCGCCGCTTCGGCCCCTTCGCCGCCGCCCCGCCCGAGCCTCCCTTGCGGCAGAAATGGCTGGCCAGCCTGGCCCGCGCCGGCTTCAGCGGCGAGGTGGCGCGCCGCGCGCTGGCCACGCCCCGCGCCGAGGCCGAAACCCTGCTGGCGCAAGCCCGATGAGCGGATCACGCGTGGTCTTCACCCGCCAGGGCTTCTGGAACGGCGTCCGCGTCTCGCTGCCCATGGTGCCGGCCATGGCGCCCTTCGGGCTGATCGTCGGCGTGCTGGCGGAGGCACGGGGCCTCTCTCTGCTGGAGACGGTGCTGATGTCGGCCCTGGTCTTTGCCGGCACCAGCCAATTGGTCGCCCTCGAACTCTGGGCGGATCCGGCGCCGATCCTGGGCGCGACGCTGGCTGCCCTGGTCATCAACCTGCGCCTGGCGCCGATGGGCGCGGCGCTCGCCCCTTGGCTCGACAAGCTGCGCGGCTTCCGGCTCTGGGGCACGCTGGCGACGCTGGTGGATAACAGCTTCGCCGTCGCCATCGCGGATCAGCGCGCCGGCGGCAAGGATGCGGCGCTGCTGCTGGGGCTGGGGCTGACCTTCTGGCTGTTCTGGATGATCGCCACGGGGCTGGGCCACGCTTTCTCCGGGCTTTTCGCCCTGCCGCCCGGCCACCCCATCTTCTTCGCCAGCGTCGCCACGCTGATCGCGCTGATGGTGCCGCTCTGGCGCGGCAAGTCCGAGTTGATGCCCTGGGCGGTGGCGGCCATCGCCGCCGTGACCGCCTCGCATCTGCTGGGGTTGGGCCAGCCCTGGCCGGTGCTGGTGGGCGCGATCCTCGGCGCGGCGGCCGGGGCCTGGCGCGATCAGCCCAGGTAGAGCAGATCCCGCCTGACCGTACTCGGTCTGGCGGGTGAAGATGCTCGCAAAAACAAAGTGCCAGAGGCGTGCAGCCGAACGCAGTGAGGCGGAAACGGCTCTAGCCGCGCATCACCGCAGCGCCCGCCACCGCGCGACGTTGCGGTTATGCTCCTCCAGCGTTCGGGCGAAGGCATGCCCGCCCGTGCCATCCGCCACGAAGTAGAGAAACTCCGTCTCCGCCGGCCGGGTCGCCGCGCGCAACGCCTCCCGCCCTGGAGAGGCGATGGGGCCAGGCGGCAGGCCGCGGATGCGGTAGGTGTTGAAGGGATGGGCCTGGTCGAGATCAGCGCGGGTCAAAGGCCGGTCCAGCGGCAGGCCCTGGCCGGGGACATAGGCCACGGTGGGGTCGGATTGCAGCATCATGCCGCGCCGCAGCCGGTTGATGAACACGCCCCCCACCAGGGCGCGCTCGGCCGCCACTCCGGTTTCACGCTCGATGATGGAGGCGAGGATCAGCGCCTCGCGCGGGTTGGCCAGCGGCAGGTTGGGCGCGCGGCTGGCCCAGGCTTCGGCCAGGGCGATATCCATGGCGGCCACGGCGCGGCGGGCGATGGAGGCGCGGGTATCGCCCCAGGAATAGGCATAGGTCTCGGGCAGGGCCGCGCCTTCGGCCAGGGCCGGCACCTCGCCCGTCAGGCCCTCGGCGCGCTCCAGCAAGGCCGCGATCTGGCGCGCGGTCAGCCCCTCCGCGATGGTCAGGCGGCGCTGCACCCCGCGCCCCTCGCGCAGGATGGTCAGCACCTCGCGCAGGGGCGCGCGGGCGGGAAAGGCGAATTCGCCGGCGCGCAGCGGCCCCTCGGCGCGCGTCCACCAGACGGCGATGGCAAAGATGCGCGGATCGGCAATCACTCCGGCTTCGCGCAGGGTGGCGGCCGTGGCTTCCGTGCCGCCACGCTGGATGACCACGGTGCGGGGCTCGGCCAGCGGGCCGTCACGGGTGAGGATGCTGGGCAGGTAGGATGCCGCGCCCACCGCCAGCAGGGCCAGCAGAAGGAGCAGGGCGCCGGCCCATCTCAGGGCGCGGCGCACTGGCCCTCGGCGGGTTGGTTCATGGTGTGCGCGGCCACGTCCTAGGGCGCGCCGCGGAACACCACGGAGGCGTTGGTGCCGCCAAAGCCGAAGCTGTTGGACAGCGCCACGTCAATCCTGCGCTGCTGCGCCACCTTCGCCACGCGATCAATCGGGCTCTCGCGTGAGGGGTTTTCCAGGTTCAGCGTGGGCGGCGCCACATTGTCCCGGACGGCGAGGATGGAGAAAATCGCCTCCACCGCCCCGGCGGCGCCGAGCAGGTGCCCCGTGGCCGACTTGGTGGAGGACATGGCGAGCGACTTCGCGGCATCGCCGAACATGCGTTCCACGGCGGAGAGCTCGATATCATCGCCCAGGGGCGTGCTGGTGCCGTGTGCGTTCACATACTGCACATCGGCGGGCGTGATGCCGGCATCGCGCAGCGCGGCCTTCATGGCGCGGAAGCCGCCATCGCCATCCTCGGCGGGGGAGGTGATGTGATAGGCGTCGCCGCTCATGCCATAGCCGATCACCTCGGCATGGATGGTCGCGCCGCGGGCCTTGGCGTGCTCGTATTCCTCAAGGACCAGGACGCCGGCCCCCTCGCCCATCACGAAGCCGTCACGATCCGCATCCCAGGGGCGGGAGGCAGCCGCGGGGGTGTCGTTGAACCTGGTGGAGAGAGCGCGCGCCGCGCAGAAGCCGCCAATGCCCAGCTCGCAGATCGCGGCCTCGGCGCCGCCGGCCACCATCACATCGGCATCGCCCAGCGCGATCAGGCGCGCGGCATCGCCAATGGCGTGCACGCCAGTGGCGCAGGCCGTCACGGCGGAATGGTTGGGGCCCTTGAAGCCGTAGCGGATGGAAACATGGCCGGAAGCCAGGTTCACCAGCGAGGACGGGATGAAGAAGGGCGAAAGCCGCTTGACCTTGCCCGCCGCGACCATGAGCGCCGCTTCCTGGATGGTCTCCAGGCCGCCAATGCCCGAGCCGATCATCACGCCTGTCGCGCAACGGCCGACCTCATCCTCGGGCATCCAGCCCGAGGTCTCGATCGCCTCAACCGCCGCCACAAGGGCGAACTGGATGAAGCGATCCATTTTCTTCTGGTCCTTGGCCGGAATCCACTCGCCGAGGTCGAGGCGGCCATCGGCCTTCGTGCCGGCGGGAACCTGGCCCGCGATCCGCGCGGGCAGGTCCTTCACGTCAAAGGCCTGGATGTTGGAGATGCCGCTTTCGCCGTTCAGAAGCCGCCGCCAGACATTTTCAACCCCGAGCCCAAGCGGGCTCGCGATTCCCATGCCGGTGACGACAACACGGCGCGGCGCGAAGCCCTGCGCGAACACTTGGCGTTCCTATCCCTGTCGGGGGGTCAAGACGAGCGGAAGCAAGACCGGGCGGTCAGGCCGCGGCCTGCTGCTTCTCGATGAACTCGATCGCGTCCTTGACAGTCTGGATCTTCTCGGCGGCGTCATCGGGAATTTCCACCCCGAAGGCTTCCTCGAAGGCCATGACCAGCTCGACCGTGTCGAGGCTGTCCGCGCCGAGGTCGTCAATGAACGAAGCCTCGGCCGTCACCTTGGCCTCTTCGACGCCCAGATGCTCCACGACGATTTTCTTAACCTTGTCGGCCGTCTCGCTCATTTACCTGCTCTCCTGATGCCAGCGGTCCCTCGGAATCAGTCCGATGGATTCAGCCGGTCTAGCCCCTGGCGCCAAGCGTCTGGCGTGGCAAGGGCCGGTTACCATGATCATGGAGGGCGGACTAGGCCGCTCCGCGTCGCGTGGCAAGCCCGCGACATGGGATTTATGCCCCCCGGCATGGCCGGCCGGCTGTTCACTTCGCGCTTCAAAAAGTTACGCAGGCACCGCCCCTCGCTTTAGCAGGCGGTTAACCCCCGCCCGGCAGAATGGCCAGGCGGCAGGACGCCGCTGATGGAGTGCGGCTTGGCCAAGCGTGGCAAGGGCAAGGGGAATGGCGGGATCACCGTCATCAAGCGGATCGAGGAAGGCGGCCATGGGCATCATGGCGGCGCCTGGAAGGTCGCCTACGCCGATTTCGTGACCGCCATGATGGCCTTCTTCCTGCTCATGTGGCTGCTCAACGCCACCACCGAGGAGCAGCGGCGCGGCCTCGCCGATTTCTTCAATCCGTCCGACGCCCTGGCCAGCGGCGCCTCGGGCATCGGCATGCCCTTTGGTGGGATGACGCCGCACAGCGCGGGCAACATGGCCTCCGATACCGGCGCCATGCGCCTCGAACGCGGCCCCCGCCCGACCCAGCAGGAAATGGAGGAGGATGAGAGCGAGACCCCGGCAAATCCCACCCGCCGCGTCCCCGGCCCGCCCGGCGACGAGGATAGCCGCGCCTCACGCGTCGATTCGGTCGCCCCGCCCCAGCCCGATTCGACCAGCGAGGCCGCGCCGCCCGAACGCGCCCCCCTCACGGGCGAGGCGACCCGCCGGCTGGAGGCCGCCCGCGCCGAGCAGGACCGATTCGAGGAGATGGCCGATGCGCTGCGCCAGACCTTCATGGCCGATCCGACCCTGGCAGAGCTGGCCCGCCAGGTGCTCGTGGAAATCACGCCCGAGGGGCTGCGCGTCCAGCTCCTGGAAGCCGATGGCCAGCCCATGTTCGCGACCGGCGGCGCCGCCCCCACCGAGCGCGCCCGCCAGATGATCCAGCGCGTGGCCCAGGCCGCGGCTCGCCTGCCAAACCCCATCCAGGTGACGGGCCACACCGACAGCACGCCCTTCCGTGGCGGCGGCAGCCGCAGCAACTGGGATCTCTCCACCGAGCGCGCCAATGCCACACGCCGCATGCTGAGCGAGGCTGGCGTCGCCGAATCGCGAATCCGCGGCGTGACCGGCATGGCCGATCGCGAGCCCCTGCTCCCGCAGCAGCCCCAGGCCGCCGGGAATCGCCGCGTCGCCATCACCCTGCTGCGTCAAGCGGAGCCCGCCCGATGAATACGATCGTCGGCTTGGTCGTCGTGTTTATCATGGTGTTCGGCGGCTACATGCTCGCCGGCGGCAAGTTCGGCATCATCCTCAAGGCCCTGCCCTTCGAGATGATGATGATCGGCGGCGCCGCCGTCGGCACCTTCCTCATGGCCAATTCCATGCATGATGTGAAACACACGCTGGCTGGCTTCGGAAAGATCGTGAAGGGAGCGCGCTTCAACAAGCAAGACTACGTCGAGCTGCTCTCGCTGCTGTATTATTTCGTGCGGCTGGCCCAGACCAAGGGCGCGATGGCGCTGGAGCCGCATATCGAAAAGCCGGAGGAAAGCCCCGCCTTCAGCAAATTCCCCAAGATCCAGAAGGATCACCACGCGACAGACATGATCTGCGACTACCTGCGGATGATCGGCATGAACGCCGATGATCCGCACCAGATCGAAGACACCATGGCGCGCGAGCTGAAGAAGCTCAAGGAGGAGGAGATGCACCCCTCCCACGCCATGCAGAGCACCGCCGATGCGCTGCCGGCCCTGGGCATCGTCGCCGCCGTGCTGGGCGTCATCAAGACCATGGCCTCGATCGACAGCCCGCCCTCGGTGCTGGGCGGCATGATCGGCGGCGCGCTGGTCGGCACCTTCCTCGGCATCTTCCTGGCCTATGGCATGATGGGGCCCTTCGCCTCGCGGCTGAAGGGCGTGGTCGAGGAGGAGGCGCTGTATTACGAGGTGATCCGCGCCGTGCTGGTGGCGCATCTGCACGGCAATGCGCCGCAGGTCTCGGTCGAGACGGGCCGCAAAGTCGCACCCTCCTTCCTGATGCCGAGCTTCGCCGAAACCGAGACCGCCCTCCAGGAGCTTTCCATCGCTTGAACGGGCGGGCATCTTCGCCGCCATGGACAACTTGCCTGATCATATCCGCGCCCAGGCGCTCTCGCCCTTCCACGGCCTGCTTGGCATCGAGATGCTGCATTGGGAAGAAGGCCTGGCCCGGCTGGTCTGCACCCCGGGGCCGCAGCATGCCAACCGCTCGGGCATCGTGCATGGCGGCGTGATGCTGGCCCTGCTGGACCAGGTGAACGCCTTTGCCGGCCTGTATTGCCCCTCGCCCGGCCACAAGCGCCACGCCGTCACGCTCGACCTCGACACCCGCTTCACCGGCCAGGGCAAGCTCGGCCACCGGCTGATCGCCGAGGGGCGGCTGGTGAGCGCCGGGCGCAACATCTTCTTCGCGCGGGGCGAAGTGAAGGACGAGGCGGGCAATCTGGTGGCCTTCGGCGCCTCCACCCATCGCTACCGCTCGGGCAGCCATGTGCTGGAAGGCGTGGCGTGGCAGTAGCTAGCCGCCCGGAATCCAGACGCGGAAGCTGGCGCCCTCGCCCAACTCACTCTCGATGGTCAATTGGCCGCGATGCCGTGTGAGGATGTGCTTCACGATGGCCAGGCCCAGCCCGGTATTGCCCGCCCCCCGCCCGCGGCCCTTATCCACCCGGTAGAAGCGCTCGGTCAGGCGGGGAATATGCTCGCGCGCCACGCCCGGCCCGTCATCGCGCACACTGAAGACGACGCCATCGCGATGGCCCTGCCGCGCTGGCCCGGCCGTGAGGCGCACCTCGGCGCGGGCATGGCGCAGGGCATTGTCCAGCAGGTTGCGCGCCACCTGGCCGAGTTGGTCGGCATCGGCCGGGCGGGCGATCAGCGGCGCGTCGGGCAGTTCCAGCGTCAGGCGGATGCCGCGCGCGGCGTAGAGCGGCTCCATCGCCGCCGCCTCGGCGCGCAGCAGGACGTCCAGCGCGACCTCGCCCTCGGGCGGCTGGTGCTCGCTCATCTCGACGCGGGAGAGGCCCAGCAGGTCATCTATCAGGCGGCGCATGCGCTCGGATTGCTCGGCCATGATGGCCAGGAAGCGTTCCTGCGCGGCCGGATCGTCGCGCGCCGGGCCGCGCAATGTCTCGATGAAGCCCATCACGCTGGCCAGCGGCGTGCGGAGTTCGTGGCTGGCATTGGTGACGAAATCCACCCGCATCCGCTCCACCGCGCGCGCCGCCGTGCGGTCGGTCAGCATGATGACCAGCCGCCCGCCATCGGCCAGCGGCGGCTGCATGAGCAGCACCTGGCCTGACAAATCCCGCGTGACGGCGCCGGGCAACACCAGTTCCACGGGCTGCGGCGTCGTATCGGCCAGGCTGCGATCCATGGCGGCCGCCATCACCGGATGGCGCAGCAGCGCGCCGAGATCGCCGCGCGAAAGCCCCTCCCCCGCCAGGCCGAACAGACGGCGCGCGGCGCGGTTGGCGCGGAGCAGCGAGCGATCCGCCGCCAGGACGATCAGCGGATCGGGCAGCGCCTCGACAATCGCCTCATCGGCGGCACGAAGTTGCACGACGAGCGCGGCGCGGGTTTGCAGCGACCGGGTGAGGCGGGCCAACCCCTCCTCGATCTCGCCGATCGCGGGCAGGCGGGGCGCGGGCAAGGGCGCGCTGAAGGGGCCTTGTTCCTCGGCGGCGCGGCGCAGGGCGGCATTGAGCCGCACCACACCGGCCAGCCAGTACCAGGCCAGCGCAAAGCCACCCGCCACGCACAGGCCCAGCCCGACCAGCCCGGCCAGCGGGTCCAGCGCGCCCAGGACGATGAGCGTGCCGAACACCAGCACCGGCACGCCCGAAAGCAGCGCGGTGGTGGCGAGGAGGCGGGCCGGTCTCAGCTGCCGGGGCCTCCGGGCAGCGGGGCGGGCTGCACCATCTCGGCCTCGCCGCCCGGCCGCAGGGCGAAGACGGCGAGGCCGCGGCTCAGGCCGCCCGCCTCCAGCAGGCGGATCGGGCCATCGGCGCCCATGAAGGCGGCGCCGGCCAGGCGGGGCGCGCGCTCGCTGAAGGCGGTGTCATATTGCTGGTCGAAGCGGGCGCGGCCGACCGGATCGGGGCCGGGGAACCAGGCGCCGGTCAGGGCCGGCTCCTGGCCCAGCGTGGCATCCGCCATCCAGAGGATGGTGCCGAGCAGGCGCGGCGCCTGCGCCGGGAAGGCGGCGGCGATGGCATTGGCCGCTGACCGCGCGCCAGCGCCGCCATAGCCGATCAGCACCGCATCGGGCGGATTGGCCACAAGCTGCTGCGCCATGCCCGCCATGTCACCCCGGTTGGAGGAGAACAGGATGAGCGGCGGCGGCGCGCCCAGATTTTGCGCGGCAGCGCGAAGCGCAACGGCCAGCCGCTGGCCGAAAGCGTCATCCGGCGCCACCAGCGCGAAGCGCCGCGCGCCGGTTTCCGCCGCCGCGCTCACGATCCGGCGCACCTGCTGCGAGGGGGTGATGCCCAGCACCCAGACGCCGGTCCCGGCCTGGGTCTCGTCCGAGGTGAAGGCAAAGACCGGCGCCCGGCCACGCGCCACGCCCACCGCCTGGGCGGTCTCGGCCAGGGTGAGCGGCCCGGCCAGCGCCACCGCGCCATCGGACAGCGCCGCCTGGGCCGCCTGGGCCGCGCCCGAGGGCGTGCCGCGCGTATCACGCGGCAGCAATTCGATCCGCCGGTCACCCTGGTCGAACAGCGCGAGTTGCGCGGCATTCAGCATGGCCTGGCCAAGCGGGGCATTGCCGCCGGTCAGCGGCAGCAGCAGGCCCACGGCCATGCCTGGCCCGGCCGGGGCGCTGCTGCCCCCACCACTGGGTGCCGTCCAGGGCTGCACGCCCGCGGCCGGGCGGCGGAAATCCCGCTGCGGGGCTTGCGGGGCGCAGGCGATGGGCACAAGACACGCCATCAGCACAAGACAGCGGGAGGCCAGGGCGACCCCCCATGGAAAACGACGACGCATCCCCACCCCCTCCTCACGCCATGGCGCCCGGCCTCACGCTCGTGGCCACGCCCATCGGCAATCTCGCGGATTTCCCGCCCCGCGCGCAAAAGGCCCTGGCCGAAGCCCGCGCCATCCTGTGCGAGGATACGAGAGTAACCTCCCGGCTGCTCGCGCGGCACAGCATTTCCGCGCCGCTCCTGGCTTTGCACGACCACAACGAGGAAAGCGAGGCCCCCCGGCTGGTTGCACGCCTGCTGGCAGGCGAAAACCTGGCCCTGGTGAGCGATGCCGGCACGCCGCTGGTCTCGGATCCCGGTTTCAGGCTGGTCCGCGCCGCCATCGCGGCCGGGGTGAATGTGACCGCCATTCCGGGCCCCAATGCGGCGCTGATGGCGCTGACGCTCTCCGGCCTGCCGCCGCATCCCTTCCTGTTCCACGGCTTCCTGCCGCCCAAAGCCGCCGCCCGCGCCGCCGAGATCGCGCGAATCGGCGGCATGGAGGCGGCCGGCCTCGCCGCCACGCTGATCTTCTACGAGGCGCCGCATCGCGTGGCCGAGGCGCTGGCCGCGCTGGCCGAGGGCCTGGGGCCGGACCGCCCCGCCGCCGTGGCGCGCGAACTCACCAAGCGCTTCGAGGAGGTGCGGCGCGGCAGCCTGGCCGAACTGGCGGCCCATTACGGGTGCCACGAGGCGCGCGGCGAGGTGGTGCTTTGCGTCGGCCCCGCCCCGCCCCCGGCCCAACCCACCAGCGATGCGCTGGATGCGGCCCTGCGCGCCGCCATGGCACGAATGAGCCTGCGCGACGCGGCGGCGCATGTGGCCGAGGCCACGGGCCTGCCGCGCAAGCGCGTCTATGCCCGCGCGCTGGATCTGGCGGGCGAGGCATGAACCCGGCCCGGCGCGTGCTCTGGATCAACATCCTGTTTGCCGCCGGCCTGGCGCTGGGGCTGCCCTGGCTGGTGGGCGGGCTGCTGGCGCATCTCTGGGGGAGGGCGCGCGGCACGCTCTGGTCCTCGCACCATGCCTATGCCGTCCGGACCTTCTGGATGGGGCTGCTGGGCGTGGCCGGCGCCTTCGCGGCGGGCGGCGTGGGGCTGATGGAGCCGCTGCTGGCGCTGACCTGGCTCTACATGGCGGCGCGGGTGACGCGCGGCTTCCTCGCCTGGGACCGCGAGGAATGGATCACCGATCCGGGGCGGTTCCTTTGATCCGCGCGTAGCCCGCAGGCGCCTCGGCCACCACGCGGCGGCCCATGGCGGGTGTGCCTGCCGGCATCGCCCCGAAAACGTCCTTCTCCGCCTCGATGAGCGTGACACCGCCCAGGCGCCGCAGCAGCCGCCGGCCGGTCCGGTCCCACAGCGCCGCGCCCCGCAAGGCGAAGCTCCAGGGGAAGGGCGGCACGAAAAGCGCGGCATCCCGCCGGGTCACGGCGAACATCTGCCGGCGCAGTTGCCCCTCCAACTGGCCGCGCGAATAGGGCCGGCCCTGGCCGAAGGGCGTGTGGTCGAACAGCGCCCAACTGCCCAGCCGGTTGGGCACCACCACCATGAGGCGCCCATCATCGCGCAGCACGCGCCAGCATTCGCGCAACAGGGCATGCGCGCTTTCGCTCACTTCCAGCGCATGGATCAGCAGGATGCGGTCCATGCAGCGATCCGGCAGGGGCAGGTGCTGCTCCCGCACCTGGGCGGAGCCCGGCATAGGGCCCAGCCCCTCCGGCGTCAGGGCGATGCGCCGGCCTGGTTGATCCGGCCAGAGCGACAAATAAGGCCCGGCCCAGCCCAGGCCGAGCACATCCAGCCTCGGGCCGCCACCTGCCGCCGCAGGCCAAAGCGCCGCCACCCGCACCCGCACCAGCCGGGCCGCAACCCGCCCGAGCGGCACGCGATAGAATTCGGCCGGACCGTGGACCTCACCGCTCATGCAGGGGATATAGTGCAGGACAACGCCGCAAGGGAGTGCCCATGACCCTCACCGTCAAACCCATCCCCATCCTGGATGACAACTACGCCTGGTTCCTGCGCGACGAGGCGACGGGCATGACGGCCGTCATGGATGCCGCCGTGGTGGAGCCCATCGCGAATTTCATCGCAGCCGAAGGCGGGCGGCTGGATTGGCTGCTGATCACCCATCACCATGGCGACCACATTGCGGGCATCCCCGAACTGGCCAGGCGCTTCGGCGCCAAGGTCGCCGGCCATGCGGGCGATGCGGCGCGCCTGCCGCCGCTCGATGTCGCACTCATGCCGGGCGACAGCTTCGCGCTGGGCGAGAGCGTGGCCACCATCCTGGACAGCCCCGGCCATACGCGCGGCCATATCGCCTGGAGCTTCGCGGGCGACCACGCGCTGTTCAGCGGCGACACGCTCTTCGCCGCCGGCTGCGGGCGGCTGCTGGAGGGCACTCCGGCCGAGATGTTCGCCTCGCTCGCCGCCTTCGCGCATCTGCCCGACGCCACGCGCGTCTATTGCGGGCATGAATACACCCTCTCCAACATCCGCTTCGCCTTGACGGTGGAGCCGGAGAACCTGGCCCTCATGGCCTATGCCGTGCAGGCCAAGGCCCAGCGCGAGGCCGGGCAGCCCACCATCCCCACCACGCTGGGCCTGGAGCGCGCGGTGAACCCCTTCGTGCGGGCCAGGGATGTGGCCGAACTCGCGGCGCGCCGCGCCGGAAAGGACAGCTTCCGATGAAACTCCATTATTCCGCCGCCAGCCCCTTCGTCCGCAAGGTGGTGGCCACGGCCCTGCATCACGGCATCAAGCTGGATCACGTGCCCAGCAACCCGCATGCGAGCACGCCTGAATTGCTGGCCGACAATCCGCTCTCCAAGGTGCCCGCTTTGGTGACGGATGACGGCATGACGCTGCCCGACAGCCCGGTGATCTGCGAGTATCTCGACAGCCTGGGCGGCGCCACCAAGCTGTTCCCGGCGGGCGATGCGCGCTGGCCGGCGCTGCGCCTGGCCGCCCTGGCCGATGGCATCATGACCGCCGCCGTGCTGCGGCGCGGCCAATCCCTGATGCCGGTGGAAGATGCCCGCATGGGCACCATCGCGCGGCAAAAGGCGGCGGTGTTCCGCACGCTGGACATGCTGGAGGCCGAGGGCCTGCCCGCCACGCTCCATATCGGCACGCTGACGCTGGTCTGCGCGCTCGGCTATCTCGATTTCCGCTTCGGCGATGAGGATTGGCGGAGGGGCCGGCCGCAGCTCACCTCCTTCTACGAGGCCCATATGGCGAACCCCATCTTCGCCGAGACGGTGCCGGTCGGTTGAGGCTGACCGACCGGCGCCTCGATCCGCGCGCCTTGATCGAGGCCCTCGGCCTGCAACCGCATCCCGAGGGCGGGCATTACCGGGAGATCTTTCGTCACGCGCCGGAGGATGGCGCGCGCGGCGAGAGCACGGCGATCTACT
>Ga0209103_1000332_pt1 | contig 14865 bp, 21 predicted proteins | sample 4C3metaG_FD_184152 | JGI IMG/M metagenome (GOLD analysis project Ga0209103, IMG submission 184152) | Freshwater bacterial and archeal communities from Indian Creek, Illinois, USA - 4C3 metaG (SPAdes) (version 2) | ecosystem: Environmental > Aquatic > Freshwater > Unclassified | place: USA...
CCACGCGCTCGAGCGGCGAAATCGGTGACAGGCAATCCATGATCGCCTTCAGGTACGGCGCGCGGCTGGTGCGCCAGCGCCCCGGCTCGGCCGAGGCCTTGCTGGAGAGCATCCGGTGGCGATCCGACCATTCGGACACGGTCAGCAGCGGGTCGGGCGTGAGCCCTTCGCGCCAGGCGCGTTCGATCTCCTCGGCGCCTTCGTAGTCCATATCCATCAATCCACCCTCGGTCGCATCTCGCCCAGTTCCTGCAGTTGCTCGCGCACCGCCGCCTCCAAGGCGACGTGCAGCGTGTGCGCATCGACGCCGAGCCTAGCCGCCATCTGTGCCGAGATGCGCGCAGGCCAGTTCAGCCACGCATCGCGCTCGGCGCGCGCCAGTTTGAACACGTGGGCGATGGCCTGCGGCCGATCCACCAGCTCGCCCTTGAGGCGCGCCAGCCGCACCTTGTTGGTCTGCGCCTTGACCACCTCGTTGACCGTGCGCGCCTGCAGCAAGGACGTGCCGCCTGCCGCTGCCGGTGTGAATGGGGCAGCGGGGCCGTCACTGGTGGTGCCGCCGTCTTGCGGGGCGTCTACCTTGGCCGCACGGGTGGCCGTGCCCATGCGCGGTGCGTCGGTGTTGCGCGCCCATTCGCGGTCGGTGCGCTGGGCATCAAGCGTGCCGTCTGCCTCCGGCGTGATCCGCCCTGAGGCGATGGCCTTGCGCACCGCCGCATCGGACACCCCACGGTGGCGTGCGTAGGCGCGTATCGAAATGCCCATATTTCCCCTTCGGGGCACCTTTAATCATTTGCTTGTCATTTATGCGAAATGAGCTTGACTTCTGCTGCGTACAGCGCGTTCATCACGTCACCCCAGCAACCACTCCAAAGGAGCAGCACATGAACAACACGAGCGCCGACACCCTGGCCACCAAACTTGCCGAAGCGGCGTTGACGGTGCTGGTACGCACCTGCCGCCAAGAAGTCGCCACCGCAAGCCGCGACGACCTCGAAGCAGCCTGCGCCGCCATGCGCGCCAGGAGCCGCGCGGTCATGGAGCGATTGCTCGACGACGCCCGAGCCGCGCCCTCGGTAGCCGAAGCCGCTTTTCATGCGACTGCGCTCGATCTTGCGCAAGCTGGCATCAACGAATTGAGAAAAAGCTGACGCAAAGAGCCAGCCCAAGCAAGCACCCGCAACCAACTCAACCCAACCACCGGAGCAACACCATGTCCGCATCAAGCACCCGCATCACAGCCTCGCAGCATTCCGTGCTGTGCGTCGCCATCCAAAATACCAACGGCAAAATCGTCTGGTTCCCCGAGCACATCAAGGGCGGCGCGCGCCAGAAGGTGCTCGAGGGTCTGGCCAAGCGCGACTTGATCGTCTCGGACGGCGTCGACTGGTTTGTCGCCACCGCTGGCTACGAGGCCTTGGGCTGCGCCCAGCCGGCGCATGCTACCTTGGCAGCAGACCCGGAGATCGAAGCCGCCGTGACGGCTGCAGAGGCCGCCTGGACGCCAGCGGCGCAGGACGGCACCCAGCCCAAGCCGCGCCGCCCGAGCAAGCAGGCGCTGGTGATCGAGCTGCTGCAGCGCCCGCAAGGCGTCACCATCGCTCAGGTCTGCGCGGCCACTGGCTGGCTGGCGCACACGGTGCGCGGCAGTTTTGCCGGTGCCCTCAAGAAAAAGCTGGGCCTAAACATCGTCTCGGACAAGCAAGGCAGCGAGCGCACCTACCGCATCGCTTGAGTCGGCCCGCAAAAAGATTGCAAAAAAGATCGAAGTCGAGCAGAAAACGCTTGACTTCAATCGCCAGCAGAGCGTTCATAGAGGCATCGCAAACAAGCAACCACCGAAAGCAGCAAATGAACACCACCAGCCAAAACCCAGCCACACAAAACGAAGCCTGGGGCTTTTACGGCAGCATGGACGAGCAGGCACAGGCCGCTTGGCCGCTGGCCCTGAGCGCGATCTCGGGTGCCACAGGCCTGTCGCTCGATGCAGCACGCGCCTTCCTCGACAGCCGCCACGGACGCCACTTTGCCGACGACGTGCACATTGCCATGATCGGCGGCGCAAAACTGAACAGCGCGATTGCGCAGGCCACACAGCGCTGGATGGGCTGGTCAATTGGCAGCCAGACCAGCAAAGACTACGGCATCCCCAAGGGTCTGCCCTACCTGACTGGCTTTGTGGCTTTGTGCGAGATCAACGAAGAACTGGCAGCCTGATGAGAGCGCCCGCAGCTGAGCGCGAGCAGGCGCTGCGTTGGCTGATCGCCAACCGGCGTCCAGACGTCTGCATCGAGCAGGCTGCGCGCATGATGTGCACGATGCTGCCGCGCGATCTGGCCACGATGCAAGTCGTGCAGCGCATCGTCGAGGAAGAGAAAGCCAAGCAAACCGCAGCCAAGTTCAACTGGCGCACGCATCCAAGTCCGCTGTCTCACGGATAGCTTCAACTGGGTGGCCACCGCCACGCCGTAGCCCACCAGCACGTTGAGCACGGCCTCGAGCAGCGACATCCAGCGCGACTGCTTCACGGCGCATCCTCGGCATCGGTGTCAACCAAGGTGTCAACCGCATCAGCCTCCACCAGATCATCAAACAGCGCGCCATCGGCCTCGCGGCTGGCTTGCGCCCCGGCGTACTCCTGCCAGCGGCGCACAATCACATCAACGTACTTGGGATCGAGCTCGATCAGCCGCGCTTGGCGGCCCGACTTCTCGGCGGCGATCAGCGTCGTGCCCGAGCCACCAAAGGGGTCGAGCACCACGTCGCCGGGCAGGCTGGAGTTGCGCATGGCGCGCTCGACCAACTCCACCGGCTTCATCGTCGGGTGCAAGTCGTTCTTGTGCGGCTTCTTGATGTTCCAGACGTCGCTCTGGTTGCGGTCGCCGCACCAGTGGCGCTCAGCACCCTCGGGCCAGCCGTAGAGGATCGGCTCGTACTGGCGCTGGTAGTCCGAGCGCCCGAGCGTGAAGGTGTGCTTGGCCCAGATGATGAAGGTTGACCACTTGCCGCCGGCGGCGCGAAAGGCCGCCTGCAGCGCATCGAGCTCGCTCGAGGACATGGCCACGTAGATGCCGCCCTTGCAGTGCGCCACGGTGGGCGTGAGTGCTGCCAGCAGGAAGTCGTAGAAGCCTGCGCCCAAGTTGTCGTTGAGGATCGGGCGATCCTTGCCGCGCAGTTTGTCCTTGGCGCTGTTGGCGTAGTCCACGTTGTAGGGTGGATCGGTGAACACCATGTGCGCTTGGCCGCCGGCCATGAGCAGGGTGAAGCTGGCAGCGTCGGTGCTGTCGCCACACAGCAGCCGGTGCTTGCCCATGAGCCAGACGTCGCCGGGCTTGGACACTGGCGTCAGCGGCACCTCGGGTGCTTCGTCCTCGTCGCTTTGGCCCTCGTGGGTGACCTCCTCGCCGGCCATGAGCTCCAGCAGTTCGTCGGCGTCAAAGCCGGTGAGCGCCAGATCGAAGTTGGCGTCTTGCAGTTCGGCCAGCTCCACGCGCAGCAGCTCTTCGTCCCAGCCGGCGTTCTCGGCGATGCGGTTGTCGGCGATCACCAGCGCCCGGCGTTGGGTGGGCGTGAGGTGGTCGAGCACGACCACCGGCACGGTGGCCAAGCCCAGCTTGCGCGACGCTGCCAAGCGTCCGTGCCCAGCGATGATGATGCCGTCGCCGCCGGCAAGGATCGGGCTTGTAAAGCCAAATTCGGCAATCGATGCGGCGATCTGGGCGATCTGCGCATCGGAGTGGGTGCGCGCGTTGCGGATGTAGGGCAGCAGGCGCTCGATGGGCCAGTGCTCCAGTTTGTCAGCGAGCCAGGCTTGCATCAGGGTGCTCCAATCGCTCTTGCTCGAGCTCGTCAAAGGTCTGGCCGGTGGCGACGAGCGTCACCGGGATGTCGGGGTGGTGGTTCCGAAAGCGCTTGATGGCCACGTCCACGTACTGCGGCGCGATCTCGACGCTGCGGCCGATGCGTTTGGTGCGCTGTGCGGCCAGCAGCGTGGTGCCGCTGCCGTTGAAGGGCTCGAACACGGTCTGGCCTTCGTCGGTGTAGCTCAGCAAGATGTGCTCGGGCAGCGCCACCGGGAACACGGCTGGGTGACTGATGTCCATGCCGATGGCACCGGTATGGCGGTTGATGCGGATCACGGCGTCGGGCATGCGGAAGTCTTGGACGGGCTGGCCGATGCCGTTCCACTCGCGCAACTGACCGTCCTTTTGCCGAAACCCGGATCTGTCGTTTGGGCTCTTCATTTGCCCAGCGGTCTTGCAGGGCACGATCTTGTGGGGCTTGCGGCTTTGGCGGTTGAAGTGGAACACGAACTCGAAGCACGGCGCTAGGCGGCCCGCCCAATCGCCGGGCAGGCCTGCACCTTGATCCCAGACGTACCACGCGAAGCGCCGCCAGCCTTGCTGGCGCATCCAGTCGAGCCAGCCGCTCCAGTAGGGCAGCCACTCGTTGTCGCGGTGGATGAGGCCAAGGTTGACCAGCACCTGACCGTCGGCGGCCATGGGCAGGTGGGCGAACACGCCGCGCATCAGCACGTCCCAATCGCCGATGCCGCCGCTGGCGTAGTCGCGCTGGCTGCCGTAGGGTGGGCTGGTGAAGCACAGGCTGGCGGCTTCACCTTGCATCAGCGCGGCAATTACGGCTGGGTCGGTGGCGTCGCCGCAGATCAAGCGGTGCGCCCCGATCTGCCAGACGTCGCCTGTGCGGCTGACGGCGCGCTGCGGCACTTCGGGCAGTTGTTCGTCGCCCTCTTCGGTGCCTTCGTCGCCAGTTTCGTCGCCCGTTTCCTCGCCCTCTTCGGCCGCAGGGCCCAGCAACTCGGCCAGTTCGGCGTCGTCAAAGCCAGTCAGGGCCAGATCGAAGCCGACGTTTTGCAGTTCGGCCAGTTCGGCGGCCAGCAGTTCCTCGTCCCAGCCAGCTTGCAGCGCCAGTTGGTTGTCGGCCAAGATGTAGGCGCGGCGCTGGGTCTCGCTCAGGTGGTCGAGCACGACCACGGGCACGGCCTCGAGCGCGAGCTTCTTGGCGGCGGCCAAGCGTCCGTGCCCGGCCATGATGTCGCCAGTGCCCGAGACCAGAAGTGGCGAAGTAAAGCCAAATTCGACGATGCTGGCGGCGATCTGCGCCACTTGGGCGTCCGAATGCGTGCGCGCGTTCTTGGCGTAGGGCTTGAGGCGCTCCAGCGGCCACAGTTCGATGCGGTTGGCCATGGCTGGTGTGAAGGTCATCGGGTCAGTTCCTCTAGGGCTTCGCGGATTGCGGCTTGCAGCAGCTCTTCGACGGCGCGCTGGTCGGGCTGTGCCACCACCGCCGCCACGATCTGGGGCGCGACCTTGCGCGGGATTTGTTGGATGCGCTCGCGCAGCGTGCGCGCCAGGTTGAAGTTGGCCACCTTGACCTCGTCGGCGTTGATCAGCTTGCCGGTGCGCTCTTCGAAGTCGAGCTTGGCCAAGCGCGCGGCGTAGGCTTCGCGGATGGCGCGGCTGGTCAGGTAGTCCGGGGCGCCAGATCGGGGCTCTTGGGCCGGCGGCGCTTGCGTTGAACGTGCAGAAGTCGGGGTGGAAACCGGCGTGGAAACCTTGGCAAGCTTTGGGCCGGTTTCCACCTCGGTTTCCACTCGGGTTTCCACCTTGCTGGCGCTGCCAGCGTGCAGGCTTTGCGAGGGCAGCGTGTTGCGCTCCCACTGCGCGTCGGCTTGCGCTGCGTCGATGCTGCCGTCGGCGTTTAGGCTGATGCGCCCGGTCTTGATCGCCTTGGCGACAGCGGTGTGGCTGACGCCGCGACGTTGGGCGTAGGCCCGGATGGACAGTCCCATCGCATTCCTCCGGGCTGCTGTGGCGCGCGATTTAGCTCGATTTTTGGCCGAATCGGCGCGATTTTTGGCCGAATCGGCGGCGCGCGCTGGGTGGAAACTGGAAACCTCCCAAGGTGGAAACTGGCAACCTATTTTTTGCGCTGGCGCTAGGCAAGCGCCGGGCCTGTTGCGACCTGCGCTTTTGGAATGGCCCGGGAGGACCCGTTTTTTGCCCGCAGAGGCCCCACGCTGCCCCCGTGTGGCGCTTTCGTCGCGGCTTCGACCGTGGGTGGCATCATGCCGAAAGAATGACGCACAGGGGCTTTGTGCGGGTCTGATGAAGCTGGCTGGTTCACGCTCATGCTCTTGTCAACTCCTCGTGCAGCGCCCGCTGCATCTGGCGTTGGTACTCGCTCAGCGCCACGCTGCGCACGGTGTCGGTCATGCCAAAGCGCGCCTGCACCTTGTGCTCGCGGCGCAGCAGATACAGCCCGACGATGCGCTCTGCGCCTTGGCGCTTGAACACCGTGCCGTCGCGGTAGAACACTGCGCTTTGGCGCAGCAGGCGCGCTGGCCTTTGGGTCTTGGGGATGACCTTGGTCTGGGCGATCTGGGCCATGGGCCCGAGTGGGATCGAGATCTTGCCGCGCTTGGTGCCGCCGCTTTCTTGCAGCGCCATGAACCAGTCGCGCGACCAGACCGTGGCTGTGAGGGTGCTGGTCGTGGCTGGCGTCATGCCGATGCCACGGCTGACCCACGGGCGGCGCAGGGTGAAGCGATCGGGCAGCGATGCGCGCACGGCGTCGCGGGCGTCGAAGGCGGTGCGGGTCAAAGCCTTGGCTGCGGCCTTGGGCACGTGCTGCTGCGCCATCTTGGACAGGTAGGAAGTGGCCTGCTGCACTTCGGCGCTGAGGTCAAGCTTGAGCATCGGCGGCTTTGCGGCGGCGCGGCTGGCTGGGGGCTTCGGCCGGGGCTTCGGCGTGCGCAGCGCTTGCTGCAGCCTCAGCGGGCTTGATCAAGATGCCGGCTTGGTTTTGCAAGAGCTGGCCGGCGCTGGCTGCATCGAGCTCGACTGTTAGTCCGGGGACGAGCGCGCGCGTGCCGCTGGCATCGCAAAGCACCATGGGGCGGGTGATGAGGATTTGCATGGCTCTAGGTCTCCAAGGCTGGGCGGCGCGGTGTGGCTGGGCCAGAAACGACAGCGCCCACCGGGGAGTGGGCGCGGTGGGCGCAGCTATCAGCAGTACGGGTTTACTGTAGCTTGTGGCATGCCGGCGTTCAAGTGGGTTTTGCTGCGGGCGGGTGGTTTTTTTCGATATGAGCAAGAGTGAGGCTGCCTCGTTCAGTGGCCATTGGCCTTGCCGGGCAGCGGCCGGGCGAAGGCTTGGCGCGCAGACTCGGCCAGCGAGGCCAACTCGCAGCGGCGTTTTTCGGTCAAGGTGACACCGCCGACGGCCTTCAACAAGGCTCGGCTGGCTTCAACACCCAACTTCGGGGTCGCTTTGAATGCTGGGCGCTTGGACATACCAGTGCGCTCGCGAACAGGCTCGTGATCCATAGCAGGCCTCAAGCTATCGCCGTCAGGCCTTTTTTCTGGATCACGGTCAGCAGGCGCAAGGCGGCGCCACCGGGCTTTTTCACGCCCCTCTCCCAGTCCGAGACCAGGTTTTTTGAGACGTTGAGGTAACGCGCAAACACCGGCTGCGAGATGTGCTCGCGGGCGCGGATTTGTTTGATTTCTTCGGGTGCCAGCACTTGCACGGGCGTCAGGCAGGCCTCATCAAACTCGCGCATCGTCTGCTTGTCGACGGCGCCGATCTCGTGCAAAGCCTCCATGGTCTCGTGGATCGCGGCCAAGGCATCGCTGCGGTATTTCTTAGGCATCTTTGACTAACTCCTCAAACTGGCCGCTGTCGATCAGGCGCTGCAGCGGCTCGTCAGCAAGCGCCAGCACGTGTTTGGCCATCTTTTTGAATTGCAGCGCCTCGTCGGCACCGATGTTGCCCTGCACGCTCTTGGGAAAGCCAAACACGAAGAACGCCCGGTCGGCCTTGCAGTACAAGACGATGCTGCGGTAGCCCTTGGCTTTGCCGCCGCCCACGCGGGCTATGCGCTGCTTGATCACGCCACCGCCCAGATCGGCATCGATCAGCCCTTGCTCGGCTCGGTCAACCGCATCCCAGAGCGCATCGGCTGCGATGCCCTCTTTGCGTGCAAAGCGCGCAAACCATGCGTTCAGGTAAACCCTCAAGACTCAGCACCTTATGCGACGAAGCTGAAATGTATCACACTTTGCGTGACGCTTGACCGCAACGCTTAAAGATCGGTCGCCGACACGATCCGTGCCCAAGAAAATGAAAACCCACCCGTAGGTCTTTCGACGAAGAGGGGTGGGCCGTGTTGAAACGGATTGTGCCTCAGTCGCGCTGTCATGTCAAACCAAAGCCGATCAGTCAGCCGACGCTGCGCGGGGGCGGCCTCCCCTCGAAACGGGGCTGCGCTCATGTCCATAGTACCGCGCCAGCACGCCCAGCGCAGCGATGAGGATGCCTTTGCCCTCCTCCCGCGACATGGCCTTGCCACTCCAGCCCAAGCGCAGCGCCCACTCCCGGATCGAGAGCCCCAGCCCGGCCACGAACCACAGCGCCGCACCACCTGGGCTGGCGCTGCCGCCTACGGCTTCGAGCGCATCGCGCACCGCTCGGGCAGCGCCGGCGTTGCGCTCGATCATCATCTGCCCGGGCGCTGTTGCGCCAGGCACGCCATCGAGCCTGGGGCTGGCCACGCCGCTGGCAAAGGCGCGGGCGAAGTCCTGCAAGAACTGCTGCCCGGCGTCGTGCATGGCGGCGCTGATGCTGCCGCTTCTGAGCATCAGCGCCAGCGTGTCCACGGTGCGGTAGTGCTCCACGGGCCGCTGCGCGTCGTCTTGCTCGCGCACGTAGCGGATCACGCTGCCGTCGGGGCGGCTGTGCTCGAGGCCTAGGCGCGGCTTGTGGGCGGCGGCGGCGCGGGCGCGTTGGGTCTTTTTGGTCATGGCTGGCCCTGTCCAGGTTGGGCCAAGGTGGCCAAGGCGCCGTCTTGGGCGCGCTGCAGCGTGACGCTTTGGGCCGTGCTGGCCAGCACTGTCCAGGTCTGGCCATCGCCTCGGTCGATGACTTCGCCCTCGGCCCACGGTATGCCCTTGGCGGTGGCGCTGCTGCGCGCACCGTAGAGCCGGGTGGCGATGCCGGCTAGGTGTGCGCGCTCCCACGCGTTGTGGATCTCGTCGAGTGGCAGCACGACCACGCCTTGCCGGTGCCAGGCAGCGGCGCGCAGGGCGCGCAGTTCGTCGCTGCTGGCCGGTGATGCTGGCGCCAGACGCCCGAGGGCGCAGGGGATGGAGGCGGTGTTTGTTCTCATGCCTGCACCCCTTGGGCCAGCGCCCAGTCCAGCAGCGCCAGCGCATCGGCGTGGTTGTCGTCGAGCGGATCAAAGCCGCGCGCCTTGGCCGCAGCGACCATCTCGGCCTTGGCGGCGTTGCCCTTGCCAGTGGCGTGCTTCTTGATCGTGCCCACGGGCACACCCTGGTACGCAATCTGGTGGTGCTCGCACCAGGCCGTCAGGTGGGCCATGAAGCCGCCGTAGGCGTGCGCGGCATCGACACCCGCGTGTTTGCGCACTTCCTCGAACACCACCCAGTCGAGCCCGTCAGCACACTGCTTGATGTCGGTCAGCCAGCGCTTAAAGCGCAGGTATCTCATGCCGCCACCCTCAAAGCGCTGCGGCTTGAAGGATTCGCTGCCGCCGCTGATGAGCCCGTCGCGGCTGGCCATTGCCCAGCCGGTGGTGGTGCCCAGATCTAGGGCCAAGATCGTTGTCTTCATATTCGTCAGTCCTGTGTTTTGGGCGGTCTGACGGATCGGACAGGGTTGCCGGTTAACCTCTACACGCGTGCGCGTGTAGGCGTAAATCAGTGAATCTGTCCGATCCGTCAGAGCCGCATCGATTCATGGTTTCGGTCAGTTGTCGGCGTAGGGGATGAAGCGGTCTTTCGGGGTCTCCTTGAGGCCCACCCCCTGGAATCCCCGCAGCCCCATGCCGTTGCGCCACTTCTCCAAGCCTCGGGTGAGCAGCAAATCGGCGAAGCGCTTTTGCGAGCCCACAAACTCCCCGGCCGCCTCTGCCCACTGCCTCCAGTCGGCAAAGAGCTCGGCGGTGAGCGCCTTGGCGTTGGGCTGGCGCACGCAGCACTCCTCGAGCCAGCGGCCCAGGGCGTCTTCTGCCTCGAAGTACTCATCTGTCGCATCCAGCACCGATTGGGGCTGGCGCAGACCCTCTTGCTGCCAGGCCAAGCAGCCCTGCACGCCCCAGCTGAAGATGCCGCTGGCCTCGAGCAGCAGCTTGGCTTGCAACTGCTTGTCGCGCTTGTCTGGCGGCACGGTGATCGTGAAGGGGATCAGGTGCAAGCGCCGGCGCATGGCCTCATCGATGTTGCGTATGGCCGGCTTGTGGTTGCCAGCGATCACCAGCTTGAACTGCGGCACGTAGGTAAAGAAGTCTTGGCGCATGAAGCGTGCGGACACCCGGTCGCCGCCGGTGATCTCCTTGATCTTCGACTCGTTCCAGCGCCGGCCCTGCTCGGTCTCGGTGGCGCCGACAAAGCGCGCACCGCGCAGCCCAGCCAGATCGGTGGGATGGCGGTCACCGCGTGTTTCCATGAAGGTGTCCATGGGCGCGTTGGCGGCGTAGTCTCCCAGCAGCGTAAAGAGCGTGTTGACAAACACCGACTTGCCGTTGGCTCCGGTGCCGTAGAGGAAGAACAAGGCGTGCTCTTGGGTGGAACCCGTCAGGCAGTAGCCAAACATCCGCTGCAAGTAGCGCTGCAGTTCGGCGTCGCCGCCGGTGACTTGATCCAGGAAGCGCAGCCAAGTCGGGCAGCTGCTGCCCGGCACCAAGCTGGCCGCTGCGATCTTGGTCATCCGGTCGGCGCGGTCGTGCGGGCGCATCCGACCGCTGCGCAGATCGACGACACCACCCGGCGTGTTGATCAGCCAGATGTCGGCATCCCACTCATCGGTGGTGGCGGCGTGGCGGCGGTCGCTGCGGGCCAGCCGTTCCACGCCACCCACGGTGCTGCTGGCGGCGAGCTTGGTCGCCACTTTCATGCTGGCAGCGCGCACGGCCGCGTGGCGACAGACGTGGCGGATGAGATCGGTCGCCGCCAAGGTTTCCTCGGCGCGCCAGCGCTGCCCATCCCACATCAGCCACTTGCCCCAAGCGGCGATGTAGCGCCAGTCGCGCTGGTAGCGCCGGGTGAAGCTCACCGCCAGCGCGTCCTCGGTGCCCCAGACCGTGGCATCGTTGTGCCGCGCCTGGCTGCTGGGTTGCCCCTGGCTGCCGGATTGCGCATCGTCTTGATCCAGCCCCTCTTGATCCAGCCCCTCTTGATCTGGCTCATCCGGATGACCTGAGGGCACCGGGTCGTCGTCGAAGGGCTGCACCGCGATGCGCGGCCCGGTGGCGATGAAGCCCGCAACGTCAAAGCCCTCGGCCAAGGCGTCGGCTGCATCCCAGCCTTGCGGCTTCGCGTCTGGCGCCAGCAAGATGGCGCAGGAAGTGGCACCAGCCATGAGCACGGCTTGCGCGGCGGCCTCGGCGTAGCCAAAGCCGGGTTTGTCCCGATCTGGCCAGATGAGCACGGCTTTGCCGGCCAGCGGGCTCCAGTCGGTTTTGTCGACAGGCGCGTTGGCGCCATGCATGGCGGTGGTGGCCACCAGACCCGCATCGATCAGGGCCTGCGCGCACTTCTCGCCCTCGACCAAGATCACCTGCTCGGCAGCAACGATGCCCGGCTGGTGGTAGAGCGGGCGCGGCTCGGGTGGGGCCATTTTGCGGCGCTTGGCGTCCCAGGGGCGAAACTCCTTCCTGCCCGGTGCCGGGTCGTAGCGGTAGACGCAGGCGATCAGGTTGCCGGCGGCATCGAGGTAGTCCCACTTGGCTGTGGCTGGGCCGAGTTCGTCCACTGGGGCTTGCGGCTTCTTGCGCTTTGGGGGATGGCTGGTGGCCCGCCCGAGCAGTTGCCCGGCGATCTCCAGCACCCGGGCAAAGTCCGCTTGGGTGTTGAGCCCATGGTGGGCGGCGATCAGATCGAAGATGTCACCGCCTTCGCCTGTGGCGTGGTCGTGCCACAGGCCAGCCGTTTCGCCCTTGAACGACACCTCGAGGCTGTCGCCAGGGCTGCCCAGCACGTCGCCTACGCGGTACTGCTGGCCACGCTTTTTGCCGGCCGGCAGCAGCGTCGTCAGCACCGACTCCAACCGCGCCAGCAGATCGGCACGGATGGCGTCGCGCTGTGCGTTGGGTTCGGCGCCAGTGGGTTTGGCCGGCGGCTCCAGCGCATTGAAGTCAAGCATGGATCAGTCCTTCCTGTGGCTGCAGGGTGTGGGCGTGGCCGGCGGTGTCTGGCTCCAGCGCTTCCTTGATCGGCACCCGCACGGGCACGGTCTGCCAATGCGCCTTCTCGTCGGCCAGATAGCCGGCTTGGCGGGCGATGCGGCGCACAAAGTCCGGGTGCAAGCCCACCAGATCGCACCAGAGCCCGAGGTCGGCGCCGAGCATAAAGCGGCGCGCGGCGTTGCGCTGGCGTTTGTTGCTCAGGCTCAGGCAGTCGGCGATGGCGCTGCCGATCACCGCCACCACCAGGCGCGACTCGGGGCAGACGAGGAAGGTGTGGCGGTTGAGCACCTTCTCGATGACCTGCAAGCCCACCAGCGGCTTGGGCGGCTGCCAGCGCCGCACCCACTCGGTGCGGTAGGTCTTGCGTGCGCTGGCGCGCTTGGAAGCTGTGCTCATCACAGCCCTCCCCAGCAGCGCTGCGCATAGGGGCAGAACTTGCACTCGAAGTGGCTGGCCTCGGCAAAGGCGCGTGGCAAGAGATCCCCGGCTTGCGTGGCCTGGATCACCCGCACCGCGCGGTCTGACATCTTTTGCGCCAGCGCCGCATCGAAGGGCACGAGCTCGGTGTAGATCTCCATCGAGTCGGCATTCACCGCCGTGAAGATCGCCGGGTGCTCGTGCAGTCCAAGATAGGCTTGGTAGATCGCCACTTGCGCGGCGTAGATCGGCTTAGAGACCGCCAGCCCCTTTTTGACGAGGTCACTCCAGGACTTGTTGCCCAAGCACTTGCACTCCCACAGCGCCGGGTAGGCATAGCCCTCGGGGCCAGCGACGAACACGCCGTCGCAATGCCCTTGCAGCTTGCCCTCGGCCACCGAGAAGCCAAACTGCTGGCCGTCCTTGCCCTCGGTCTTGAGCATGAATCCCGCTGCGCGCAGCCAGCCGACCATGGCGTCTTCCATGCGGTGGCCGCGCTCGAAGATGCGCAGGATGCGACCCGAGAACCCCTTGTCCGCATCGACCGGCGCTTGGGCGCACTCGTACTGCAGTTGGCGCTCGCAACAAACCCCAAGGCGCGAGGCCCCGAGGTACTGCCGACGTGCCTGCTGCTGCTCGCGCGCCTGCAGCCCAGCATCGATCAAGGCCTCGAAGCGCTCGGCCAAGGTGGCGCTGGAGTTGAAGTCCAACTTCACTGCACCCTCCCGCGCTTGAGCGGCCGCTGCGTCACGGGCGCACCCGTCTCCCATGGCAGGTCGCTCTCCAGATCGGCAAAGGGTTGGGCCGGATCGTAGGTGACCGTGGCCGCTGGCTTGGCTGCTGGAGACAGCGCTTGCGACGGTTGCGTCTCGTAGGGTTCCAAGCCGCGCAGCGGCGGGTACTTGCTCTGCTCGTGGTGCGCCACCATGGCCTGCGTCCAGCCGGTCACAATGGCCTCGATCACCTGCAAGGCCTCGGCCTCGCTGTAGTGCCCCAGCGCCTTGTCAAAGCCGATCTCGGCGGCGGCCTCGCCAAAGAACTTCAGGCAAGCGCGCAGCGCTGCGCGCTCGCATTCGGTGGCATCAACCATGTACACCTCCTCCTGCTTGGGGCCGGCTCTGAGCCAAGCGCGGTAGCGCGCATGAAACGCGTCTTGGCAGCGGCGTTTGCAAAACGCCCAGTCCATCGGATAGCGCCGGGGATCGCCCAGCTTGAAGCGGGTGTCGCTGTGGCCGTAGCCGTGTGCCTGGCGGCTGCAGATCAGGCATTTCACGCCCCCTCCTGCAAGAGGGCGCGCACCAAGGCGTGGCGCTGCACCATTTGGGTTGGTCGACGATGAAGCATCATGGCCGCCCTCACTGTGCCCAGACCGGCTTGCCGCCCGGGACGCTGGGCGCTGGCGGGCGCGCAGCCGCTGCGGGCGCGCTGTGGCTGGGCCTAGCCGGCAAGGTGGCCAGTGCGGGCGTCGGCTGTGCACCCGGGTGGCCCGTGGGCGCTTGGCCCATGATCAAGGCGTAGTCCTTGTGATCGGGCTCGATGGCGCTCTTGATGGTGTTGCGCTCCTCGCCGCGGCTGTCTTTCTCGATGTCGATGCGCGCGGCGAACTCCAGACCGTCGAGTTCGGCAAAGCCGATGATGCGCCGCAGCGCTTGCGCCTGCGGGCTTTGGTCTGCGGGATGCACGTTGCGCGCAGAGTTGAGGGCGGCACGGATGAAGGTGCGGCCCATATTGCCCCAAGAGGGCCCCTTGGCGCTGTGCAGGCCCACGTTCCACCAAATCTTGCGCTTGGCATAGGGGCCTTGCAGCACCACGCCCTCGCACGCCAGATAGACCGCGCCGGTGTCGAAACTTTGAGTCGCCCAGCCCCCCACCCAGCCTTGGCTGGGGTCATCAAAGCCCCCGGGCTTGATGCCCATGCGCACCCGCACCAGGGTGCCTTTGGGGATCAGGTCGAAGGATGGCTGCTGCTCGGCGCTGTTGAAGTCAAAGAAGCTCATGGTGGTTTACTCCGGGGAAGTTGGGGCGGTGGGGGCTGTAGTGGCGGTGGGAGCCGTGGGAGCGGTGGGCAAAGCGACCCTTGGCGCAGCAGGCTCTCCTCGGCCTAGGCACTTGGCGATGAGCTTGCCGAGGTGGGGCTCTTCGATGGGCTCGAGCCGCCCAGAGCGGTCTTTGCTCGGGAAGCCCCAGGCGTTGTCGGCACCGGTGACAAAGGCGCGGTAGGG
>Ga0209103_1000333_pt1 | contig 14830 bp, 10 predicted proteins | sample 4C3metaG_FD_184152 | JGI IMG/M metagenome (GOLD analysis project Ga0209103, IMG submission 184152) | Freshwater bacterial and archeal communities from Indian Creek, Illinois, USA - 4C3 metaG (SPAdes) (version 2) | ecosystem: Environmental > Aquatic > Freshwater > Unclassified | place: USA...
GGCACCGAGGGCACGGCCGGACCGCCGCCCGGCCAGGGCCGCATTGACCGGGTCGAGTTGTTCAGCAATGTCGAGATCCGGACCGAGACGGAGGTGATCCGTGGCGACCGCGCCGTCTATGCGGCCGGGACTGGCCTGGCCCGCGTGCTGGGCAATGTCCGCATCACGCGCGGCGAGAACCATGTGGCGGGGCGCGAGGCCATCGTGAACATGAATACCGGCGTCTCGCGCATCCTCTCCCAGCCTGGCGAGCGGGTTCAGGGGATCATCATGCCCCAGCAGGGCGGAACTCCGGGGGCTGCTGCCCGCCCAGATGCGCAGCGTTCCGGCACCCAGCGCCCGGCCGGCCAAGGATCGCCACGATGAACCAGGCCGGCCCCACCGCCACGACCAAGCCCGCCCTCTGGGCCATTGACGGCTCGGGCGGCCTCGTCGCCACCGGCTTGGGCAAGCGCTACAAGAAGCGTCCCGTCGTCCGCAATGTCTCGATCTCGCTGAAGCGAGGCGAGGCGGTGGGGCTGCTGGGTCCCAATGGCGCCGGCAAGACCACCACCTTCTACATGATCACCGGCCTGGTTCAGCCCGAGGAGGGTACGGTGATGATGGATGGCGCCGATGTGACGCGCCTGCCCATGTATCGTCGCGCCCGGCTGGGCCTGGGCTACCTGCCGCAGGAAGCCTCGATTTTCCGCGGCCTGACGGTCGAGCAGAACATCACCGCGGCACTCGAAGTGGTAGAACCGCTGCGGGACCGGCGGGAGCAGATGCTGGAGAGCCTGCTGGCGGAATTCGGCATTTCCCACCTGCGCCGCGCGCCCGCGCTGGCACTTTCGGGCGGCGAGCGGCGGCGCTGCGAAATCGCGCGCGCCCTCGCCACCCACCCCTCCTATATCCTGCTGGATGAGCCGCTGGCGGGCATTGATCCCATCGCCGTCGCCGAAATCCGGGACCTGGTGAAGCATCTCAAGAATCGCGGCATCGGCGTCCTGATCACCGACCACAATGTGCGGGAGACGCTGGAGATCATTGACCGCGCCTACATCATGCATGACGGCCAGGTGCTGATGGAGGGCCTGCCGCACGAGATCGTGGCGCATGAGGGCGTGCGCCGCGTCTATCTCGGCGAGAAGTTCAGTCTCTGAGCCCCAGGCCATGCAGGCACCTGCCACAGCCATGAACGCGCGGCGGACCTGGCCATGGCGCTAGGCCCCCGCCTGGACCTGCGACATTCGCAATCGCTGATGATGACGCCGCAATTGCGGCAGGCCATCAAGTTGCTCCAATCCTCCAACCTCGACGTCACCGCCTTCGTCGAGGAAGAACTGGAGCGCAACCCGCTGCTGGAGCGGGATGAAACCATGATCGCCGTGACAGAGAGGGTGGCGGTGCAGCCCGACGCGGCCACCGTCGCGGGCTCCGACACGCTGGCCATCGGGGATGCGGCGCCGCTCGATGCCGATTTTTCCAATGTGATGGATGAGGGCGAGGCCTATCAGCCCAGCATCGGCGCCGGCGGGCGAATGGATTTCAGCGATGACCTCTCGGGCATCGAGGCCATGGCCGCCGCGGGCCCCAATCTGCGCGAACGCCTGGCCGAGCAGGTCCGCCTGAATTTTGAGGATGGCCGGGACCGGCTGATCGGCTCCGCCCTGCTCGCCATGCTGGAGCCCTCGGGCCGGCTGAGCCTGGATGCGGCAAGCCTGGCCGCGCGGCTGGGCTGCGAGATGGCGGTGGTGGAGCGGGTGCGCCGCGCCATGCAGCGCTTCGAACCCACGGGCATGTTCTGCGCCGATCTGCGCGAATGCCTGATGGTGCAGTTGCAGGAAGCCGGCCGCTGCGACCCCTATATGCAACGCCTGCTGGACAATCTTCCCCTGCTCGCCCGGCGCGACATGGCGGCCCTGCGCGAGGCCTGCGGCGTGGATGCCGAGGATCTGGCGGAGATGGTGGCGGAGTTGCGCCGCCTGGATCCCAAGCCGGGTGCCGGCGGCGATGACGAACCGCTGAACATCATCCAGCCCGATGTGCTGATGCGCGCCGGCCAGGAGGGCGGCTGGGTGCTGGAACTCAATCCCGGGACGCTGCCGCGCGTCCTGGTCAATCGCGGTTTCGCCGCGCGCTGCACCGTGGGGCTGAAGGATCGCGAGCAGAAAAGCTTCCTGGCCGAGCAGTTGCAAAGCGCCAATTGGCTGGTGAAAAGCCTGGAGCAGCGGGCCAACACCATCCTGAAGGTCGCCTCCGAGATCGTCCGGCGACAGGATGCCTTCTTCCGGCATGGCGTGGGGCATCTGCGGCCGCTGATCCTGCGCGACGTGGCCGATGAGGTGGAAATGCACGAGAGCACCGTCAGCCGCGTCACCGCCAACAAATACATGGCGACGCCGCGCGGCATGCTGGAGCTGAAATACTTCTTCACCACCGCGATCCAGGGCACCTCGGGAGGCGAATCCGTGAGCGCGGAGGCGGTTCGCCACCGAATCAAGGGGTTGGTGCAGGCCGAGACAAGCGAGACGGTTCTCTCGGATGACGCGATCGTATTACGCCTGCGTGAAGAAGGCGTGGACATTGCGCGGCGGACCGTGGCCAAATACCGGGAAGCGATGCGCATCCCGTCCTCGGTGCAGCGCAAGCGCGAGAAGGCCGCCACGGCCTGAAGGGGCACCCCCTGCTGGCCGGATGGCGGTTGGCCAAGAGCGAAAGGTTAATGCCTCCGCTCGGATAGACTCAGGGGAAGTGACCAACATGCACATCACTGTCGCCGGCAAGCAGGTCTCCACCAGCGATGCCCTGCGGACCCATGTCGAGGATGGCCTGGGCACGATCACGGCGAAGTATTTCGACCACGCGCTCGAAGCGCGGGTCACCTTTCGCAAGGATGCCAAGGGGAGTGCCGGGGGGCATTTCGCCTGCGACATCAACCTGCATGCGGGGCGCGGCCTGACCATGCGGGGCGAGGGGCAGGGGGTGGATGCGCACAAGGCCTTCGACGAGGCGGCGGAGCACGTCGCCAAGCGATTGAGGCGCTATCGACGCCGGGTGAATGAACACGCCCGCGGCGCAGCAAGCCAGCGTGAATCGCAGGAGACGCTGCGCGAATACGTCGTTCAGGCCGGGGAAGGGCCCGAGGAAGCGCCCGAGATCAACGGCGCCGAACACCCGGCCGTGGTGGCCGAGCCGCTGGGCGAATTGCACAGCCTGACGGTGGGTGAGGCGACGATGCGGCTGGAACTGGCCGGCCACCCCGTGCTCGTGTTCCGCAACCGGGCGAGTGGTGGGATCAACGTGGTCTATCGCCGCCAGGACGGCCATGTGGGCTGGATTGATCCTGGGTGACCCAAAGCCCTGCGCGCGTCGTGCCGGAGGGAAGCCTTCGGCACGACGCGGCGCTCAGTGCGAGAAGATATCCGGGTCTTCATAGCCCAGCAGGTCCAGCTTCCCGCGCGTGGGCAGGAAGCGGTAGCAATCCTCGGCGATGGAGAGCCGGCCTTCGCGGCGCAGAAGCGCCTCCAGCCGGGCCCAGAGGGCATGCAGGTGCAGCACGTCGCTCGCCGCATAGGCGCATTGCTCGGGGGTGAGTTCGGGCGCGCCCCAGTCGCTCGTCTGCTGCTGCTTGGAGATTTCGACGCCCAGCAGGTCCCGGCAGAGATCCTTCAGCCCGTGGCGGTCAGTGTAGGTCCGCACCAGCTTGGAGGCGATCTTGGTGCAGCGCAGCGGCGCCACCGTCGCGCCGATTCCCTGATACAGCGCGGCGACGTCGAATCGGGCGAAGTGGAACAGCTTCACCACCGCCGCATCCTCCATCATCCGCACGAGATTGGGGGAGGGGCCGCCGCCAGGCGCGATCTGCACGAGATGCGCTACGCCATCGCCGGCGGAAATCTGCACGAGGCACAAGCGGTCCCGGCGCGGGTCCAGGCCCATTGTCTCGGTATCCACCGCGACCACGGGGCCGAGCGTCAGTTCCGGGGGCAAATCCTGGCGATGGAGATGAATGGCGCCGGCAGGGGTGAAGATGGTCTTCGCCATGGCGGCAGCCTTAGGAAATGGTGGTGCCCAGGAAAGGACTCGAACCTTCACGACCTTTACGGTCACTGGCACCTGAAGCCAGCGCGTCTACCAATTCCACCACCTGGGCAATTTGAGCGGCAGTGAGGGCGAAATAGACGTCGCTCCTGGATGCGTCAACCCCATGTCACGCTTGGCGTGTTGCGCCCCACCCCATATGGAGAGGCGGTACGGAGGATTTGACGATGCGAAGGGTTGCGACGGTCTTCGGGGGAGCTGGCTTCATTGGCCGGCAGGTGGTGCAGCGCCTGGCCCGCGAGGATTGGGTGGTGCGCGTGGTCACGCGTGATCCCCTGGGCGGGCGCGGCATGCACACCATGGGCCGGGTGGGCCAGATCGCGGCCCTCGCCGCCGATGTGACGGATGAGGCGGGCGTGGCCCGCGCCGTCGAGGATGCGGGCGTCGTCGTGAATTGCGTGGGCATCCTGCATGGCAAGTTCGACGCGGTGCAGGGTGAGGGGCCGGCGCGAATCGGCCGGCTCGCGGCGGCGGCGGGTGTCGAGCGCGTGGTGCATATCTCCGCCATCGGGGCGGATGCGGCCAGCGCCAGCGCCTATGCGCGCAGCAAGGCGGCGGGCGAGGCGGGGCTTCTGGCTGCTTTCCCGCGGGCCACGATACTCCGCCCCTCCATCGTGTTCGGCGAGGGGGATGCCTTTTTCAACCGCTTCGCCCAGCTTGGCTCCATTCTCCCCTTCATGCCGGTGATCTGCGGCGAGACGAAGTTCCAGCCGGTCCATGTGGGCGATGTGGCGGATGCGGTGATGGCGGCCCTGCATGATCCCGCCACCGCGGGGCGCATCTATGAGCTGGGCGGCCCGCGCGCCTGGAGTTTCCGGGAGTTGCTGGCCTTCATCGTCAAGCAGATCCAGCGGCGCCGGCGCCTGGTGGATATCCCGCTCGGCCTTGCGCGGGTGCAGGCGCGATTCGCGGAAATGCTGCCCAACCCGCCTTTGACGCGGGACCAGCTGATCTTGCTGCAGCGGGACAATGTGGTTTCGCCAGGCGCGCTGACCCTGGCGGATCTCGGCATCCGGCCCGCGGCCGTGGAGGCCTTGGTACCTGTCTATCTGGCGCGGTTCCAACCGGGCGGGGCGCGACGGCTTCGCCCGACCGGGTAGTTCCGATTCGGACCTTTGTGTGAGGTGATCATGCTGAGTACGTGACGATGGCATGGCTGCACGGAAAAAGAAGGGCAGTATTGCTGTCCTAGATAGCGCTTTCCCTCTGGCGCAGCTATGAAAGCTTCGCTAAGGGCATCTCGCGCCGCGCATCCTCGCGGCGATAACGCTACGAGGATGCCCCGATGGCCGAGCGCATGCTGCAATTCGTCCGCCTCCAGCAGCAGACCCCCGACAAGCGTGCCGCCACCCTGCGCCGCGAGGATTTCAACGAAATCTATGCGCGCTTCGATCCCGCGCGCGCGGCCGAGCAGGCCAGCCGGTGCAGCCAATGCGGCGTGCCCTTCTGCCAGGTGCATTGCCCGCTGGAGAACAATATTCCGGACTGGCTGAAGCTCACCGCCGAGGGGCGGATGGAGGAGGCCTATGAGGTCGCTTCCGCCACCAACACCTTCCCCGAGATCTGCGGCCGCGTTTGCCCGCAGGACCGGCTCTGCGAAGGCAATTGCGTCATCGAGAAGGGCTTCGATGCCGTCACCATCGGCTCGGTTGAGAAATACATCGTGGACACGGCCTGGGAGAATGGCTGGATCAAGCCGCCGACCCCAACCCGCGAATTGCCCTGGAGTGTGGGCATCATCGGCGCCGGCCCGGCCGGCCTCGCCGCCGCCGAACGCCTGCGCGTGCGCGGCTTCCGGGTGCATGTCTATGACCGCTATGACCGCGTCGGCGGGTTGATGATCTACGGCATCCCCAACTTCAAGCTGGAGAAGGACGTCGTCCTGCGCCGCTGGGAGCAATATGCGGCGGGCGGCATTCATTTCCACCTGAATGTGGCCGTGGGGCAGGACGTCTCGCTGGAGGAACTGCGCGAGCGGCATGATGCCGTCTTCATCGCGACGGGCGTCTACAAGGCGCGCGACATCGAGCTGCCCGGCGCCGATCTCGCCGGCGTCGTGCCCGCGCTGGACTACCTCACCGCCTCCAACCGCAAGGGCCTGGGCGATGCCGTGCCGGAATTCGACGGCGGCGCGCTGAACGCCGAGGGCCGGGATGTGGTCGTCATCGGCGGCGGCGACACCGCGATGGATTGCCTCCGCACCGCCCTGCGCCAGGGTGCGAAGTCCGTCTCCTGCCTCTATCGCCGCGACAAGGCGAACATGCCCGGCTCGATGCGCGAGGTGGATAATGCGGAGGAGGAGGGCGTGAACTTCCTCTGGCTCTCCGCGCCCGAAGCCTTCCTGGGTGGGAAGGACGTGACGGGCGTTCGCGCCGTGAAGATGCATCTGGGCCTGCCGGACGCCACGGGCCGCCAGCAGGTGGAGCCCATCGAGGGCAGCCATTTCGTGCAGCCCGCCAGCCTGGTCATCAAGGCGCTCGGCTTTGACCCCGAGGATTTGCCCAAGGCCTTCAACGAACCCGCCTTGCCGGTCTCGCGCTGGGGCACGCTCAAGGTGGATCACAAGACGATGATGACGGCGCTGCCGGGCGTCTTTGCCGGTGGCGACATCGTGCGGGGCGCGTCGCTGGTGGTCTGGGGCATCCGCGATGGCCGCGACGCGGCCGCGCAGATCGAGGCTTATGTGAAGGCAAAGGCCAGGCTGGCCGAGGCGGCGGAGTGATGACGATGGAAAACAACTACATCCAGAACTACGAAGCCAACGCCGCGCTGCTGAATGAAGCCGGCATTGACACCACCGAGCATGATGCCTGCGGCGTCGGCCTCGTCGCCTCGCTGAACGGCAAGGCTACGCGCGCCGTGGTTCTGGCCGGCATTGATGCGCTCAAGGCCGTCTGGCATCGCGGCGCCGTGGATGCCGATGGCAAGACCGGCGACGGTGCCGGCATCCATGTCGAGATCAGTCAGGAATTCTTCGCCGAGGCCGTCCGCAATGGGGGCGACACGCTCAAGCCCGGCCCCATCGCCGTCGGCCAGATCTTCCTGCCCAAGACGGATTTCGGCGCGCAGGAGCGCTGCCGCCAGATCGTCGAGACGGAAATCCTCGCCAGCGGCTACGGCATCTATGGCTGGCGCCAGGTGCCGATCAACGCGAGCGTGATCGGCGAGAAGGCCAATGCCACGCGCCCCGAGATCGAGCAGATCCTGATCCATGACCCCGAGCAGCGCGACATCGGGACCATGGAGCGTGACCTCTATGTGATCCGTCGGCGCATCGAGAAGCAGGCCATCGCGGCGCAGATTCCGGAATTGTATCTCTGCTCCCTCTCGGCGCGCAGCATCATCTACAAGGGCATGTTCCTGGCGGAATCGCTGAGCGAATTCTACCCGGATTTGCAGGATGAGCGCTTCGTCAGCCGCTTCGCCATCTATCACCAGCGCTACAGCACCAACACCTTCCCGACCTGGCGCCTGGCGCAGCCCTTCCGCATGATCGCGCATAATGGCGAGATCAACACGCTCTCGGGCAACGTCAACTGGATGAAGGCGCACGAGACGCGGCTCTCGCACCCGCTGCTGGACGGGCATCTGGAAGACATCAAGCCGGTCGTGCAGGCGGGGGGGTCGGATACGGCGAGCCTGGACAATGTGTTCGAGCTTCTGGTGCGCGGCGGGCGTGATGCGCCGATGGCCAAGGCCATGCTGATCCCCGAATCGCTCGGCAACAACGCGACCATGCCGCCGCGCCACCATGATCTTTTCCTCTACTGCAACGCGGTGATGGAGCCCTGGGATGGGCCGGCGGCACTTTGCGCCACGGATGGCCGCTGGGTGATCGCGGGCCTGGACCGCAACGGCCTGCGTCCGCTGCGCTACACCGTCACGCAGTCCGGGCTTCTCATCGTCGGTTCCGAGACGGGCATGGTGAAGGTCGCGGAGGACGCGGTGACGGCCAAGGGCCGCGTCGGCCCCGGCCAGTGCATCGGCGTGGACCTCGATGATGGCCGCGTCTATCTCGACACCGAACTGAAGGACCTGCTGGCTGGCCGCAAGCCCTTCGGCCAATGGGTCAGCCGCACCACCCCGATTGACGAGATCGTGAAGGTGGCGAGCCCGCAGCCCGCGCAAATGACGGGCGAGACGCTGCGCCGCGCCCAGCTCGCCATGGGCTACACGCTGGAGGAGCTGGAGCAGATCCTGCACCCGATGGTGGAGGATGCACAGGAGGCCGTGGGCTCCATGGGCGATGACACGCCCATCGCGGTCCTCTCCAGCCAGTATCGCGGCCTGCACCATTATTTCCGCCAGAATTTCGCGCAGGTGACCAACCCGCCGATTGACAGCCTGCGCGAGACGCGGGTGATGTCGCTCAAGACCCGCCTCGGCAACCTCGGCAACATCCTCGATGAGGATCCGACGCAGTGCGACATGCTGATGCTGGACAGCCCCGTGCTCTCCAGCGCGCAATTCAGCGCGATGCGGCACTACATGGGCTCCAGCGCCTGCGAGGTGGATTGCACCTTCCCGGTCAGCGAGGGCGAGGCCGGGCTGCGCCATGCCCTGCTGCGCATCCGCCGCGAGGCGGAGGAGGGCGTGCGCAGCGGTTGCCAGCACGTCATCCTGACGGATGAAGCGCAGGGCCGCGAGCGCGTCGCCATCCCGATGATCCTGGCGGTTTCGGCCGTGCACACGCATCTGGTGAAGACCTCGCTCCGCACCTTCACGAGCCTGAACCTGCGCTGCGCCGAATGTCTGGATGTGCATTACTTCGCCGTGTTGATCGGGGCGGGTGCCACCACGGTGAACGCCTATCTGGCCGAAGCCTCCATCGCCGACCGTCACCGCCGCGGCCTGTTCCAGGGCCTGAGCGTCGAGGACGCGATCGACCGCTACAAGAAGGCGGTGGATAAGGGCCTGCTCAAGACCATGTCCAAGATGGGCATTTCGGTCATCTCCTCCTATCGCGGCGGCATGAATTTCGAGGCGATCGGCCTCTCCCGTGCGCTGATGGCGGAGTTCTTCCCGGGCGTGGCCTCGCGCATCTCCGGCATCGGCCTGGCGGGCATCGCGCGGCGCGTGCTGGCGCTGCATGAACGCGCCTTCGGCTCGGAGGTGATCAGCCTGCCGGTGGGCGGGCTCTACAAGCTGCGCCAGTCGGGCGAGGCGCATGCCTTTGGCGGCACGCTGATCCATACGCTGCAACATGCGGTGGAGACCGACAGCTACCAGACCTTCAAGCGCTACAGCGAGGCCGTGCGCAAGCAGGCGCCGGTGGCCCTGCGGGACCTGCTGGATTTCCGCATGGAAGGCGTGAAGCCGGTCGCCCTGGAGGAAGTGGAGAGCATCACCGAAATCCGCAAACGGCTGATTTCACCTGGTATTTCTCTCGGCGCCCTCAGCCCCGAGGCGCATGAGACGCTCTCCATCGCGATGAACCGCATCGGCGCGCGCAGCGATAGCGGCGAGGGTGGCGAGGATCCGGAACGCGCCAAGCCGCGCGCGAATGGCGACAATGCGAATTCCGCCATCAAGCAGATTTCCTCGGGCCGCTTCGGCGTCACGGCGGAATATCTGAACAATTGCCGCGAGATCGAGATCAAGGTGGCCCAGGGCGCCAAGCCAGGCGAGGGTGGGCAATTGCCCGGCTTCAAGGTCACCGCGCTGATCGCGAAGCTCCGGCATTCCACGCCGGGTGTCACGCTGATCTCGCCCCCGCCGCATCACGACATCTATTCGATCGAGGATCTGGCGCAGCTCATCTATGACCTGAAGCAGATCAACCCGGATGCGACGGTCTGCGTGAAGCTGGTTTCGCGCTCGGGCATTGGCACCGTCGCGGCCGGCGTGGCCAAGGCCAAGGCGGATGCCATCCTGGTGTCGGGCCATAGCGGCGGCACGGGTGCGAGCCCGGTGACGAGCATCAAATATGCCGGCCTGCCCTGGGAGATGGGGCTGTCCGAGACGCATCAGGTGCTGCTGCTCAACCGGCTGCGGCACCGCGTGAAGCTGCGCACCGATGGCGGCCTCAAGACCGGCCGTGACGTGGTGGTGGCCGCCATGCTCGGCGCCGAGGAATTCGGCATCGGCACGGCGTCGCTGGTGGCGATGGGCTGCATCATGGTGCGGCAATGCCATTCCAACACCTGCCCGGTGGGTGTCTGCACGCAGGATGACGCGCTGCGCGCCAAGTTCCGCGGCACGCCCGAGAAGGTGATCAGCCTGTTTTCCTTCGTGGCGGAGGAGGTGCGCGAAATCCTGGCCTCGCTGGGCTTCCGCAAGCTGGAGGAGGTGATTGGCCGCACGGATCTGCTCAAGCAGGTCAGCCGCGGTGCCGAGGATCTGGACGACCTCGACCTCAACCCGCTGCTGGTGAAGGCCGATGCCGGCCCGCATGCGCCCTATTGCACGCTGGAAGGCCGCAACGAGGTGCCCGAGACGCTGGATGCCGACATGCTGCGTGACGCCGCACCGCTGTTCGAGCGAGGCGAGAAGATGCAACTCGCCTACAACATCCGGAACACGCATCGCGCCATCGGCACGAAGGTGTCGTCCAGGATCGTGCGGCAATTCGGCATGAGCGGCTTGCAGGATGGGCACCTCACGGTGCGGCTGCGTGGCTCGGCCGGGCAGTCGCTCGGTGCCTTCGGGGTGCGTGGCCTGAAGCTTGAAGTCTTTGGCGATGCCAATGACTATGTGGGCAAGGGCCTGTCCGGAGCGACGATCGTGGTGCGGCCGGCGCCCTCATCGGGGCTTGTCTGGAACGAGAACACCATCATCGGCAATACCTGCCTCTACGGCGCGACGGCGGGCGCCTTGTTCGCGGCGGGGCAGGTGGGCGAGCGCTTCGCCGTCCGCAATTCGGGCGCCATCACGGTGGTCGAGGGCGTGGGCGCCAATGCCTGCGAATACATGACCGGCGGCACGGTGGTGATCCTGGGCATGGTGGGCGACAATTTCGGCGCGGGCTTCACCGGCGGCCAGGCCTTCGTGCATGACCCGCAGAACCTGTTCGAGCGGCGGATGAACAAGGACACGCTGCTCTGGCAGCGCCTGGCCTCGGCGCATTGGGAGGGCGAATTGAAGCGCCTGATCGAGCGCCATGTGGCCGAGACGGGCAGCCGCCACGCCGCGCGCATCCTGAATGACTGGGAGAATGAGCGCGGCGCCTTCTGGCACATCGTGCCGAAGGAATATGCCAAGTATCTGGCACGCCCCATGACCGAGGTGGCAGCGGCAGCCGAGTAGCTTCACGGACAGGGCGGCGGGTGGCATAAAACGGGGGTGAGAATCCTCTACCATCTGCCGCTCTCTCCCTATTCGCGAAAGGTGCGCCTGGCTTTGGCCGAAAAGCGTATCCCGTTCGAATTGCGCGTGGAAAAAGTCTGGGAAAGGCGGCCGGAATTCCTGGAACTGAACCCCGCCGGCACCGTGCCCGTGCTGGTCGAGGAAAACGGCCTGGTCGTCGCGGATAGCTATGCCATCGCCGAATATCTCGACGAGGCCTACCCCGATGTGCCGTTATTTGGCCGCACCCTGGCCGAGCGAGCCGAGGTCCGCCGCCTGCTGTCCTGGTTCGACAATTTGTTCGGCCAGGAAGTCTCACGCAACCTGATCTGGGAGCGGCACCTCAAGCGCCAGCTTGGCCACGGGCATCCGGATGGTTCGGCGATCCGGGCGGGCTACGCCAATCTCAAATCCCACCTGGATGAGATCGGCTTCCTGGCCGAGCGCCACACCTGGCTCGCGGGCGGGCAGGTCAGCATGGCGGACTTCGCGGCTGCCGGGCATCTCTCCGCGCTCGACTACACGAATGACGTGGATTGGAGCCACAACCAGTCGGCGCGGGAATGGTATGCGCGCGTGAAATCGCGCCCCTGCTTCCGCGCCCTGCTGGCCGACCGCATCAGCGGGCTTGAGCCGCCCCCGCACTACGCCGATCTGGATTTTTGACGCGCCCACCTGACGCGGCGGGGAGGGGGCTGCGCAACGCCGCGCTGCTGGCGCTTCTCGCCTTGGCTGTCCTCCTGCTGGTGAATAGCGGCGAACTCGCCACGCTGCCGCAGGTGCTGGCGAGCCTGCCTCTGGCCATACTTGTCTCCGTGCTGGCACATCTGCCGCAGATCATCTTCACCGCCTGGGCCTGGCTGATCCTGCTGCCGGCCGAGGATCGCCCCTCACTCCGCCGCATGCTGCTGCTGCGCTGGTATCGCGAGGCAGGCGATGCCTTGCTGCCGGCGGGCTCGGTGGTGGGGCAGGCGGCCATCACGCGGCTGATGATCCGCGACGGCATGCCGGCGGGCCTCGCGGCCGGCACCGCCACCATCGGCATTTCGTTGGAAGCTATTGGCCAGATGGTCTTCACCATCCTGGGCCTCGCCATGTTCCTGACCATCCGGGGCGATGCCGATGTGTCGGGCTTCGCAATCGGCATCGCCGTGGCGGCCGGCATGGCCGGGCTGCTCATCGCCGCCCAGCGTCCTACCGCTCTCGGGCTGCTGCGGCGGCTGCTGCAACGCCTGGCGCGCCGCTGGCCGCGTCTGGAACCGCTCTGGCTGGACCGCTTCCAGGCCGCCCTGCTGCGCCTGCATGCCGATTGGCGGGCGCTGTGCGGCGCCCTGCTGCTGCATGTGGGCTGCTGGTTGATGGGCGCGGTCGAGATGATGCTGGTGTTGCATTTGCTCGGCCAGCCCATCACCTTCGCCGAGGCGCTGGTGATCGAGGCCTTCGCGCAATTGCTGCGCAATGCCGGCTTCCTGCTGCCGGGTGCTGCGGGGGTGCAGGAGGGCGCGATCATCGCCGGCGGCCTGCTGCTGGGCGTGCCCGCCACCGCCATGCTCAACGCGGCGCTGGTGCGCCGCACGCGGGAAATCCTGGTGGGCGGCGCCGGCCTGATCGCCTGGCGGCGGGATGAGTTGCGTGGCTATCCGTAGGCCAGCGCGTCATCCGCCCGGCTGCCGCTGGCCCGGACCGGGCCGCCATCGGTCATCGCCAATGCCACCGCCTCGGCCACGCGAATGCCATCCACCGCGGCCGACATGATGCCACCCGCATAGCCAGCGCCCTCACCAGCGGGATACAGGCCGCGCGTGTTCAGGCTCTGGCAATCCACCCCGCGCGGGATGCGTAATGGCGAGGAGGTGCGCGTCTCCACCCCCGTCATCACCGCATCGGCCAGGGCGAAGCCGGGGATTTGCCGATCGAAGGCGGGCAGCGCCTCACGCATGGCCGCCACCACGAAATCCGGCAGGCAGGTGGCGAGGTCCGTCGGCGTCACGCCTGGCCGGTAGGAGGGGATGACATCGCCCAGCTTGACCGAGGGGCGGCCGGCCAGGAAATCCTCCACGCGCTGCGCCGGCGCCGCGTAATTGCCGCCACCGGCGGCAAAGGCCCGCTCCTCCCAATGCCGCTGGAACTCGATGCCGGCCATGGGGCCGCCCGGATAATCCGCCGGCGTGATGCCGACCACGATGCCCGCATTGGCGTTGCGCTCATTGCGCGAATACTGGCTCATTCCGTTGGTGACCAGCCGCCCCGGCTCACTCGCCGCGGCCACCACCGTGCCGCCCGGGCACATGCAGAAGCTATAGACCGAGCGTCCATTGGCCGCGTGGTGCACCAGCTTGTAATCCGCGGCGCCCAGCAGCGGATGCCCCGCATGCGGACCGAAGCGGTTGCGATCAATCAGCGATTGCGGGTGTTCGATCCGCACGCCGATGGAGAAGGGCTTGGCCTGCATCGCCACCCCGCGCCCGTGCAGCATGGCGAAGCTGTCCCGCGCCGAATGGCCGATGGCCAGCACCACATGGCGCGAGGCGATGCGCTCGCCCCCCTCCAGCACCACGCCCTGCACCTGGCGCTGCGCGTCCAGCTCCAGGTCATCCACCCGGCAGCCGAAGCGGTATTCCCCGCCCAGCCCCTCGATGGTCTCGCGGATGGATTCCACCATCTGCACCAGGCGAAAGGTGCCGATATGCGGCTTGCTGACATAGAGGATCTCCTCCGGCGCGCCCGCCTTCACGAACTCCTCCAGCACCTTCCGCCCGAAGTGGAAGGGGTCCTTGATCTGCGACCAGAGCTTGCCATCCGAGAAGGTGCCGGCACCGCCCTCGCCGAATTGCACATTGCTCTCGGGGTGGAGGGTATTGCGGCGCCACAGATCCCATGTGTCCTTCGTGCGTTGCCGCACCACCTTGCCGCGCTCCAGGATGATCGGGCGGAAGCCGGATTGCGCGAGGATCAGCGCCGCCAGCAAGCCGCAAGGCCCGGTGCCGATGACGATGGGCCGCTCGGTCATCCCCTCCGGCGCGCGGGCCACGAAGCGATAGGCGGTGTCGGGTGCCGGGCGCAGCGTGGTGTCGCGGGCCAGCAGCGCGGCCTCATCGGGGGTTTCCACATCCAGCGTGTAGGCCAGCATGATCCGCTTCGGGTTGCGCGCGTCATAGCCCCGGCGGAAGATGGCGAAACCCTTGAACGCCGCGCCCCCCAGCCGCGCGCGCACCGCCCCCTCCAGCGCTTCGGGCGGGTGATCGAGGGGCAGGCGGATTTCTGTCAGTCGCAGCATGCGCTCCCCTCAACCTTGATGGGCCGTGGCGTCAAGTCCGCCATGTGAAGCTTGCCTATATCGGTGCGCCTCGGGCTGCGCTAAGAAGACCGCGATGAGCTTCAAAGACACATTCGAAAATCGCCAATCCGCCGCAGCCGAAGCCAAGCGTAAGCTGATGGAACGGTTCCGTGCCCAACCCGGCCC
>Ga0209103_1000334_pt1 | contig 14827 bp, 18 predicted proteins | sample 4C3metaG_FD_184152 | JGI IMG/M metagenome (GOLD analysis project Ga0209103, IMG submission 184152) | Freshwater bacterial and archeal communities from Indian Creek, Illinois, USA - 4C3 metaG (SPAdes) (version 2) | ecosystem: Environmental > Aquatic > Freshwater > Unclassified | place: USA...
ATTGCTGGTGCGCCATCAGGGATTCGAACCCCGGACCCACTGATTAAGAGTTGGTTGTCTCGGTCTGCATCTCATGTCGGGCCGTGTCGGGTAATGGCATGGAGCGAGTAAACACAAGGTTTTAACACCCGCAAACTTATGTTCGCATCCGCTCATTGCGTGTAATTCCCTCGCCGTTGCTGTCAAAATTGCTGTCAAAATTGTGCCATCGGAGCTTCACAAGTAAGGCGCAAAAAATCTAGTTTGCCCCCGACCTCAACACTCTACAAGGTTCCCTTAGCACTACTACCTTGCTGGAAATCTTGATATTTCCCTACCATTAGCGTCAAGCAACACTGCCGGGTCCCCGTCGTTGTTCCAAATATGCGATCTAGTCCACAAAAGCCTCCCGGCGCCTGCGGAAGCATCCGTTCCGCTAACCACCACAATGCTTGAGTTAATGGCTATGACAGTGCCCGAAGGGAAGGTGAACCTCTGTTCTCCTACTACACTAACCAACACCCAACCCGAAAATTTCTACGCTCTGAGCGCTTCTATTCGTGATCGTCACAACCTCGCCAACTAGGTCGACCGATGCTATCACTACTCCTGGCGCGATTCCTCCATCGGAGCTGTGCCTGCCCATAGCCCTCTTCCCGCGTTACGCGCTTCCTGCTCGAACTTCAAGAACATCGCGGAGTACTTGACCTTGGGTGGGACGGTCATGACATTTGCGAAGCCTTGGAGCATGAGCTCAGCATTGAACATCTTTGCTCTGCCTTCAGTTTCATTGTCGCTTGTCGGTTGCGCAAGCCATACGTAAGCGAGTAGCCGCCCAAAGCGGTCACGCTCCGAGGTGTCAATTTCGAGAAGGACAGACTTGCCACCGACCCGTTTTCTAGTAAAGTTTGCAGCTTCTCGCCCAAATGGTTCGACTTGACCGGTGTTTCCGGGGTGTCCACACCGATAAGACGCACTCTCTCCTCCTTGCCAGATTCGAGACGCACAACGATGGTGTCCCCATCGGTCATACTGGTCACTTGTCCGGGGATGGTTCGCACCGTAGCCACAGCTACATCATCAGTTTGCACAGTCACAATCCTTGTCTGCTCGTCCCATGTGACCGTTGCACCCAGACTTTCCGCTATGAATCGGACTGGCACCATCGTTCTGCCACCAATGACGACAGGGGGTACGCTGAGAGCGATCGGAGCGTTGTTCACTCGTGCGTTCGTCTGCTTGTGATGGCGCTAGTTGTGGCGTCCCATTCTACAGACGCACCTAGTGCCTCAAGTATGGCACGCAGGGGAGCCAGCGTTCTGCCATCACGAATAACTGGCGGCACATCCATAGTTATGGGGCGACCGTTGACAATTACGCTGATTGGTTGGTTCGCTGAAGCAGGGATAGAACACAGTAGCAATGCGACCACTACGACAAGAGCAACAAAACCTTTGCGACCCTACGGCAATGACCCGAAAATTACCCACCCCCCTTAGGGAAAAGTACTCTGCAAAACTGGGGAAATTCTACTTGCAAAAAACACACACAACCGCAAGATTTCCCGATAGTCTGTCATTTCTCTTCCCCCTATAGAATTTGTTTCACTGCAATAACAGCGAACAATCCCATTCTAAAGGGAAGAAAAGCCTGTGGCTCCCCTTACCGTGAAAGTGGCTCAAAATTCCGTGAAGGTGGCTCAAACTAGCCGTATCGCTGGCTCAAATTGGGGCGTAATATTCACAGAGCGTGTCGGGCAGTGTCATGGAGAGAGGAAATACAAGGGTTTACCGACTGCACACGCTCGTTCGTGGGCACTCCATTGCGCGTCATTCCCACGTCGTTGCGGTCAAAACTGCACCGTCTTGAGATTTGTAGTTCAGAGTCTCTCATTTGGGGGAATTGTCAGGGGGAATTTTCCACCATGCATGCAACATTTGACGCTTACAGGAGAACTGATCAATGCAATAACAAACATTAACATGCTTTTCAAAATTGACCCGACTAAAACAAGCAAAACCTATGATAACTCACTCTAGTTACTATGCTCTCGAAACTAATTGTGCTATTTCGTCAGCAATCTCTTCGATGGTATTTATAGCTGTATTGCGAGCTAATTTATCGGCTAAGGATGGACTATAGCTAATGACCTCGCTTTTTGATATGTTATGCCATATTGGAAGAAGTATTTGCTCTCCTGAAATAGATTTTGTTATTATACCGTCCAGCTCATAGTTTGCCCATCCCTTTTTAATAAAATCTCTCGATATGACTACTATACCAAAACGACTATTTGCCAAGCCTTTATCGATTTTTCTGCGAAGGCTATCTCCTATTTTTAGCTCAAACTCATCATACCAAACACAAATATTTCTTTCTTTCAAGGCGAATGCCAATGGGCGAACGACATCGTCCTTATCTTCAGATGCATGTGATACAAAAACGTCAAATTGAGGCGTAAAGTCATCATCGTTATTAACCCCGAATCCGTGCTCGTGTATTAAGGACGGCATCGAAGATAAAGGCTTCTGTTCGATACGTGGCAAAGCTGTGGGCAGTACTCGTACGGTGCTCTTCACAGTACCCTTCAATCCTCTTAAGTCTATTGTTACATACCAGTGGCCTGAATGAGTAGTTTGCAAGCGAATTGGAGACCTGGTAACAAGCCCTCCAACATACCTGTATTTTCTACCGTTTTTGTAATTTGAAAAATGTGAGCTATCGAGTAACTGTACATTGGCAGCACTACCAGAAAGAGCAATTTCAACAATTCGCCCTCTATCAAGAGTACCTAGATCATATTGTTGAAAATTCATTTTTTATCACCTTTCTGTATTTATTAACAGTTGGGCTAGGGACTCAAATAAGTTTTGCGAATAGATTGTTCACTTAAATTTAGCAAGTGTATAAACACTTGCATTGCTTGCCATTTTACTCAATACCTTAGAATCAACTCGTCAATTTCATCATTTAGTTGTTTACTGTGAACGGTAAGATAAAATGGACAGATTCCGGCCATCTAAAACGGATGAAAATTACCATCTCTCTTTAGTGAAACCCGGTATACTCATGAGGGACATCACGAGGGAGAGTGGAGAAATTGGTGGGGATGGCTATGTACGGAAAAATAGATGAGCACAAGCAACAGGGTTTGAAGAAATCACAGGTGGCCAGGAAGCTAGGCATCAATGTCAAAACAGTAGCCAAGTACTGGGAGATGGAACTAGAAGAGTATGAGGGCTGCATCCTAGCTGGCAATCGCATCAGCAAGCTAGACCCGTATCATCAGGCTATTCTAGCATGGATCAAGGAGTACCCGGATCTAAGTAGTGCTCAGGTTCTGGCCTGGATAAAAGAACGGTACAACGACCTGACGCAGAGTGAGCGTAACGTCAGAAGGTTCGTGGCGTTACTCCGGAAAGAGCATGGTATTGAGAAGAAGGCGGTTCCCCGGGATTACCAGGCAGTTCCGGAGCTGCCCGCGGGTCAGCAAATGCAGGTGGACTTTGGAGAAATCCGGGTTAAAAAGGCCTCGGGAGGCACCATAAAACTCTATGTTATGGCCGCGGTCCTAGCGCACTCAAGGTACAAATGTGGTGTCTGGTCGGACAAGCCACTGACTACGACTATGTTTCTAGAGATGCTAGAACGTTGCCTCAGGGAGATCGGGATACCGCGGGAACTCGTATTTGACCAGGACCGCCTCCTGGCCGTCAGTGAGAACTTCGGAGACATCATCTACACCGCAGACTTCGAGCGCTTTCGGCGCACCATGGGGTTTAGCGTTCATCTCTGCCGAGCCAAAGACCCAGAAAGTAAGGGCAAGGTAGAGGCGGTGGTCAAGTATGTTAAGAATAACTTTGCTCGGCATCGGGTTTACTCAAACCTTTTGGTGTGGAATGAGGAGTTTAAAGCATGGCTAGGCCGAACGGCTAATGCCAGAGAACACGGGATAATAAAAAGAGTACCAGCCGAATGCTTCTTGACAGAGAAGCTATCCTTAAGGCCGGTACCACATACAAATACATGCGATGTAAGTGTAGCAAGAACCATAAGGAAAGACAATACCGTGATCTACAAGGGCAATCGTTATTCTCTTCCGCTAGGCACCTACCGCCCCGGCCGAGAAGTAGGCACCGCCGAAGCAGACGGTAAGCTGACGTTGCTCCTTGGTGGAGAAGTAATTGCTACGCACCAGATCAGCTCTGGGAGAGGTCAGCTCATACAAAACACCAATCATATGCGGGATCACTCCGCTAGCATCGACGCTCTCTTGAAATATGTCGTAGCACTTTTGGACAACTCCCCGGGAGTGGCTCAATTCCTGACTGCCGTAAGACATGGTAAACCTAGGTACATAAGAGATCAGCTAGGCCTTCTTGAACGCGTAATTAAGAACAACAGTAAGGAGATAGTTCTTAAAGCCATAACCTATTGTTCAGAACGTCACCTTTACAGCACTACCGATTGCCGCGATACAGTTGAGTATCTTACGACTAAACTTGAGCCTCTTATGGATGCATCCATGGAGCTCCCAGTCGAGTATAGAGTAAAGACTGAGGTGCGAAGTATTACTGCGTACGCTAGTCTCCTAAGAGGAGTGGCCAATGAATAAGGATATTAAGGCGGCCAAAGACCTGTTAAACCAGTTGCGACTGACTGCACTCCGTGCTAATTTCGAGGAGCTCCTCATCTCTAGCGCAGAACTGACTCAACTTCAGTTTCTAGAAAAAGCCCTGCGCATTGAGGTGGACGCCAGGCAAAATAACTCACGCAGCCGTAGGTTAAAGCAAGCTGGGTTCTCATACCACAAGACCATTGACGAGTTTGACTTCGGATTCCAGACTTCAGTGAGTTCCCGGCACATCCGTCATCTCATGAACATGAGCTGGGTCGAGCAAGCATTCAACCTGCTATTTATAGGACCCCCAGGGGTGGGCAAAACGCATATCGCTGTAGGGCTTGGAATTCACGCCGTGGAGCTCGGCTACACCGTGTATTTCACGACCATGGATGAGCTCATGAGAGATCTAAGGGCTGAACAAATATCTACTCGCAGCAAGCGCCGAATTAAACATCTTAAAAGCGCTGCCCTTGTGATCATTGACGAATTAGGCTTCTTGCCCATCTCAATAGCTGAGGCCAACTTATTCTTTCAGCTCATAAACTCTCTCTACCAACATTCCTCGGTGATTATTACCTCAAACAAGGGCTTCGAAGATTGGCCAAAGTACTTCGGTGACCCTGTCATAACAACTGCCATCCTCGATAGACTCTGCCACAAAAGCGAGCTATTCAACATGTTCGGAGACAGCTACCGCTTAGCGCACCGCAATACAATATTTCCAGCTAAGTGACCAAATTTAATGGCCGTTTTTTGACCAAAACACTTGACCGCTTACAACCTCTCTGGGCGCGGTGATAGCGGGGCCTGAGTAGCAAAGTAGTTCTCCGCGTAACAGCCACCACCACAAATATGCCTAGCCCAGCAACGCGAGCAGACGAGCGAATTATTGACGCGCCAACCCTGATGCTTGGCCAACTTGTTTGGATCTACGCCACTATACACATGCCCTATCTTAAAACTGTCATCAGATGCGAATCTGTGGCACAAAAAGATATCTCCGTTTGGCTGTACGGCATATCCACTTCTTCCTACACCGCAGAAACTAGGTCTCGGCCGACCTGCGCATAGGCTGCTGAATACTCTCTGCAAATCTGTGGACTTCGAAATGTCGTCTGTTAGCAATGACAACTGATGGGCCTCGTATTGATGCAATTGTGCCGTCGATAATTTTAGCTCTGGATCTTCTGTTTGCACTAACTGGGTGTTGACCGAATTAAAGCCGAGTCTTCTAAACAGGTCAATCATGGGTGAGACACTCGTATCTTTGGCTGTAATCGTTGCGCGGGCAGTAAGGGCGCGTCCGCCAACAGATAGCCAATTATTATACCCCTGCACCGTAGATTGCCACGAATTTTGCTCAGATTCCTTGGCTGGCCGCAGATCATTGTGCGTTGCCTCGCAGCCATCAATGCTAAACATGATACTGCAATCATGCTCCTTGAGGAACTTAGCTCGTTCTCGCGTCAGACCGACGCCGTTCGTTGTCATATTAAAAATAACTTTAGTTTTCACGTATTCGTTAGCAATGCCATTGGCATAGCGGATGCTTTTCTCAATCATTTCCCAATTCATTAGCGGCTCCCCGCCAAAGAATCCTACGGCTATACTGTGACCTTCAGCGTCTCGGCGATCCAACATGTCAATGGCAGCCCGGGCAACATCCCAAGACATCATTGCCTCGCTGTCGGGGCGACCATAGTGCCCTCCTTCGGCAAAACAGTACTTGCAGCGCAGTTGACATGCAGTAGAAACATTGAGCAGTACGTGGTCAATGTTTCTGTTACAGTCCCACTCACCAACCTGAGACATGTTTTGTTGAATTGTATTTGGGCATAACACATGATGCACGTGCACTAGCTCGAGCATAGTCTTGATTGCTGTCTCGGTCTCTACACTGTTCCCATGCATACTACGCAGTTCTGTCAAGCCTCTGTCATCTATGCCCTTGACAGTCATCAGAACCGACAAAAGATGATGATCTACCAATAAAAGCCTCGTCGAGTTGACGTCAAAGATGACGTGATTGCGTTCGCTATTTAAGTGGCGGAACTCAGGGAAGGTCACAATGTCAAACAACATGGCCACACATCTCTCCATCCAGCAGTACTACCACTGACATGCTCGTACCGCTTTCATGTCGCGTTCCTAACATGCCAACAGCTACCAAACTGCCAATATTATCCCCCCCCCCCAATCCAAAGTGTCAATGACTTTTCTGTTGCTTTTTTGTTGCTTTTTTGTTTCGTTTTTTGGATTAGTTACCATAGCATTTTATTAGCCTGTCGAAATTTCGTACTCTCCGACAAGTGGACAGGCCATTTTGTCGGACGCATACGCGAAACTTGCTGAACCGAAAGCGCGTCTGGGCTTTTTTAGCTATCTAAGTGCCAGTGGTCTCTTTTACCGGTCAGATGTAATTCTCGAAACTCGCCAGGACGTAGCCAAACAGAACCAAAGGCTGTTTTGGTTGCTTTTGCTAGCAACAGATTGCACACACCACCGTGGGTAAAGAGGGCGACAGTCTTAAAAGGTTGCTCTACGAGGTCTGCGAGAAACGCATACACTCGCTCCCTCATCTTCGCTAGGGCTTCCCCCCCTGGTGGCGTCCGGTGCTCGATGTCGCCATACCAGTCTTGTATCTCTACTTTAAAGAGTTCCATCGCTTCGGTGTAGGTGAGCCCTTCAATGCGACCGAAATCTAGCTCCCTGAGACGGAGATCTACTCGTACCGGAAGACCCGTGCGCGTTACTAGGGGCTTTACGGTAGCCGAGACTCTCGCCAGGTCGCTTCGATAAATAATTTCTGGCCCTAAAGTTGCTACTCGCACTGATAGTTCCTCCGCCTGTCGCTGTCCCATGGGGGTCAGTGGGCTATCAGCATGACCGTTATATCTCGCTTCACTGTTGGCCTTAGTTTCGCCATGTCTAACTACCAGCAGTCGCATAGCCTACCTCAGCCAACGCTACTACTAAGCGTTGGTTTTCTGTGCGCTTGCGCACGGCTATTCGTATGTATCTTTCACCTAATAATGGGTAAGTGTTGCAGTTGCGCACCATAATCCCGCGCTGCAGAAGCGCCCCGCATAGCTCCGTAGACGTTTGCTTAGAGTGCATAGCGATAAAATAGAATGATTCATCTATCACCAAGGTAGCGCCAACGCTTTCGTAGGCGCAGGATAACTCTCCCATATATTCACGAGAATATAGCCGGCCAGTAGGGTTGTTAGGGTTGCAAAAAAAGAGCAAGTCCCCTCTCGGCAGCGCCGTTGCCAATAACAAGCTCCCCTTGTGGACACTGGTGGTATGCGCTGAGAGAGTAGAGCCGCCGTGATAGAGTTGTTGTTTCATGGGGCGAACCTTGCGAGAGCGAAGAATAAGAACAGGACTTCAGTCGCTTCATTGATTGCACCGTATGTGTCGCCAGTGAGCCCCCCAAACTTATGGCAGAGTGACCGCGCCCAGAGCATGGCGAGAGAAACGGCAAGAAGAGCAGCCAAGAGGCCCTGCATAGACCCCAGCACGCTAAGGGGGAGTAGGATACTTACCAGCACAAAAAGCCAGCGGGCCGGGGGTAGTGGTTGTGTGAAGGTATGGCCAAGGCCGCCTGCACGTATGTAGGTGAAGACCTGAGTAGCGATAAGCACCGCGCTTCTACCCACCACTGGCGCCAGTAAGACTAGGGCGGGGGTTGCCCCTGCCGCCACCAAAAGCGACCACTTAAAACCAAGCAGTAGAACTACCGCCATGCCCCCCATCGCCCCGATGCGGCTATCTTTCATGATGGCTAGCATCTCGCTCTGACTCTTACGGCTACCTAACGCATCGAAGGTATCCATCCACCCGTCAAGGTGGAGGCCGCCTGTAATGAGCGCATTAGCGATAAGCCAAAGCCACGCGGCCACCGCGGGAGACCAAAAATAGAGGCCTAAAAAATACATAGTGGCATTAATCCCACCGACAACAAACCCCACCAAGGGGAAGAAGGCGCTACTCTGCCCCATTTCTTCGTCAGACACGTAGCCGACCGGGAACAAGGGTATCGTAGTGAGAAAGGAGAGAGCGAGCACTAGTGTTTTCATCTCACACCGTCCTACTTAGAAAGAGTCTGCAAGAGCAAGCCAGCTAGCCAAAATATAACACTGGTAAGGAGCATAAGGCGGCAGCTGCGGGGTATGTCTAGTTCATCGAGGCTCCGCGTGGGTTCTCCTAGGCGAAGGGCCTCGTAAGCCTCGCCCTCGTAGTAGTTTATGCCACCAAGCTCTACACCAAGGCCCCCAGCCATTGCCGCCTCGGGAATACCAGAGTTAGGGCTCTTATGCTTACGGGCATCCCTGACAATTGCCCGCCAGGCACCGAGGCCACTATGCCCGGTGAGGGCCGCTGCCAAGATGAATGCAGGTATGGTAAGGCGAGCAGGGATGTAGGTTGCGATATCGTCTAACTTCGCGGCCGCGAAGCCAAAGAGATAGTAGCGTTCGTCCTTGTGCCCGAGCATGGAGTCCATGGTATTAATGGCTTTGTACAATATTGCCAAAGGTGCACCGCCTATCAAGGCATAGAATAGTGGAGCTGTGACACCGTCCACAAGGTTTTCTGCTACAGATTCCACGCCGGCGCGTACGATTTCGGGGCGTGACAAAGCGTGGGTATCCCTCCCCACTATTTCTCCTGTGTAATGCTTCGCTTGCTGCTGGAACGAGCAGCGCAGGGTCGCCCACGGCGAGGTCGACAATAAAAGCTGGCCCAACCATCATTTCAGGCCCGCAATTTTAAGGATTTTGGGTATAGACAGGTGCTTTCGCACGTGATTTGCGAGTCGCTCAAGTTCGCTCTCTCTAAATTGGCGATAACGCAGTGGGCTCGAGAGAGCAGGCAAGGATTTTCGGCCCCTTAGGTGGTTAATAAAACCCCAGCGAAACTCATCGTTATCAAAAATGCCGTGGATGTATGTGCCCCAGACCTCACCTTGCGCACAGCCGTCCTTGGAGTGGCCAATTGTGAAAGCAGGGGGACCACTTGTCGATGACTCGCCCATGTGCACCTCATAGCCCGTCACCTCGCCCTGGTAGAAAGGCAGGCGACAAAAGGCGGAACAACGCACGGTGTGCTTCGTCAACTTAAACACCGTATTGACGGGCAGAAGCCCCAGTGCACGAAATTCTCTATGCCCGGTCTCCACCCCATGGGGGTCATGGATAGATTGCCCAAGCATCTGGTAGCCGCCACATATACCAACGACCGTAGTCCCCCTTGCGGCTGCCGTGAATATGGCATCGGACAAACCCGTCTCTTCTAGGAACTTTAGGTCCTGCACGGTGTTCTTAGTGCCAGGCAAAATTACCGCATCGGCGGCGAGCACCTCTTCCGGCTTGGTCACGTAGGTGAGACGCACTCCGTGCTCATGTCCTAGGGGTGCGAAATCGGTGAAGTTCGCAAGGCGCGGCAGCTTCGGCACGGCAATACATATCTCGCTCGCTGGCTCGCAGCCACTCCGGTAGTAGTCCAGCACCACCGAATCCTCTTCGTCGAGAGCGAGACTAGCTAGGAAGGGCACTACTCCGAGCACGGGTTTTTGCGTTATGTCTTCTAGCATGCGCACACCGTCGTCAAAGAGCGAGAGATCGCCCCGGAACTTGTTAACAATAAGACCTTTGACCATGTCCCTTTCCTCGGGGTAAAGTAGCGCGAGAGTACCGTAGAGCGAGGCAAAAACCCCACCGCGGTCAATATCCCCAATAAGCAGTACCGGCGCGTTCGCAATTTTGGCTGCCCTCATATTGACAATATCCCGCTCTCGCAAATTTATCTCTGCTGGGCTGCCCGCGCCTTCCATCACCACCAAGTCATAACGATCCATTAGTGTAGCAAGGGCTTGCTTGACTACAGGGAGAGCTGTATCCAGGTAGTCCTCACGATATTGTCTGGCGGTCATGTTCGCGAGAGGCTTTCCCATTACGACTACTTGAGCCACCATTTCTCCTGTTGGCTTAAGCAGTATCGGGTTCATCTCTACGGCAGCTTCAAGGCCGCAGGCCTCGGCTTGCAAGGCTTGAGCGCGCCCTATTTCTAAGCCGTCTGGAGTTACATAAGAGTTTAGGGCCATGTTTTGCGACTTGAACGGGGCCACTCTATAACCCTCTTCCTTTATAATGCGGCACAGAGCTGCGGTTAGGAGGCTCTTGCCCACGTGCGAGCCCGTCACCTGTAGCATCAAGGCTTTACCCAAGGCGCAACACCCCCTCTTTCTTAAGTGTAATGGGTATCCCCACAGCGCAAAGAATAACGTCGCGGGCTCTCTCTGCCACGGCGGCATTTACATACCCTAGACAGTCTCGAAAGACCCGTCCCATTTTATATGGTGGAACTAGGCCTAGCCCCACTTCATTTGTAACCAGGATCGCCTCGCCCTGACGTGCTGCCAGAACGTCAAGCAGGGCTTCTGTGCGTTCCCGCATCTCCTGAATAAACCCTTCGGGGGCGGCCAAATTTTTGGCCTCTGCTGCCAGCAAGCAATTTGTCACCCAAAGACCGAGGCAATCAATCAATAGGCAGGCATCTGGGTTCATGCGCGCGACTGTGATGAGGTCACGCGGAGCAACCACCGTGCCCCAGCTGACGGGTCGGCGCGCTTGGTGTAGGCTGATTCTCTCTGCCATTTCCGCGTCTTCTGCTTCAGCGGTAGCAACATATAAGACATAGCTATTCCTTGTAGCCAGCTTCTCTGCCAAAGCGCTTTTGCCACTACGCACACCACCCGTTATGAGCACTATACTTCCCATTTGTACCTCCTTAACTATAGGGCTGCGTGCAGCGTACCAATCAGCATGAGAGGCTGTAGTCGGAGCGCCACAAGAACATAGGCTGCCGGTGTACAGGCAAAAACTAGGGCCGTAGCCGGGCCAGCCGATTTGTGCAGGGTAGCCGTACAAATCGCTTCTAGGGCGAGGCGCAAATTCGCAGAGTCCGCGATTACCTGCGCCTCATAGAGTATGCCCTTAGAGCCTGCAGGGGCAATGTCCCTCACCCCTTGGGTGTGGAGAAGCTCTATGAGTTTTGGCAAGGTGGCATTGTCCGGGTCTTCAAGGGCTACCTCAGGACCCACCTTAGGTACGCCAAGCGCTACCACTAGGTCGCCAATCTGAGCCTGACCCACACGCAGCCTGCTCCCCCGAACTAGCCCCACACAGGTGATCCCCACCCCCGTCTGCCGGGTAGGCATGTTTTTCTCAGTAGTTACCACGGTGATGTCCCCCGGGGCATGGTGCAGTAACTTGGCCTCAGCGTATACTCCCGCCAGGATTTCTGTGGCCAGGGCGGGGCCTACGCAGAATGTGCAAGAAAGCGCAGTTAGAACGGCCCCCGTCGAGATCAGCTCCATGAGGGCCACTCGGGCAAGGAAGCTACCCACGACAGCCGGTTTCGCCACTACAACATCTAGCACTTGCGACCCAATGGCGGCACTAGAGTCGCAGGTAATGACTAAAGTATCGCTACCAAGGGGCAAAGCTAGGTAGTCTCTACCGGCCATGGCGCATTTTCTTCAGGGCAGACACATTATGTAGTCCTAGGGCCACGACCATATTGAGGGTTGCCGCCACAAATATAGAAGGACCGACGGCTATAACAAAGGGCCAGCCGAAACCAGGGATGACCATAAAAATCACTGGGAGGACTACGCCATTAATGATAACGCCAGCGGCGCAGCCTGCGAATTTGTTCAGCTTGGCCACCACACCTGTGGCGTAGGCGGCCAACATCATACCAAGTGCCACCAGCAAGTGCAGTGCAAGACCAAGGGGCATGCCGCTGACAAGCGCGGTGGCCACATGGCCGACACCTGCCACCACAGCGCCGGTAAAGGGGCTAGTAGCCAAAGCGGCATAAAACCAGGCACTGCATCAAAAGCAAGGGACCCGACTGCACTAGGGATTTTAATGAAGGCGCCCAAGATGCTTAGGGCAATGAGCGCACCAATATACGCCCACTGTTTAATTTTCATTAAGAACCTCCTCAATATTTAGTCAAAATAATAACCCCAACCGATTGGTTGAGGTCTGGATACAAAGCTAGGATAATCCCATGGCTTTTTACCCTGTCCTCTCGACCGAAGGACGGTATCATTGCTTTTGGGCAGGTTTCCTGGCTTCGGGAGTATACGCGCCTGGCTCCTTCCCATTCGCAAGGCGAACAGTGGCTTTGCCAAACACTACCCGTTACAGTGGCGGGACCGCTCAGGCCTCAAACCTGATTCCCTTTTAACCCCTAGTCCCCTAGGAGCACCCAGTAGCGCTATTAAATTTGAGTCTGTGCGAAATTCACAAGCGCATAGTTCTTCGCTGTGTGTGGTCACAATTCCTTTTTTTACAGTTGTGTCGGGCTACATTTCCTTGCACCCTCTGTCTGCACATTGTATTATGTATACAGGAGGTGTGAACAACAGTGAAATCCGGTTGCATAGCGCATTTGGTCAAATCAGAGGATCTCAACCACCACGGCACCCTGTTTGCCGGACGCATGGCCGAGTGGTTTGTAGAGGCTTGCTTTATTGCGGTGGCCAGCGTAACCCGTCGCCCCGAGTCTATTGTCTGCGTAAGCTTGCAGTCGCTTGAGTTTAAGCGCCCTGCCAACAAGGGGGACATTGTCACCATCGAGACTTGCGTTGTGCAAGTAGGTCGCACCAGCATAACCGTACAAGGCCAAGTGCTGCGTAACGGTGAGTCAGAGCATTTAGTAGAGGGCCAGGCCAAGTTTGTGCACGTCGATGCACATGGGCGAGCCATTCCTCACGGTCTTGCGGTTCAAGCGGTAGAATAGTCTTAAGTGTAGTCTTCATGCCCCTGCGCGAAAGCAGGGGTTTTTCATGCCATACCCTTAACTGATAAAAGGCCCCTTGATATTGTCTGACGGAAAAGCTCCAGTGTATGTTTACAGGGACCAACACCTACCTCAGCGTTTCACTTGCATAAGTTAGGGCATCTGGACTTTGCTCTTTTCATGGCGGTCGAATCTCTAAAGCGTGCCTAAGATAATGCCACCCTTCCTAGTCGCACGAGGCGCAGTCACTCCCACACAAGCTGCTGTTCCTCCTCATTTTTGAGTTATGTATACTAGCACGTGCCATTATAATGTCCTTGCGACACAAACTACCACATGCTATGCTCTTCGTAGCCAGTCAACAAAACATGGAAGAGAGGTGTTGACCACTTGAAAAGATTGCTCACAGTTCTCGTCATAACGCTCCAAGTAATATCGCAACCTATAAAAACTGTGAGGACTAGCACGTGTCGATGATGCTATACAGACGCCGCCTCTTGCAATGCAATGGGACTCACCGGAGCCGAATTGTCCGCAGCAACACTTGCTCTGAGAACTCTTACCGAACACCAAGTGGCAATGAAATGGTAGATGTTCAGAAATTGCTGACACTTCAATAACGATCCGGTAGTTCTGTGTGTGGAGGACATATCGTGCCCCTTACACTTAGGCATTCAAACGGGACTTGCCGCTTGCCCGTTGCGGACAGGCGTATCAGTGAGTCCCCAAAGCGTACATCTGAGGGCATTGAACGCTAAACACACAAACAACCAATGCTTATTTAGGAAGGAGCTGTTATGGTGAGAAAATTCATGATTATTATGTGCCTAATAGTTATTTTGTCTGCCTCATCCTCAGCTTTTGCCACTAAGGATGGGTTCGTGCAAAACAACGACAATGCAATCTCCTAAGAACTCATGGATTTCTACCGCTTACAGAGCGTCGACTCAGTCCCCGAAGGGGTAGTGCCTATTGTTGTCCATAATGACGAAGAGCTTAAAGCAATATTCGATGCGCTGAAAAGTATTGCCATTGTTCACTCTCCAGCTACAAGCGTGGCGCATGCAGATGCGTCAATCCAATCGGGAGGCACACACTGGGTCACTGCTCATACCGCCATCCAAATCCCCAACATTTTTGGTTGGATGTATGTAAACCTTCATGCTCATATCCAAATATATAGTCATCTCAGCTTCAGAGGAATCATCGACTCGCAGCAATTTACTTCTCTCTCAGGGGTTACATTGGGTTTCGGTTGGACTCAGACATATGCTTATGCGACCAACTATGGAACCCACATAGACGTGTATGGTGGAGGTCTGCTTGATTTCTACTTGCTCATTGAGGGTGGGATCAAATGGTATAGTATGCCCCTCAACTTAAGCTTAATATACGCCGTGTACCCTA
>Ga0209103_1000336_pt1 | contig 14818 bp, 12 predicted proteins | sample 4C3metaG_FD_184152 | JGI IMG/M metagenome (GOLD analysis project Ga0209103, IMG submission 184152) | Freshwater bacterial and archeal communities from Indian Creek, Illinois, USA - 4C3 metaG (SPAdes) (version 2) | ecosystem: Environmental > Aquatic > Freshwater > Unclassified | place: USA...
AAAACTCTAGGAGCCTACCAACGAGCTTCATCTACAACAACCAGACATGTTGCATGAGAAAAGCTAGACTAGTATATCTATCTTCGAGTTTGTTGTTCTTGGTAGCAATAGCCACGGCCTTCTTGGTACCAACAAGCACCACCATCTCCTTCGCTCGCGTGATGGCGGTATAGAGCAGGTTGCGCTGTAGCATGATGAAATGCTGTGTAGTAACAGGCATTACCACCACGCGGTACTCGCTGCCCTGGCTCTTGTGGACCGAGATGGCATAGGCTAGGGTGAGCTCGTCTAGCTCGCCGGGGCCGTAGTCAATATGGCGAAATGACTGGCCGTCAGGATAAGCAACAGTGACTTCGCCTTCGGCATCAATATTAACAATCCTGCCGATGTCACCATTATACACTACTTTCGTGTAATTGTTGCGAACTTGCATAACTTTATCGCCTAAACGATAAATTGCCCCCGCTAGCTGTATTTCTCCCTTGCCCGGAGACGGAGGGTTTAGCGCCTCTTGCAGGCGCAAGTTGAGATTTTCTACCCCGCAGAGGGAGCGTCGCATGGGCGAAAGCACTTGAATATCGTCAATGGGGCGCAGCCGATGCCCGCGCGGCAGCTCTTTGGCGACCAAGTTCATGAGTACGTCCACAATTTTTTCCGGCGCTTCTTCGGCGACAAACTTAAAGTCGCGGCGATTGGTCGCTAAGTAGGGGAACTCCCCATTATTAATGCGATGAGCGTTCGTTATAATGAGACTTTCTTTGGCCTGACGAAAAACAGTAGTTAGGCGCACCACGGGCACTAGATCCGAAGCAATAATATCACGTAGCAGATTGCCTGAGCTGACAGAGGGCAATTGATCAGCATCCCCCACTAAGACGAGGCGACAACCCTCAGGCAAAGCACGCAGCAAATGGTTGGCGAGGGACAAATCGAGCATGGACGATTCGTCGAGAATGAGCATGTCGCACCTTAAGGGATGACCCGCATGCCGCAAGAAAAGCGGCTTGCCTTCGGCTTGACTATACTCAAGTAGGCGATGCACGGTCTTGGCGTCCTGCCCGGTGGACTCGCAGAGCCTTTTGGCCGCCCGCCCTGTAGGGGCAGCGAGGTAGACTGCCAGCGAACGCGAACTACAAAGATGCAAAAGCGCCTTGAGGAGAGTGGTTTTGCCGGTACCCGGCCCGCCGGTAATAACCATGACGCCATGCTCTAGGGCCGTAGCAACGGCTTGCACTTGCTCCACCGCGAGCTTTATACCTTGTGCCGCCTCAAAAGCGGCAATGTCGCGCTCTAACTCCTGCGGCAAGAGGGAAGTCTGTGCGCGGCACAGCTGCCTTAACCCGCCTGCCACTTCTTTCTCGGTGACAAATACTTGGGTGCGATAGACGCGGCTGTCGCCGCCTACATCGAGGAGGGTAAGATTCTTGCCCGCGACAAGCTCGTCAACCACCGCCTCTACACCCTCGACAGGCAGCCCTAAGAGTTCCCCCGCCTTAGGCACCAACTTTTCACGTGGCAAGTAGCAGTGCCCAGCATTTTCGGCCTCGCGCAGTGCATACCTAAGACCAGCGGCAATGCGCCGCTGGTCGTCCCTGTCGAGGCCTAGTTCCTGCGCTAATTTGTCGGCCAGCACAAAACCAACGAGGGGCACTTCATCTGCTAGTCGGTAGGGGTTTTGGCGTACCGTCTCCACTGTGTTCTCGCCATAATAGCGGTAGATGCGGGCAGCAAAGCCCGGGGTAATGCCATGGCCATGCAGAAAAACCATGGTGTTCTGCATTTCGCGCTTACCTTTGAGACCATCGATTACCATCTTAACTTTTGCTTCACCTAGCCCAGGTACTTCTCCGAGCCTCGACGGTTCATGGTCGAGAATTTCTATCGTTTCGCGACCGAAATGTGCCACTATTTTCGCGGCGGTACGGGGCCCGACCCCTTTTATAAGGCCTGAACCAAGGTACTTTTCGATGCCGGTCAACTCCACAGGCACTTTCTCCGCAAAACTAGTGACGGCTAACTGCCGCCCATACTGGGGGTGATCGGCGTATTCGCCCTCTATCTCAATTTCCTGCCCGGGGGCAATGGAGGGGAACAAACCAACCGCTGTCAAGAGAGGCTTGTCCGTCACTTTCAGGCGAAAAACCGTGTAGTGGTTGGTGGCATTGCGAAAGACGATGCGTTCGACGACACCCCGAATCTTGACCAACCTCTTCCCTCCATCTCTGTACCTAGCCTATGCGCAATAGTAAGTTCCCAGGCGTCCTCGGCGGCAATGTAGACGGTGAGGTCATGTTCGCGACTGCAAGTACTGTTTGAGAACAGGCACTTTGTCTAGTTTCTCCCACGGCAAATCAAGGTCGGTACGACCAAAATGCCCATAGGCGGCAAGCTGTCGGTAAATGGGCGCACGCAGACCAAGGTCACGGATAATAGCGGCGGGGCGCAAATCAAAATGGCGGCTCACTATCTCTGATAATTCGTTTTCGCTGAGGACGCCCGTACCAAAAGTCTCGACCATGATGGAGACCGGGCGCGCCACGCCAATGGCATAAGCCACCTGAATTTCGCATCGGGCGGCCAGGCCCGCCGCCACGATATTTTTGGCCACGTAGCGGGCGGCGTAAGCCGCTGAACGGTCAACCTTGGTGGGGTCTTTACCGCTGAAGGCCCCCCCGCCATGGCGCGCAGCACCGCCGTAGGTATCAACGATAATTTTACGCCCTGTCAGGCCGGTATCGCCTTGCGGTCCCCCCACAACAAAGCGCCCCGTGGGATTAACGAGGAACTTGGTGTCAGCGTCGAGCAAGTGAGCGGGTATAGTGGCGAGGATGACTTCCTTGATAATATCCTCACGGATGGTGGCTAAGGGAACCTCAGGTTTGTGTTGGGCCGAAACAATCACTGTATCTACCCGCAAAGGTACCGCGCCTTGGTACTCTACCGTGACCTGCGTCTTGCCGTCAGGGCGCAAATAAGGGAGGATGCGCTGCTTGCGCACTTCGCTGAGCCGCCTTGCTAGTTGATGGGCCAGACTAATGGGCAGGGGCAGGTACTCTGGCGTTTCTTGGCAGGCATAGCCAAACATCATGCCCTGATCTCCCGCGCCAAGGCGTAAAGCTTCATCATCTGCTTGTCCCTCGCGCAGTTCTAAAGCGCTGTCCACCCCTTGGGCAATATCCGGCGACTGCTCGTCGATGGCCGTGAGTACGGCACAAGTCTCGGCGTCAAAACCATACTTGGCCCGGGTGTAGCCAATGTCTCGCACGGTTTGCCGCACCAGCTTGGGTATGTCAACATAGCAGGTCGTCGATATCTCCCCCATGACCAAGACTAGCCCCGTCGTGACCGCAGTTTCGCAAGCTACCCTGGCCATGGGATCAAGTGTTAGCATAGCATCGAGTACGGCATCGGAAATTTGGTCGGCGATTTTATCCGGATGCCCCTCCGTTACTGACTCTGATGTAAAAAAATGTCTGTGTCCTACCATGTGGCAAACCTCCCCCATTTGTGCCGCCATCCTCCCTAGAGTTTCGGAGTCATGCGCAGTAAATAGAAATGCATTAAAACAAGAGAAATATAGACGCTTAAGGTATGCGTTAATACTACGGCTCCAAGCCAAAAGACAGGCCCCAAACCCCGTTGCAAGGCTAGATTAGCTGACCATTGTATGAAGAAAACCACCCCGAGAAATAAGAAGTTCGTGAAGGCGAAGCTGACGCCACAAACAATGGCCCGCTTAAGATCTAAGTCGCGTAGTGCCAAGAGACGCGGCCACATACTGAGAAGTATCACGCTGGAAATAAAAAGCAACGTGCCAGCAGAGACGCGGGAGCTATGGGCGCGCAACAACAATTCAAGTTCAGCGATGGGAAACTCGGCAAGAGGAACCCCTGGCAACTGTAATCTGCCAAGCCCGGCGAAAACAGGCCAGCCAAAGCCGATAATAAGCAGCGCGTACCAGCCATAGCTGAAAAAGCTGCCGCCAAGAATCTTAGCAAACAGCCTGCGGATACCGAGGAAAAAATGTCCGGTGTCCACCTTCTCGCCTAGTGCCGCCTGCCCCTGCAGGTACATTGTGCCCGCATTGACCGCGGCCAAGGCCGCTACAGAAAGTATCGCCAAGACGAACATTGCCCCGGCCCAAGGCACAGTGCCTAGGGTCATGTCTGGCAGCAACACGACCGCAAACAACAAGACTAGAACAGCCATAGCAGTGTTGAAAAGCGGGGGGAACCACAATACGACCAAGTTACTGCTAATGGTTTGATGTGCCTTTGTCAAGCAATTCTTTATGAGTTCTCTCATACCGCCACTATCACCTCTTTGCTGCTCATTGTAGCATGTGGCGAACAACGGGTGCAATCTACTGCCCTTAGTGACTCAGGCGCTCGCGGGTGGCATGAAGTCGCTTCACTTGCAAAACAAAGCTCTCTAGGCGTGCTTCAATAACGGGGGGATAGGGGCTGCCGTCACTCTCGATACTGACAAAAGGCAAGTGCGGGTGCGCCGCAATTACCTTCTCCACTAAGGAGCTATCAGCACAAATGCTCTTCTTTTCGGTGTCGATGGTCTCTTTAAGAAGCGACTCCGCAATGCGCGCAGGCATGCAGCCAAAGGGCCCAATGGTAATAACACCATCCACCCGATCAACGATATCGTTCAAGCCACAGGCCAAAGTCAGAATGGCCTCGCCCGTCAGCTCGGGATTAATTAGATGCGAGACACTGTTGATTAAGCTCTTAATGTCAATCAGATGATAATCGTAGAGCTTTGACCCCACCAGCGCGTCTTTAATAATCCGCTCATAACGTTCCATGACCAAGGCTTTACCCCATGACTTAAGCGGCTGCAAGGCGCCGACCGGGCCTCGCAAACCACGTGCGGCCAAGTAATTGGTGTAGTACACCCATTCCACCACCGGGGCCATCAGTACGACTACCCCTTTTTCCGCTAAGCGCTCCACCAAGTACCTCTGCGATAACCCGTCGCGGCGCACGTAGATCTCGCCAATCAGCGTGACTTTAGCAGCCTTCGACAAGGGTGTATGCAGTGGAATGCCAGCGAGTAGTGCGGCCACCTGGTGAAGCGTCTTTAACAAGTCGCCAAAACCCATGGTGGCAATAGCCGTGAGCAGGATGTCCTCCGCCTGCCGGTAGGTCGCGAGCGCACTAGGCTTATCGCGCGCTAAGGTCAAAACAGCGGCGCGTATTTCTTCCATGACGTCACCAATATGGGTCGCCCACAGGGCACGCAAGGTAAACATACTGCCTAGACCGGCGTAGCTATCTTTAGAGGAAAGCGACATCAAAGCTAGATTATCAATCTCTTGTTTGTGAACTAGCATCTTGGTCAGCACATTGTACTGCGCAAAGCGGCAAGAACCACTAGTTGTAGGCATAAAGTAAACGGTCATCTCACCCGCGGAACGATTATCGAGGTAGTTGTGCAGGGAGCCCATGGTCAAAATAAGTGGCAAACACTCTTTGCAGGTGGTGTAGTTTTTGCCGCGCGACAAATCTGCCTCGTTAGGCGGGGGCAGGGGCACGGCCCTAATGCCAAAATGACTGAACATGGAGGCGAGAAGCCGGGTGCTAAAATCGCCCATGGTGGGGATGAGCACTTTGACTCGACTGTCCGACAAGGGCAGGCGCTCGCCCGCCGAGGAGCGAAACAACCATTTCTTGCCGACTTTCACTACTTCCGCAGGCACAAAGCTTTTTTCTGTCAGCGCTGGCGACTTAGACCCGGCACCAAAGCGCTTGATAATGTCTAGGAAGGCGTCGATGCGCGTATCTATACCGGCATCCGCGGTGTGCGAATCGAGCTCTAGTGTCAGAGAGGGCTTTTCTTGCATGATCTCGCGGAAGTAATTGAGGATAAAGGAGTCTGGTCCGCAGCTGAAATTAGTGATATAACAGCCAAAAAGCTGTGGGTTCGCTGCTACTACTTTAGCTGCCTTGAGTATGCTCATGCCTGCGGCCCAGTGCATGGTGGAGATGGGGGGCTCGTGGTCGCAATCTAGCATATCGTGTGGGATGAGCAAGACGCCCCGCGAGGCAAACTTGTGCGGCACGCCCATGTTGGCGAGGTCTAAAAAAGCATTGTAGGACCTGCCAAAGAGCACGACAGCTGGTTGCTCTGACTCCGCGGCCCGCGCGAGGGCCCTCCTCCCTATCTCTTTCAGCCCTTCACCAAAAATATTTTGCGCCAGTACAGCGCAGCGAAATGCCCGCATGGCATCATTCTTGGCTACATGAAGCTCCGCTCCGAGCTTCAGCATGGCTTTTTCGGCCTCTTCATACCCACTCTGCATATTGAGTACCGGCGCAAGTAATTTAATGCCCGCCAGCTCCGCCTGAAAGAGGCGGCGTAGGACATAGGGCTCGCCTTGGATTAACGGGCACGTGGTGCTAGGGGGTGCGCCATTCTTCAGAGGAGTGGCCCGCACATGCGGCATCAGGATAAAGTCCGGTTTCTTGCGCAACAAATTCAACATAAAACCATGGGCCATGTCGAGGGGGTAGCAGAAAGGGGCATTGCGCCTCTCTATTCCTTCGCGGTCTAGGGTATCTCCCAAGACAATCTCAAACCCTAGGTCTGTTAAGAAGGCATGGTAAAGAGGGAAAAGATTGTTGGTCATGAGCGATTTGCTGATACCGACTGTTTGGCCCCGCGGCACATTGGGGCGTAGCGGCCGGTCGTAGAGCAATTTCTGGCGTTCCGCCACCAGGTTGAAAAGAGCACTGTCATGGTTCTCGGACAAACGCTCATTATAATATTTGTTGCAGGCCCCCCCAAAAGGGTAGGTTCGCCCGGCGACCTTAATGCGCGCGATGGCGCATTTGCGGTCGCACTCTTCTTTTCCACCCGCACAGACAAAGTTTTGCCCATATTCTACTTCGCGCTGGGCAAGCTCACTGAGGTCAAACTGCCCCTTTGGGAGAAGACTGGAGGAGATTTTATGCCAGACTTCTAAAGCCACCCCAAAGGCCCCCATCAAGCCGGGGTCGGGTGGTACAACAATCTCGCGGTCGGTAAGGGCGGCCATGGCTAGGGGTACGGCCTTGTTGTAGCAAACCCCACCCTGCATAAAGATTTTGCGCCCTACTTTACGGCTGCCCTTAACGCGGGTGACATAGTTTTGGCATATGGCGTAGACTAGACCAGCCGCGATATTTTCGCTGGTGACGCCTTCTTGAATGGCAGTCTTAATGTCGCTCCCGATAAAGGCCGCGCACTGGTCATTAAAATTAGGCGGCTTGTCCCCCAGGAGGGCGTAGGCGGCAATGTCCTCCGTGGGGATGCCCAGCGTCTCCTTGGCTGCTTCCTCCAAAAATGATCCCGTCCCCGCGGAACAGGCCTCGTTCATGGCATAATCAGCCGGAACCCCATTGATAATGTAGGTGTACTTGGCGTCTTGCCCGCCAATTTCAAACAGTGTATCTACTGCTGGGTCAAAATGCACGGCGGCGGTGGTGTGGGCAATGATTTCGTTAATAATGCCCCGCGTCAGTCCATGCAACCCAACAATCTGGCGACCTGAACCGGTAACTCCTAGCCCAATAATACTAAGCCCGGCGGGAATTTGCTCGGCCAAAGACTTGTAGCAATGTCGCGAGGCTCGCACTGGGTCGCCGTCAGTCCGCAGATATTTCCCAGCGACAATGGCCTTGTCTGAAACACGCATCAGCACTGCCTTGGTAGTAGTGGAGCCTGCGTCTAGGCCAATAATGTACTCATCGCCCTCGGTGGCGTTGGCCCAGGGATGTTCCTTGAAGGATACCCGGTGAGCATACTGTGACAGCGCGGGAAGAAACTCGAATGAAGAAGCGTCCGGCTTAAATAAGGGCGTCTTGTCCCACCTCTGACCATGCTCCGCGGCCCACAAAGCTGCGCCTAGCGCTTCAAAGGAGTCGACGTAGTCGGGAACGACAATGTTAAAGCCGTCGCGGCCTAGGTAGCTCACCACGGTCTGGTTCTTAGCCACACCACCCACCAGTAAGACGCTCTTGGCGGGTGTCTTTTTAAGCAGCTCGGTAATCTTGCCCGCCATCATTCGGCCTAGGCCAGCCACCACACGGCCCTTAGCAGTGCCTTTGTTCAAGGCATGGGTGCAGTCGCTCTTGCTGAAGACCGAGCAGCGATCGGCAATCTTGTAGGGCGAGTCAAGCAGCGCCTGCTCCCCTGCTTCTTCGGAATTTAGGCTCATGCGGCGAATTTGCTGCAAGAAAAACTCACCCGTTCCAGAAGCGCACTTGTTGCCAACATGTACAGTGGCAATGCGACCGGCGGAATCAAGTTCGTAGACAATAAAGTTTTCTCCACCGGCACTGACCACTGCCTCAAGCGGCGGAAGCTGCGGTTTAAGAAAGTGCAGGGCAAGCTCCGTTGCTTCAGGTTCAGAGATAACGGGCAGTAGCACTTGATCCTTGAATTTATGCCCTGTTAGGGCAATATGCGAATGGGGATGTACATGCTCGGCTAGCAGGTCACGCAGTACCCTGCGGGCATCGCCGCCATGCGCTTGGCAGATCTGCTGCTCGAGAACAAATTCTCCCTCGTGCATTTGACCAACCACAAGTTTGATGTTCGATGACCCTAGGCATATACCTACCAAATGTTTATCGCTCAAAAAAATCACCTCTACGCCATTGTACAATATATCTTGCCACTTAGACACATTCCCTCATGCTTGCGTCATTTAGGCGTGAAATGGCCCCATACGAGAGGAGCGACTATATGCCCGCGCATAAAGTCGCTCCTGGCCGCTTGTTTTTTTGCCGCGGGTACTGACTATTGCACTAACCCACTGACAAATTCTATCGGTAGGGCTGAGATCGTGATCGTGCCCGGCCCCCCATGCACGACGAGGGACGCTGTCAAGTCGGTTACCATCATGTAGACTACCTTAAGCTCCGTTTCAAGCAACTTCTGCGCTTGTGCTGCCATCTCGGGGTCTTCGGCATGCATAACAGCCACAGCAAGGGGCTTATCGCCAAACTTTTCTTTTAAGAGGCTGACAATCTCTTTGAGTGCGCCCGGTATACTGCGCGACTTGGAGACGACCTCGGCTATACCCTCGTTGAAGCCCATTATTGGTTTCACCGAGAGCAAAGTGGCAATAAGGGCTTTGGCAAGATTGACGCGTCCGCTGCGCTGCAAGTACTTCATAGTAGGCACTGTTAAAAACGTAACGACTTGTGTTCTGGCCTGCTCGGCTACTTGCCGCATCTCATCAAGTGTTGCTCCCTCGCGCGCCTTAAGCGCCGCGGCGATAGCCTGCCACCCACCGCCCAAGGCCGCGTGGGCGCTGTCGTGCACCTTGACCTGTGCCTTAGTCGTCATGGTGGCGGCAATACTGGCGGATTGGTAGGTACCGCTAGATTTTGCGGTGAGATGAACGGACAAGATTTCTCCCCCGAGGGCATCGTACATCTCTAAAAAATCCCCAGGCGGCGGCTGACTGGTGCTAAGTTGCTTTGATTCACCAATGAGAGCTACCAGTTCGCCGCGCGAGGCATCCACGCCCTCGCGATAGGTCTTGCCATCAATGGTCACACTCACTGGAACTACCGAAATGCCAAGTTTAAGCACTAACTCCTGCGGAATGTTTAAGGCGCTGTCGACAACAACTTTAACTGTCAATGCAATCACTCCTTCTTCACTCTTTGACGTCACATCTAGAGCTAAGTGTCGCCTAATCTTATGCGAGGAGATTTTGCCACCAACATAGGTATGTCTGACAATTAATCGACCATGGCTTCCCTAGTGGTGCTGCGCACATATGTTTTCCTACTCACATCAGCCGGAATAACATGCACTAGGGTGCTCCCCGGATTAAACTTCTTGTTTCAGGCTCCAGCATTCGCGGCAGCGCGCCTCGTATGATTCAACACCACCGACTTGAATCTGGGGGTCATGTATCGAAGCCGGCTTTCCGTCCACTAGGCGCTGACTAATATAGCCCTTATTGCCACACCTTAGGCAGATGGCGCGCAGTTTATCTACTTCGTTAGCAATAGCCAACAGATAAGGCATAGCGCCAAAGGGCCTCCCGGCAAAGTCCATGTCTAGGCCAGCGATAATGACCTTCTGGCCTAGCTCCAACAGCTGGTGGACCACCGCAACGGTCCCCTCAGGGTCAAAGAACTGCGCTTCATCAATGGCCACAATGGAGGTAGTAGGCGATAACAAGGCGGGAAGCTCTCGAATGTCTTCTAAGGCGTAGGCTTCGTGGTGTCTGCTGTCGTGCGCCACCACGGCGGTCGCGTGGTAGCGGCCATCGAGGGCGGGCTTGAATAATTGAACTTCTTTCCGTGCGTACTTGGCACGGTTAATGCGCCGGATTAACTCGCTAGACTTACCGCTGTACATGCCGCCACAGATAACTTCTAAATACCCCCGCATGCTAATTTTCACCCCTGGCTAAGGCACTTACTTGCAGGGCATGGCGGAGGCGCGCGGCAATGAGAGCGATGGCGGCATTGTTAAGGCCGCCCTCTGGGATGATAACATCGGCGTACCGTTTACTCGGCTCCACATATTGCTCATGCATAGGTTTAACAGTGGCGATATACTGCTGAACGACCGACTCCATGGAGCGACCGCGCTCGGCCATATCGCGCGTAAGGCGGCGCAAGATGCGAATGTCCGCGTCGGTATCAACAAAGACTTTCAGATCATAGAGCTGGCGCAGACAAGGACTGTGCAAGGCCAGTATCCCTTCCACAATAATCAGCTCCCGCGGTTCCATGGGACGCCTTTCCGGGTGGCGACTGTGGCTGGCAAAATCATACCGAGGACCCATGGCCATACTTCCTTGCCGCAAGGCCTCTAAGTGAGCCATCAAAAGGTCGTCTTCAAAAGCGTCGGGGTGGTCGTAATTCTGCACCACTCGTTCCTGCATCGGCAAATGAGATTGATCGCGGTAGTAATTATCATGCCGAATAAGCAGGGTCTGTCCGGCGAAATTTTTAATCATGTTTTCCGCTAGGGTGCTTTTCCCTGAACCAGTTCCGCCAGCTATACCAACTATATATGGCAAAGAGTGTCCCTCCCACAGTTGTTGTTTCCTTGCCTATAGTACTACACTGTGCGGTAATTTGCTAGGCAAAAAGGTGTGCCGAACGCACACCTTTACCAAGAGTATATCTACTTTTTATACTGTATTTTCGTGCCTGTAGCAATGTAGGCGACTGTCTCAGCAATATTAGTGGCATGATCGGCAATGCGCTCAATCTGGATGGCCACGATGAGGAGCGGCAAGGCCTTAGGCACGAGCGAGGCATCAACCGACATCATGCCGCGTAACTCCACCAAGATGCGCTCGCACAAATCGTCCACGAGATCATCCCGATGCCAGACTTCGTTGGCTAAAGCCACATCTGAGTTAATAAGCGCGTTTAAAGAATCCACTAACATCGACGAAGCCAAATCTACCATCTTCGGGATATCGACCAAGGGCTTGATAAGAGGGCGAGGCAAAAGGCGCGACTGCTCCACAATATTCGTCGCAATGTCAGCCACGCGCTCTAAATCAATGGCCAAGCGTATCGCGCCCACTATACGGCGCAAGTCCTGGCCTACGGGCTGTTGCTTGGCAATCAGCTCCGCACACAAGGCGTCAATCTCCATAGCCATCTCATCTATGACGAGTTCCATTCTATCTACCTCGTCGGCTGGCTCGGGATGCCCGGTGCGCAGCGCCTCGAGCGAAAGCCGCAGCATCTGCTCAGCCCGCCCACCCATGGCGAGCAATTGGGCATGCAATTCTTCTAAGTCTTTTTGAAATTTTTGTCTTAACACACTGCGTCCCCCCTATCCCATTCTGCCACTGATATAGTCATCGGTGCGTTTGTCAGCTGGTGTGGTGAATATTTTGCGCGTGACGTCAAACTCAACTAATTCCCCACCCAGGAGGAAGGCGGTGTAGTCAGATACGCGCCCTGCCTGCTGCATATTGTGGGTTACAACAACCACGGTCAATTGCTCCTTGAGCTTGAGCATAAGATCTTCGATTTTAGCTGTAGCTGCTGGATCGAGCGCGGAAGCAGGCTCATCCATAAGTAGTACTTCGGGATCAACTGCGAGCGCGCGCGCGATACAGAGGCGTTGCTGCTGCCCGCCGGAAAGAGCGAGACCTGAAGCCTGAAGTCTGTCTTTAACTTCTTCCCAGAGTGCGGCTTGCTTGAGCGATCTCTCGACGATAATATCTAACTCGGCCTTAGATTCTGCCCTTGCAGCCGCGGGCCGTAAGCTACATTGTCATAGATTGCTCTTGGGGAAAGGATTTGGCTTTTGAAACACCATGCCGACGCGTCTCCTTAGGGCGACTACGTCAAGTTTAGGATCATAAATGTTGGCCCCCCCAATAGAGGCCTCTCCCTGCACGCGCATGCCCGCTATATGGTCGTTCATGCGGTTCATGGACCGCAAAAGTGTAGACTTACCCGAGCCGGAGGGCCCGATAATAGCCGTAATCTCTTTTTCTAAGAAAGTAATGTTCACGCTCTTAATAACATGGAGGGCACTATAGTATATTGAAACGTCGCGCAAAGTAATCTTTTGTTTTTGTGAGTTTACCAATTCTTACTTCTCCTTTCCTGCTCCCGCCAAATGGTGGCTCCAACCTGCATGGTGAGAACCAAGAACAGGAGTACCGCCGCGGTCGCCCACATGCGTTCTGGGGGCATGGCAGGTATCTGTGTGGCCGAAATGTAGAGGTGGTATGGCAGAGCCATAAAGCGGCTCATGAACGAATTAGGTAGCCTGGGCAGGGCAAAGGCGGCGCCGGTAATAAGAATGGGTGCTGTTTCCCCCGCGGCACGGGCCATGGCCAACAGGGTTCCGGTCACGATTCCCGTACGAGCACAGGGAAGGACGATAGTCGAGACAGTCTGCCAGCGATTGGCCCCGAGTGAGAGAGAGGCCTCGCGAAAGGAGGTGGGAACGCCGTAGAGCGCCTGCCTAGTGGCAGTAACTACTAAGGGCAAGGTCAAGGCGGCCAGAGTCAGTGCGGCCGAGAGAATAGACGGTCCAAAGCCGAGCATGATAACGAATACCGCATAACCAAACAAGCCAAAGACGACCGAGGGCACGCCGGCCAAGTTAATAAGCGCCATTTCGAGGAGTCGGGTTAAGCGGTTGTTCGGGGCAAATTCCGCCAAGTAGATGCCTGCCCCCACTCCGATAGGCAGCACGGCCAGGCTTGTACCGAACATTAGCCACACTGTACCGACAATAGCGGGCAAAATGCCTCCCTCAATGCCGCGGCGCAGTGGCATGGCCGTAATAAACTCAAGACTAAGACCGGGGAGCGCCATGATGAAAATATAGAGCACGGCGGAGAGTGGCGGCAACACGGCTAGACCAAGCGCAAAAAGGCAGGCGATTTCTTTGAGTGAGTAATTATTTCGCACTGACCTACCTCCCCTTCTTGCCGACTATAACCGAAGCCGCCACCGCGTTGACGGCCAGCGTGATGAGAAAGAGCATGAGCCCCGCCGTAAACAAAGCGTGATATTGAATGCTAAAGCGGGCGGCGTTATTTACCTCTGAAGCAATGAGGGCTGTAATCGGTCGCATGGGGTCAAAGATGCTGTTAGGAGTGGCTAGCCTGCCGCCGGCAATCATTAGGACCGTCATGGTTTCGCCAATGGCTCTGCCCACAGCCAAGAGCACGGCCGCAGCGATGCCGCCGCGCGCCGTAGGCACGACCACACGCCAAATGGTCTGCCAGCGACTTGCACCTAACGCATACGAAGCCTCGGCGTATTCACGCGGCACATTCCGCAGAGCCTCTTCAGAAAGGCTGACGAGCGTTGGCAAAATCATCACGCTGAGCACTAGCCCCGCGCTAAAGCCTGTCAACCCCGTAGGTAAATTGAAGAAGTCGGCCACCGCAGGGGCTACTAATTTAAGTCCCAAGAAGCCAAAAACAACGGAAGGTATGCCGGCTGTCACTTCAAAAATAGAGCGAAACACCACACTTATGCCATGTGGCAAGAGCTCAGCTAGGCTCACCGCCGCCAGCACACCGAAAGGCACCCCGACAACGATGGCCAGAGCAGTAATCATGGCAGAACTGACCAAGAAACCTCTGATCTGGAAAACGGGAGGAAGGGAGACCGGCAACCACCGATCTCCCGTGAAAAATTCAAGTGAAACATGTTCCTGCAAAAAGGGCCACGACTGCTGCACCAAGAAACCAAAGATTAAAGCCGTAATGAGCAACACCGTGTAACCTGCCATGGTGACAAGTCTTTGTTGATAGGGCAAGCTCTAACCTCCTAACCTCTCTAACGAATAGGCACGAACTCGAGACTGCGCACCACTTGCTGGCCTGCATCGCTTAAAACAAAGTCAATATAGGTCTGCAGTGCGCCTGTCAATTCGCCGACAACGAAGAAAAACAGTGGGCGTGCGAGAGGATAAGTCTGATTCAGCACAGTTTCGATGGAGGGCAGAACAGCAACAGCAGCTTCATCTGCCTTAACTCCTATGGCTTTAATAGTTGGTTTGAGGAAACCAAGACCGACGTAACCTATGGCGTTCGGATTACGCGCAATCTCTTGGTAGAGGGCTTCAGTGGAGGGCATCATCATCGTGTCGGGGTGATACTCGGCGTCCCTCTTTTGTCCGCGCTCTTGCACGACAAATTCGCGAAAGAAGAAAAAAGTGCCGGATGTGGTGTCGCGGGAGAGAATAACGATAGGCGCGTCTTTACCACCGAGTTCTTTCCAGTTTCTGATTTCGCCGCGGTAAATTTGGGCCAACTGAGCAAGAGTCAGCTCGTTAACGGGATTAGAGGGATGTACGG
>Ga0209103_1000337_pt1 | contig 14776 bp, 10 predicted proteins | sample 4C3metaG_FD_184152 | JGI IMG/M metagenome (GOLD analysis project Ga0209103, IMG submission 184152) | Freshwater bacterial and archeal communities from Indian Creek, Illinois, USA - 4C3 metaG (SPAdes) (version 2) | ecosystem: Environmental > Aquatic > Freshwater > Unclassified | place: USA...
GGCTCAATTAAAAGGGAAGATTTGGAGTTGATTCCCGCCGGGAAAAAAGTAGGACGATTTTTGATTAAGATGAAGCTGCTGAAAAGATAGGTTCTGATTTCGGGAGGTTAGATGGAGAAAGATAGAATAATCGATATAAAAAATTTAAAAACATTTAAATTGGAACATTTGATTGAGATAATGGAGTTGCTTAGATCGCCGGTCGGCTGTCCATGGGATAAAGAGCAGACACATGAGAGTATTAAGCAATATATGATAGAAGAAGCGTACGAAGTATTAGAGACGATCGAAGCTTGTGACGATGCAAAATTTATGGATGAACTGGGGGATCTTTTACTACAAATTGTTTTTCATGCTCAGATAGCAAAAGAAAGAGGCAGTTTCAACATAAACGATGTAATTGCAAACTTATGCCGAAAAATGATACTAAGGCACATACATGTTTTCGGAGATGCCTCCGCCGATAACTCGGTAGAGGCACTAAGTAACTGGGAATCAGTTAAAAGGCGTGAAAAAGGGCACAATACGCATACACAGGCCCTAAAAGACATTCCGCCTCATATGCCTTCTCTTATGAGAAGCTTAAAGGTGCAAAAGAAAGCTTCGCTATTAGGTTTTGACTGGGAGCGAGTTGATGACGCGATGCTTAAAGTGGACGAAGAGCTGGATGAACTAAAAAATGCCTGCGCAAAGGGTAATCAAGAAAAGATTATCGAAGAAATAGGAGACATTCTTTTTGCAGTAGTCAATGTCGCCAGATTTATGAAAGTCGAACCGGAACTTGCTTTAAGGAGCACGATTGAAAAGTTTATTCTACGCTTTGAGTATATTGAGCAAATGTCTGAAAAGCCGATTGAACAAATGACTTTAAGTGAGATGGATGACCTGTGGAATGAGGCTAAAGTGGTATTTAAGGCACAGAAAGACGAATAATCGAGGTGGGAATAGAGCAACTTCAGTTCTTAAGTCCTATTTATATTTAAAATATAAATAAATTGAAAAAAACATTGGAATCAAGCAGGAATTTGAAGTAAAATAGCGAATATGCTATAAGAATTATATTTAAGGAGGTATTACTTGTGAAAAAGGTAGATTTGATCGCTGCAGTCGCTGAGAAGATCGATATGACGAAGAAAGATACCGAGAAATTGGTTAATGCTGTTCTCTCTTCCGTCACTGAAGCGCTGGTCAACGGCGAGAAGGTTCAATTGGTAGGTTTTGGTACATTTGAAGTGCGGGAAAGAGCTGCCAGAAGAGGAAGAAATCCGCAGACCAAAGAAGAAATAGCCATACCTGCTTCAAAAGCTCCCGTGTTCAAAGCCGGAAAAGCTTTGAAAGATGCTGTACATAAATAGCATAATGAAAGAACCGGGAGCTTCCCGGTTTTTTTATTTTTGGGCTTGATAGATAGATCTGAAGGGCATTTAGCTGTTTTGCGGATATGCTCATTATAATATGAATTTTACTAACCATAAAAGTCACAAAACAAGGAGGAAATTTCATGAGACTTGATAAATACCTTAAAGTTTCCAGAATAATAAAAAGAAGAACGGTGGCTAACGAGGCCTGCAGTCAAGGCAGAGTTTCCATAAATGGAAAAGCTGCTAAACCCGGATCTGAGGTAAACATAAACGATATAATTGCAATCAGATTTGGAGAAAATTTAAAAAAATACGAAATAATCGAAGTTTCGGAACATGCCGCAAAAAAGGATGCGGCAGGCATGTACAGGGAGGCGTAACGATCATACCCCTGTTGTGATCAAATTTTAGTATAAATAAAAAAGGGAAATTTAGATTCATGTAGAATTAATATTATACTGCAATTTTATACTTTTAAAGACATTCGCAAAATAGTTAGAGGTGGATAAGCTGTGAAAAAGAGTAAAATCGTTATGAAAAAAAGGCTTAAAGTAGCGTTAGTGTTATTTTTGCTTGGATATTTCGGTTTTATTCTTTTAGAGCAGGAGTTAAGACTATATGAGCAACGAGTCGAAATAGAGCAATTGGTAACTGAAATAGAAGCCGTTGAGAAGCAAAATGCTGAAATAGAGAGGATGATCGAATTTACAGACACTCTCGAATTTATCGAAAGGTCAGCCAGAGAGCTTTTCGGATGGGTTAAAGAAGGCGAGATAAAGTTTATCGAAAAAGAAACAGAAAACCGTTGACTTAAGTAAGTGCCTATTGTATAATCATATTTGCCGCCGATAAACCGGTAAAATGACCGACATATCGCGGGGTGGAGCAGTACGGTAGCTCGTCGGGCTCATAACCCGAAGGTCATAGGTTCAAATCCTATCCCCGCAACCATCATCCTAAGCTTGGCGGCGTAGCTCAGTTGGTTAGAGCATTCGGTTCATACCCGAAGTGTCGGCGGTTCAAATCCGTTCGCCGCTACCACAAGTAAATATTAGGGCGCATAGCTCAGCTGGGAGAGCACCTGCCTTACAAGCAGGGGGTCGTAGGTTCGAGCCCTACTGTGCCCACCAGTAATATCAAGGAAAACTGTCCTTGATATTTTTTTTGAGCAGACGCAGACATGGGGACGGTTCTTTTGTCTTGACAACATCGCCTTCCGTTGATAAACTACACCGTAGGTGATAAAGAATGCCAAGACAACTAAGAATCAAAAGCAAAAGCGTTTACTATCATATTATGCTTCGTGGGAACGAGCGAAAGAATGTTTTTAATGACGACGACAATAAACAGCAATTCACAGAAGTATTATAATGCTGATAAAACATGGTTTGAAGGCGGATGAAGAAAATACGTAACGAACAGAATTGTTGATAAAGGAGTTCAGAGTAAAAACCAACTTGCCAACCAAAAAGATTGCCGGCATTGTCGGTTAAATAAGGATAAAGTACATAAAATCTTAAAAGGTCAGACAGGAGAACCGTCACTGTGTCTTTGGTTAAAACAAGAATTGACACATTAAAAAGAAAGTGATAAGTTATACTTACGATATAGTATATTAAGAGTATAAAGGTGGTGTTTATAGTGTTCATCGGCAGAGAACGTGAACTTGACAGGCTTAAGAAAATGTACCGGAGCGATAAATTTGAATGCGCAATTATTTATGGTCGCAGACGTGTAGGGAAAACTACGTTAATTAACGAGTTTAGTAAAGGCAAAAAAACTATCTTCTATGTTGGACTTGAATCAAATGTAAATGCAAATTTAGAAGGTTTTTCAAAGGCTATTTTTTCTTATACGATGCCGGAAGCTACGATTTATCCGATATTTAAAAGCTTTGATGAATCTTTCGAATATATTGCGACAACAATAAAAGATGAACGGCTTATTTTGGTTATTGATGAATATCCGTACATTGCCGGATCAGATAAATCCTTATCATCTGTGCTTCAAAAGCACATCGATTATACATTCAAGAATACAAAGCTGTTTATTATTCTCTGCGGATCATCAATGAGCTTTATGGAGTATCAGGTATTAGGGTATAAAAGTCCGTTATATGGTAGGAGGACGGCTCAATTTAAAATTTTGCCTTTTACCTATTATGAATCCGCCGGATTTAATCCACACCATAAGAATGAAGATAATGCAATGGTATATGGCATGACGGGTGGTGTTCCGCTTTATATTGAGAAAGTCAGCTCAAATACGAGCATAGAGCAAAATATTAAGGATAATTTTCTTGACAAAAACTCATTTCTCTTTGAAGAACCATCTAATTTATTGAAACAGGAATTGCGTGAACCGCAAACTTATAATGCCATTATTACGGCCGTTGCAAACGGCGCTTCGAGATTGAATGAGATTGCTACAAAAACCGGACTTGAAACAGGGGTGTGTTCAAAATATCTGTCAGTGTTAATTAGCTTAGGTATTATAATGAAAGATAGTCCGGTGACAGAAAAGAGCGCTAAGAAAACTATTTACTTGATAGGCGATAAGCTGTTTAATTTCTGGTACAGGTTTGTGCCTGGAAATATGGCGAGCATAATGTCTGGAAGAATCGAGAGTGCGTACAATAAAGGTATAAAGCCTTATCTTTCAGAGTATATGGGACGGGTGTTTGAAGATATGTGCAAGGATTACCTTTTATTTTGGTGTAAGGATTTGCCGATTGACATAGGAGCAATCGGTCAATGGTGGGGTAATGATCCGGTAGAAAAAAGACAAGTGCAAATAGATATTGTTGTTGCATCGTCTGATGGGAAAAGCGCTATTTTTGGAGAATGCAGATATAAAAATGATTTGATGGACAACAGCGTTCTTGATGAATTGATTTATGAGTCAAAACTGATAGGAGGGTTGGAGGATAGATACTATTATTTGTTTTCGAAAACTGGATTTACAGATAGACTAAAAGCCAGAGCTGTAGAAAATGGTGTGAAACTGGTTACGCTGGATGATTTATATAATCCCCAGACAAGGGGACAGGGACTTGTCTGGTCTGAATGAAATATGATATGAACTCTCAGAGGGTGGTAAGGTATGCCAATACAAGCACAGAAAAAGAGCAAAACAGGGATTTATTATGCTATACTAAGAGGAATTAAGCGTCAAACAATATTTGAAGATGACTAGGATTGTACCATGTTTTATTGAAGAATTACTGAAGAGTTATGGGAAATAGGGATTATTTTCATCAGAAAAACACACAGCAAAGAAATGTTTGTAAAAAGCATGGATACAGTTACTGATGATGGTTGTTTGGATTATTAAGGAAGTCATCGAATCGTGGATGAAGAGATAATTAGACTGATTGAAGATAAATAAAGAGTAAACAAAGTTTTTTTCTTCTATTGAAAAGAAAAGAATGGGATATGATACTGAGAAATTTAGAGGTAGTAAACGGTGTAAGTATACGGCAGCTTATGAGAGTAACAGGGGAAAGCAAGTTTATGATTGAAAAGGCTTAACAGACAAGTCCCTGTCCCCTTGTCTGATGGAAGGAGAAGTGGTACGCAGTGGCTCGAAAAACAAAAGAGCAAATCAGCTATAATATGAACCGTGTGCAGAACAGAGACACAGCGCTTGAGAATACTTTACGTGATGAACTTATCCGTCGCGGACTTGTGACTTTCACACGCAACGATAAATCCGTATTTGGTAAGCCCGATTTTGTCTTTGTGATAAGGAAAATTGCCATATTCTGCGACAGTGAATTCTGGCACGGATATGACTGGGAACACGTAAAAAATGAAATCAAGAGCAATCGTGACTTCTGGATTCCAAAAATCGAAAAAAACGTTGAGCGCGATATAATGGTCAACGAACGCTTGGTTGCGGACGGATGGACTGTTCTGCGGTTTTGGGGCAAGCAAATTGAAAGTGACGTTTCTTTCTGCGTTGATGAGGTTGAAGCGGTTTTGAGAAGACCTCCCAAAATAACTTTTCGAACGATTGACCTTTGCGCAGGTATCGGAGGTATTCGTCGGGGTTTTGAAAGAGCAGGCGGCTTTGTAAATGTATTGTCGGCAGAAATAGATAAATGTGCCTGTATGACCTATGAGCATTTGTATGGAGAAAATCCGTACAATGACCTAACCACCGAGGAATTCAAGCAAATCGCCGAAGCAACGCCGTATGACATACTACTCGCCGGTTTCCCATGCCAAACATTTAGCAGGGTCGGACTCGAAGAGGGATTTGAGAACGAAGAGAAAGGACAGATATTTTTCCACATAGCAAAGATTATTTGTCGAACCCGTCCGAGCGCCTTTTTTCTGGAAAATGTCGATCGTTTGATTACTCACGATAAGAGCGCAACTTTCCGGCGGATTATTGATATGCTTGAAAATGAATTGAAGTATAAGGTTATCGGTGTGACGGCGACGGAGGGAAAAGGATTAACTTATACACCAAAGAGCTTTATTCGGAATTCAAGGGATTTCGGCGTTCCACAAAATCGACCGAGAACATATATTATAGGTTTCGATCGAGAAAGGTTCAGACCGGAACGCCTTGAGAGGCTGCCGACCGAACTTCCGACAGGACGCGCCGAAAGGCTTTATAACGACTTGAATGCTGTTCTGGAAAGCAATGTCGAGTCGAGATATTATATGGCTTCGGGCTACCTTGATACGTTGGTAAAACATCGGGAGCGGCAGGAAGGCAGGGGCTACGGATTTGGCTACAGGGTTGTTAACGAAACTGGCATAGCCTGTCCCGTTGCAAATACGCTGCTTGCGACGGGCGGTTCGGGCAAAGAGCGGAATCTAATCTATGACCCGCGTGACGGCATTGCAGGAACTATGGTTAAGACCAAAAAGACCCCACTGAACGATAGGGGGATCCGCGTGATGACGCCAACGGAGTGGGGCAGACTTCAGGGTTTTGTAAATTACGCGTTCGTAAACGATAAAGGAGAGGATACATTCTCGTTTCCGGAACATATGCCTGATGCGCAGAAATATAAACAGTTCGGAAATTCGGTGACCATACCCGCCATAGAGGAGATGGCGCGCTTTATCCTGAGATGTTTCGACATTCTCACTTAAAACGGATAAAAATACGGAGGTGAATTCGCTATGACTGACCAAAACATGCTGATCCGCCTGACCGAGAAGTGCGACATATATTTCGAGGGTTCGCTCATTTCCAAAGAGCGCATCGTGGAGAAGTATGCCGATTTCTTTGCATCATCTCTGGGCGGCGGACAACGTTCCGTCAGCATAGCGTTACATACCGGCTCCGTTTGTTTTGATATTGTTGCGGTTATTACTGCGGTTTTGGGGTGTATATCCCTCGACCAAACGAACGCAGATGAGATTATCGCCTCACTAAATCCGGGTGATATGGTTATTTACAAAAACGAACGTTATAAATGGCTCGGCGTTGAAAAAATGAACGGAAATCAATGTATGAAACTACAACAGGATGCTTGTGGGAGGAACGGTCCCACTACGTTTTGGGTTTTGTTTGAAAAAAACAAGGGATTGATGAGACCGTATCTGGGTGAATCCGAAATTACCGACGGAAGAGGGATAAAGAAAGCTAAAAGCGACAGATCTGACTTCATTTCATTCGTTTTTGGGACTTCAAAAGATGAAGTTCCGAGTGTTACAGGTGTTTCGGCGGTTATAGTAACCGAGCGAGATACCTTTAAACGCATTTCCGAGGGGCTGAAAATCAAATATGGCAACGAAAAAAGTATAGGCTTGCTTGAAATTGTAACCGCATCCTATTTTACTGACAGCGGTGAGGAATACCAATTCGGTAACAATCCTGCAAAAACAGAGCCGGTTTTAAAGATCACCGGCAAGGTATCGACCGCTCGTGATCTGGTGCTTGATAAACGCGGCAATCCAGCAGTAGGCCTCATGGTTATCGGGACAAACGCCGTGTCAAAAGGTGGCAGCGAGTTGCAGGATTTGCTCAGTCGAAAGTCGTTGAAGTTCGCTCATGTTGCTGCAGATATGGATTTTGAAGGTGCGGAGAACATTATAGACACACAGCCCGATGCCGCAGTATTCGCCTGCACTAAGGAGTTCCTACTAAATAATTCTCGTCCTGTACAGGAGCGAAATCCATTAACCGCCGAACTTGACAGGCAGGTCGGCAACATTGTGAACAACACCGTAACAATAATCAATGTCGACGGTAGTTGTTCTTGGGAAGAAATGAAAAAAGCCAGAGAAGAGCTGTACATTATTAAGCGGTCGGATTGGAACGAGGACAGGAAGACTGATTTCATCGTCAATGCTTACTCGCTTCTGAATCTGTTATCGACCGCCGTATTTCCGTTATGCGCATTGGAAGCCGCGGTGTCCGGCCGCAAGCTTAATATAGGCGTGGTTTCTCCTGCGAGTAGAATATCGGAGTTGTGGGAATCGGCGCAGTCAGCCGGCTCGATGGAATACCACTGTGCTTATGTAGTCGATCTTATAGAGCGGCTTTATAAAATGTCGTCCTTGAAATGTACAAAATACGATGCTCTTGTCGAACAACTGATATCAAGCGATTATCGGCGAGTAGTCGTAATTGTTCCGAAAGCGTACTACATCGATATTCTTGCAAGCGATAAGCGTATCGCCGGTAGTGGCGCAACCATAATGACGGCTAATCGTTTTGACGCAACTCGTGTTTATGACGAAGTAATAGCCGTCGGAGATATATTCGGCAAGCGTTTTGACCCGTTAAGATGCAGAGCGGCCAAGCATATTGTCGTTCTTTTGTATGAATACGAAGCCCATATGTTCAGGCATAAATGCAAAATGGCAAAGAAGTTTGAAAAAAAACTGAATATTCGCGGGCGGGTTATCGATGTTGAGGTAAGCAACGAAGATATTGATGTTCTTAAAGAAACATCTAAGACAGATATGGATGCTTACTTTGAAGCGGCAACTGAGTTGGATCGTTACATCGACGGCATAAGCGTTTTCGACATTAGGAAATTTGCAGCTGGTGCGTCGGCATCGGCCGGCAATGCTCCGATCTCGGAAGTATGTACCGTCGGTCGGTTTACAAGCGGAGAACAAATTCTTTTTTCAAAATATTACAACGCCGTTGTTTTCGACTATAGGCAAAGGACGGTTACTGAAACAGAACCTGAAATGCTGTTAAGCGGTGACATTTTGATTTTCGCAAAGCGCGACGATTATACCCGCAACATGGTGGATTATATTTACGAGGGGCTGCAGTTAGGCAAGAGATTGAGCAATGAAGTGTTGGACGCCACAGAAAAGGTTTTTTACTGGAAAGAGGCATTGCGTGAGTATATGAATGTAAATGGGCTTTCTTATCGAGATATTGCCGCAGGACTCCGGAAATTCGGCAGTTCGTTGCAAGAAGCATCTGTTAGACAATGGCTGATTGAAGAAAGCCACATTGTGGGACCGCGTGATGAAAGGACTCTGGAGCAGATAGGCAACCTTACGAGAGATCCGTATCTGATGAACGACGCCCACGCTTATTTCGAATCCTGTCGAATTGTGAGGAGACAACGCAAAGAAATACTCGGACTTATCGGCAAAGCCATAACGGACAGGCTCGGTGGTCATATGCCTCCGAAAGGCAGTTTGCTTGAAATCGTATATGAAAATGTTGAGAATCTTTCGGAATCGCTTGAACTCGAAAGCGTTACCATGCTCGATGAGTCGATTTGTGTTCCGATTAATCTCATCAATAAACCATTAACCGATGCGGAGGCAACCATATGAACAACAGAGAAATCAGGGAACGGTTGATTGCCGCCCGTGGCGAATATATAAATCTGATAAAAGCCGAATTGCTCGGACCCGGTTCTGAGTTTTCCGTGCCGGATGCCGAACACGAATTGATATCCAGCACGCCGTTAAGTCGTTATTCTGTCGGTATCCTTTATCCGCAAGGGAACTTAGTAAATCAGGACAGTGATGAAACCGTACCGATAAATGAAAGTGACGGTGTGACCGATGAAACCATCGAAGTCGATGCAGAAAAACTTCTCGCAACTCAAGGAGAAGCTTCTGAACAACCTCATCCATCGAGCAAGAACTATGAATTTGACGAAACCGCTGACGAGAATTTGGACGAGGAAATCGGATTGGCGTCGCAGTATATGCCTTCGTCTATTGGTATGACCTTTCTCGTCAAAGGAGATACGACTACCGTGCATGGGGGTGTGTCATTTGCTACATACCGCAATGCAAAAATTCCCGATTGTATCGTGCCTTATACGCCCGATGACCCCGGTAACTATACCGTGCCGCCCAAATTGGCGCACATTATGTCATATGATAAAGAGATAAAAGCTCTCAGAATGATGTCTCCCGTAAAAATGAAAGATGTAAAGGAAATTTTCGAGAAGGACACAATTCCTGAAAACGAGCATTTTATCTTGAAACAGGCGGCATATCGTTTCGGGGATTTTTATAGAAACGGCTATGTCCGTATCCCACATAAAGCGTCGTTCACTCTTGATTTTTCTTATGAAGACTACATCGATGCCAACAGAGATATCGATGGCACCACAGCTAAAGTTACCGCGCTTAGAACGAAGATTTCGGACGAAATTTGGTCGGTAACCGTAATGCTTGTAAACGATGTTAAGGAAGCATCCGCTAAAGCGCACCACTGCATATTTCAACCTGTTATGAGGATTTCCACAGATGAGAACGGTTTTCGGTTTGTAGAAAACAACCCGAACCCGGACTTTTCGGTAATGGATGAAGAGGAGCAATCACTCGAACTGCTTTACAGAAAAAAGAAGATATATGCTACCGGTCTCGGCGTGTCCGTTGATTGGGATATCGATGCCATAGGGGATGGCAGCGTTTGGAGCGATTTCTTTCCCGAAGCGGAAGTGCCTCCTATGAGTTTTGACCTGCCGGAAAACACCTCAGTGTCGGCATCGGATTTATCAATGAAACGTCTGTCTGATTTGGACGATTCGGATAAACCTCAAAAACTCTCAACACTTACCGATCTCGTAGATTTGTATAAAGCTTGGGCGGATGACTTGAAAGATACGGCGAGAAGTCTCGACACGCGCTATCAATCCGCGGCAGTGAAAAACATAGTCGAATGCAAACGAGCATACGAGAGAATGTATTCCGGGATTGAAACACTACGCAACAACGAAATCGCATATTCGGCGTTTTTGCTCGCCAACAGAGCGATGTTTATGCAGAGGGTGCATTTACGCGTGCAGCAACAAACATCCGATATTGACCGTTATCCCGGCGATGAAACCATAACCGAGTTGCTTCAAAATATGGAATATCGACAAGCGGATGACGGTGATTGCAAATGGCGTCCTTTCCAAATGGCTTTTCTGCTGATGGACATTAACTCCATTGTTTACGACGATGAACCGGAACGCAATATCGTTGATTTGATATGGTTTCCGACCGGCGGAGGTAAGACCGAGGCGTACCTGGGGTTGACTGCTTTTACGATATTCTATCGAAAATTAGTTCACCCTACAAATTCCGGCGGAACCACGGTAATAATGCGCTATACGCTTAGGTTGCTCGCGGCACAACAATTTACCCGCGCAGCTACATTGATTTGTGCCTGTGAATATATCCGACAAGACTGCGAAGTGAAGCGGCATAGATATCCAACATATAAACTTGGCCATGAACCGATTACCATAGGCTTATGGATTGGCGGCTCTCATATTCCAAATAAGAACGATGATGCGAAGTTCCATCTGAATAAGCTTCTCGACGTCCGAGAACATTATTATGTCAGGAGTGAGAAAGACAGGCATAATAAGTTTCAGTTGCTTAAGTGCCCTTGGTGCGGCATAAAACTCGTAAAAGATGAAAAGAACAAACAACTTGTCGGGAAATGGGGTTATGCGATGAGAGGCAAACATTTTTATATGTTTTGCCCGCAGGAGGATTGCGATTTTACGAGACGACTGCCCATACAGATAATCGATGAGGAGCTGTACGATAATCCCCCGACTTTACTTTTTGGAACGGTGGATAAATTCGCTATGATGCCGTGGGATGGTCGTGTCGGGTCTTTTTTTGGTGTCGGAAGCGGAAATCGGTCGCCTGAACTGATAATACAGGACGAATTGCATCTCATATCAGGAGCTCTTGGAACGATGGTCGGTTTATATGAAACCGCCGTCGATGCGCTATGCGGACAAAAAAACATAGCGCCTAAAATCATTGCGTCGACGGCAACCATACGCCGCGCAAAAGAACAATGTTCGGTTCTGTATAACCGTGAGGTTGTACAGTTTCCGGCACCGGGATTGGATGCCGGTGATTCGTTCTTTGCCCGTGAAGCCAAGATATCTTATGAGGTCGGTATTTACGGGCGCAAATATGTCGGGATAATGCCGTCCGGCAAAACGAAAGCGATGACCCAAATCCGTGTTATGGCTGCATTGCTTCAAAAGATTTATACTATGCCTTTATCGGACGAGGTAAAGGATAAACTGTGGACGTTGACAGTTTATTTCAATAGTCTTAAAGACCTGGGCAAGGCTTCAACTCTTGTGGACGATGACATTAAAGACTTCATTATCAGAACCGCTAATAGGATGTTTACATCCAGAAGGCTTATTGTAGGATCGGATGAATTGACGAGCCGTGTTACCACGACTGAGCTGAATGAGACGTTGGATAAATTGGAGAAACTTGAGTATTCCAAAAAAAATATGGACGAAAATAGGTATGCATCCAATGTCCTGCTCGCAACAAATATGATTTCCGTAGGTATAGATGTAGCCCGTTTGAATGTGATGCTTATGGTAGGGCAGCCGAAACTGACAAGCGAATATATTCAGGCGTCAAGTCGGATCGGGCGCTTCTTCCCCGGTGTTGCTTTTGTTCAATATGATGCCACAAAGAGCCGCGACCGATCTCATTATGAGAAGTTCAAGGCTTACCACGAATCGTTCTATCGTTTTGTCGAACCGACAGGCGCAACTCCCTTTTCAAAGCCTGCTCGTGAACGAGCTTTACATGCAGTTTTAACCGCAATGATAAGGCAGCGGACAGGACTGTGCGAAGACGAAGATGCTATTAAATTCGACAAAGAATACTTTGCCGATGTCATAACGGAAACCAAGAGCTTCATCATTAACCGTATTCAAAGCATCAACAGCCGTGCCGGCAATGGTATGAAAGATGACAGTGCGGATGTTCATGCGGAGATGGATCTGTTCTTTGACGAATGGCAAAAGGCGGTTGACGACTGTAACAACGCCGGAGATTCACCGTTACCCTACTACTTTGGCAGACGATTCATGGTCGCACCGCCGGCTGCGGGGTTGAAGCGGTTATTAAAGCAGTATAACTCTGTCGGAAGTGATGTCGCGTTTGAAACACTGACATCAATGAGAAATGTTGATTCGCAGGTCAACGGTGAGATTGTTATATGGGAGAGTTGATCAATGACAAAGCAGATAAAACAAAAGATGGACCTAAATCGGGTAACACATTCCGTCAGAGCGGCACAAGCTGTTTTGCAATACGGTATCGGCGCTATGGTCGATTTTCCCGATCAGACACTAATGACAGCCGCACCCGAATATTGGAGCGAATCGACTAAAATTTATGACGACCGTTTCGCAAGGGCTCTCAAGGTGGAATATTTCGCCGTCCCAACCAAAATAGCTTATGCACGTTTTCCGGAATGGTATTTCTGCCCTAAATGCCGAATTTTACAGCCGATTTCGAAATGGGGGGCGGATTTCAGAAGGAAAGCCAAAGGCAAAAAGCTCGAAACCGATGAGCATATGGTAAAGCATATGCAGTGCTTGGATTGCAAACAGGATTTGGTGGTAGCCCGTATCGTTACGGTATGCGAACGCGGTCATATCAACGATTTTCCGTGGGTGAAGTGGGTTCATGTACAAAGCAAGAAACCTATATGTGGTATCCCATCACTAAAGTTTAAGACCGGTACGTCCAGCACGGAGAGCTTAAAGGGATTGAGCATCGTTTGTTCCTGCGGTGCGTTTGCTACGCTCGACGGTGCATTTGATAAAGATATCTTTGAAAAACTATACAAAGACTCTGATAACCGGGGTTTTCAATGTGAGGGTAACCATCCACATAAGCACCTCAAAGAGGAATGTTCCTATTATCCGCGCACGGTTCAGCGCGGCTCATCATCGGTGTATTTCCCCGTTATATACAGTTCGCTGGTTATTCCCCCGTATGCGGACAAGCTGAACGGCAGAATTGAGAAGAGTAAGGCTTTTGCCGACTGTATAACAATAATCGAAGACGAAGAATCTGAGAACAGACTTGACACAATCAAGACGCGTCTTTCCAAGTGGGTCGAAAAAATAGCTTTGGAAATTGGTGCGGCAAAAACCGATATCGAACGAATACTTGTGCGAAAATGGCTTGATTCCAGGGACTCCGAGGTTGATGTCACAAGTGTGGAATATCGTGCAGAGGAGTATGAAGCTCTTAATGGCGAGATATCCGCTCCGTCAGGCATTTTAGGTGACTTTTCACGTGAAGGATTATCAGGGAGCGAATTTCAAATCTCACATATTAATTCAGTGTCTCTTGTAGATAAGGTTAGAGTCGTAAATGCGCTCATTGGATTTTCACGCATTAATCCCGTTATAGGCAAAAATGATACCGGATTCGTTCATATAAAAGAACCCGAAACACGCTGGTATCCTGCCTATGAGGTTCGTGGTGAGGGGATATTCATAGAGTTTAATCATGCCGATATTGACGCTTGGATTTCAGCCAATCCGCAGGTTGCGGAGCGGACAAACAGAATAAATGATAACTACGCCAATTCGTTCATCGGCCAAAATCATCCTCGCGTGATAACACCGAAGTTTGTTCTGCTACACACGTTGTCGCACCTTTTGATAAAACAATTAAGTTTCGAGTGTGGGTACAGCATCGCCTCGTTGAGTGAGCGTATTTATTGCGCAGAGGAAGCCGAGGGAAAACGTATGGCAGGGATATTTATATACACAGCGAGCGGCGACTCTGAAGGGACACTCGGTGGACTTGTACGCCAAGGCAGACCTGACGCTCTACCGCGTATTTTTAGGAAAGCAATATTGAACGCGCGAACATGTTCCAATGATCCCGTATGTATTCTTAGTCACGGTCAGGGGCGCGAATCTCTTAATCTTGCAGCTTGTTACGCCTGCGGTCTTCTTCCGGAGACTTGTTGCGAAGAGCGCAATGGATTTCTTGACCGAGGGCTCATCATCGGGACGTTTGAGGAAAAAGGTATCGGATTCTGGCGAGAATTATTGTAACAACCATTCACAGACACGGGGACGGTTCTTTTGTCTTGACAACAACGCTTTGAATTGACAAACTATAGAATGGGTCATCTATTTCATAAGATCGTAGACGAAGTTGCGGCGAGAG
>Ga0209103_1000338_pt1 | contig 14768 bp, 15 predicted proteins | sample 4C3metaG_FD_184152 | JGI IMG/M metagenome (GOLD analysis project Ga0209103, IMG submission 184152) | Freshwater bacterial and archeal communities from Indian Creek, Illinois, USA - 4C3 metaG (SPAdes) (version 2) | ecosystem: Environmental > Aquatic > Freshwater > Unclassified | place: USA...
GGCGAGGCGAGGGCGAAGACCTCGCTCACCGGGAAATTCCGCTCGGCCAGGATCTTCAGGATTTCGCGCCCGACCGCACCCGTGGCGCCGACGACGGCGAGTTTGTAGGCCATGGAACTTCTCCGTCCGGTCAAGGGTGGGATTTACGGCCTGCAACCTGGCGCGTCCAGCAAAGCCGGCGGCGGCGCTCCAGATCGTTGCGCTTGATCGATACGATCACAACCGCCATGTTCCATCCGCCGGCGCTGGGCCGGTCAAAATTCGGGAAGGAACATCCTCATGGCCTGGAAGACCCCTCGCATCACGGTTGTCTCACTCGCGCTTGAGATCAACAGCTACGCCTGCGCCGAAATCGGCTGAGGCTGCGGCCCGGGCGGTTGGCCCGGGCCTTTTCCATGTTGCGCGCGATCGTGCTGGGCGCGGGGGCCGGTGGCGGCTTCCCGCAATGGAACTCCGCCGGCCCTGGCTGCCAGAGGGCGCGGGCCGGCGACCCTGGTGCCAAGCCGCGCAGCCAGGCTTCCATCGCCGTCAGCGCGGATGGCGCGCGCTGGCTTCTGGTCAATGCCTCGCCCGACCTTCGGGCGCAGATCGCGGCCACCCCCGCCTTGCACCCGCGCCCCAGGCCGTTGCGCAATTCGCCCATCGCGGCCGTGGCGCTGACCGGGGCCGAGGTGGATACCATCGCCGGCCTGCTCAACCTGCGCGAACGTCAGCCCCTCCGCCTTTATGGCGCGCTCCAGAGCCTGGCCGTGCTGGCGGAAAACCCGATCTTCGGCGCGCTGAATCCGGAATTCGTGACGCGCGAGGTGATGCCCCTCAACCAGGGCTTCGCGCCGCTGGACGGGCAGGGGCGTCCGCTCGGCCTGACGATCGAGGCCTATCCCGTCCCCGGCAAGGTGCCGCTGTTTGCCGAAGGCGCGGGCGATCCGGGCCTGGCCGAGGATGGCGAGGCGGTGGGCCTGGCGATCTCGGCCGGCGGCGCCACGCTGCACTACATCCCCGGCTGCGCGATGATGACACCCGCCCTGGCCGGGCGGCTGCGCGGCGCGGCCTGCGTGCTGTTCGACGGCACGCTCTACAGCGATGACGAGATGATCGTGGCCGGCGCCGGCCCCAAGACCGGCCGACGCATGGGCCACATGCCGATGACCGAGACGGTGGCGGCCTTCGCACCCCTGGGCGTGGTCCGGCGTGTGTTCATCCACATCAACAACACCAACCCCACCTTGCTGGATGATAGCCCGGAGCGCGCCATGCTGACCGCCGCGGGCTGGGACGTGGCCGAGGATGGCATGGAGATGACGCTGTGAGCCTGATGTCGCCCGACGAGTTTGAAGCCGCTCTGCGCGCTATCGGTGCCGAGCGCTACCATATCCTGCATCCCTTCCATCACCTGCTGCACAACGGCCAGCTCAGCAAGGGGCAGGTGCAGGCCTGGGCGCTGAATCGCTATTACTATCAGGCGAATATCCCCGCCAAGGATGCCTCGCTGCTGGCCCGGCTGCCCACCACGGCGCTGCGCCGCGAATGGCGCCGCCGCATCGAGGACCATGACGGCGATGGCAGCCAGATCGGCGGCGTGGAGCGCTGGCTGGTGCTGACCGATGGCCTGGGCCTGGATCGCGACTACGTCACCTCGCTCGCTGGCCTGCTGCCCGGCACGCGCTTCGCCGTGGATGCCTATGTGCATTTCGTGCGGCAGCGCAGCGTGCTGGAGGCCGTGGCCTCCTCGCTGACCGAGATGTTCTCCACCAACATCATCCGGCAGCGCGTGGCCGGCATGCTGCGGAACTATGATTTCGTGAGCGAGGAGACGCTGGCCTATTTCAAGCCGCGCCTCACCCAGGCGCCGCAGGATGTGGATTTCGCGCTCGCCTATGTGAAGCAGCATGCCGACACGCGGGAGAAGCAGGAGCAATGCCTGGCCGCGCTGCGCTTCAAATGCGACCTCCTCTGGGCGCAACTGGACGCGCTGCACCTGGCCTATGTGGAGCCGCGCCTGTTGCCCCCCGGCGCTTTCCGGATATGAGTGGCCGGCCGCGCTTCGCCCCCGGCGTCCGCCTGCATGAGGACAAGGCGCGCGGCCGCTGGATCGTCCTGGCGCCCGAACTCATGTTCATCCCCGACGAGATCGCGCTTGAAGTGCTGCGCCTGGTGGATGGCGTGCGGGATGAGGCCGCCATCGTCGCGGCTTTGGCCGAGAAATTCGCGGCCCCCCCCGAGGTGATCGCGGCCGATGTGCGGGTGATGCTGGATGACCTCCAGGCCCGGGGCGCCGTGACGCATGGCTGACGCGCCCCTCGCCTTGCTGGCCGAACTGACCCATCGCTGCCCGCTGCGCTGCCCCTATTGCTCCAATCCGGTGGAACTGACCCGCGCCAGCGCGGAGCTTGCCGCCGCCGAATGGGCGCAGGTATTCCAGGAGGCGGCGGGCTTGGGCTGCCTGCAAGTCCACCTCTCGGGCGGCGAGCCGACGGTGCGGCGGGACATCGTGGAAATCGTCGCCAGCGCGCGGGCGGCGGGGCTCTACACCAACCTCATCACCGCCGGCGTGCTGCTGGATGCCGCACTGATGGCGCGGCTGGTGGAGGCGGGGCTGGATCATGTGCAACTCTCCGTGCAGGACGCCGAGGAGGCGGGGGCCGAGCGCATCGGCGGCCTGAAGGGCGCGCAGGCCAGGAAGCGCGTGGCGGCGGCGCTGGTGAAGCAGGCCGGGCTGCCGCTCACGCTCAACGCCGTGGTGCACCGGCAGAACCTGCACAACCTGGCGCACCTGATCGAGATCGCGCTGGAATGGGGCGCATTCCGCCTCGAAGTGGCGCATGTGCAGTATTATGGCTGGGCGCTGGCCAATCGCGCGGCGCTGCTGCCGACGCGGGCGCAACTGGACGAGGCGACGGGCATCGTGGATGCGGCGCGCATCGCCCATCGCGGCCGGCTGGTGATTGATTATGTGGTGCCCGACTATCACGCTGCCCGGCCCAAGGCCTGCATGGGTGGCTGGGGGCGGCGCTTCCTGGGGGTTTCGCCGGCGGGTAACATCCTGCCTTGCCATGCGGCGGAATCCATCACGGGCATGGTCTTCCCCAATATGCGCCAAACCTCGCTGGCCGAGGCCTGGGCCGAGAGCCCGGCCTTCAACGCATTTCGCGGCACGGAATGGATGCCCAAGCCCTGCCAGGGCTGCGACCATGCCGAGCGGGACTGGGGCGGCTGCCGCTGCCAGGCCTTCGCCTTGACCGGGCAGGCCGCGAACACCGACCCCGCCTGCGCCCTCTCGCCCCATCACGGCCTATTGGCCGAAGCCCTGGCCCAGGCGGGCGAGACGGTCTTCCGCTACCGGGAATTTTCCTGAGCGTCCGGGCCTGAATCACGCCATGCTCCCGGTTGAGCAATCGGGCGGGCGGGTCTATCGGAATGACCCATGAATTCGATCTCCTCCCTCAACCAAGGCCCGCTTACGGCCTATCGCGCCCGCGTGGCCGAGGGCGCGCTCCGGGCCGACCCGGCCCAGGCGCATGCGGCCGAGACGCTGCAAAACCTCTGGCGCATCCTGCGCGGCTATGATCCGCAGCCGACGCTGCCCGCGCCGCGCGGGCTGCTGGGGCGGCTGTTTGGCGCCAAGCGCGGCTCAGGCGACCTGGCCGCCCCCGCCGGCACGCCCGAGGGGCTGTATCTCGTGGGCGCCGTGGGCCGCGGCAAATCCATGCTGATGGATTTGTTCTTCGAGACGGCCGAAGTCCCGCGCAAGCGCCGCATTCATTTCCACGCCTTCATGCAGGAGGCGCATCAGCGCATCCATCGCTGGAAGCAGGCCCATCCCGGCGCGGATGACCCGATTCCCCCCCTGGCGGAAATGATCGCGAGCGAGGCCGCGCTGCTCTGCTTCGACGAGTTCCAGGTGCATGACATCACCGATGCCATGATACTGGGCCGGCTGTTCGAGGCGCTTTTCGCGCGCGGCGTCGTCGTCGTCGCCACCAGCAACACCGCGCCGCAGGATCTGTTCAAGGGCAAGCCGGGGCGCGATGCCTTCCTGCCCTTCATCGCGCTCATCCAGTCCCGCGTGGAGGTGCTGCACCTGGAATCCGCGCAGGATTACCGGCGCGAGCGCATTCGCGGCATGCCCACCTGGCACCATCCGATGGATGGGCGGGCGGAACGCGCGCTGGATGCGGCCTTCCTGGAACTGACCGGCACCGCCCATGGCGCACCCACCAGCCTGCAGGTGCTGGGACACCCGGTGCCCATCGCCCAGGCGGCGCGCGGCGTGGCGCGGCTGGAGTTCGAGGAGATCTGCGGCCGCGCGCTCGGCCCCGCCGACTACCTGGCCATCGCCACGCATTTCCACACCCTGGTGCTGGATGGCATCCCGCGCCTGGGGCCGGAGAACTTCGACCGGGCGCGGCGTTTCATCACCCTGGTGGACGCCTTGTATGAGCATCGCTGCAAGCTCGTCGCCTCGGCGGAAGCAGGGCCGGATGAGCTTTATGAGCGGGGCGACAACGCCGCGATGTTCGAAAGAACCGCATCACGTCTCATGGAAATGCAAAGCCAGGAGTATTTGGGCTTGCCTCATCTCCCCTGACGTAATACGGCGTAATATCTGATTCGGAAACGGGGGTTTCATGCGCTCACTGATCGGTGGCCTGCTTGGCCTATGCCTGAGCCTTGCTGTCATGCCGCAAGAGGCTGCGGCCCGCACGGATGCGCGTAGTTCCGCTCAATCCTCCACCTCCGCCCGCAGCATGGCCGCAACGCGCCCAGCCGCAACGCGCCCGTCAGCAACGCGCGCCACAGCACCCCGCCAGGCGCTTGCTCCGCGGGCCACGACTTCCAGCCGCACGGTCCTGCGCACCGGCCAATCGCGCCAGGCGGCGGCGGTTCCCTATTCCCGCCAGGCGGCCCTGCCCGCCCGCGGCCTGCGCCAGACGGCGGTGGCGAGCTGCACGACCCGCAATGGCCGCCGCAACTGCACGCCGGCGGCGGCGCGCACTGTCGCCATGCGCTGGACCGGCGGCCTCGCCCCGGCGGCGATGAGCCAGGCGGGCTGCCCGGATGGCACCATCGCCACCATGGCGATCGGCCACAGCGACATCACGCGCTGCGTCCCGCTCTGAGGGGCGCGAGCGACACGCTGCTTTCACCGGATTTCGATCCGGCTCGCGCCCAGGTTCATCACCCGCTGGCAATTCACCGGCTGGCCTGCCTGGGTGCAATTCAGCACGAAGACTTCCACGCAGACGCCGGCCAGGGTTTGCGCCGCTATCTCCGGCAGGCTTCGCTCATTGGTGAAGGTGGCGACGCGGCTCGTGCCTGAATTGGCGATATTGCCGCGCCCGATCATCCGGCCGGCCGAGCCGCAGACGCTGACATAGGTGTCCGTCACCATCCGGGCCTCGCCGCCCAGGCGTGCGGCATTGATCATCACCTCATAGACGCGGTTGCCGCCGGGAATACCAGTGCGGACGGCGCAGCGCACCTCATTGGCGCGATGCGGCTCGCATGCGGCCGAACCCAGCTGCGCCGAGGCGGGGATCGCGGTCAGCAGGGCCATTCCAAGGCTGGCCAAGGGCAAGGTGCGGATCATGGGGCTCTCCATCCAGGTGTTGTCACGGGAGGATTCTTAGGGCGACCGATGCCCGGCCTTCAATCGCGCAGCGGCGATGCTGCCGATAGACGCCGCCGATCCCGAGCCGGATCGTTGCGGGTATTTCCAAGGATGCTGCGACGCGGTAACTGTCCCCCGGCTTGGGAAGGCAAAGGAAACTCAAATGGCCCGCAACAAAATCGCCCTCATCGGCGCCGGCAATATCGGCGGCACGCTCGCCCACCTCATCGGCCTGAAGGAACTGGGCGACGTCGTGCTCTTCGACGTGTTCGGGGGCGTGGCCGCCGGCAAGGCGCTCGACATCATGCAGTCCAGCCCGGTGGACGGCTTCGACAGCGCGATGAGCGGCGGCAGCGACTACGCGGCCATCGCGGGCGCCGATGTCATCATCGTCACCGCCGGCTTCCCGCGCATGCCGGGCATGAGCCGCGATGACCTGCTCACCAAGAATGCCGGCGTGATGGCCACCGTGGCCGAGGGCATCAAGACCTACGCGCCCAACGCCTTCGTGATCTGCATCACCAACCCGCTCGACGTCATGGTCTGGGCGCTGCAGCAGAAATCGGGCCTGCCGCCGCACATGGTGGTGGGCATGGCCGGCGTGCTGGACAGCGCCCGCTTCCGCCTGTTCCTGGCCGAGGAGTTCAAGGTCTCGGTCGAGGATGTGACGGCCTTCGTGCTGGGCGGCCATGGCGACACCATGGTGCCGCTGACGCGCTACTCCACCGTCGCCGGCATCCCCGTGCCCGACCTCATCAAGATGGGCTGGACGACGCAGGAGCGCATCGACGCCATCGTGCACCGCACCGCCAATGGCGGCGGCGAGATCGTGAAGCTGCTGGAGCGCGGTTCGGCCTTCTACGCGCCGGCCGCTTCCGCCGTGGCGATGGCGGAGAGCTACCTGAAGGACAAGAAGCGCGTCCTGCCCTGCGCCGTGATGCTGGATGGCGAATACGGCATGAATGGCTTCTACGTCGGCGTGCCGGTCGTGATCGGCGCGGGCGGCGTGGAGAAGATCGTCGAGGTCGAGTTCCTGCCGGAGGAGAAGGTCGCCTTCGCCAAGTCCTGCGACGCCGTGAAGAAGCTGGTCGAGGACTTCAAGGCGCTCGGCGCCTGAGGGATGCGGGTTGCCGTCATCGCTGATGGGCACGGCAACCGCCTCACCCTGGCGGCGATCCTTGAATCGGTCGCAGCCAGCGCGCCCGATCTGCTGATCGAGTTGGGCGGTGCGGCCTCGGGGCCATTTTGGCCGGTCGAGACCCATGAGATGCTGGCCGCGAGCGGCGCCATCGCGCTACGCGGCAGTCGTGGCGGATGGATGGCGAACCGCCCGCCCGGGACACTCGGCGCCGTCGCCGACGCCATGCCCTTCTCCCATGTGATGCAGGCGGGCAGGCCGCATGCGCGCTGCTGGAGCGGCGTGGCAGCAACTGGCGTGTCAATTTCCGTGCAATCGATTATGACTGGACCGCTGCCGCGTCCGAGGCGGCGCGCCACGGCCGGGACGATTGGTCGCGCGCACTCGCCACTGGAATTTTGAGCTGACCCCGAGGAACACCCGAGCATGAACATCCACGAATACCAGGCGAAGGAACTGCTGCGCCGCTACGGCGTGGCCGTCCTCGAAGGCCATGTGGCCTGGAATGGCGATGAGGCCGAGGCCGCGGCGAAGAAGCTGCCCGGCCCGATCTATGTCGTAAAGAGCCAGATCCATGCAGGCGGCCGCGGCGCCGGCCGCTTCACCAATGACCCGGACGGCAAGGGCGGCGTCCGCCTCGCCAGGTCGCCGGAGGAGGCGCGCGCCGCCGCTGGCGCGATGATCGGCTCCACGCTGGTGACCAAGCAGACCGGACCCGAGGGCAAGCTGGTCAGCCGCGTCTATGTCGAAGCCGGCTGCGACATCGCGCGTGAGCTGTATCTCTCCCTGCTGGTGGACCGCGACAGCTCGCGCGTCGTCATCATGGCCTCGACCGAGGGCGGCATGGAGATCGAGGAGGTGGCCGAGAACCACCCCGAGCGCATCATGAAGGTGGCGATTGACCCGGCCTCGGGCATTTCGGGCTTCCATGGCCGCAAGCTGGCCTTCGGGCTGGGGCTTGAGGGCAGGCAGGTCGGCAGCTTCGTGAAGTTCGTGGACGCCATGTACAAGGCGTTCCTGGAACTCGATTGCGCCATCGTCGAGATCAACCCGCTGGTCGTCACCAAGGCCGGCGATGTGGTCGCGCTCGACGCCAAGGTGAGCTTCGACGACAGCGCGCTGTTCCGCCACAAGGATCTCGAAGCGCTGCGCGATGACAGCGAGATGGACCCCAAGGAGCTGGACGCCACCAACCATGATTTGAACTATGTGGCGCTGGATGGCGAGATCGGCTGCATGGTCAATGGCGCGGGCCTGGCCATGGCGACCATGGACATCATCAAGCTCTATGGTTCGTCACCCGCGAACTTCCTCGATGTCGGCGGCACGGCGGATAGCGCGCGCGTGACGGAAGCCTTCCGCATCATCACGAGCGACGTGAATGTGAAGGCGATCCTGGTCAACATCTTCGGCGGCATCGCCAAGTGCGACATGATCGCGACCGGCATCGTCGAGGCGAGCAAGAACCTCTCGCTGAAGGTGCCGCTGGTGGTCCGGCTTGAGGGCACCAATGTCGAGCTGGGCAAGAAGATCCTGGCGGAATCCGGCCTCGCGATCATCGCGGCCGACAACCTTGCCGATGCGGCGCAAAAGGCGGTTGCCGCCGTTAAGGGGGCTTGAGCCATGGCCATTCTCGTTGACAAGAACACCCGCGTGATGACGCAGGGCTTCACCGGCGCGCAGGGCACCTTCCATGCCAGCCAGGGCATTGCCTATGGCTCCACCTATGTGGGTGGCGTGACGCCGGGCAAAGGCGGCACCATGCACCCCACGCTCAACCTGCCGGTCTTCAACACGGTGGCCGAGTGCAAGGAAGCGACGAAGGCCAACGCCTCCGTCATCTATGTGCCGGCGGCTTTCGCGGCGGATTCCATTCTGGAAGCCATTGATGCCGAGATGCCGCTGATCATCTGCATCACCGAGGGCATTCCCGTGCTCGACATGGTGCGGGTGAAGCGCGCGCTGGATGGTTCCTCCTCCATCCTGATCGGGCCGAACTGCCCGGGCGTCATCACGCCGGATGCCTGCAAGATCGGCATCATGCCCGGCCATATCCACAGGCGGGGTTCGGTGGGCATCGTCTCGCGCTCCGGCACGCTGACCTATGAGGCGGTGGCGCAGACCACGGCGGCCGGTCTTGGCCAGTCCAGCTGCGTCGGCATCGGCGGTGACCCGGTGAAGGGCATGGACTTCATCGACGTGCTGGACCTGTTCCTGGCCGATGACGAGACCAAGTCCATCATCATGATCGGCGAGATCGGCGGTCAGTCGGAGATCCAGGCGGCCGAATTCCTGAAGTCCGAGAATTTCGGGCCGGGCAAGCCGAACAAGCCGGTGGTGGGCTTCATCGCCGGCGCCACGGCCCCTCCGGGCCGCCGCATGGGCCATGCGGGCGCCGTGATCTCGGGCGGCCGCGACACGGCCGAAGCGAAGATGACGGCCATGGCCGAAGCCGGCATCCATATCGCCGACACGCCGGCGAGCCTGGGTTCGACCATGGTTCGCGCGCTGAAGGGCTGAACCAGCCCCGAATGCACTGGAGAAGGCCGGGCTCACCGCCCGGCCTTTTTTGTGACGAGCCAGGGGGTGGGGCGATTTTCCTCAACCCTCCCATGCGGAGAGGGGCTGCCCCTGGCCGAGCCTTAGGTCTATGTTCAGGGGAATCCGCACAGCGTCGGGCTGAGGCAGGATCGCCGTGAACACGAAAGGGCCGGGCCGCCGCAAGACGCGCCCGTGGAAAAGAATGGCCGGAGTGGACATCCTCGCAAGCGCGATGAACGGGGCCAATGCCGCCTATCTCGCTGATACCTATGCACGTTGGGTCGAAAACCCCGGCTCGGTTGACGCATCCTTCGCCGAGCTTTTCGCCGCGCTGAACGATGATTCCCGCGCCGTCCTGACCGATGCGATGGGCGCCTCCTGGGCGCCGCGCCCGCGTGGCGGCTTCGCGCCGGCCGAGGATGTGAAGCCCGCCGCCAAGGGCGCACCGGCCGCCCAGCGCGCGACCGACCCCGAGGATACCCGCCGCGCCGTGCTGGACAGCATCCGCGCGCTGATGCTCATCCGTTCCTACCGGGTGCGCGGCCATCTGGAGGCGAAGCTCGATCCGCTCGGCCTGCAAGTGCCGCCGCAGCACCCGGAGTTGTCCAGCACCTTCTGGGGCTTCGCCGAATCCGATCTCGACCGCCGCATCTTCATTGACAACGTGCTGGGGCTTGAGACCGCCACAGTGCGGGAGATCATGGCGCGCGTCCGCGCGACGTATTGCGGCCCGATCGGCGTCGAGTTCATGCATATCCAGGATCCGGAGCAGAAATCCTGGATTCAGCAGCGCGTCGAGGGTGCGCCCTGGGTGAATGGCTACACCCCCGCCCAGAAGCGCCAGATCCTGCTGCAACTGACCGAGGCCGAGGGCTTCGAGGCCTTCTGCGCCAAGAAATATGTCGGCACCAAGCGCTTCGGCCTGGAAGGCGGCGAGAGCACCATCCCGGCCTTGCAGACCGTGATCGAGACCGCGGCGCGCGAGGGTGTTGCGGAAATCGCCATCGGCATGGCGCATCGCGGGCGGCTCAACGTCCTCGTGAACGTCGTGAAGAAGCCCTATGTGCAGGTCTTCTCCGAGTTCAAGGGATCGAGCTTCAAGCCGGATGACGTGCAGGGCTCGGGCGATGTGAAGTATCATCTCGGCACTTCCACCGATGTCGAGATCGAGGGCCGGCGCGTCCATCTCTCGCTCCAGCCCAACCCCTCGCATCTGGAGGCCGTGAACCCCGTGGTCGCCGGCAAGGTGCGTGCGCGGCAGGACATGGCGGGCGATGTGAAGCAGCGCACCAGCGTCATGGGCATCCTGCTGCATGGCGATGCCGCCTTCGCCGGCCAGGGCCTGGTCTATGAAACCCTGGCGATGAGCCAGCTCATCGGCTACCGCACCGGCGGTACGATCCATATCGTGACCAACAACCAGATCGGCTTCACCACCGTCCCGGCGCATGCCTATTCCGGCCTGTATTGCACCGACGTCGCCAAGGCCATCCAGGCGCCGATCTTGCATGTGAATGGCGATGACCCCGAGGCGGTGGTCTGGTGCGCGCAGCTTTGCGCCGAATTCCGCATGCGTTTCCAGGCGGATATCGTGCTCGACATCGTCTGCTATCGCCGCCACGGCCATAATGAGAGCGACGAGCCGGCCTTCACCCAGCCCACCATGTATAGCCGCATCCGCCAGATGAAGACGACGCGCACCCTCTATGCCGAGCGCCTGGCCGCCGAGGGCTCCGTCACGACCGAGGAAGCGCAGGCCATCCAGGACGCCTTCAACGCCCGACTGGAGGAGGCCTTTGAGGCGGCGGCCAGCTTCAAGCCCAACAAGGCGGATTGGCTGGAAGGCCATTGGTCCGGCCTCAAGGCGGTGGGCAGCACGGAGGAGGTCGAGAAGCTGCACGACACCGCCGTCAGCCTGGACACGTTGCGCGAAGTGGGCGCCGCCCTCTGCCGTGTGCCGGCCGATTTCAACGCCAATTCCAAGATCATCCGCCAGCTCGAAGCCAAGAAGACGGCGATCGAGACCGGCGAGGGCCTGGACTGGGCGACCGGCGAGGCGCTGGCCTTCGGCACGCTGCTGCTGGAAGGCCACCGCGTCCGCCTCTCGGGCGAGGATGTGCAGCGCGGCACCTTCAGCCACCGCCACTGCGTGCTGGTGGACCAGAATGACCAGCGCGAATACGCGCCTCTGAGCCACATCCGCGAGGGCCAGGCCCGCTTCGAGGCCTTCAATTCGCTGCTGAGCGAAGTGGGCGTGCTCGGCTTCGACTACGGCTATTCGCTGGCCGACCCCAAGACGCTGGTGCTCTGGGAAGCGCAATTCGGCGATTTCGCCAATGGCGCGCAAGTCATCATTGACCAGTTCATCGCCTCGGGCGAGACGAAGTGGCTGCGCATGTCGGGCCTCGTGATGCTGCTGCCGCATGGCCATGAAGGGCAGGGGCCGGAGCATTCCTCCGCCCGGCCGGAACGCTATCTGCAACTCTGCGCCGAGCGCAACATGCGCGTCTGCAACTTCACGACGCCGGCCAATTACTTCCATGCGTTGCGCCGCCAATTGAAGGCGAATTACCGCAAGCCGCTGGTGGTGATGACGCCGAAGTCGCTGCTGCGCCACAAGCTGGCCATCAGCAGCCTGGCCGAATTCGGCCCCGGCTCGACCTTCCACTATGTGATCCCCGAGATGGAGGCGATCGCGCCGGAGGAGAAGGTGAAGCGCGTCGTCCTCTGCACCGGCAAGGTCTATTACGACCTGCTGCAGGAGCGCCGGGACAAGGGCGTGAATGATGTGGCCCTGATCCGTCTGGAGCAGCTCTATCCCTTCCCGGCCAGGAGCCTCGCCACGGCACTCGCCTCCTACAAGAATGCCGACGTCATCTGGTGCCAGGAGGAGCCCGAGAACATGGGTGCCTGGCACTTCGTGGACCGGCGGATCGAAAAGGTGCTCAAGGATCTCGGCGGCAAGGCGAAGCGCCCCGAATTCGTGGGCCGCGAGGAAGCGGCAAGCCCGGCCACCGGCCTGGCCAAGGTGCACCAGGCGCAGCAGGAGGCGCTGGTGCGCCAGGCCCTCGGTCTTTGATCAACTTCCCGGGGTGTCACCATCTGACGCTCCGGGTCCAAATGCCTTAAGACGAGTTCCAGGAAAAAGCGGAAAACCATGGCAACCGATATTCTCGTGCCCACCCTGGGTGAAAGCGTCAGCACGGCGACCGTCGCGCGTTGGCTCAAGCAGGCCGGTGAGGCCGTGGCCGCGGATGAGCCCTTGGTCGAATTGGAGACCGACAAGGTCACCGTCGAGGTAAACGCCCCTGCCGCCGGCATCCTGGAAGCGATCACCGCGCAGACCGGCGCCGAGGTCGAGCCCGGTGCCGTGCTCGGCAGCATCGCCGCCGGCGCTGGCGCCGCCGCGAAGTCCGCCAAGCCGGCCGCGCCGCCGACCGCGGCCGCCAAGCCCGTTGGCACGGGCGGTGGCTCCGTCGCCGCTTCCGAGCTGCATGGCGCGGCCCCTGGTGGCCACGCTCCCATGCCGGCCGCCGCCAAGCTGATGGCCGAGAACAACGTGACCGCCGCGCAGATCGGCCTTGGTTCCGCCAAGGATGGCCGGATCGCCAAGGGCGATGTGCTGGATTTCCTCAGCCAGCCCGCCGCCAAGGCCGCCCCCGCGGGCGCCAGGCCCGCCCGTGGCCTGGAAGCCGGCGAGGAGCGCGTGAAGATGACGCGCCTGCGCACCACCATCGCGCGCCGCCTGAAGGAGGCGCAGAACACCGCCGCCATGCTCACCACCTTCAATGAGGTGGATATGGGCGCGGTCATGGCGATGCGCGCCGAATACAAGGACCAGTTCGAGAAGCGCCATGGCGTGAAGCTCGGCTTCATGTCCTTCTTCGTGACTGCCTGCGTCGCGGCGCTCAAGGAATTCCCGGCCGTCAACGCCGAGATCGAGGGCGATGAGGTCATCTATCGCAACTTCGTCCATATGGGCATCGCGGTGGGTGGACCTTCCGGCCTGGTCGTGCCGGTGCTGCGCAATGCCGATGAGATGGGCTTCGCGAAGATCGAGAAATCCATCGCCGATTTCGGCAAGCGTGTGCGCGACGGCCAGCTGAAGCTGGAGGAGATGGCGGGCGGCAGCTTCACCATCACCAATGGCGGTATCTATGGCTCGCTCATGTCCACGCCGATCCTCAATCCGCCGCAATCGGGCATCCTGGGCATGCACAAGATCCAGGACCGGCCGATGGCCATCAATGGCAAGGTGGAAATCCGGCCGATGATGTACCTCGCCCTCTCCTATGACCACCGGATCGTGGATGGCAAGGAAGCGGTCTCCTTCCTGGTGCGCGTCAAGGAAGCCCTGGAAGACCCCCGCCGCCTGATGCTGGGGGTCTGAGCCATGCGCTCACGCGAAGGCCAGCTCAGTGACAATCGCCCCATCTCGCGCACGCGCGTCGAGAAGGAAAAGCAACTGCGCGACCTCAAGGAAGTGCTGGCGGGGATGAAGTCCCACGCCACGCCGGCCCTGCGGGATTCAGTGAAGGCGAAGATCAAGGAATTGGAGGCGGATCTGGCGCAGCCGGCACCGCCTCCGCGGGACCGCCGGCCGCCTCGGCGGGAATTCTAACCCCCTCAGATGAGGCGGGCTTCGCGCAGCGCGGCTTTCAGCGCTGCGGGCATGTCTTCTTCCATCCCTGAAGCCGCGGCGCCCTCCACCACATCGGGGGGCGCGTCTTCCGGGGACAAGTATCGCCAACCCTGGAAGGCCTTGGTGGCGCGGGCCTCCACCATCACGAGCTTCGGCTCCAGCACCAGGCCGCAGCACGCCGTGCCATCGCCCCAGTCATCCTCGATGATGTCCAGGATGCGTTGGCGCATCTGCAAAAAGCCACCCACCACCCAATAGATGCTGCCGCCATCGAGGATTTCCTCGCGCCGCTTGGGTGTCATGCGCGTCTGGTGGCGCAGCGGCGGGTCCACCACCGCCCGCAGCTTCTGGATGGCGCGGAGCTGCGCCACATCCTTGGGGCCGACCGAGAGTTTCAGCATGTGCAACATCACCCACCCATGTGGCCATGGGGTGGAGTCGGGCAAGGGCGTTTGATGACGAAGGCGGCGGCCAAGGCGCGATTATCCTGCGGACGCCATGGCGCTGGGCCAGGGGTGTCCACCTGCCCTGGGCGTTCTTCCAGCCGAGGTCGAGCAGGCTGTCGGGCAGGAACTGATGGCGGCCCAGCGCGCCGGAACCCATGTTCCGCAAGCCATGGCCATCACGCGCATGCTGCGCGCTGCGCTCGGCCTGGGCGATGCGCTGGCGGAATTCGGGATTCCCCTACGGACTCGACATTGATGCGGTCTGTACCGCACCCGGCTCTCTGGACACGGGTTTGCACTATGCGGCGCGCCTGAGATTGGTGTCGAGCCAGGCGGCGCGGGCTTCGAGCGGGCTGCGGTGGCCGTTCTTCTCGATCAGCCACTCGGCGT
>Ga0209103_1000339_pt1 | contig 14739 bp, 9 predicted proteins | sample 4C3metaG_FD_184152 | JGI IMG/M metagenome (GOLD analysis project Ga0209103, IMG submission 184152) | Freshwater bacterial and archeal communities from Indian Creek, Illinois, USA - 4C3 metaG (SPAdes) (version 2) | ecosystem: Environmental > Aquatic > Freshwater > Unclassified | place: USA: Indian...
TCTGGACCAAGGTCATGCGCGACCTCGGGCTGGTGCAGGTCGATGAGCCCTTCCAGCGCCTGCTCACCCAGGGCATGGTGCTCAACCACATCTACTCGCGCCGCAACCAGCGCGGCGGCAAAGACTACTTCTGGCCGCACGACATCGAGCATGTGCTCGATGCCAGCGGCAAAATCATCGGGGCGCGGCTGCTGCACGCTGCCGACAGCGGCGACGGCCGCCTGCCGCCCGGCACGGCTATCGACTACGAAGGCGTGGGCACGATGTCGAAGTCTAAAAACAACGGCGTCGATCCGCAGGACCTGATCGAAAAATACGGCGCCGACACCGCCCGCCTCTACACCATGTTCACCGCCCCGCCCGAGGCCACGCTGGAGTGGAACGACGCCGCGGTCGAAGGCAGCCACCGCTTCCTCAAGCGCGTCTGGGCGCTCGGGCAGCAACTCGCGCAGGCCGATTGGGCCGCCACCGAAGCCAGCGCCAGCGGCGCGCAGCGCCTGGCAGAAATCGCCTTCGGGCCGGCGGCCAAGGCGCTGCGGCACGAAGTCCACAGCCTGCTCAAGCAGATCGACTACGACTACCAGCGCCTGCAGTACAACACCGTGGTCTCGGGCTGCATGAAGTTGAGCAACGCGCTCGAAGCCGCCTTGGCCGAGCAACGCCGCGCCGCCCCAAGCCAGACCGGCACCGACCCCAGCCTCGGGCTGGCGCTGGCCGAAGGCATGGGCATTTTGCTGCGCTGCCTCTACCCCGCCACCCCGCACCTCGCGCACGCGCTCTGGCAGCAGCTCGGCTACGCGGCCAGCTTCGGCCCTTTGCTCGACGCCCCTTGGCCGCAAGTAAACCCACAGGCGCTGGAGCAAGACGAAATCGAGCTGGTGCTGCAAGTCAACGGCAAGCTGCGCGGCGCGCTGCGCGTGAGCGCGCAGGCCGAGTGCGCCGCCGTCGAAGCCGCCGCCGTGGCGCACGAGGCGGTGCAAAAGCTGGCGCAAGGGGCCGCGCCCAAAAAAGTGGTGTGGGTGCCGGGGCGATTGGTCAACGTGGTACTCTGATCGGCCCTCTGCCGATTTGCCACTGTCACCTCGACCAAACCGCCAAGCACCACGGCCTCATGCACCACCGCCACCGCGTTCAAATCAAGCCCAGCGCCGCAGCAGGCTTGCTGGCCATTGCCACCACCCCATGTCCACCAAACCAGCACACTTGAGCGCCCCTGCGCGGCGCCGCTGGCTGGCGGGTCTGGCGCTGGCCGGTGCACCGCTGCTGCTGAGCGCCTGCGGCTTTCGCTTGCGCGGTGCCGCCGCTCCGCTGGCCTTTAGCCGACTGCGCCTGAGCGCGCCCGCGCACAGCCCGGTAGCACGCCTGCTGCGTACCAGCTTGCAAGCCAGCGGCGTGGCGCTGCTGCCCGATGACCCGCTGCCGCCCGGCAGCGCGCCGCCCGAGGTGCTGCTCGACATCGCCCAAGACCAGAGCGAGCGCGTGGTGGTGGGCACCACCGGGGCCGGCCAAGTGCGCGAGCTGCAACTGCGCCAGCGCCTGCGCTTTCGCTTGCGCACCCTGGCCGGGCGCGAGCTCATTGCCGACACCGAACTGCTGCAGCAGCGCGAGCTCAGCTTCACCGAAGCCCAAGCGCTGGGCAAGGATGCCGAAGAAGCGCTGCTGTTCCAAGACATGCAGCAAGCCTTGGTGCGCCAGTTGATGGCGCGGCTGGCGGCGCTGCGCTCCATTTGACCCGACCCATGCAAGTGCGCGTACTGGGCTGCTCCGGGGCCATCGCCCGCGATGCCCGCACCACCTCTTTTTTGCTCGACGAGCGCATCTTGATCGACGCCGGCACCGGCGTGGGCGACCTCACGCTCGAAGAAATGCTGCGCATCGAGCACGTGTTTTTAACCCACTCGCACCTCGACCACATCGCTGCGCTGCCGCTGATGATCGACTCCATGGCGGCCAGTCTGCGCCGCCCACTGGCGGTGCACGCGCTGCCCGAGACCATCGCCGCGCTGCGCCAGCACATTTTCAACCAGGTGATCTGGCCCGATTTTTCGGTGATTCCCTCGCCCGATAAGCCCTTCTTGCGCTTCGAGCCGCTGCAAGTGGGTGAAGTGCACCAGGTCTGCGGCCAGCGGGTGCAAGTGCTGCCGGCCCAGCACAACGTGCCCGCAGTCGGGTACGCGGTCTCAACCCCCAGCGGGCACTGGGCCTTTACCGGCGACACCTGTTCCAACCCGGCTTTCTGGCGCTGCATCAACGAGCTGCCACTGGCCATGCTGGTGATCGAAACCGCCTTCAGTGAGCGCGAACGCCGGCTGGCGCTGCGCAGCCAGCACCTGTGCCCCAGCCTGCTGGCGCAGGAGCTGGCCCAACTCGACACCCGCCGCCACCCTGGGCTGCGCATCGGCATCACCCACACCAAACCGGCCGAGCGGCCCCAGATCGAGGCCGATGTCGCCGCGCTGGGCTTGGCGCAGCGTTACCCCCTGGTCTGGCTCGAAGCCGGGCAGCGTTTCGATTTTTGAGGCCAGGCCAGCGAGCGCACCTATTTAGCGCACTCCCGCCGCCTCACCCCCGGCGCGCAATAAAGCTGTGCTAGTATCCTTGCGCTCAGGCGGGGTTTGCGTATGTGTCGGCGCTACTAATGGCGACGGCAGTCGCCGTCTGTCACCTTAGTGACCCAGCGCAACGGCCATGCGTATGCATAGACTCGGTGCTTTGGGACGATGCGCTCATGCCAACCCGGAGGAATCCCTGTGTCTTTAGCCGCCCCCGAGAACACCGCCACCGCCCCCTCGCTGCACAGCAAACTCGCCGAATCGCGCTCGTTGCTGGGCGCGCTCGATGCCATCACGCGCTGGCGCCCTTTTGCCATGCTGGTCTTGACCTTCTTGACCTGCATGATCCTGCTGGCGGTGCTGGGTGGCCTGTCTGCCGGCATGGCCCGGCACTCAGGTGCCGTGGCCGGGCTGCTGGGTATCGTCACCGTGCTGTTGGTCATGGCCACTGCCTTGGTTGGCATCAACGCCGCCGGCATCCTGTTGTCTGACGACACCTGGGGCCGACCCCAGCGCGACATGGTCGCGGCGCTGCTTGCTTCGCTGTTCACCAGCCACCGCCTGATCGGGATTTTGCTGCTTCAAGGCCTGTTGTTTTTGCTCTACCTGATTGCCTTCGCGTTCGTCTTGTACATCTGCAGCATCCCCGGCATTGGGCCGCTGCTGTATGCCATCGTGTTCCCGGTCGGCTCCGTGCTCACGGGCGTCATCCTGTTTGCCTTGCTCTATGTGGCCATCCCCTTGGCTGCACCGGCGGTCTGGCATGGAACCACGGTGATGAGCGCGTTGGCCATGCTGGCCGAAGTTGCGCGCCAGCGCCTGCTGTTCGTGGTGGTGATGACCCTGCTGCTGGGCCTGCTGCTGCTGCTTGTGACCTTAATCATCTTGGCCATCTTGGCCACCGGCACCCTGTTGACCATGGGGCTTTCGGCATCCATCATAGGCAACTCTTTGGGCGACCTCGACGACTTGTCCCGCTTGTTCATGGGCGCGATGATGGGTGGCAGATCGGGCAGCGGCTACCTGTGGTCCTTGGGCTTTGGCGCTGCGGTCTTGTTCCTGCTGGGGGTGACCCCCGGTATGCTGGTGGGCATGAAGGGGGCGGCCATCATCCACCGCGCCGCGATTGCCGATTTGTCGTTGGCCGAGACCGAACAGGCCATGCGCGATAAATTGGGAGAGGTGCAACGCCGCGCCAAGGAGGCCAAAGAACTGGCACTCAAGAAAGCGGCCGAGCAGGCGGCGCAGGCGCAAACCCAGAGCGGCACCGCATCGGCCCCTCCTGCTGCCACACCCAGCCCAGCCCCTGTAGCCGCGCTGGCGTGCCCCAGTTGCACCAAGCCCATCGCCAGCGACGACTTGTTCTGCGGCGAATGTGGCCACAAACTGAAATAGGGAGCCGTTCATGGCGTTTTGCAGAAAATGCGGCCACAAAAATCCCGCCGACGCGCGTTTTTGTGAAAACTGCGGCGAACCCCAGCAAGCCAATCCCCCTGCCACAGCAGCGCCCCAGGCACCACCCCAAGCGCCGATTCATGCGGCTGGCGCTGCCATAAAAGGGCCGAGCAAACGCTTGCTCATGATGCTGGCAGCGGGCTTGGTGGGCCTGGTGATATTGGGTGCCGCCATGGCCTTTTTGCTGGCACCGGAAGGCGCCTCCAAAGAGACCTTCGGCAAGGCCATCGACAGGATGTTGCTGGCCGACCCGAATTTGCTGCGCGAGCAGTATTGCCTGCAAAACTTCGATTACAGCGAAGACGAGGTTTTGGTCAACACAGCGGATCGCCGCACCCAAGCCTGGATGGGTTTGCTCACCGAAGCCGGTCTGTACAGCGGGCCCGAGACGGTCACGACCCAGTTCGGGTTTTTCACTCAGACACGGCTCAGATACCGCAAAACCGAAGCCGGACGCAAAGCCACCCACAACAACATGCTCTGCATTGCGGATGGGCTCGCAGTGGCCGAGGTGCTGGACTTTACCCAACCGGAGCGGCTTGGTGGCACCAAGATTGCGCAAGTCACCGTGCGTTTGGCGCTGCGCAACCCCATGCCCTGGACCCAGACCGAGCAGGCGCGCCAACTCGATCAAACCCTAGCCAACGCGTTCAGCGGATCGGCGCGCAATGCGTTTGTTTTGATGCGGGAAGAAGGCAAATGGGTACCCATCTCCCCAAGCGTCTTGGCGCGCGCCGAGGCGCAGTCTGAAGGGCCCGCACGCACCCAAGAAGGCCCAGGGATTTTTGCCAGTTTGGCCGCGCTGTTTGGTTTTGGCCCGTCCAACCCGATCTTGGGTGTTTGGTCGTTTGAAGTCATCGCGGGCGTTAATGAACGTTTTGAATTTCACCCCGATCGCATAATTACCAATCACGGTCAAGAGCCGGTTCGATATGAGATCCAAGACGGCCGCGTCTTGGTTTACACCATCAAAGACAATCAGCTCATATTGAATGTTCGCGTCATCGACCGCGACAACCTGAGCATGAATTTGGGGGGTGACAACCTCCGCCTGACACGCGTCAAGTAAGCGCCCCAAACCAGAGAATGCCCATGAAGTGCCCCACCTGCCAAACAGAAAATTCGCCTGGAGCCAAATTTTGCAAGGGTTGCGGCACCGTGCTCGCTGCTCCCACGATTTGTCCGGCCTGCCATGCAGAATCCAAGAGCCACAAATTTTGCACGGCTTGCGGCTTCAAATTCGGGGCCCCTCCCGCTGCCGCCCCCACACCTGCGCCGCCTGAACCCGAAGGGCAAACCCCGCCCGCCGTAACGGCACCTGCACCTGCTCCTGCACCTGCTCCTGCTCCTGCACCTGCTCCTGCACCTGCTCCTGCACCTGCTCCTGCACCTGCACCTGCTCCTGCACCTGCACCTGCTCCTGCACCTGCTCCTGCACCTGCTCCTGCACCTGCTCCTGCACCTGCTCCTGCACCTGCTCCTGCTCCTGCTCCTGCTCCTGCTCCTGCTCCTGCTCCTGCTCCTGCTCCTGCTCCTGCTCCTGCAACCGGGCAACAACCGCCTTCCACCAAACTCATCCTGCTGGGTGTGGCCGTCGTGGGTTTGCTCTTGGGAGGAGGGGCCGCGTACTGGTTTTCTCAGCAGGGATCTGCACCCGAGTCCAGCGTGCCGCCTGCGGTAGCAGCCCCTGCCGCCGCACCACCCCCACCGGCCCCCGCCGTGATCATCGAAACTCCTGAGCCTGCCGCCCCAGCGCCGCAGCCGCCAGCCCCTGCCGCTGCGGTGCCGATCCCGGTGATGCCGACCCGAGCCCCGCAGGCTGCCCCGAGTCCGCCCACGGCTGCTCCTGCGCCCAGGCCAGCCCCCACCACGCCCCCACCTCTTGCTCCGGTTCCAGCGCCCCGTCTCATGCCTACCCCGGCACCGCCGGTCTTGCCCGTGCCGCCACCTCTAGCACCAGCACCGCAGCCCAGCCCACCGGCCACAGGGGGTGCAGTTCAATTTACCTGCGAATCACTGCCCTTTGGCCTTCGCGTCACCTGCTCCGTTGAGGGGCCAGCCATCATTCGCCAGTGCGCCCCCGATCTCAGGAATTGGAACCACAACTTGCCGGGATGCAACCGACAAGCCGCCAACACGACCGCCAATTGAAGCGCAAGCGATTGGGACTGCACCGGGCCTGACGAATCGGCATCGCCTGCTGACTGATGCTTTGCCCCATCCGCTTCCACACAGCTTGGTCGGCGCGCCTCGGCCTGTGGCTTGTCGCTGCTGCAGCAAACCACGGGTCATGCGGTGCGCGGTGTCGGAGGGGTTGCGCAAGGTCTATCAAGTGCCCGCCGCGCGCTTGGGCCACCGGCCCCATGCACCCTGGACTGCTCCCCAGCCCGGCCACGAGCCGCTACACTGCACCCCTGCGATGCAAAGCCCACCCTCCCCATTGACCGCCCAGTTGCAGCGCGGTCTCAAGCCCCTCTACACCGTTCACGGCGACGAAGCGCTGCTGGTGCAAGAGGCGGCCGACGCCATTCGCGCCGCCGCGCGCGCCCAGGGTTTTCTGGAGCGCAGCGTGTTCGTGGCCAGCGGCGCGCACTTCGACTGGAGCGCGGTGCGGGCCGCGGCCCAGAGCCAGAGCCTGTTTGCCGAGCGGCAAGTGCTGGAATTGCGCATCCCCTCAGGCAAACCGGGCAAGGAAGGCGCGGCGGCGCTGCAGCAACTGGCCGAATCGGCCCCAAAAAACCCCGACCTGCTCACGCTGGTGCTGCTGCCGCGGCTGGATGCCGCCACGCTCAAAAGCCCCTGGTTCGCCGCCTTGGCGCAGCACGGCCCGGCGCTGCGCATCGACGCGGTCGAGCGCGCCCAACTGCCGGCCTGGATCGCGCAGCGGCTGCAACTGCAAGGCCAGCGCGTGCCCGCTGGAGCCGAAGGCCAGCGCAGCCTGGATTTTCTGGCCGATCGGGTCGAGGGCAACTTGCTGGCGGCGCACCAAGAAATCCAAAAGCTGGCGCTGCTCTACCCGGCGGGTGAACTGGGCTTTGAGCAGATCGAACGCGCCGTGCTCGACGTGGCGCGCCACGACCCGTTCAAGCTCGCCGAAGCGGTGCTCGATGCGCAGCCGCTGCGCGTGCAGCGCATGCTCGACGGCCTGCAAGCCGATGGCAGCGCCGCCGTGCTGGTGCACTGGGCGCTGGCCGAAGACATCCGCGCCCTGTGGCGCGTGAAATCCGAGCAGGCCCAAGGCAAGCCGCTGCCGCTGGCGCTGCGCGAGCAGCGCGTCTGGGGCGCGCGCGAAAAGCGCTTCGAGCGCGTGCTGCCCCGGCTGGCGCTGGCGCAGATCGAGCGCTGGCTGCTGGCCGCCCACACCGTCGATGGCATCGTCAAGGGTCTGCGCCACCCCGACTGGCCCACCGACCCCTGGCAGGCGCTGGGGCGGCTGGCGCAGCAGGTGGCGCGGGGGTGTGGGGTGCGCTGAAAGTGCAGCCTCAAAGGCCCGTCAACCCCAAGGCTATGCTGGGGCCTGCAGCACTTGCTGGGGTAATTCAGCTCAGCCCTCGCACCGGCAGCGCCGCGCCGTGGATGGCGCGCGCGGCGTCTGAGGCCAAGAAAGCGATGACGGCGGCCAAGTCGGCCGCCGCCACCCAGCGCGTGGGGTCGGCATCGGGCATGGCGGCCCGGTTGGCGGGCGTATCGAGAATGGTGGGCAGCACGCAATTGACGTTGATGCCCTGCTCACGCAGCTCGGCGGCCATGGATTCGGTGAGTCGGATGACGGCGCTCTTGCTGGCGCAGTAAGCCCCCATCAGGCCCGAACCCTGCTGCGCCGACGCCGCTCCGACGTTGACGACCTTGCCACTGCGCTGTGCCAGCAGGTGTGGCACGGTGGCACGCACGGCGTTGAGCAGGGTGCGCGTGTTGAGGTTGAAAAGCAGCTCCCAGGTCTCGTCGCTGGTGGCATGCACCGGCTCACCCATGGCAAAACCGCCCGCCAGATTGATCAGCGCATCGATGCGGCCAAAGCGCTGCAAAGCCGTGTTGGCGGCTTGTGCCGTCTGTTCACGGTTCAGCAAATCGGTTGGCAACGCCAACCAGCGCTCGGCTGGCAGGCCGGTGGGAGCGGCGTGCGACCAGTCCGCAGCAGCAAGGTCGATCAGACCGAGTCTGGCCCCGCGGTCGGCAAAGTGCTGCGCCACGGCGCGCCCCAAATGGCCAGCGGCGCCGGTGATGAGAACGGTGCGATGCAAAAATTCCAAGGGATGGCCCCTTTCAAGGTCTGACCCAAAAGCACATCACGCAGTATTTTTGCAGTGTACCCGCATACGTGCACCAGCAGTCAGGTGCCGTGGCTGGCGCGGATCCGGTGTCCGAGCTACACTGATGTCGCGCAAGCCCTAATACCACCTCTGAAGACCATAACCATGCACCTTTGCAAACACCTGCTGCTGGCCGTTTGCGCCGCAGCCACCTTGAGCAGCGCACACGCCCAAGGAGCAACCTTTCAAACCGTCTCGCTCACGCCCGAGACCGCCCTAAGGGCGGCGCAGGCGGCGCAGGCGCACTGCCGTGCGCAAGGGTTTCAGGTCACCATCGCGGTGGTCGATCGAGCGGGCCTAACCCAAGTGCTGCTGCGCGACCGCTTTGCCGGCCCGCACACCGTGGAGGTGGCCGCCGACAAGGCCTGGACCGCTGTGAGCTTTCGCCACTCGACTACCGTGCTGGCGCACGAGTCGCAGCCCGGCAAGCCGATGGGTGGCATGCGCTCGCAGCCGCGCTTCATGGCCGTAGGCGGCGGCATGATGATCGAGGCCGGTGGGCGCATCCTGGGCGCCATCGGCGTCTCGGGTGGCCCCAGCGGCGACGCCGACGACACCTGCGCCAAGGCAGGCATCGCCGCCATTGCCGACGCGCTCGAGTTTTGAGCCGCTAAACGGCGCAAGCGGCCCGGATCAGGCCGCCGCCTGCCCGCCGCCGCAAGCGCCAAACACCTGCGCCCACAGCGCACGCACCGCCGCGCTGTGCTCGGCCACCAGCGCCGGGTCGATCTGTGTGCTGGCTTCGTCCAGCCGGGCCCGGTGCTGGCGCTGGCGCAAGGCGCGGTAGGCGCGTGCCGCCGCTTGCCCCATGCCAGCGGGCAGCAAGGCGGCTTGTTCGGCGGCGTGCAGCAAGGCGATGTTGCCGCTGTTGCGGCACAGCTCCGAATGCGCAGCGGCGTGCGCCAGCACCAGGTGCTGCACCACGAACTCCACATCGACCATGCCGCCGGGGCTGTGCTTGATGTCAAACAGCCCCGCACGCACCGGGTGCGCCTGGCGCAGGCGCTCGCGCATGGCGCAGATTTCGGCCGCCAACGCGGCGCGCTCGCGTGGGGCCGTGAGCACCGCCTGGCGCACCGACTCGAAGCGCTGCACCAGGTCGGGCGGCCCGAGCACGCAGCGCGCGCGCGTGATGGCTTGGTGCTCCCAGGTCCAGGCGGTGTTGCTGCCGCGGTTTTGCTGGTAGTTCTGGAACGCCGCAAAACTCGTCACCAGCAGGCCGGAGCCGCCGTTGGGGCGCAGCGCGGTGTCGATCTCGTACAGATCGCCTTCACTGGTCTTGACGGTGAGCCAGTTGATGAGCTTGCGCACCAGCGCGGCATAGACTTCGCTGGCGCGCTCGTCCGGGTCGTCATAGACGAACACGATGTCGAGGTCGCTGCCGTAGCCGAGCTCTTTGCCGCCGAGCTTGCCGTAGCCGATGATGGCGTGGCGCGGCTGCTCGCAGTGGCGCTGCTTGAGGCGCTGCCAGCACCAGCGCCCGGTCACGCGCAGCACCGTGTCGGCCAGGGCGCTCAGGTCGTCGGCCACTTGCTCGACCGTGAGCACGCCTTCGACGTCACGCGCCAAGGTGCGAAAAATCTCGGCGTGGTGCGCGCGGCGCAGCAGGTCCAGCAGGGCTTCGTCGTCGTCTTCGCCGCTGGCGGCCAGCGCCTGGCGGCGCGCCTCCAGGTCGGCCTCGAACTGCGGTGTCTCGAAGCGCTCCTGGTACAACTGCTGCCCGGCGAGCTCGTCGATCACGCCGGGGTGGCGCAGCAGGTAGCGCGCCGGCCACTGCGCCGCCCCGAGCATGCGCAGCAGCCGCTCGTGTACCGAAGGGCGCTCCTGCAGCAGCGCCAGGTAGCTTTCGCGGCGCAGCAGCGGCTCGATCCAGTCGGTCAAGCGCAGCGCCGCGGCCTCGGCGATGCGGCCCTGCTCCAGCCAGGCCCCGGTGCGCTGCACCAGCAGCAGCAGACGGCGGCGCGCGTCCTCTCGCAGCGCCTGCACGCGCGGCTGCTCCATCCACGGTGCCACGCGCGCGGCGTAGCCCGGCGGCAGTTGCGCCAGCACGGTTTGCAGGTCGTCTGCGGCGGGGCTTGCGCGCCCGTTGCAGCCTTTGCCGTTGCAGCCCGGTGCATCTTGGCCGAGCAGGGTATCGAACTCCAAGGCCACGCGCTCGCGGTGTGCGTCGAGCGTGTGCAACAAGCTGCAGCCATCGGGCAAGCCCAGGCTGTGCGCGATCCAGAGCAGGTCTTCGTCGCGGGTGGGCAGGATGTGGGTCTGCTGGTCGTCCAGGTACTGGATGCGGTGTTCGAGCTGGCGCAAAAAGTCGTAGGCCTGCGCCAGCGCCAGCGCCTTTTCGGGGCCCATCAGCCCGGCTTGCGCCAGGCGCGGCAGCGCCTCCAGCGTGGCGCGGGTGCGCAATTCGGGGAACTGGCCGGCCCGCACCACTTGCAGCAGTTGCACCGTGAACTCGATTTCGCGGATGCCGCCGCGCGAGAGCTTGACATCGTGCGCCCGCTCGGGCTGCCCGGCGGCGCGCTTGGCGGCGTGTTCGCGAATCTGCTGGTGCAGCGCGCGCAGCGACTGAAACACGTTGTAGTCCAGGTAGCGCCGGAACACAAAGGGCTGGACCAGCGCGCGCAGCGCCTGCGTGGCACCCGACGCGTTGGCGGCTTGTGGGGCCACGACCCGGCTCTTGAGCCAGGCAAAGCGCTCCCACTCGCGCCCCTGCACCAAAAAATACTCCTCGAGCGCGTCCAGCGACAGCGCCGCCGGGCCCGAGTTGCCGTTGGGCCGCAGCGCCAGATCGACCCGAAACACCTGCCCATGCTCGGTGCTCTCGCCGATCAGGGCGTAAATGCGCTTGACCGCCTTGGCGAAATACTCGTGGTTGCTGATGCGGTTGCGGCCTTGTTCGATGCCAGCGGTTTCGCCGTCTTGGTCATAAACGTAAATCAAATCGATGTCGCTCGACACATTGAGTTCGCGCGCACCAAACTTGCCCATGCCGACGATCCACAGCTCGGCCCGGCTCGCAAGGGCGGGTGCGTCTGGCGCACGGGGCGCAGTGGCCGCACGGGCTGTGGCCGAACCGGTCGAGGCTGGCGCAGCGGCCACAGGAATTCCGTGGCGCAAATCGAGTTCGGCCAGCGCCTGCTGCAGCGCCCGCTCCAGCGCCAGCTCGGCCAGGTCGGTCATGGCCCCGGTCACGCCGGCCAGGGCGGCTTGCTGCTCCACGTCGAGCACGGCCAGGCGTTCGAGCACCAGGTGGCGCAGCACGCGCAGCGCCGCCCCCAGTTCGAGCCCACCGTGCTGCAGCGTCGCCAGCGTCTGGCGCATCGTGTCGGCGCAGGGCAAACCGGGTGGCAACAGGCCCAGCTCATGCTCATAGCGACGCCGAATGCGCTGCACGTAGCGTGAGTGCGCCGCCAGCGCGATAGGTTTGGATACAAATTGAGGCGCTTGAACCTCCCGCGCAGCCTTGCCGACAGTCATAATTTCGCGTGCCCGATGAACCCTTGATTTCCCCACCCTCGCGCTTGCTGCACCTGCAGGCGGCGCTGGTGCGCGCCGTGCTCTGGGCGGTGGCGCTGGCTTGGTTGCTGTTTGCGCTCAGTTGGGGGGCCTTGCATGGGATCATTGTGCCGCGAGTCGGTGAATGGCGTCCGGCGCTGGAGCGCATGGCCAGCGAGGCGCTGGGGGTGAAGGTCGAAATTGGCTCGCTGCAGGCCAACTCCAGCGGCCCGGTGCCCAGCCTGCACCTGAGCGAGGTGGTGCTGCGCGACGCCGCTGGCCACGAGGCGCTGCGCCTGCCCAGCGTGCGCGCCGCGCTCTCGCTGCATTCGCTCTGGCACCTGGGCTTCGATCAGCTCATCGTCGAGCGCCCGGTGCTCGATCTGCGCCGCAGCGCCGACGGCCGCCTGCTGCTGGGTGGAATCGACCTGGGCCAGATGGAGCCAGGCGCAGAGCGCAGCCCGCTGGCCGACTGGCTGCTGGAGCAAAGCGAGCTGGCCATTTTGCAGGGCACGCTGCGCTGGCACGACGACACCCGCCCCGCCGCCGAACCGCTGGTGCTCGATGGCATAGACTGGGTGCTGCGCCACAGCGGCCGTGCGCACCAAGTTCGCCTCGATGCCACGCCGCCTGCGGCCTGGGGCCAGCGCTTTAGCGTGCAGGGGCAGTTCACGCGACCCTGGTGGCAAACCGGGGTCGGTTCGTGGCGCGATTGGCGCGGCACCCTGTACGCCAATCTGCCCTGGATCGACTTGCAGCGCCTGGGGCTGCACCTCGATGCCCCGGCCCTGCTCGGGCTGGAGCTGCAACAGGGCCAAGGGGCGGCGCGCCTGTGGCTGGAACTCGATCGCGGTGTGCTGCGCCAGGCCAGCACCGATCTGGCCTTGCAGCGGGTGCGCTTGCAGTGGCCTGGGGTGCCCGAGGCTTTCGATTTGTACGACTTGCAAACCCGGCTCGATCTGCAGCGCGAGGGCCAGACCACGCGCCTGAGCAGCCACGGGCTGGCGTTTCGCACCGCTGCCGGCGCGATCTGGCCGGGCGGCAATGTGCGCATCCAGCACACCACGGCCCCCGACGGCAGCTTGAGCGGCTTGGAACTGCAGGGCGAACGGCTGGACTTGCAGGCGCTGGCGCAACTGGCGCAACCGCTGCCGCTGCCCGAGGCGCTGCGCCTCGGCTTGCTCGAAACGCAGCCGCGCGGGCTGGCCGAGGCGCTGCAACTGCAATGGAGCGCGCCGCAAGGCGAGGCCGCCGCCACCTGGAGCGCCAGCGGGCGCTTGCGCGGCATGGGCTTGCAGGCCGGGGCGGCCCCGGCACCCAAGCGGCACCCCCAGGGCTGGCTCATCCACACGCCGGGGCGGCCGGGCATAGCCGGGGCCGACCTCGATTTCAGCCTCACGCCCAGCGGCGGCCAAGCCGAGCTGCGGCTGGCAAACGGGCACCTGGACCTGCCCGGGGTCTATGCGCAGCCGCGGCTGGAGCTGGAGCTGCTGCAAGCGGGCTTGAGCTGGCGCGTGCAGGGTGAGCAGATCACGCTCCAAGTGCCGCGCCTGCTGCTGCGCAACCCCGACCTCGAAGCCGAGCTGCAACTGAACTGGCGCAGCGCCGACCCGGCCCAAAGCCCGGCGCGCGCGCGCTTTCCGGGCGTGCTGGAGCTAGAGGGCCGCATCCTGCGCGCCGACGCCGCGCGGGTCTATCGCTACCTGCCGCTCAACGTGGGGGTTGACACCAAAAACTGGCTGCGCAGCGCCATTGTGGCCGGGCGCATCGAACAGGCGCAGGTGCGGGTGCAGGGCGATCTGTGGAACTTCCCCTACCAGCAAGCGGGCAGCGGGGTGTTCACCGTGACGGCACCGCTGCACGATGTGCAGCTCGACTACGCCCCGGCGCACCTGCTGCCACCCGGCAGCCCGCCTTGGCCGGCCCTGCAGGTGCCGCAAGCGCGCCTGCTGATCGAAGGCACGCGCTTGCGCATCGAGCAAGCCAGCGGATCGGTGCGCCTGTGGCCGCAGTTGCAAATCGCGCAGACCACAGCCGAAATCCCCGATTTCATGGCGTATGAACCGCAGTTGCGCGTGCAGGGGCAGGTGCGCGGCCCGGCCGACGCGGCCCTGGCCTTCGTGCGGGCTTCGCCCTTGCGCCAGATGACCGATGCCGCGCTGGACCAGGCCCAGGCCAGCGGCGCGCTCGAACTCGGGCTGCAGCTCGATATGCCGCTCAACGACAGCGATGCCACCCGCGTGCAAGGGCAGTTGCGCCTGATGGGCAACGAACTGCGCATCAGCCCCGAAAGCCCGCCCCTGCAAGCGCTGCAGGGCTTGCTGAATTTCAGCGAACGCGGCTTCGACATCCCGGCCGCCAGCGCCCAGATGCTGGGCGGGCCGCTGCGCTTTTCGGGCCGCATGGCGACCGAACAGGGCCGCTCGGTGCTGCACCTGCGCGGGCAGGGCCAAGCCACGGCGCAAGGGCTGGCCCAAGGCGATCCGTGGCCTTGGCTGGCCCCGCTGGGGCGCGCGGGCAGCGGCAGCGCCGCCTACCAAGCCGAACTGCGCATCGGCCCCGAAGGCACCACGGTGCGCGTCGATTCCGATCTGCAGGGCCTGGCGCTGCAATTGCCTGCGCCACTGGAAAAACGCGCCGAGGCGCTGCTGCCGCTGCGGCTGCGCATCGAACCCTTGTCCGGCGCACCCAGCGGGGCCAGCCGCGACCAACTGCAGCTCGAACTCGGCAGCGGCCCCACCCCCTTGCTGAGCCTGCATTACCAGCGCGAGCACCGGGGCACGGCCACCAAGGTGCTGCGCGGCAGCGTGGCGGTGCGCAGCGCAGCCCCGGCGCTGCCGCCATCGGGCGTGCTGGCCGTGCTCGACCTGGGCGATTTCAACGCCGACGCCTGGACCCGGCTCTACAGCGCCGCCCCTGTCAGAACC
>Ga0209103_1000341_pt1 | contig 14681 bp, 11 predicted proteins | sample 4C3metaG_FD_184152 | JGI IMG/M metagenome (GOLD analysis project Ga0209103, IMG submission 184152) | Freshwater bacterial and archeal communities from Indian Creek, Illinois, USA - 4C3 metaG (SPAdes) (version 2) | ecosystem: Environmental > Aquatic > Freshwater > Unclassified | place: USA...
CCTATGATGTGCGCCCCACCCCCACCGGCCGCGTCATCCTGGAGGCCGCGCTGGGCCGCATGCCCGCCTATGTCGAAACCGGGCTGAACCTCGTGCATGTGGCCGATTGCGCGGCCGGCGTGGTGGCCGCACTCGACCACGGCGTGCCGGGCGAGCGGCATATCCTGGGCGGCCAGGACGTCACCCTGGCCGAGATGCTGCGCTTCATCGCCGCCGAGCGCGGCCACCGCCCGCCCATCCGCCTGCCCCGCGCGCCGCTTTTTCCGCTGGCCTGGGTGGCGGAGAGCCTGGCCCGCTTCACCGGCAAGGAGCCGATGCTGACGCTGGACGGGCTGCGCATGGCTGGCCACCACATGTTCTTCTCGGCCGAGAAGGCCCGCCGCGTGCTCGGCTTCCAGGCCCGCCCCTGGCAGGAGGGGGTGCGCGACGCCATCGCCTGGTTCGAGCAGGCAGGGATGCTGCGGAAGTGACCTGGCTGGGGGTGGCGACCTGCCTGGCCTGGGCGGTGCTGTTGCTCGGGCGGGGCATGTTCTGGCGGGCGCTGGATGATGACCGTGATGCCAGCCGCCTGCCACAGCCCCGGCATTGGCCCGATGTGCAGGTCATCATCCCCGCGCGTGACGAGGCCGAGACCATCGGCGCCACGGTGCGAAGCCTCGCGGGGCAGGATTATCCGGGGCGCTTTCGCATCCTCGTCGTGAATGACCGCAGCACGGACCATACCGGCGCGCTGGCCCGGGCGGCGGGCGCCGAGGTGCTGGAGGGGCAGGGCCGGGCGCCTGGCTGGTCCGGCAAGCTTTACGCATTGCAGCAGGGCCTCGATGCGGTGGCGGGGCGCGGCCATTCATTCCTGCTCCTCACCGATGCCGATATCAGCCACGCGCCGGATAGCCTGCGCCGGCTGGTGCAACGCGCGGAGGCGGGCCAGTTGGACCTCGTCTCGCTCATGGCGCGGCTGCGTTGCGAGAGTGCGGCCGAGCGCTGGATGATCCCGGCCTTCGTCTTCTTCTTCCAGATGCTCTACCCCTTCCGCTGGTCCAATGACCCCAGGGCGCGGACGGCGGCGGCGGCGGGTGGCTGCGTGCTGCTGCGCCGCGCCGCCTTCGAGGCGCGGGGCGAATTGCACCCGATTCGCGGCCGGATCATTGATGATTGCGCCCTGGCCGGACTGATGAAGGGGGGTGGCTCGGCCATCTGGCTGGGCCTGACCGAGCGGGTGCATTCGCTGCGCGCCTATCCCGATTTCGGGACGATCCGGGCGATGGTGGCCCGCACGGCCTATGCGCAGTTGGGCTACAATCCCCTGGTGTTGCTGGCGATGATCTTGGCCATGGTGCTGGTTTTCCTGGTGCCGCCGATTCTCGCCCTGGCCGGTGCGGGTGTTGCCAAATGGCTCGGCGTCCTGGCCTGGGGCGCCATGGTGGTGGCCTTCGCCCCCATGCTGCGCCGCTTCGGCCTGGCGGCCGAGCGCGGCATCCTGCTGCCGCTGATCGCCCTGGCCTACCTCGCCTTCACGCTCGATTCCGCCTGGGCCGAATGGCGGGGCCGGGGCGGCCTCTGGAAGGGCGAGGCCCTGTCACGCCCATGAGTCCGGAGCAGCACAAGCCTTTTCACCCTTTCGGCATGAACCTGAAATGGCTTATCGAAAGGGATGAGGGGTTCGACTCCGGCGCAGGGGTGAGGGGTATCGCGTTTTGAACATCATGCCGGGCCTGCCGGCGGGGGCTGATCCATCCCCGCATGTGGGGCGTGACGGTCAGGCGAATGACCCGCTCGAACGGGCGATCGCGGCCGCCGCCCGCCATTTGCTGGAATGCCAGCGCCCCGATGGCCACTGGGTCTTCGAATTGGAGGCCGATGCGACCATCCCCTCCGAATACCTCATGCTGCATCACTTCTTCGGCCATATTCAGCCGGAGAAGGAGGCGCGGATCGGCCGCTATCTGCGCCGCATCCAGCAGGAACAGGCTGCCAATGCAGGCGGTGGCTGGCCGCTGTTTCATGGCGGGCCGCTGGATATTTCCTGCTCGGTGAAGGCCTATCTGGCCCTGCGCCTGATCGGCGATGCGCCGGACGCGCCGCATATGCGGGCAGCGCGCGAGGCCATCCTGGCGGCCGGCGGGGCCGAGCGCAGCAATGTCTTCACCCGCTCCGCGCTCGCGCTCTTCGGCTCGGTGCCCTGGCGCGCGGTGCCGATGATGCCGCCCGAGATCATGCTGCTGCCGCGCTGGTTCCCCTTCCATGTCAGCAAGATCAGCTATTGGGCGCGCACCGTGCTGGTGCCGCTGACGGTGGTCATGGCTCGCCGCCCGGTGGCGCAAAATCCGCGCGGCGTCATCATTGACGAACTCTTTCGCACACCGCCCGAGCAGGTGAAGGACTGGCCCGGCGGCGCGCATCAGGCCGAGCCCTGGGCCTCGCTGTTCAAGGGGCTGGATGGCGCGCTGCACCGCGCCCGCATGCTGTTCCCCCGCACCCACCGGGCCCGCGCCGAGGAAGCCTGCGAGCGCTTCGTGACCGAGCGACTGAATGGCGAGGATGGCCTGGGCGCCATCTACCCCGCCATGGCCAATGCGGTGCTGATGTATCATTGCCTGGGCGTGGCGCAGGATGATCCGCGCATGGTCACCGCCTGGGCCGCCATCGAGAAGCTGGTGGAGCATCGCGAGCCAAAAGGAGAGATGGGGGAAACCTACGTCCAGCCCTGCCTTTCGCCGGTCTGGGATACGGCGCTGGCCAGCCACGCGCTGATGGAAGCGGGTGGAGAGGCGGAGACGCAAGCCGTGGGCCGCGGCCTCCACTGGCTTGCCAGCAAGGAAATCCGCGATGTGCGCGGCGACTGGGCCTGGAACCGCCCGAATCTCCAGCCCGGCGGCTGGGCTTTCCAGTATGAGAACGCGCATTACCCCGATGTGGATGACACCGCCGTGGTGGTGCTGGCGATGGACCGCTATCGCGCCACCGCCCCGCAGGAGACGGGCCTGGACGGCGCCATCCAGCGCGCGACCGACTGGACGCTGGGCATGCAGTCGCGCGGCGGCGGCTGGGGCGCCTTCGACGCCGACAACACCTTCCACTACCTGAACCACATCCCCTTCGCCGATCACGGCGCCCTGCTGGACCCACCGACGGCCGATGTCTCGGGCCGCTGCCTGGCCATGCTGGCGCAGCTCGGCCGCGGCGATGAGGCTGCCTCACGCGCGGCCATCGAGTATCTGCTGCGCGAGCAGGAGGCCGATGGCGCCTGGTATGGCCGCTGGGGCGTGAACTACATCTATGGCACATGGTCGGCCGTGACGGCGCTGAATGCCGCCGGCCTGCCACCGGAGCATGAGGCGATGCGCCGCGCCGTGGCCTGGCTGGTGGCGAACCAGAATGAGGATGGCGGCTGGGGCGAGGATGGCATGAGCTATCCCCTGCGCGGCGGCACGCGGCCCGACCCGCGTGAGGCGGCGCCATCCTCGGCGAGCCAGACGGCCTGGGGTATGCTGGCGCTGATGGCCTGCGGCGAGGCCGGGCATGAGGCGGTGACGCGGGCCGCCGAATGGCTGATGGCCCGGCAGAAGGAAGACGGTGACTGGCCCGAGGATGACTATACGGGCACCGGCTTCCCGCGCGTCTTCTATCTGCGCTACCACGGCTACCGCCGGATCTTTCCGCTGTGGGCGCTGGCCAGGCTCCGCAATTTGCGCGCCTCCAACACAAGACGCGTCAGCTACGGCTTATGAAAGAAGATCCAGCCTAAGTTTCCTGGTGGCTCCAAGGGCAAAGCCCTTGTTTTGGATTTTCATGAACGCTTTCGACGTCATCATCACCGGCGCCGGCGCCGCCGGCCTCATGTGCGCCATCCGCGCCGGCCAGCGGGGCAGGCGTGTCCTGCTGCTCGACCACGCCGAGGCGCCGGGCAAGAAGATCCTGATTTCCGGCGGCGGGCGCTGCAACTTCACCAATCGCGACATCCGGCCGGAGCGGTTTCTCTCCGCCAACCCGGCTTTCGCGCGCTCGGCCCTGTCGCGCTACACGGCGCGGGACTTTCTGGCGCTGATCGAGAAGCACCGCATCGCCTGGCACGAGAAGACGCTGGGGCAATTGTTCTGCGATGGCTCGGCGCGGCAGGTGGTGGCCATGCTGCTGGCCGAGGCGGAAGCCGTCGGCGTGGAGTTGCGGCTGGAAACGCGCGTCACCGAGATCACGCGCGGGGTGGATTTCGCGGTGGCGACGGATCGCGGGGTATTCAACGCGCCCTCGCTGGTGCTGGCCACGGGTGGGCTTTCCATCCCCAAGATGGGCGCCACGGGCTTCGCCTATGACATGGCGAAGCGCTTCGGCCTGCCCCTGGTGGAGCGCCGCCCCGGCTTGGTTCCCTTCGCCTTTGGCGGCGAGGATCTGGCGCTGATGCAGCCCTTGGCCGGCGTCTCGCTGCCGGTCCTGGCGCGGGCTGGGGCCGCCAGGTTTCCGGAGGGGATGCTGTTCACGCATCGCGGCCTCTCCGGCCCCGCCATCCTGCAAATCAGCTCCTACTGGCGGCCTGGTGAGGCGATCACGCTGGATTTGCTGCCCGGCCAGGATGCCGTCTCGCTCCTGCTGGCCGCGAAACGCGCCCGCCCCAAGGCCGAGCCGCGCACGGCCTTGGGCGAATTGCTGCCCTCCCGCCTGGCCCAGGCCCTGGCCGAGCGGCACCTGCCAGGGCTTCGCATGGCCGATCTGCCGGACCGTGCGCTGACCAGCCTCGCCACCTTGCTGAAATCCTGGCGGCTGACGCCCGCGACGACGGAGGGATATGCCAAGGCCGAGGTGACGCTGGGCGGCGTGGATACGGCCGCGCTCTCGCAGCAGAGCCTGATGGCGAAGGAGGTGCCGGGGTTGTTCGTGGTGGGCGAGGCGGTGGATGTGACCGGCTGGCTTGGCGGTTACAACTTCCAATGGGCCTGGGCGAGCGGCTGGGCAGCGGGGGAGGCGGCCTGAGCCAGCCAGTTGGAAGATTGGTGCGGGCGGTCGGAATCGAACCGACACTCTGTCACCAGAACCGGATTTTGAGTCCGGCGCGTCTACCAGTTCCACCACGCCCGCAGTTGCACCCTACCTACACGCCAGGGGCGCGCGCTTCAACACCCCTGCGGCGAGCCAAAAGCGGCCAGAGCAGCGCGCCCAGCGTCATCACCCAAAGCACGATGGAAACTGGCGAGCCCAGCAGCGCCATGACATCGCCATCCGAGAGCGACATGGCACGGCGGAGGTTGTCCTCCAGCATGCGGCCCAGCACGAAGCCCAGGATGATGGGCACCAGCGGCACACCCAGCTTGCGGAAGGCCCAGCCCATCACGCCGAAGCCGATGGCCAGCAGCAGGTCAAAGGCCGAATTGCTGGCGGCATAAACCCCGGCGAAGCTCAGTGCCAGCACGCCCGGATAAAGCACCCAGGCCGGCACCGTCAGCAGCCGCGCGAAGATGCCCACAAGCGGCAGGTTGAGCAGCAACAGCATGCAATTGCCGATATACATGGAGGCAATCAGCCCCCAGGCCACATCGGGCCTCTGCTCGAACAGCAGGGGGCCGGGCGTGATGTTGTACATCAGCAGCGCGCCCAGCAGCACCGCCGTGGTGCCAGAGCCCGGAATGCCGAGCGAGAGCATGGGCACGAGATTGCCGATTTGCGCGGCGTTATCGGCCGTCTCCGGGGCGGCGACGCCGCGCATGTCGCCCTGGCCGAATTTGCCGTTGGATTCGTTCAGCCGCTTCTCGGCCGTATAGGACAGCGCGCTGGCCACCGAGGCGCCCGCGCCCGGCAGCACGCCGATCACGAAGCCGATGCCGGTGGCGCGGAACATGGCCGGCACGCAGAAGATGATCTCGGCCAGCGTCAGGCGCTGCCCCTGGCCGAGCTTGGCGGCCTCGGCCCGGATGCGGGTTTCGATCAGCAGCAGGATTTCGCCGATGGCAAAGAGGCCGATGGCCAGCACGGTGAAATCCAACCCGCCCAGCAACTCCATGGAGCCGGCGGTGAAACGCTCCACCCCCGTGCCCGAATCAATGCCGATCATGGCGAGCAGAATGCCCAGGCACCCCGCCGCCCAGGCCTTGGGCGCCGAACCCCCGCCGACCGCCCCCAGCAGCGAGAGCGCGAAGGCGATCAGCGCCACATAATCAGCCGGCGAGAAGGCAACGGCCACGCGCGCCAGCGGGACCGAGAGGAAGGTCATCAGCACCACGGAAATCGTGGCGCCCACAAAGCTGCCGATGCCAGAAATCGCCAGCGCCGCACCCCCGCGCCCCTGCTTGGCGAGCGGGTGGCCATCCAGCGTGGTCAGCACCGCCGATGGCTCGCCCGGCATGTTGAGCAGGATCGCGGTAATGCGCCCCCCATAGCCCGAGCCGTAATAGACCGCCGCCAGCAGGATCAGCGCGGATTCCGGCGGCAGCTTGAGCGCCAGGCAGAAGGGCAGCAGCAGGGCGATGGCATTCAGCGGCCCGATGCCCGGCAGCACGCCGATGGCGGTCCCGATGATGCAGCCGATCAGCGCCAGGAACAGGTTGGTGGGCTGCAGCGCCACGGCAAAGCCGCCGCCGAGCGCCGCGAAGGTCTCCATCATGCGCCGAGCAATCCTTTGGGCAGCGGCAAGTCCAGCACGCGGTCAAACAAGGCCCAGAGGGAGGCGCTGGTGATCAGCCCCGTGGCCAGGGCAGCCAAGGGCCGCGCCCCAAACAGCAACGCCACGCTCGAAGCCAGCAGGATCGTCGCCAGCAGGAAGCCGAGCGGCACCAGGAGCAGCGCATACCCCGCCATCACCAGCACCAGCAAAGGCGGCGCGGCCAGGCGCTCGGGCCACTCGAAATCCGGGCCGCGCGGGATGAGCAGCAACGCGCCGCATAGCGCCATCAGCAGCGCGACCGTGGTGGGAAAGGCGCGCGGCCCGAGCGGATCGGCGGCAAAGGCCACCTCCAGCGATTGCGCGGACCAGATGGCGAACCCCGCCAGTGCCAGAAGCAAGGCCCCGAGCAGGCGCCCGGCTGTCATGCCGGAGCGCCTCGCGGCGCTGCGCGCCTGGAGGCATGGCCAACGCCTCGCGGCGCTGCGCGCCTGGAGGCATGACCAACGCCTCGCGGCGCTGCGCGCCTGCCGGCGGTCATTGCGGCTGCGTCACCAGCCCGACCTCGCGCGCCAATTGGCGGAATTCGGCGGTGCGGCGCTTGGAAAGCTCGGCGTATTCGGCCCCCACCAGGTTGAATTCGAACAGGCCCTGGGCCGCCCGCGCCTCGGGCCAGGCGGGATGCGCCTGGAGGCGGCGGATGGCGTCCACCCAGTACTCATAGGCCGCATCGGGCATTTGCGGTGGGCCGTAGAAGCCGCGCACGATGGGCCAATCCACCTCCACGCCCTGCTCGCGCGCGGTCGGCACGTTGGCGAGCGCGCCCGGCAGGCGCTGCGCCGCCAGTACGGCCAGCAGCCGGATTTCGCCTGCCTCGAACTGGCCGCGCACTTCGGAGGCATCGCCGGGGAAGACCTGGATATGGCCGCCCAGCAGCGCCGCCATGGCCTGGCCGCCGCCCTCGAAGGGCACATAGCGCATGCGGCGCGGATCAGCGCTCGCCGCACGCGCCACCAGCGCCACCTTGTGCCAATCCTGGCTGCCCACCGCGCCGCCTGCGCCCATCGGCACGCTGGCCGGGTCGGCGCGCAAGGCGGCCATGAGGTCCGCCAGGGTGGTGAACCGGCTGTCCCGCCGCACCGCGATCACGCCGTAATCCGCGCCGATGGCGCCGATCCAGCGCACGTCATTCTCGGCAAAGCGCCCGAAGCGGCCCTGCGCCATGTTGACCCAGGAGCCGGTCGAGATGGCCACGATCACATTGGGGTCGGCGCGGCGTTGCGCGTTGATGTGGTTGATGGCCACCGCGCCGATGCCGCCTGGCATGTTCTGCGTGCGGATCGGCTGGGCCACGATGCCCGTTTCGTTCAGCATGCGCGTCGTCAATCGGCAGGTCAGGTCGAAGCCGCCGCCAGGGGCCGCGGGGGCGATGCATTCGGGATTTTGCGGGACGAAACCTTGGGCTTGCGCCGCCAGTGTCAGCAGTGGCGGCAGCAGGGCGGTGGCGGCCAGAAGTGCGCGGCGTTGCATGAGGAACTCCCTGGTTCGATCCGGTGCGATGGCGGAACCTTTCCGCAGCCGCCGGGCTCGTATTTTCTTGGTATTGCTGGGGGATTCAGCGCTGGCTGGCAAGTGTGTTCAGCCCTCACGCCATGATGCGGTCCATCCGGTCCCGCAGGCGATACCAGCGGCCGACCACGGGCAGGAACCAGTCCGGGTTGCCGTCATAGAAGGCGCGCGTCGGGAAGTGCAGGCTGTCCAGCGCGAAGCCGGCATTGGCCGCGCCCGCGATCTTCAGCGCGGCATTATGGCCCATCCAGGTCGCCATCGCGACGCCGCTGCCCTGGCAGCCGGCCGCGTAATGCACCCCATCCTCCACGCCCAGATGCGGCAGGTAGTCGAAGGTGAAGGCGACATTGCCGGTCCAGGCATGGGTGATGCGGACATCGCGCAATTCGGGCAGCACCTCCACCATCATGGCATGCAGCCGGGGGGCCGATTCCTCGGCCGTGCTGGGGCCAAAGCTGGCGCGGCCACCCCAGAGGATGCGCTTTCCGTCGGGCGAGGGGCGGTAATAATTCAACACGCGCTTGGAATCGCTGATCATGCGGCGGCCGGGGAAGATCTTGTTGATCCGCTCCTCGCCCAGTTCCTCGGTGGCGATGATGTTGCTGCCGATGGGCATGAGGCGCCTGGTCAGCCAGGGCATCGGCCCGCCGCGGCTATAGCCGTTGGTGGCCATCAGCACGGCATCGGCGCGCATTTCCCCGCGCGAGGTCGTCAGGCGAAAGCCGCCCGCCTCCTTCGCGGTTTCGCTCACCCGCACCTGGTCCACCAGATGCGCGCCCGCACGCTCGGCCGCCGCAGCCAGGGCGCGGGCGTATTTGCCGGGATGCAGGCTGCCCGTGCCGGCGGCGAACATGCCGCCGTGATAATGGTCTGTCGCGACGAATTGCCGCACCTCGGATCTGGGGATCATCCGCGCCTCATCACCGCTGATCTCCTCGATGCGCGCGCGGTTGCCGGCCAGTGCGGCCCAATGCTTGGGCGTATAGGCGCCAACGAAGCGGCCGCTGCGGACATAGTCGCAATCCAGGCCCTCGCGGGCGATGGTGTCCTCGATGAAGGGAAAGCTTGCTCCGCAGGCGCGGGCGATTTCGGCGGCCTTCTCCTCGCCGAAATTCTGCGTGAGCGGCCCGCGCGCCACCTTCAACCCGCCCGAGACCATGCCGCCATTGCGCGAGGAAGCGCCCCAGCCGATGCGCTCGGCATCCAGCACCGTCACCTCGTGGCCGAGGCGGCGCAACGTCAGCGCGGCGGAGAGGCCGGTATAGCCGCCGCCCACCACGGCCACGCTGGTGCGGGCGGGCAACGCATTGTTGCGCGTGGGCGGTTCCGCCGCTTCCCACCAATAGGGGCGCGCCTGGAATTCGGGGGCGAAGATGCGGTCGCTCATGGCATTGCCCAAGGCTTCGGCATGCGGGGTCTCCATTGCTGCGAAGCGAGCGTGGCACGAGCCGCCCGCATCGCGAAAGGTCCTCAGAGGCGGTTGACGCGCCGCCGTGGCCGCGTGAGCATCCAATCCCACCAGGATCGAGGGCTGGCTTGAACGCGGACATCATCTTCACCGGCGGCAGCGTGTTTCGTGGCCTGCAAGGCGGCATGGCCGAGGGGCTGGCGATCGCCGCGGGCAAGGTGATGGCGGTGGGCTCCCGCGCCGAGATGGAAGCGCTGGCGGGGCCCCAGACGCGCCGGATTGCGCTGGAGGGGCGCCTGGCCATCCCGGCCTTCCACGAGGCGCATATGCACCTGCTGCCCTACGGCCTCGGGCTTTCCATGGTCAATCTCCGCGCCGAGGAAGTCCGCACGCTGGAGGAAACCCGCCGCCGCCTGCGCGAGGCGGCCGCGAAGACGCCCAAGGGCCAATGGGTGATGGGCTGGGGCTATGATCACGGCGCGCTGGATATCGGCCGCCACCCGACCGTGACGGAGCTCGACGCCGCGGTGCCGGACCATCCGCTGCTCATCATGCGGACCTGCGGCCATATGGGTGTGGCCAACAGCGCGGCCCTGCGCGCCGCCGGCATCGGCCACAACACACCAGACCCCGAGGGCGGCGTGATCGAGCGGCGCAATGGCGCGCTGACGGGGCTGATCCAGGAACGCGCGCTCAGCCTCATCAACGCCGCCATGCCCGAGCCGAGTGATGCGCGGATGGTGGAGGCCATCGAAGCCGCGGGGCGGCGCCTGGCCTCGCTCGGCTTCGCCTCGGCCACCGACATGAATGTGGGCATGAGTTCCGGCATCGCCGAGATCGCGGCGTTTGAGCGCGCGGCGCGGGAAGGGCGCTGCCTGCAACGCATGTGGCTGGTGCTGGCCGGCAACCCCGAGGGCATCGCGGCCGATGCCTGGAAGGCGGGGCTGCGCCCCTGGCTGCCCGGCGATGATCCGGATGCCGCGCTCCGCTGGGGCGCCGTGAAGGTCTTCGCCGATGGCAGCGCGGGTGGGCTGACGGCGGCCTTCTTCGACCCCTACATCCAAGGGGGGGCCGGCGTCTTCACCTTCCCCACCGAAACCATCCACGCCCTGCTGGAGCAATATCACGCCCAGGGCTGGCAGCTCGACATCCACGCCATCGGCGATGCCGCGATCGAGCAGGTGCTGACCGGCATGGAAGCCGCCGGCGCCACGCCTGAGCGCCGCCACCGCATCGAACACTGCGGCTTCGTGACGCGCGACCAGATGCGCCGGATGAAGGCGCGCGGCATCCTGCCCGTGCCGCAGCCGGTCTTCATGTATGAATTCGCCGATCTCTATCTGCGAAACCTCGGCCCCGCGCGCACCGAATCCGCCTATCCGATGAAGACCTGGCTGGAGCAGGGGCATCACCCCTCCGCCTCCTCGGATGCGCCGGTCTCCACGCCCGATCCCTTCGTGAACCTCTATACCATGGTCACGCGCAAGACGAACCAGGGCACGGTCTTCGGCCCGGAGGAGCGGCTGAGCATCCAGGAAGCGCTGCATTGCTACACCTGGTGCGGCGCCTACAGCTCCTTCGCGGAACAGGCGCGCGGCACGCTGGAGGCGGGGATGGATGCGGATATCGCCATCCTCTCGCGCGACATCACGGCGCTCGCCCCGGAGGAATACATGGGCGTGACCTGTGACGCGACCTTGCGCGGCGGCATCGCCATCCACGACCGGCACGGGGAATTCGCCTGATGCTGCGCCATGCCCTGCAACGCATCGGCCTTGCCATTCCCGTGCTGTTTGGCGTGCTGCTGATCGGCTTCCTGCTGATGCAGGTGGTGCCAACCGACCCGGCTACCGTCCGTGCCGGCCCCCAGGCCACCGCCGAGACCGTCGCCGCCATCCGCACCGAATTGGGGCTGGATGAACCGATCTGGGTGCAGTTCGGCATCTATCTGAGCCGTCTGGCGCAGGGGGATCTCGGCGTCTCCATCATCAACAACGTGCCCGTGACGCAGGAATTGGGCGCCACCATCGGCCCGACGCTGGAGCTGATGTTCGCATCTCTCCTCTGGTCCATCCCGACGGGCATTTTCCTTGGCACCATCGCGGCCTATTGGCGCGGCTCGCTGCTCGACAAGTTCATCATGGCGATCAGCGTGGCCGGCGTTTCGGTGCCGGTCTTCTTCCTCGGCCTGGTGCTGATCTGGTTCGTGGGCTTCCAGTGGCAATTGCTGCCCTTCACCGGGCGCGGCGGGCCGCTTTGGAGCGTGGATGGCATTCGCGCGCTGATCCTGCCGGCCGTGACGCTCGGCGGCGTGCTGGTCGGCCCCGTGGCGCGGATGACGCGCACGGCGGTGGTGGACACGCTCTCGGCCGATCATGTCCGCACCGCCCGCGCCAAGGGCCTGGCCGAGCATCTGGTCGTGCTGCGCCACGCGCTGCGCAATGCACTGATCCCGGTGGTGACGCTGATCGGCTTGCAGATCGGCTTTCTTCTCGGCGGCGCGGTGGTGACGGAGACCATCTTCTCCTGGCCGGGCGTGGGGCGCTTGGCCGTGGGGGCCATACTCTCGGCGGATTTCCCGATGGCGCAGGGCACCATCATCGTGCTGAGCGCGGGCTTCATCCTGATCAACCTGACGGTGGATTTGCTTTACGCCGTGCTGGACCCGCGGGTGCGGCAATCATGAGCGCCACGGCCATCACCGCCGCCCCGGAAGCACCGCGCCGGCCATCGCCCATCCGCATGCTGATGCGCGACACTGGCGGCGCCATCAGCCTGTTCTTCGTGCTGCTGATCATCGCGGCCGCTGTTTTCGCCCCCTGGCTCGCGCCGCGCGATCCGTTCGCGACGGACCTCATGGCGATCATGCAGCCGCCCTCGGCCGAATATTGGTTGGGCACGGATGGGCAGGGGCGGGATATCCTGGCGCGCATGCTCCATGGGCTGCGGGTGACGCTGGCCATGGGGATTGCGTCACTCATCGCGGGCGGGGTGCTGGGGGCGGTGATCGGCTTCCTCGCGGCATTCTACAAGCGCGTGGACGGGCTGCTGATGCGGCTGATGGACATGCTGCTGAGCTTCCCGGCCATCCTGTTTGGCCTCGCCTTGGCCGCAATCTTCGGGCCGGGGCTGACCTCGGTGATCATCGCGCTGGCCATCGCCACCGTCCCGCTCATGGCGCGCATCGTGCGAAGCTCGGCGCTGGTGGTGATGGGGCTGGACTACATCGAGGCGGCGCGGGCCATCGGGATGAGCGATGCGCGGCTGATCATGCGGCACCTGGCGCCCAATTGCCTCTCGGCGATCTTCGTCTTTTCCACATTGCGGCTCGGGCAGGTGATCCTGCTCGGCTCGGCGTTGAGCTTCCTGGGGCTAGGCGCGCAGCCGCCCATGGCGGAGCTGGGCGCCATGGCGGCGCAGGGGCGCAATTTCCTGTTCATCGCGCCGCATATCAGCGTGATACCCTCGGTCGGCATTTTCGTGATCGTCCTGGCTTTCAACCTGCTGGGGGATGCGCTGCGCGACGCGCTCGACCCCCGGCTCAGAATCTGACGGGTCCGATCGTCCCGGCCACTTCGCCGGGGCGTGAATCGGCCCCGCAACCTTGGATGGAGACCCTGAGCATGCTTCAAACTTGGAAACGCGCGGCGCTGGGTGGCCTGGCCGCCATAGGCCTTGCCGGATTGGCGGAAGCGCAGACCCAGCCGCGCAACCAGATCACCATCATGCGCGAAATCGACAGCGACCGGTATGATCCGCACCGCTCCACCGCGCTGGCGGCTGGCGAGGTGCTGACCATGCTGAGCGACACGCTGGTGAGCATGGATTTCGACATGCGGACCATCCGCCCCGGCCTGGCTGAGCGCTGGGAGGTCTCGCCCGATGGCAAGACCTACACCTTCCACCTCCGCACCGACGTCACCTTCTGCGACGGCAGGGCCTTCACCGCGGCGGACATGGCCTTCAGCCTCAATCGCTGGATCGGCCGCACCACGCCGCGCGTCACCTCGCCCGTCGCCTGGCGCGCCGGCAATGTGAAGGAAATCCGCGCCACCGGCCCGCATACGCTGGTCTATGAGCTGAATGAGCCGTTTGGCGAATTGCTCTCGCAGCTCACGCTGTTCTTCGGCTCGGCGATTGATCCCGCCACGGTCGAGCGCCTGGGCGATAATTTCGGCGTCCAGGGCTTCAATGGCACCGGCCCCTATTGCTGGGGCAGCTGGACGCCGCGCAACGAGATGGTGCTGACGCGCCACCCGAATTACCGCTGGGGCCCGCCGGTTCTCGAAAATCGCGGCCCGGCGCATGTCGAGCGCATCGTCTGGCGCGTGATCCCCGAGGCCGCGGCCCGCGTGGCTGCCCTGCAGGCCAATCAGGCGGATGTGACGAATTACATCCCCGAAGCCTTCTGGGACGCGATGCGCCGCGTGCCCACGGTGACGATTTCCCAGCAGCCCAATTATTTCTGGGATTTCTTCATGGGCTTCAAGGTGGACAAGCCCGTGGTGAATGACGTGGCGATCCGCCGCGCCGTGCACCAGGCGGTGAACCGCGAGGGCCTGGTCCGCGCCGTCTGGTCCGGCCATGCCGAGGTTGCGCGCAACATCATCAACCCGCGCGCCGCCGATTACGACGCGCAGTCCGATGCCATGGTCCCGGCCTATGACCAGGCCGCCGCCCGCCGCACGCTGGATCAAGCCGGCTGGCGCATGGGCCCCGATGGCGTGCGCGTGAAGGACGGCCAGCGCGCCACCTTCCTGCTCTATGGCATCAACACGCTGACCAATCAGCGCGCGGGCGAGATCATCCAGCAGGCCCTGCGCCAGGTGGGGATCGAGATGCGCATCCAGCTGTTTGACGCAACCGTCGCCTGGGGCCGCCTGGCCACGCAGGAATTCGATGCGTTCTTCCTCAGCTACCCCTATCTCTCGGCCACGGATGCGCTCAGCCTCTATTGGCACAGCCGCAGCCGCCCCACGCCGAACCGCATGAACTGGGCGAACCCGCAGACCGACGCCTGGCTCGAAGGCGCCCGCCGCGCCATTGACCCGGCCGAGCGCGCCCAGCTTACCGCCAATATCCAGCGGCAGTTGGCGCAGGAAGCGCCATGGCTGACGC
>Ga0209103_1000342_pt1 | contig 14675 bp, 12 predicted proteins | sample 4C3metaG_FD_184152 | JGI IMG/M metagenome (GOLD analysis project Ga0209103, IMG submission 184152) | Freshwater bacterial and archeal communities from Indian Creek, Illinois, USA - 4C3 metaG (SPAdes) (version 2) | ecosystem: Environmental > Aquatic > Freshwater > Unclassified | place: USA...
GGCCCCGGCCCCGGCCCCGGTAGCGACCCCGGTGGCCCCGGCGGCAGCGCCTGCGGTGGCACCGGCTGCCGCTGTGGCAGGCTTGCCGCACAGCGCGGCCCCGGCCCCGGCCCTGGGTGCCCCCGGCCTGCCGCACGCCAGCCCCTCGGTGCGCAAGTTTGCGCGCGAGCTGGGTGTGCCGCTGGCCGAAGTGAGCGGCAGCGGCCTCAAGGGGCGCATCACGCTGGCCGACGTGCAAGCCTACAGCCGCGCCGTGATGGCCGGCCAGCAGCAAACCCAGGCCGCTCGGGCCGCCTTCGCCAGCACGGGCGCGGGCGGCGGGGCGGGCAGTGGGGCGGGCAGCGAACTCGGCCTGATCCCCTGGCCCAAGGTGGACTTCGCCAAATTCGGCCCGATCGAGCGCAAGGAGCTGGGGCGCATCAAGAAAATCAGCGCCGCCAACCTGCTGCGCAACGCCGTCATGATCCCGGCCGTCACCAACCACGACGACGCCGACATCACCGAGCTCGAAGCGCTGCGGCTGCGGCTGAACCAGGAAAACGAAAAATCCGGCGTCAAGGTCACCATGCTGGCCTTCCTGATCAAGGCCTGCGTGGCGGCGCTGAAAAAATTCCCCGACTTCAACAGCAGCCTCGATGGCGATGCGCTGATCGTCAAAAACTACTGGCACATCGGCTTTGCCGCCGACACACCCAACGGCCTGATGGTGCCGGTGCTGAAAAACGCCGACCAAAAAGGCGTGCTGCAAATCAGCCAGGAAATGAGCGAGCTGGCCAAAAAAGCGCGCGAAGGCAAGCTCGGCCCGACCGAGATGAGCGGTGCCACTTTCACCATCTCCAGCCTGGGCGGCATCGGCGGGCGCTACTTCACGCCCATCATCAACGCGCCCGAAGTGGCCATTTTGGGCGTGTGCAAGAGCCAGATGAGCCCGGTCTGGAACGGCCAGGCCTTCGAGCCGCGCCTGCTGCTGCCCTTGAGCCTGACCTGGGACCACCGCGTGATCGACGGCGCGGCGGCGGCGCGCTTCAACGCCTACCTGGGCCAAATCCTGGCCGATTTTCGCCGCGTGCTGCTGTAATGGAGGGCCACCCAATGAGTGTTTCACAAACCAATCCGATCCCGGCCGATCCTGACTGCGACCTGCTGGTGCTCGGCTCCGGGCCGGGCGGCTACTCGGCCGCCTTTCGCGCCGCCGATCTGGGCCTGAAAGTCGTGCTGATCGAGCGCTACGCCGAACTGGGCGGCGTTTGCCTCAACGTGGGCTGCATCCCCTCCAAAGCCTTGCTGCACGTGGCGGCGGTGCTGGAAGAGGCCAGCCACCTGGGCGCGCTGGGGATCAAATTCGGCCGACCCAAGATCGATCTGGACAAGCTGCGCGCGCACAAAACCAAGGTGATCGGCAAGCTCACCGGCGGCTTGGCGGCCATGGCCAAGATGCGCAAGGTCACGGTGCTGCGCGGCTACGGTGCCTTCGTCGGCCCGCACCAGGTGCAAGTCGAAGCCACGCACGGCAGCGGCCAGGAGCAGACCGGCAGCAAGCAGCTCGTGTCTTTCAAGGCCTGCATCATCGCCGTGGGATCGCAGGCGGTGCGCCTGCTCTTTTTGCCCAACGACCCGCGCGTGGTCGATTCCACCGGCGCGCTGGCGCTGCCGGGCGTGCCCAAAAACATGCTGATCATCGGCGGCGGCATCATCGGGCTGGAAATGGGCACGGTCTATTCGGCCTTGGGTGCACGGCTAGACGTGGTCGAGATGCAAGACGGCCTGATGCCGGGGGCCGACCGCGATCTGGTCAAGGTTTGGGAAAAAATGAACAAGGGCCGCTTCGACCGCATCTTGCTGAAAACCAAAACCGTGGCGGCCACAGCCACGGCCGAGGGCATTCGGGTGCAGTTCGAGGGGCAAGACGGAACCACCAGCGAGGGCAGTTACGATCTGGTGCTGCAAGCCGTGGGCCGCACGCCCAACGGCCGCAAAATCGCCGCCGAGAAGGCCGGCGTGGCCGTGAGCGAGCGCGGCTTCATCGAGGTCGATGCCCAGATGCGCAGCCAGGTGCCGCACATTTTTGCCATTGGCGACGTGGTCGGCCAGCCCATGCTGGCGCACAAGGCGGTGCACGAGGCGCACGTGGCGGCCGAAGTGGTGGCGGGTGAGCTGCTGGGCCGCCCCGAGCTGGCCGCCGCCGCGTTCGACGCCCGCGTGATCCCCAGCGTGGCCTACACCGACCCCGAACTGGCTTGGGTGGGCCTGACCGAAGAGCAGGCCAAGGCGCAAGGGATAGCGGTGCGCAAGGGCCTGTTTCCGTGGAGCGCCAGTGGGCGCGCGCTGGCCAATGGCTGCGAGCAGGGCTTTACCAAGCTGCTGTTCGACGACCGCCCCGAAGCCGGCGGCCACGGCCGCATTCTGGGTGGTGGCATCGTGGGCCGCCATGCTGGCGATTTGATCGGCGAAGTCGCGCTGGCGATCGAAATGGGGGCCGACGCGGTGGATATCGGCAAAACCATCCACCCGCACCCGACCTTGGGCGAAACCATCGGACTGGCCGCCGAGGCCGCGCACGGCTCCTGCACCGACCTGCCGCCGCAGCGGGGCTAGGGGTAGGCAGAACCGGACATGCCCAGTTTCACCGAATACGATCAGCACGACGCCCTCGGCCTGGCCGAGCTGGTGCGGCAAGGCGCGGTGAGCGCACGCGATCTGCTCGACGAGGCGATTCGCCGCCGCGACGCGCTCAACCCACAGCTCAACGCGGTGGTGCAGGCCATGGACGAGCAGGCCTACGCGGCCATCGAAGCCGGCCTACCCGAGGGGCCTTTTCATGGCGTGCCCTTTTTGCTCAAAGACCTGCTGGCCGCCTACGCCGGGGTGCCGCTGACCCATGGCAGCCGCGCCCTGAGGCACTACGTGCCCGAGCGCGACAGCGAAATGGTGCGCCGCTTCAAGGCCGCCGGGCTGGTGATTTTTGGCAAGACCAGTTGCCCCGAAAACGGCTACTTGGGCAGCACCGAATCGCGCCTGCACGGCATCACGCGCAACCCCTGGGATTTGCAGCGCTCGGCCGGCGGCTCCAGCGGCGGCTCCGGGGCGGCGGTGGCGGCGCGCATCGTCCCCATGGCCAGCGGCGGAGACGGCGGCGGCTCGCTGCGCATACCGGCCTCGGCCTGCGGTGTGGTGGGGCTCAAGCCCTCGCGCGGCCGCAACCCCTACGGGCCGTTGGTGGGTGAGCCTTGGTTCGGGCAGGTGCAAGAGGGTGTGATCAGCCGCAGCGTGCGCGACAGCGCCGCCGCGCTCGACGCCACCTGCGGGCCAGACCTCGGTTGCCCCTACACCGCACCGGCACCAGCCCGGCCATTTTTGCAGGAAGTCGCGCAGCCACCGGGCAAGTTGCGCATCGCCTGGAGCGCGCAACCCCTAATGCGCCAGGGCGAGATCGGCGCCGAATGCCAGCGCGCCTTGCAGCAGACGGTGGCGCAGTTGCAGGCGCTGGGGCACGAGCTGGTCGAGGCCGCGCCGCCAATCGACCGCGCCGTGGTCGGCCAAAGCTATGTGCTGCGCGTGATGTGCGCCGCCGCCGCCGACCTGCGCGAAGCGCGCCGCCTGCTGGGCCGACGCTTGCAGCCCGACGACTTCGAGCCCGCGACCTGGCTGCTGGCGCGCTTTGGCGAATCGCTCTCTTGCGCCCGGCTGGAGCTGGTGGCGCGCGATCTGCACCAGCAGCGCTACCTGTTTGAGCGCTTCCTGCAGGGTTTCGATGTGTTCCTCACGCCCACGCTGGCCAAGCCGCCGGTGCCGCACGGCGAATTTGAGTTGCACGGCATGGACCAGATCGCCGCTTGGCTCGCGACCCACACCGGCCTCGGACCGCTGACGCGGCTGCTCGATTCCATGCTGCCCACGCTGGTGCAAAAAAACTTCGATTGGGTGGCCGCACCGCCACTGGCCAACCTCACCGGCAACCCCAGCCTCTCGCTGCCCTTGCAGCACTGCAGCGCGGGGCTGCCGATCGGCATGATGTTCACCGCGCGCTACCTCGACGAAGCCTGTTTGCTGCGGCTGGCCGGCCAGTTGGAGCGCGAGCTGCCTTGGGGCCACAGGCGGCCGCCTTTGTTGGCGCGGTGAGGTGACAGCCCCCGCTGCGCGAGTTGCCTGCCTTGTCAGCTTGTGACCGAGCGGGAGGGCTGTGGACTGGTCTGGGGTGCTGGTGCTCGGTCGGCCAGTTCACCGCTGGCGTACCGGTGCAGCACGCTGGCAATCAGGGTTTGATACGGCATGCCCTGTTCCAGCGCCTTGGCCTGCAGATCCAGCAAGTCGATGGATGAGAGGCGAATGTTGACCCGCTTGTCCTTGATTGCGGTGGCCCGCGCCGCAGCGCGCAGCCGCCCAAATTCGGCCAAGTCGGGCACGGGCTGCAGTTCGCCCGATTCGTAGGCTTGCAGGATGTCGAGTTCGTCAGGATTGAGCTTAAACATCATCGGGCTCCTTCATGAGCAATTCGCGGGTGGCTTTGCGGCTGGGAATGATGGTTTTGAGGAAGTAGTGGTCGATTTCTTCGACAAAAGGCACCAAATAGGCGTATCCCCTGATCGCCACAAGCATGATCCGCTGGCGCGGGTAACGCTGCGGATTGGGGTGTTCAACGATCTGCAGCAAGGCACCCGCAGCCAGGGCGACCGTTACATCCTCAAAGGATACGCCGCGCTCCGCCTTGAGCAGCGCGTTTTTGTCGGACGGCCAGCGCAAGGGTTTCATGGGCAATCATCCTAGCATGAGCGCAGGCTTTTTGTCATGTCCCCTGCCATCGGCCAGATGGCCAGTTGGAACGCGAACTGCCCTGGGGCCACAGGCGGCCGCCTTTGCTGGTGCGCTGAGGGTCTGTGCTGCACCCGAGCAGACGGGGTGCTCGGGCTGCTGAATTCAGATCAAGGCTTCGAGGCCTTTGCGCTCTAGCAGGTTGAGCAATTTCTGTGATGGGCCGCCGGGGTGCTTGTCACCCAGCTCCCATTGACGAACAGCGGATGGGCTGGTGTTGAGCAGTGACGCCAGCACGGTCTGGCTGATCTGGTAGCGGTCACGCAGGGAGCGAATCTTCTCGCTGTCGTAATCGGGAATCGGGTCCAAGCACAGCGCGTCGTACTTGCGCATCTTGCGCTGGTCGATGAAGCCCAGGCGATGCAGATCTGCTGCCGTTTCGTGCACCGCCTCCAGGATCCGGCTTTTGGCCTTAATTTTTGTCGTCATGGCAAATTTCCAGTAGTGAGCCGTCTTCTACCCCTGCGTCGAGCGCCTTGTCGGTACGGGACAGAAATCTTGGGCAATGGCTTGCAACGCTTCTTTTTCTTCGGCGCTGATGTTGGCCCGTTCGTTCTTTTCGAAGCCGAACACGAAAAACCACAAGTCACCCTTGTTGGTGGCCAACAAGGTTCTGGCACCGCCGCGCTTGCCCCGACCTGCCAAACCCACCCGCTTCTTGACCACGCCGCCGCCCAAGTCGACATCGATCAGCCCTTGAACCATCTCGCGCACTGCGGCGCACAAGGCTGCGTCGATCAAGTCGGTCTTGCGCCTCCAGCGACTGAAGTGGCGGGTTTTGAAGACTCGATTCATCTGCAAACTATAACACTTGGTGATGCACATTGTAAAACTGAGCAGACCCCAAGCCCGCTGGTGTACAGTCGCGCCCATGATGAACGACTTGGCTGGCAAACACATCGTCTTGGGGCTATCGGGCGGCATCGCCTGCTACAAGGCGGCCGAGCTGTGCCGCTTGCTGGTCAAAAATGGGGCCACGGTGCAGGTGGTGATGAGCGAAGCCGCCTGCCAGTTCATCACCCCGACCACGCTGCAAGCGCTGAGCAACCGAGCGGTCTATAGCAGCCAGTGGGACGCGCGCGAGCCCAACCAGATGCCGCACATCAACCTCGGGCGCGCCGCCGACGCCATTTTGATCGCCCCCGCCAGCGCCGACCTGCTGGCCAAGCTGGCCCAGGGCCGCGCCGACGATCTGCTCACGCTGCTGTGCCTGGCGCGGCCACAGGAGCGCGTGCCCCTGCTGCTGGCCCCGGCCATGAACCGCGAAATGTGGGCGCACCCGGCCACCCAGCGCAACCTGGCGCAACTGCGCGCCGACGGCGCGGTCGTGTGGCCGGTGGGGCAGGGCGAGCAGGCTTGCGGCGAGAGCGGCGACGGCCGCATGTTGGAGCCCGAGCAACTGCTGGAGCTGCTGCAGGCACAGTTCCAGCCCCAGTACCTGGCCGGGCAGCGGGTGCTGGTCACGGCCGGCCCGACCTTCGAGGCCATCGACCCGGTGCGCGGCATCAGCAACCATTCTTCGGGCAAGATGGGTTTTGCCATCGCCCGCGCCGCCCGCGAGGCCGGGGCCGAGGTGCGGCTGGTGGCCGGGCCGGTGCATCTGCCCACGCCGCTGGGGGTGCGCCGCACCGATGTGCAATCGGCGCTGCAGATGCAGGCGGCGGTGCAGGCCGAACTGGACTGGGCCAGCGTGTTCGTTGCCGCCGCCGCCGTGGCCGACTGGCGGCCCGCGCACAGCGCCGAGCAAAAAATCAAGAAAGACGGCAGCGGCCAGCCGCCGAGCTTGCAGTTCGTGGAAAACCCCGACATCTTGGCCGAGGCCGCAGCCAGCGCCCGCGCGCGCGCTGGGCAGCTTTTTTGCGTCGGCTTTGCCGCTGAAAGCCACGACCTGCAAGCCCAAGCCGAAGCCAAACGGCGGCGCAAGGGCGTGCCGCTGCTGGTGGGCAACATCGGCCCCGCCACCTTTGGCCGCGACGACAACGCCTTGCTGCTGCTCGACGCGCACGGTTGCAAGGCCCTACCCGCTGGCCCCAAGCTGCACCTGGCGCGCGCGCTGGTGGCCGAGATCGCCCAGCGTCTGGGGCGATCGCCTAGCTTGACTGCAACTTGGTCTGGGTCAGAGTCGGCCTTGTAGGAAATCTGGGCTTAAGCCTGCAGCCCGCCCAGGGCGGTGCCGAGGTCGTTGATCAGGGCACTCAGTTCGGCGGTGGCGATGGTGGCGTCGGCGTCGAAGCCGCCTTCCTCTTCGGCGTGGCCGTGTTCGGCAAACACCCCTTCCAGAAATTCGATCTTGCTCAGGCTGCCGCTTTCGGCCAGCACGAAGCGCACCCGCCCCTCCCAATCCAGCGCCAGCTTGGTCGGCAGCTTGCCTTGGCCGATGTGCAGCCGCATCTGCTCGTCGTCGAGCGGGTGCCGGGTGAACTTGACCACCGATTTTTGTTCGTCGTTGGCCTTGAGCTCCACTTCTTGCCCCGGAGCGAAGTGGGGCGGCCAATCGTCGGCGCTGCCGCTGAGCCAGGCCGTCATGGCCGCTTGCGGGGCCATTTGGGTGTTCCAGGGCCGGGGCTGCAAGAACGTGAACGACTTGAGCAACGTGCTGATGGCCTCGTCGCAGCGCGCGCTGCTGCTGCTGTCGAGCGCCAAGCGGCCATGGGCCGGGTCGATCCACAAACAGACGCTGCGGCTTTGCGCAAAAGCCATGGGCAGCAACTGCTGCACGATCTCGTCGCGCAGTTGGCGCTGCTCGCGCCGCCCCGGCTGGCGCCCTTCGCGCGCCTCGATCTGCTCTAGCCGCTCGTCGAGGTGGCGCTGCACCACCGCGCCGGGAACGCGCTTGCTCTCGCTTTGCAGCCGCAGCAGGCGCTGGCCATTGACCACTTCCACCAGCGCCCCATTGGCCTTGCCGCGCGGCGGCACCCAGCCGATCGAGTGTTCCTGGCTGGCCATGCAGGGCAGGAAGGGCATGGCCGCCAGCGCCTGCTCCATGGCTTCTAGGCTGGGCAAGGGCTGGGGGTCGAGGGTGTAGAGGGTGAGTTGTTTGAACACGTTGCGCTGGCAAATGCCTATTTTGGATGAAAATGATAGCGCTGCTTGGGCTGGCGCTCAGGGATTTTAGTGTATGCCCAACTGCCTGGCCTGCCCGCCCGATCCGCTCGTCGGCTACACGTCCGATTGCTCCCAGGCCTCTGGAGGAAGTTTTTTTCTGCCCCATGCAAAAACCGGCTCAAATTGGCATAGAATTCTGGCTTCGGTATGCGGCTGTAGCTCAGTTGGATAGAGTACTTGGCTACGAACCAAGGGGTCGTGGGTTCGAATCCTGCCAGCCGCACCAACAATTTAGGTTGTAGATCAATGGGCCAGACGCTTCGGTGTTTGGCCCTTTTTTCTTAAAACAGTGTTGGGGTCAGACCCCGATTGCCCCAATCCCGTTTTGTCACGTTTGATGCCAGGCTGAGCCCAGATGTTGTGATCGGGGCGCAAGCTGATCACTGGGTCAACCTCTAAGAAGTGAAGCCGGGAGTGAAGCAGTGAAGTCGGGGTCTGACCCTTTTTCCCCTGATGTTCTTTGTTGCCACATGCCCCACAGAGCCGCTTCCACGTTCTTGGCGAAGCGCTCGGCATCGAACAAGGGCGAGGCCAGCACCTGAGCGCGCAAGCCCGCTCGCAGCCGCGCCAGAGTGGATAAATCGGAGGCAAATGCCACGGCCTTGGCTACGTAGTCGGCGTCATCTCGCGCAATCCAGTTGGCTTGACCGGCGTTGTAGGCAATGGTTTCCCCGACGTGCGACAAAAAGCAATCACCTTGCCTCGTCAGCACCGGCACGCCCATCCACAAGGCCTCGGCGCTGGTGGTGCCGCCGGGGTAGGGAAAGGGGTCAAGTGCAATATCAACCCGATGGTAGGCCGCCAGCAATTCAGCCCGAGCTGAAGGGCCTTCCAGTACCAGACGATCGGCAGCTATGCCTTTGGCGGCAAAGCGCTCGTAGGTGCGCTGGCGTATTTTTTCATCAGCAAGTTGCTTGGTCTTGAGCAATAGCCGAGCACTGGGTACGGCCAAAAGCACACGCGCCCACAAGGCCACCACCGCATCGTTCATCTTGGTGAGGTTGTTGAAGCAGCCAAAGGCGAGGTGGCCAGCCGACAGCGCCGGTAGTGGAGCAAGCTCAACGGCTATAGCCGGCGGGCTCATGCACATGTAGCTTTCAGGCAAGCGCCAGACGTGCTCGGTGAAGTGATTTTCTTCATCCGGCGGCGCAATATAAGGATCGGCCAGCACATAGTCCATCTGCTCCACGCCCGTGGTAGCAAAATACCCCAGCCAACTGGCTTGCACCGGGGCGGGCTTGAAGGCAAACAAGGGCAGGCGGTTGTGGGCCGTATGCCCGGATAAGTCCAGCAAAACATGAATGCCGTCAGCCGCGATCTGCGTGGCTGCGGCAGCATCGCTTTGGCCATGCAGTGGCACCCAGGCCGCAAAGTTGGGGCGCAAACGCTCAGTGAGTTCGTCTGTTTGGCTGTACGTAGGGTAGGCGACAATCTCGATGCGCGCACGGTCGATATGCGGCAAAAAACCCTCCAGAAAGTAGCCCACGGGGTGGTTGCGCAAATCACCGGAAACCAGGCCCACGCGCAAGCGCGGTGGTGTTTGTGCGCAAGCGTGAGACATGCGCTGTGTTGCCTTGCTGCTGGCGATGGCACCGAAACGTTTCGCATCCCCGAGTCGATATGCCGAGGAATGGTGTGCGAGGTAGCTGCATGTAAATAGCAGGTCGCTCAGTGTGCTGAGCTTGGTCGGGTTCAGTTCTAATGCTCGGCGCAAATACGTTTCAGCTTCAGGCAATTCATCCATGTCTTTGAGAACACCGCCCAATGCAGCATTGGCTTGCGCAGAATTTGGCGTTTTATCGAGCACCTTGCGGAAGTAGCTTGCCGCATCCGTCAGACGGCCTAATTTCAAGCAAACACTACCGAGTAATTGCAGGCCGGCCTCATGACCTGGTTCAACTGCAAAAATCTTCTGCGCCACCTTCTCGACTTCTTCCGGCGGGCGACGCAAACTGAGTAGGGCCAGTCCCTTGCTCGCCAGAAATTGCACATGGTTTGGGCTGTATGCGAGGGCCTGCTCAAAGTATTTCAGCGCGGCATCCCAGGACTCGGCATCCTTCGCCATGGCCCCCAGGTTATGGGCCACCTCTGCTTGATCAGGCTTCAAGCGAAGGGCCGTTTCATAGGCGTGACGCGCCTTTTCAAGATGACCGGCACCATGCAAGGCGGTACCAAGATTGGTCCATGCAGCAGAATGATTGGGTGCGATGGAAGTCGCATGTTCGAGCATCGCAATGGCGGCATCGCTTTGATAATTTTGCCGCAGAAATTCTCCCAGGCTCACCATAAAACCCACATTTCCCGGCTCCAGTTCCAGTGCTCTTTGCATGGCATCAATGGCACCGGGCAGGTTCCTGGCTTCATATTGCAGGCTGGCTGCGATTTGCCAGCACTGTGCCAAATGCGGTTTGAGCGCCAGTGCCTTTTCAATGTCGGCAAGCGCGCCGGCTTTGTCTTTGGCCCGCAGACGGATGAGTGCGCGATTGGCCCAGGCTTCGGCATAGTCTGGGAGGGCTTGCAGTGTGCGCTCTATCAGCGGCAGGGCATCGGTGTCACGTAGGTTGGCACCTAGGGCCACAGCGTGTATTAGCCAGCTTTCTGGATTATTGGGGTCGTTGAGCAAAGCATGCTGGGTTGCCTCCAAGGCGGCACCGGGCTGATTTCGCTTAAGCGCCAAACGTGCTAGATTGCGCTGCACAGCGGGGTGCTCGGGAGCCAGAGTTTGCGCTTGCGCCAACACCGAAGTGGCACGACTTTCCTGTTTGTTGAGCAGCAGCACTTGGGCCAGCAGGGCGAGCGCGGAGACATCTTCGGGATGTGCAGCGAGCCATTCATCAAGCCATGTGATGGCGGCCGAATAGTGGCCTGCTTCACGCGCAGCGACGGCGGGTTCCAGTGGCACTGAGGGCGTTGCGTCAGGGATCGGGGCTAATGAAGCAGCTTGTGCCAGTCGTGCATCTATTTGTTGCAGGGCTGCACCAGTGTGCCCATGCTGTTGCGCCAGCAGAATGAGTTGCCGGACGTTATCCGCTTGCCCCGCTTGCAGCAAACCGTTGGCATAGCTTGCCCAAAACTGTTCTATCTTTGGATTGGCATCCAATGCCACCTTGAAAAATGGCAGCGCCGCTTCAGGCTTGCCAAGGCCAACAGCGAGAACGCCGAGGTTGTGGTTGGCATCGGGATGCTGCGGTTGGGCTTGAAGTATTGCCCGGTAGCAGCGCTCGGCGTCTGCCAGTTGGCCCGTCTGGTGGTGCCTGATGGCGCGCTGTAGGGCCTCGGGAACAGTAATTTTTTCTTCCACCCTCGATCCTTGTTTGCTGCAAGGCCGTGCGTGTGCACAAGGCCACAAAAAAACCCCGCTCCTCGTGCGAAGCGGCAAAGTTCGAATTGTATCAAGCACCTACTCGTGGGCTGGGCTTGGGGCAGGGGCCGTGGTATGACTGCGGTTTTCGTAGCCGTTCGTCAATGGTCAGCAAACACCTCGGCCAGGGTGCGCGCATCGAGTATGCGATCGGCCCAGGCTTCCAGTTGCGCGGCGGTTGCGCTATCGAGCCGCAGGCGGGTGCTCGGCGTGATGGGGCCAAAGCGCCGGGCGATCTGGCGCTCTAGCAGCGCGGCTTCGCCTTTGAGCATGCCTTCGAGCTTGCCTTCGAGCTTGCCTTCGAGCTTGCCCAGTTGCATGCCTTCGAGCCTGCCTTTGGCCATGGCCTGCGCGGTAGCTTCGGCGGCGGCTTGCGCAGCCGCTTCGGCGGCGGCGTTTTTGATCAGGCGTTTAATATTGGCTTCGAACATGTGGGTGATCTCCAGTAGGTCATCGGTTTGGGCCAGTTCGGGTAGGTCAGGCAGGTCAGACAGCATGCGGCCGCTGTGGTGCCGCAGCCATTGCGTCAGGGCCTGGTCTATCAGTGCCTTGCGCGGCGACTTGGCCACCGTCTGGCCAAAGTGGCGTATGGCTTGCTTGACCTCTTCCAAGTTGCCCCCAGCGCGCTCAAACAAAAACAGTGCCGCCATTACGCGCTCTAGGCCCATCAGGTGTTCTGGGCTAAATCGCCCTTGATCGACCAGCCAAAAGCGCAGCCGGGGCTGAAATGCACTCAGTTCGGGCGGGTGCGGCTGGATCAGGTCAAAGACTTGCGTGCTGTGCTGCCAGCGCCTGTCGCCATTGTAGAGGACGATGGGCAGCACCGGGGGCAGGCCGCCGGCTTTGGGTTTGTAGGCTTTGCTGCGCAGCAAGTGGTCGTAGAGCGCGGCCACGTATTGCAACATGCGCACCGGCATGGCGCGGTCGATGCGGGACTGGAATTCGAGCAGCAAATACAGGTAGATGCGCTGGTCGCGCAGCATGATGGACCAAACCACATCGTCTTCGCGCCGCTTCATGGCCGGGGTGACGAAGCTGGCGTTTTCGGGGCGCAGGGTGCTGTAGTCGAGCAGTTCGCTCACGCCCGGCGGGGCAAAGACTTCGAGCAGCTCGCGCACCAGCTCGGCGTGTGAGAACAGGAATTTGTAGCCCGTGTCGTGGCGGTGCGGCATGGGTGGGATTGTAGGGACGGTAAGGCTGAGGCAGGTGGAAGGCAACAAGCGAGAAACCGTGGTTTAACCCCATTTTTTCCCATTTTTTCGTGGCGGCGCGCACACCCGAAGCAAGGGCGAGGGCTCAGTCCACCTGCACCGCCTCGGTGATGCGGTAGAAAAACCCGAGGCTGTCGTTGTGCAGCACGTGAAAACGCCCTTGGACCACCAGCGCACCGATGGTGTAGCGCACCGGGCGGCGGCTGCGCACCTGCACGATGCTCTCGGGGCCGCCGGGGGTGCAAAAGGGGCAGGTCAGGGGCACCGAGGTGAGCAAAAAATGCACCTGGCGCTCGCCGGGGTCGAGCGGCGTCATGAAGCCTTGCACGCGCACGGTGCGTTGGTTGAGCGCCAAAATGGCGGGTGAATACACCTGCACCACGCGGTTGCGCTCGGTGCGGGTGCTGATGTCGGCCAGCGTGGACCAAGCGACCACATCGGTGCGCACCGGCAGTGGGGCGTAGGCGCTCTCAGGGCTGTGGATGCCTGCGCCTTGGCCGCCTGCCAGCGGGTTGGCAGAGCCTGGGGCTGCGCTGCCGCCAAGGCCAGATCCAGCCGCACCCGCACCCGCACCCGCTGGGCTTGCGGAGCCACTGGGTGTTGTCTGAGCCAGCGTCAGCAGCGGCCAGCCCATGCCGCCGACGGCCCCAGCCGCTCCCGCAGCCAGCACGCCAGCCCGGCCCAGCCAAGCGCGCCGATCCAGCCGTGCGGCCTCGTCAATGGACATGGCGCATGCCGCAGTAGTTGCCCAGCGCCAGCCCGGTGCAGGCGGCGCGCAACTGCTGGTGGCAGACGCGCTCGCCGCGCCCGGCTTGCAGGCACTCGGCGGCGGCTTGGTGCGCCGCGGCCATGGCTTGGTGGCGGCGGATGTCTTCCTGGATTTGCGCCGGAGTGTGCTGCTGCCCGTGCGCGTGCGTGTGCGGCGTCTGGCCGGGCGAGGCCCAAGCAGGCAGGGCGGACAGGGCCAAGAGGCTGGCAGCCAGCAGCGGCAGCAGGGATTGTTTCAGTGCATTTTTCATGGCGGATTGGAGTAAAGGTTGCGGGAAAGGTTGCGGGAAAGGTTACAAGGAAGTTGGCATGGTTATGCACAGCCTCCTTAACTTCGGTTGAGCAAGGTCATGACATCGAGCCGCTGCGCCCGCCAAGCCGGCAGCGCCGCGGCCAGGGCGGCCAGCAGCAGCGCCGTGAAGGGCACCCACAGCAGCACGGGGCTCCAGTGCCAGGCTTGCAGCAGCGCCGTGCTGCCCGGCGGCAGCCAGCCCGCGATGGCGGCCAGCAGCGCTTGCGCCAGCAGCAGGCCCAGCAGCAGCGCCAGCAGCGCCAGCGTGAGCGCCTCGGCCAGCAGCAGAGCGACCAGGCGCCGCGCCGGGGTGCCGAGCATGCGCAACATCGCCAGATCGGTTTCGCGCTCGCGCACCGCGGCCCACAGCGCGACGAAGATCGACAGCCCGGCCATCAGCAGCAGCGTCAGGCCAAAGCCTTGCAGCACCTGGGTGCCCGCGCCCAGCAGGGTGAGCAAGCGCGTGAGCTCCAGCGCCGGGGCGGCGGCCTGCATATTGGTCTGGGTGTTGACGAAGCGCGGGAAAGTCACCGCCGCCAGCGGGCTGTGGTAGCTGATGAGCGCCATCGTCACTTCGCGCTCGGCTTCGATGCTGGCGCGCTCCTCGGGGCTCATCTGCGCCATGCCGTGCAGGTCGTCGTGCACCAGCCAGACCGATTCGGTGGCCGTGAGCACCAGCCGGTCCAGCACGCAGCGGCACGGGGCCAAAATGCCGGTGATGGTGTAGGGATGCTGATCGTGCGCTTTGCCTCTGGGGTCGAGCCCGTGCACGCCGACGAAGCGCTGCCCCAGCCCCAAGCCGGTGCTGGCCGCCACTTGGGAGCCGAGCACGGCCTGCATCGGCTGCTGCCAGAGCTGGCCCTGTGCCAGTTCGGCCCCGTACAGCGCCACGTAATCGTGCGTGGTGCCGACGACGCGGTAGCCCGCTAGGTTGTCGCCCAGGCTGAGCGGGATGATGCGCGCCACTTGCGGGTGCTGGCGCAGGGTTTCCAGATCGGCCAAGCGGATGTTGCCCGGCGGCACGTCGAGGTGAAAAACCCCGGACATGATGAGCTGGATCGGGCTGCCCTTGGCCCCGATGACGGCGTCGATGCCCGACAGGTCGCGCTCGAAGGAGTGCGTGATCTGC
>Ga0209103_1000343_pt1 | contig 14674 bp, 12 predicted proteins | sample 4C3metaG_FD_184152 | JGI IMG/M metagenome (GOLD analysis project Ga0209103, IMG submission 184152) | Freshwater bacterial and archeal communities from Indian Creek, Illinois, USA - 4C3 metaG (SPAdes) (version 2) | ecosystem: Environmental > Aquatic > Freshwater > Unclassified | place: USA...
CGGGTGAGGTCCACGACGCGCTGTCCGGCCTGCGCGTCGTGGACCTCACCCGCGTGCTGGGCGGCCCCTATTGCACCATGATCCTGAGCGACCACGGCGCCGAGGTCATCAAGCTCGAACCGCCCCAGGGCGATGAGGTGCGCGACTGGGGCCCTCCGTTCAACGCCGATGGCGATGCCAGCTATTTCGTCGGCGTGAACCGCAACAAGCGCAGCGTGGGCCTGGACCTCTCCAGGCCCGAGGGGCGTGAGGTGCTCATGCGCCTGCTCGAAGGCGCCGACATCCTGGTGGAGAACTTCAAGCCCGGCAGCATGGAGAAATGGGGCCTGGGCTATGAGGAAGTGCTGTCCAAGCGCTTCCCCCGCCTGATCCATTGCCGCGTCTCGGGCTTTGGCGGCACCGGGCCGCTGGGCGGCTTTCCGGGTTATGACGCCATTCTCCAGGCCATGGTGGGCCTCATGTCCATCAACGGCACCGAGAATTCCGGGCCGACGCGCCTGGGCACGCCGATCGTGGATATCGCGACCGGATTGTTCAGCGCCATCGCCATCCTGATGGCCGTGGTCGAGCGCGAGAAATCCGGCCAGGGGCAATATTGCGACATGACGCTGCATGATTGCGGCATGGCGCTGCTGCACCCGCATGCGGCCAATTTCTTCCTCAATGGCAAGCGGCCCGTCGCCACCGGCAACCCGCACCCCAACCTGGCGCCCTATGCCAAGTTCACGACGAAAACCTGCGAGATCTTCGTGGGCTGCGGCAATGACCCGACCTTCCGCAAATTCTCCGAATTCCTCGGCCTGCCGGAGCTTTGGCAGGATGAGCGCTTCAAGACCAACGGCCAGCGCGTCATCAACAAGCCGGCCCTGACCGAGATCCTCAATGCGCGCTTCGCCGATGAGGATGGGCATGACCTCTGCCGGCGCATGCTCTCAGCCGGGCTGCCGGCAGGGCCGGTGCTGGGCGTGGATGAGGCGATGGCGGCCGCCCACACGGCGCACCGGCAGATGGTGACGGAAAAGGACGGCTTCGTGGGCCTCGGCACGCCGATCAAGCTGAGCCGGACGCCCGGCGGCACCCGCGCCGCCCCACCCCGCTTCGGGCAGCACACGCAGGAGGTTCTGGCGCGCCTCGGCTTCTCGGAAGCCGAGATCGCCAAGCTGCACGAGGCCGGCGTGCTGGTGGAGAAGCGCCGGAAGTGAGCCTCGCGGAAATCCGCGAGGCCGATGCGCCGCCCGAGGTCGCTGCCATCTACGCGCAACTGCGGGCGGCCTATGGCCTGCCGATGGTCAACCTGATCTGGCGGCATTTTGCCACGCTGCCGGGCGTGTTGCCCTGGGCGTGGGAAAGTGTGGCCCCGGCCATGCCGCTGCTTCCCGCCGCGGCCGGGCGCGTGGTGGCAGCCCTGGCGCCGCTGCCAAGCCTGCCACTGGGCAGCGAGGTGGCGGCACTCGCCCGGCTCTACAACCGGGGCAACCTCTGCAACCTGATCGTGCTCACGGCGCTGCTGCGCGGCAAGCAGGGCGATGCGCCGGCGCCATCGGGCGCCATGCCCGCCATGCTGCCCGCCCCGCCGCCCCTGCCCCGCCTCGATGCCCTGCCCGGGAAGACGCGGCGTGAGGTCCTGGCCCTGGCTGCCCTGCATGGGCATGAGGGCGGCCTGGTGCCGACGCTGTATCTGCATCTGGCCAATTGGCCGGCGCTGCTGCCGCCGCTCCACGCCTCGCTTTCGCCCATGATGGCCATGGGCAAGATCCATGCCCTGCGAGACCGGGCCCTCACCGCCGCCGCGACCGAGGCGGCAGCGCTGCAACCCTGTCTGGCACGCCCGCCGGAGCCGCCCGCCGAGGCACTCGCGGCGGCGCACGCCATTCTCACGCAATTCACCGGCCGGGTGATCGCGGAGATGGTGCCCATCGGCTTGATGCTGGATCCATAGGCTGCGTCAGGGCCTGGCCCAGCCCCGCGCGAATTCCTCCTGCGCGGGTGTCTCCACCGCGCGGGGGTCATGTTCAGCGCGCACCCAGGCCACGGGATCGCCAGCCACCCCCGCTTCGGCGGCGAGGCAGGCAAGCACCGTCCCCGTGCGCCCCAGCCCCGCCCGGCAACCCACATAGAACAAGCGGCCCGGCTCGGCCACCATGGCGGCGCGCAGCGCATCCAACGTGGCCGCCAGCGCGGCTGGCTCTGGCAGGCCGAAATCCACGATGTCGAGCGTCAGGGCCGCCGCGTCGCGGTTGGGGGCCTGCGGGTCGAGGCAAAGGCCGAAGGCGCCATCCGGCATGGCCGTGAAAGGCCCGGCCGCGATCTCGGCGCCGAGAAGCTTCACATGCTGGCCTGGTCCACGCACTCCGTCTCGCGCATCGCCTCGGCCTCCTCCTTGAGCCGCGCGAAGGAGCGCGCGGAGAAATACAGCATGCCGAAATACATCAACCCGCCCAGCGAGAGCGCCGCCCAGGGCTCGGTCACCAGGAAGGCGATATAGCCGCCGGTGCCCAGCAGCAGCGGCAGCACCATCTGCGATGGCACCTTGAAGTTCTTGAACGACCAGGAGGGCACGGTGCTGACCATCAATCCGCCTACCAGGAACAGCATGGCCGCGCTGAAGATCGGGTGCCGCACCGCCTCTGCCAGCCCCACCCAGCCCCATTCGGCGAAGCCGAGCGAGGCAAAGAGCGGCAGCAACGCCAGCCCGGCACCGGCCGGCGCCGGCACGCCGGTGAAGAAGTTGTAGGCATAGGCCGGCTTCACGATGGGCACGGCCCCCGGCTCGGCGATGCTGGCGGCGTTGAAACGCGCCAGCCGCAATGCGCTGCACACCGCGAACATCATGCCGGGGATATAGCCCATCGGGCCGGCATTCTGCAGCGTCCAGAGATAGAGGATCACCCCTGGTGCCACGCCGAAGCAGAGGAAGTCGCTCAGGCTGTCGAATTCCGCGCCGAAGCGCGACGTGCCCTTCAGCAGCCGTGCGATCCGCCCATCCAGCCCGTCAATGACGCCCGCCGCCACGATGAAGGCCGCGGCCTGCGCGAAGCGGCCCTCCAGCCCGAAGCGAATGGCGACAAGGCCGGCGCAGAGACCCATCATGGTCAGCAGGTTGGGGATCAGCCGGTTGAAGGAGGGGCCGCGATAGCGCGGCCGCTCCCGCTGCGCCTGGAAGCGCTTCAGCCGGCCGCGCAGCCCTGGCCTGGTCACGCGAGTTCCGCCAGAATCGTCTCGCCGCCGATCATCGTCTGGCCCACCAGCACCAGCGGCTTCACGCCATGCGGCAGATAGACATCCGTGCGGCTGCCGAAGCGGATGATGCCGAAGCGCTCGCCCGCCATCAGGCTGTCGCCCTCATGCGTGGTGCAGACGATGCGCCGCGCGACCAGGCCCGCGATCTGCACGCAGGCGAGGTCCCGGCCATCGGGCAATTCGAAACGCAGCGCGTTGCGCTCATTCTCCTCGGAGGCCTTCTCCAGGCTGGCATCCATGAACTTGCCATGGCGGTAGGAAATCCGCGCCACCCGGCCCTGCACGGGGCTGCGGTTCACATGGACATCCATCACCGAGAGGAAGATCGCGACGCGCCAGCGGGGCTCAGGCCCCATGTTCAGCTCGGAGGGCGGGATGGCGGGGCCGACCAGCACCACCTTGCCATCCGCCGGCGCCAGCACGAGGTCATGCCGGGCGGGGGGCACGCGCTTGGGGTCGCGGAAGAAATACAGGCAAAAGGCGGCGAAGGCGGTGCCGATCCAGAACAGCCAGGGGCCGAGGATCAACCCTCCCAGCAGCGCCACGCCGGCGCCCGCATAGATGAAGGGACGCCCGGCCGGGTGCGGCGGGGCGAGGACGAGGGAGAGGCTGTTCGCGAGAGACATTGGGGAGTTTATCCTCCGTTCACTCTTTCGCGGCAAGCTGTGAGTCGCATGAAGAACCGCTTCCCCCCCGCCTCTCCCCTCCTGACGCTCGGCCCCTTCGCCGTGGCGGCCGATGGCACGCTCTCGCCGCGCGCCCCCGGCCTCCGCCCGGCGATCCGCTTCGCCTGGCGCGGCCGCATCTGCGAGGCCCTGATGCAGGATGGGGTGTTGCGGTTGCACGCCCTGGCGGGACGCATCCCCTCGACGGCGGAGCGCGGGGCTGATCGCCACTTCACCGCCCGTGCCGTGGCCGAATTCCCGCCCCGCATGCCCGAGGGTTGGCTGCTGCGCCTCACCGCCGACCACCGAATCGCCGTCGAGACGGCGCGGCCGCCGCGCAGCACCGCCGTGGCCCTGCTGGGCGAGATGGTGCGCTTCGCCATGGCGCTCGACCCCTATCTGGACCAGCTGGAAGGTGTGGGGGCGCGCTGAACCCTCAGGCGTTCAGCACTTCCCAAATCCGGGGGGCGGTCAGCGGCATGCGGATGGTATCCGCCGCCTTCGCCCGCCCGCTGCGGGCCAGCGCATCGGCCACGGCGTTCATCACGGCGGGCGTGGCCCCGATCGTGCCCAACTCGCCCACCCCCTTCACGCCCAGCGGATTGGTCAGGCAGGGGATGCTGGGGTCCAGCTTCGTCGCGTAATCCGCCACCATATCGGCACGCGGCAGGCAGTAATCCATGAAGCTCGCGGTCAGGGGCTGGCCGGTCCCGGCGTCGTAGATCAGATGCTCGCACATGGCCTGGCCGATGCCCTGGAGCGCGCCGCCCACCACCTGGCCTTCCACGATCATCGGGTTCACCACGCGCCCCGCATCATTCACCGAGGCATAGCTGGCGATCACCACCTCGCCCGTCTCGGGGATGAGTTCCACCTCGCAGATATGGCAGCCATTGGGCCAGGTGGGGCCGGACACGCTGCTGGTGCTGTCCATGAAGATGCGCCCCTCGGGCTGGCGCGCGGCCAGCTCGAACAGGCCGATGCTGCGGTCGGTGCCGGCCACGGTGAAGGCGCCGGCGCGGTATTCGATATCGGCGCTGGCGGTCTCCAGCGCCTCGGCGGCCAGGTCTCGCGCTTCGTCCACCGTCTTGTCGGCCGCGACCTTCACCGCCGAGCCCGCGGTGAACAACGAGCGCGAGCCGGCGCTGCCGAAGCCGCTGCCGCGGTCGCTGTCGCCGAACACCACCTGGATGCGCTCCAGCTCCACGCCAAACACATCCACGGCGAGTTGCGCGTAGCTGGTGGCGATGCCCTGGCCCATGCCCTGGGTGGTGGCATAGATCTCGATGCTGCCATCGCCCTTCACCGCGATGGTCACGCGTTCCTCGAAGACATTGCCGCCGGTCCATTCCAGAAAGGTGGCGATGCCGCGCCCGCGCAGGCGACCCTTGGCCTTGGAGGCCGCTTCGCGCGCGGCGAAGCCTGTCCAATCGGCGAGAGCGAGGCCCTGGTCCATGATCCGCTCGAAGGCGCCGGAATCATAGGTCATCGCCATGGCGTTCTTGTAGGGCATCTGGCCGGGGGCGATCATGTTGCGGCGGCGGATTTCCGCCGGGTCCAGCGCCATCCGGCGCGCCGCCGTGTCGAACAGCCGCTCCAGCAGGTAGATCGCCTCGGGCCGGCCGGCGCCGCGATAAGGGCCGGTGGGGGCGGTGTTGGTCAGCAGCGCCTGGAAGCTGAAATCCACCAGCGCGATGTCGTAGATGCTGGTCGAGACCCACGGTCCCACCAGCAACTGGATGGCCACGCTCGCATTGCGCGGATAGGCGCCCATGTCGGCCAGGGTGCGGACGCGCAGCGCCAGCACCTTGCCCTGCGCGTCCAGCGCCATTTCCGCCCGGCTTTCGGTGGCGCGACCATGCAGAGCAGATAAAAAATCCTCCATCCGGGTCGCGGCCCATTTCACCGGGCGGCCCAGCATGCGCGCGGCGAAGGCGACCACGCCCTCCTCCGGGTTCAGTCCGGTCTTCATGCCGAAGCCGCCGCCCACATCGCCCACCAGGACGCGCAGCTTGTCGGTCGGGATGTCGAGCAATTCCTTGCAGATGGCATCCCGCACGCCGGAGGGCATCTGGCTGGAAAGGCGCAAGGTGATGCGGCCGGTGCCTGCGTCATACTCGCCCAGCGCCACGCGCGGCTCCATCGAGACCGGGGCCAGGCGCTGATTCTCGATATCGAGCGCCACCACATGCGCGGCGCTGGCGAAGGCCGCTTCGGCGGCGGCGGCATCGCCATAGCGGGCTTCGGCCACCAGGTTCCCCGGCGCCCCCTGCCAGACCAGCGATGCGCCCGAGGCCGCCGCGTTGCCCGGGCCGATCACGGCCGGCAATTCCTCGTAATCCACCTCCACCGCCTCGGCCGCATCCCGCGCCTGGCCCGGAGTTTCAGCGATGATGGCGGCGACCGGCTCGCCCACGAAGCGCACCTCGCCCGTGGCCAGGATGTCGCGCGGGGGCGCGGTGAGGGGCGAGCCATCGGGCCGCTTGAAGGGGAGCGCCACCAGCAGCGGCTTCACCCCGGCCGCGACGAGATCGGCCCCGGTCAGGACGGCCACCACGCCCGGCATGGCGCGCGCCGCCTCGGTATTGATGGAAGCAAGCCTGGCATGCGCGTGGGGCGAACGCAGGAAAACCATGTGGGTGACGCCAGCCGGCGCGAAATCATCGGTGAACTGCCCCTGCCCGGCCAGCAGCGCGCGATCCTCGATGCGGCGCACGGCCTGGCCGCTGCCGAAGCGGCCGATTTGCGGGGGGGTTCCATCGGGCATGGTCGCGTCCTTGGTGTTGCGGGAGAAAGCCTAGCAGCCGCAGCAACCGCCTGACGAGGGGTTCAGCCGAGCCGCGCCAATCCCCAGGCCGCGGCCACCGGCAGCCCGGCGAGAAGCAGCAGCAAGACCGGCACGCGCCAACCCTTGAGGCGTCCGCCCAGCCGGGCACCCAGCAGCAGCGGGGCCAGGGGCGCCAGCGCCGCCGCCCAATCCGCTGCCCCCCCACGCGCCAAAATCGGCCCCGCCACCAGCGCGGCCAGCAGCATGGCAAAGGGCAGCCGGGCGGAATCCGCCATCGCCCCGCCGCCCGCCGCCTGTTGGCCCAAGGTCGCGGCGAGGATGATCAGCGCCAGCATCACCCAGGGGCCAGGGATGCCGGAGGCCAGAAGCCCAGCCAGCAGGGCCGTCGCCGCAAGGGTGCCGCGCCAGGGTGGCGCAGCTTCCATCTGCACCAGCGGCACGAGCAACAGCAGCGCCAGCAGCACGGGGGCGGCGCGCAGCAGGTCCGCCTCGGTCATCGGCCCGCCCGCCATCCACCAGCCGGTGAAGCCGGCGGCGAGCAGCCCCAGCACCGCGCCAAGCCAGCCGCGCCGCCCCCAGGCAAGCGGCAGGGCCAGGAAGGTGGCGGCCCAGGCCAGCACCGGCAGCCGCTCGGCCAATTGGCGGGGCGAGGCAATCACCAAGCCCAGCAGCAGCGTGACGCCCAGCACGGCGCCGAGCGCCAGGCCAAGCCCCGCCGTCAGGGGGCGCTTGCGCCAGCGCAACAGGCCGGCCCAGATCAGGGCCAGCGCCAGCGCCGCGAGCGGCGCCGCGGCCTCGGACATCGAATCGGGAAGCATGCCCGCAGCTTGCATCACTCCCCCGCCAGGGCGCTATGCTGCATCGCGTGACGAACGGAGTTCGGGATGACGGAAACACGCGTGAAGGTCTGGGATGGCTGGGTGCGGCTGGTGCACTGGTCCATCGTCGTCCTGATCCCCGTCTCCTACCTCACCGCGCGCTCCCACAACATGGATTGGCACATGCGAAGCGGCTACGCGCTGCTGACGCTGGTGATCTTTCGCATCCTGTGGGGCCTGGTCGGCTCGGAGCCGGCGCGCTTCCTGACCTTCCTGCGCCCGCCCTTCGCGGCGCTCAGGCATCTGGTGCAGGTGCGGCGCGAGGCCGGGCCGGACCGGGAACTGACCCACAACCCGGCCGGCGGCTGGATGGTGGTGGTGATCCTGAGCCTGCTGCTGGCCCAGGCGGTGACCGGCCTTTTCACCGACGACCATATCTTCACCCGCGGCCCCCTCGCGCAGGAAGTGAGTGGCGCCTGGAGCGACCGCGCGGGCTTCATCCATATCCGGCTGATCAACGTGATCGGCGTCGCCATCCTCCTGCATATCCTGGCCGTCATCTGGTACCGGGTGAGCCTGGGGCATGACCTGGTGCAGGCCATGATGCGCGGCAGCAAGCCGATGCCCGCCGGCACCCGCGCGCCCAAGATGGGCCACCCGGTGCTGGCCCTGGCGCTGCTGGGGGCGAGTGCCGGGCTGGTGAACTGGATTTCCCGCTTCGGGTGAGGGGCTGGCCCCGGTTTTGCTCTGCCTTGGCCGAGCAACAGCCGGGAATCACCTTGAATGTCATCCAACTCCTTCTCGCGTCGTGATCTTCTTGCCCTGACGGGCGCCGCAATCGGCGCCACAATGCCGTTTTCATGGTCTGAAATGGAAGCGAATGCCCAAACTGTGGGCGGAGAGCGGGTCCTGCGCTACGGCATCTCCATGGCCGACATCCCGCAAACCACCGGCCAGCCCGATCGCGGCGCGGGCGCCTACCAGTTCACCGGCCACACCCTGTATGATCCGCTCGTCGCCTGGGAGATGGATGTCTCGGACCGCCCCGGCAAGCTGATGCCCGGCCTTGCCACCTCCTGGGAGGCGAGCCCGTCGGATCGCACCAAATGGGTGTTCCGCCTGCGCCCCGGCGTCACCTTCCATGACGGCTCGGCCTTCAACGCGGACGCCGTGATCTGGAATTTCGAGAAGGTGCTGAACGCCCAGGCGCCGCATTTCGACAATCGCCAGGCCGCCCAGGTCAGGCCGCGCCTGCCCTCCGTCGCCAGCTATCGCAAGATGGACGACATGACAGTGGAAGTGACCACCCGCGCGGTGGACAGCTTCTTCCCCTACCAGATGCTCTGGTTCCTCATCTCCTCGCCCACGCAATATGAACGCCTGGGCCGCAGCTGGGAGCGTTTCTCCACCGAGCCCTCCGGCACCGGCCCCTTCCGACTGGCCCGCCTGGTCCCGCGCGAGCGGGCCGAGCTGGTTCGCAACCCCACCTATTGGAACCCCGCCCGCGCCCCCAAGCTGGACCGCATCATCCTCATCGTGGCGCCGGAGACGGTCACGCGCACCAACGCCATCCTGACCAACCAGGTGGACATCATCGAGGCCCCCGCGCCCGACCTGCTGCCCCGGCTGCGCCAGGCCGGCGTGCGGATCATCGAGAATGTCACGCCCCACGTCTGGAACTACCATCTCAGCCTCGCCGAGGGTTCGCCCTGGCGTGATGTCCGCCTGCGCCGCGCGGCCAACCTCGCCATCAACCGCGATGAGGTGGTGGCCCTGCTGGGTGGCCTCGCCAAGCCGGCGGTCGGCGTGGTGGACCCCTCCTCGCCCTGGTTCGGCAACCCGACCTTCCGCATCCGCCATGATCCGGCCGAGGCGCGGCGCCTGCTGGCGGAGGCCGGTTTCTCCCGCGCGAACCCGCTGCGGACGCGCTTCATCGTGCCGTCAGGCGGCTCGGGCCAGATGCTTTCCATGCCGATGAACGAGTATATCCAATCCGCCTGGCGCGAAGTCGGCATCATCGTGGATTTCCAGGTGGTGGAGCTGGAGGTGCTCTACACCGCCTGGCGCCAGGGCGCGCTGGGCGAGATCAGCCGCGCCGGCAACATCACCGCGAACAACGTGGCCTATCTGACGAGCGACCCGCTCTATGCCTTCATCCGCTTCTTCCACTCCGAGCAGATTTCACCGCGTGGCGTGAATTACGGGCATTACCGGGATGCGGAGATGGACCAGATCCTCAACGCCGCCATGAACAGCTTCGACGAGACGGAGCAGAACCGCCTGATGCAGCGCGCGCATGAGAAGGTGGTGAATGAGGCGCTGTGGGTCTTCGTGGTGCACGACACCAACCCGAAGGCCGCGGGCCGTGCGGTGCGCGGCTATGTGCCCGCGCAACACTGGTTCCAGGACCTGACCACGCTGGCCTGAGGCCCGCGACAGCCCGCGATCAGATGCTGCTGATCGCGGGTTCCAGCCCCGCATGCTTCGCCGCCGGATGGCCGGGATTGCGGAAGCGCAACTCGCCTTCCGGCGCGCAATCGCCCAGCGCGAAGAATTCCTGCCGCGTGGTGCAGGTGACGGCGACGACGAGCTTCGCCTCGGGCTCGGTCAGGAATCGGCGGATCGCGCCTTCCAGTTCCAGCGTGTCCCGCAGCGCATTCCATTCGGCCGCTTCCAGGTCATCGAGGAAGACCGAGACGATGCCAGGCCGCTGGCCGCTGAAGCGTCGCGATGCCGCCGCCGCGCGCCGCTTCACGGCCAGCGAGATTTCATTCTCCCGCCCCGCCCGCGCCGCCATGACCAGCACGCTGCCGCTGGAAGGATCGGCGGTCACGGCCAGATGCGCTTCCACGCCGAAGACTTCCCGCAGGCGGGCCGGCAAGGCGCGTTGCGGATCACTCGCCGCCTGGGCGCCGGCCAGCACCAGCGGGTCGAGCTTGAGGACGGCGGCAGCGCTGGAATCCTGGCGCTTCTCGGCGGCCAGCATGGTGGTGATGCGGGCGTGCAGCTCGGAGAGCCTGGTCTGGTCGGTCACGCCTTCTGGCAGGGTCATCTTCAGGATGTAGCGGCCGGGATGGGCGGCGAGCCAGGTTTGCAATTCGGGGTTCACGCGGTCCACAAGCTGCGCCCAGTCGCCCTTGTGCAGCGGGCGGCCTTCCTCGGCCGAGACGGTTTCGCAGGCGACTTCGGCCACCGCGCCATCGCGCGTGATCAGCAGGTCATGCGCGGTGCCGTTGAGCAGGCCGTCAAACATCACATGAAAGCCGCGGGCGCGCAGCAGGGCGGCGGTGCGGACCAGGTGGAACAGCGGCACCAGGGTGGCGTGGCCCGAAAGCCCCTCGCCCACCAAAGCACGCAGCCGCGCGCGCGGGCCTTCCGGCAGGGATTTGGCGAGTTCCGCCGCTTCACGCGCGAAGGCCAGCACGCGGCGCTCGGCCCGGCCCGCCTTGGCGAGAAGCTCGGGCTTGGAGAGCCGGGCCAGGATGAGTTCCAGCGCGTGGCGCTGCTGCATGGCGCGGCCCGAGAGCGAGCGCGGCTGCAACCGCGATTCCAGGTCGGCCAGACGTTTGCGCCAAGCCACGCCGCCCGCAAGGGCAACAAAGGCCTTCAACGCCGTCGGGTCCGTCTTGGGGTCCCACTGGGCGTCCCACTGGGGGTCCGGGAGGGGCATGGGATCTCGATGTGACAGGGGCACGGCCAAATCATGCCGCGGCGTCATCCTAGCGGTTTCGTTCCATTCGCTCAACATGGTTTCATGCCGGCCAGGGGAATCGCTTGAAAGCCATGGGGTGGTTCCTGTGATGAGTGCGCGCAGGTATTCATGATTCCAGGCTGCGCTGGTCGCTCTCCCGGGTGAGGAGGCCGTCGGCACCGGCGCCATCACCTCCGGCAGGGATACGGCGCCTTGCCCGGCTGCCATGGGTCGTCGGGCGCCGAGAAGTGCCGGACTGGCCAAGGGCAGGCCTCGTCAAATCAGTTCCGCCATGAACCAGGCTTCGGCACAGACAGGAATCCCCAGGGCCTTCAGGCGATTGCCCCGGGGATTGTTTTCGTCGCTTGAGCGAGACGCCCCCTGCCGCTAAGCGCGCCCCCATGGAAACCGCCGAACCGCCTGAGGGAGGCATCACCAGCGGCCTTGCCGTGCTGGAAGCAGCCCTGCCCAACCTGCCGCTCTCGCCCGGCGTCTATCGCATGCTCGATGGCAAGGGCGATGTGCTGTATGTCGGCAAGGCGCGCGCCATTCGCAAGCGCGTCACCAGCTACACCCAGCTCTCGCGCCTGCCCGAGCGGTTGCGCCGGATGGTGCATGAAACCCACCGGATCGAGGTGATCACCACCGCCTCCGAGGCCGAGGCGCTGCTGCTCGAAGCCAACCTCATCAAGAAATTGAGGCCGCGCTACAATATCGTCCTCAGGGACGACAAAACCTACCCCTGGCTGATGGTGACCGATGACCACCCCTTCCCGCAAATCGCCAAGCATCGCGGCGAGCGGCGCAAGGGCGCCAGCTATTACGGCCCCTTTGCCAGCGTCTGGGCGGTGAACCAGACCATCACGGCGCTGCAACGGGTCTTCCTGCTGCGCACCTGCCGCGACACCGTCTTCGACACGCGCGACCGCCCCTGCCTGCTGCACCAGATCAAGCGCTGTTCGGCCCCCTGCGTGGACCGCATCAGCGCCCAGGATTACGGCGCCCTGGTGCATGAGGCGAAGCAGTTCCTGGCGGGCGAGGTCCCCACCATCCAGAAGCGCCTGGCGGCCGAGATGGAGGCCGCCGCCGAGAAGCTCGAATTCGAGCGCGCCGCCAGCCTGCGCGACCGCATCCGGGGCCTTACGCATATCCAGGGCACTTCCCGCATCAACCTCGATGGCGTGGGCGATGCCGATGTGGTGGCGCTGCACATGGCGGCGGGCCAGTCCTGCGTGCAGGTCTTCTTCTTCCGGGGCGGGCGCAACAACGGCAACCGGCCCTATTTCCTGACGCATTCCAAGAGCGAGACCAGCCCCGAGGAGGTGCTCGGCAGCTTCCTCGGCCAGCTTTATGACGACCTGCCGCCGCCGCCCCTGGTGCTGCTGAGCCATGACGTCCCCGACGCGCCCCTGATCGCCGAGGCTCTGGCCATCAAGGCATCACGCAAGGTGGAATTGCACCGCCCGCAGCGCGGCGAGAAGCGCGACATCGTGGCCCATGCCCAGACCAATGCGCGCGAGGCGCTGGAGCGGCGCCTGGCGGAATCCACCGCCCAGGCCGCGCTGCTGGATGGCGTGCAGCGCCTGTTCGACCTGCCCGAGCGGCCGGAGCGCATCGAGGTCTATGACAACAGCCACATGATGGGTGCCAATGCCTACGGGGCCATGATCGTGGGCGGCCCAGGCGGCTTCACCAAATCCGCCTATCGCAAATTCGCCATCAAGGAGGCCAGGCCCGGAGACGACTTCGCCATGATGCGCGAGGTGCTGGAACGCCGATTCGGCCGCGCCCTCAAGGAGGATCCCGCCCGCACCGAGCCGGGCTGGCCCGACCTCGTCATCATAGATGGCGGCCAGGGCCAGCTTTCGGCCGTGAGCGAGGTCATGGCGCATCTCGGGCTGGAGGATATCCCGGTGGTCGCCATCGCCAAGGGCGTGGACCGCGATGCCGGGCGCGAATGGTTCCACATGGCCGGGCGCGAGGCCTTCCAACTGCCCCAGCGCGACCCGGTGCTGTACTACCTCCAACGGTTGCGGGACGAGGCACATCGCTTCGTCATCGGCACGCACCGCGCCGGCCGCGCCAAATCCCTCACCAGGTCTGAGCTCGATGACGTGCCGGGCGTCGGCCCCAAGGTGAAGCGCGAATTGCTGAATCACTTCGGCTCGGCGCGCGGCGTGCGACAGGCGAGCGAGGCGGACCTGGCGAATTGCCCGGGAGTCGGCCCCGCTTTGGCCCGCCGCATACATGAGCATTTCCACCTGGGCGCGACGCAAGCTACATAGACGCCGTGCCAACAGATCTGCCCAACCTCCTCACCCTCTCGCGGATCCTTGCGATCCCCCTGCTGGTGCTACTCGTCGCGATCCGCGCCCCCTGGGCGGACATGGCAGCCTGCGCGCTGTTCTCGGCCGCGGCCATCACCGATTACTTTGACGGCAAGATCGCGCGGAACCGCCAGATCGTCTCCGATTTCGGCCGCATGCTGGACCCCATCGCCGACAAGCTGCTGGTGGGCGCCGCCCTGATGCTGCTGGCCGGCTTTGACCGGCTGCCGAATTGGGCGCTGCTGCCGGCCATCGTCATCATGCTGCGCGAAATCCTCGTCTCGGGCCTGCGCGAATACCTGGCCGGCATCAATCTCGGCCTGCCGGTCACCTCGCTCGCCAAGTGGAAGACCGGCTTCCAGATGGGCGCGCTGGGCACGCTGCTGGCGGGCAATACCGGCGCCGCCGTGATCGGCCTGGGCTTCCTGCCCGTCTCGCTGATCGGGGAGCTCATGCTCTGGATGGCGGCCGTGCTGACGCTGGTGACCGGGTGGGACTACCTCGCCGCCGGGCTGCGGCATGCAGCGCGAGAGGTGCCGCCTGACACTTCGTCACCCGCCAACCCGTTGAACCGACCCAACCCCTTGAACCGACCCAACCCCTTGAACCGACCTTGAGATCACGGCCCGGCGAGAGCATGTTGCAATGCGGAATTCCCTATCTCTCCAGGAGTCGCCAATGCGATTGAAGCTCAGGGCCGTCGCCTTGCTGACCGTCACGCTCGGTATGGCGGGCTGCAACAGTGTCGAATCCAGCATCGCTGGCGTGCAATCCAGCCTTTCGGGCACCTATCATCGCTTCGGGCCGAGTTGGGGCGGCATGCAACCCGCCATGCCCACCGACAGCCTGACGGTGCAGCGCATTCGCGGCCAAGCCAGCCCGCGTGAGCCTTTGCGGCCCGAAGGCGGCGATGTCTGGCCGGTCGAGGAAGGGCCGCGCGCCACCCTCGCCAATCCGGAAGAAGCCCTGCGCGGCCTCCGCCCGGGAGAGCCGGAGCCGCGCCGCTCCCGCGGCTCCGGCAGCGGGTTCGAGAATGCGCCCGGCGCCGCGCCGCCCGTCATGTCACCGATCTTCGCGACCCCGCCGCAGCCGCCGCGCACCAATCGCACCGATGGGGGCACCCCCGCCGGGCAGGTCTTCCAGCC
>Ga0209103_1000344_pt1 | contig 14665 bp, 14 predicted proteins | sample 4C3metaG_FD_184152 | JGI IMG/M metagenome (GOLD analysis project Ga0209103, IMG submission 184152) | Freshwater bacterial and archeal communities from Indian Creek, Illinois, USA - 4C3 metaG (SPAdes) (version 2) | ecosystem: Environmental > Aquatic > Freshwater > Unclassified | place: USA...
CGTTTTATCGTGAGACCGATTCACGCCCCTGCCGAAGCCGGCAAAGGCGGTCAGGCGCTACAGATAACGCTGAATATCCAGCGTGCTTTCACGCCCCACCTTGTCCAAGCTTTCGCGGATGAAAAGCTCCGCCGCATCCCGGCCGTAATCTCGCAGCGTGGTCAGGAAATCCCAGTCGCCATTGAACTTGGTGCTGAGCTTGAAGGCGCGCATGCGCTCCTCATCCTCGATCGCGTGCAGGAACAGCCGGCGATAGCGCGGCTGCTCCAGCCGGCCGGAATCCAGCATGCGCTGCACGAAATCAATGGCGCGCATCTCGCTCATCAGGGAGGCGTTGAAACTGATCTCGTTCAGCCGGTTCATGATGTCGCTGGTGGTGGTCGGCAATTCGGGGCGCAGCAGCGGGTTGAGTTGCACCAGCACGATGTCGGCCGCCATGCGCTCGTGATACAAGGGCCACAGCGCCGGATTGCCGAGATAGCCGCCATCCCAATAGGCCTCGCCATCAATCTCGACGGCCTTGAACACGTTGGGCAGGCAGGCGGAGGCCAGCAGCGCATCCACCGTGATCTCGGCCCGCGTGAACACCTTGGGCTTGCCGGTGCGGACATTGGTGGCCGAGATGAACAGCCGGATGGCGTTCTTGTCCGCCCGCAGCCGCGCCAGGTCCAGGCTCTGGTCCAGCGCCTTGCGGAGCGGGTTGAACTCCATCGGGAAAGGGTTGAGCTGATAGGGGGACATGACGCGCGTCATCACGTCAAACGCGTTGTAGCCCATGCTGTATTTGAGGTCCCAGCCCCACAACGCCTTCTCGAACATCGTGGCCTTCATGGGCGAGACGGCGAATTTCGCCCCCAGCGCACGCCAGAAGCGATTCAACGCATCCTTGGCGCCCTGCCGCCCACCTTCCAGCAGGCCGAGTGCCAGGATCGCGCCATTGATGGCGCCAGCCGATGTGCCGGAAAGGCCATCGAACTCGATGCGCTCATCTTCCAGCAAGCGGTCCAGCGCGCCCCAGGTGAAGGCACCGTGCGTGCCGCCGCCTTGCAGCGCAAGGTTGATGCGCCGCGTGGCGTTCTGGGCCAGGGCAGGCGCCGCGACAGAGGGGTTGATATCCATCAGGCCGCGAGCCACCCGCCATCAATGGAATGAGCCGAGCCATTCACCCCACCCGAGCCAGGGCCGACGAGCCAGAGCGCCATATGCGCCACCTCCTCGACCTCGATCCAGCGCTTGGACGGCTGCTTCGCCAGCAGGTGTTCCTTCAGCGCCACTTCCTCGCTCACGCCGAACTTCGCGGCCAGCGGCGGCACCTGCGCTTCGGCCAGCGGCGTGCGCACGAAGCCAGGGCAGATGGCGTTGCAGGTGACATTGGCTTGCGCGATCTCAAGCGCGACCGATTTGGTCAGCCCCACAACGCCATGCTTGGCCGCCACATAGGCCGTCTTGTAGGGGCTGGCCACCAGGCCATGCGCGCTGGCCACGTTGATGATGCGGCCATAATCCCGCGCCAGCATCCCCGGCAGGGCGGCGGCGATCGCGTGGAAATTGCTGCTCATGTTGATGGCGATGATCGCATCCCACTTCTCGGCCGGGAAATCCTGCACGGGCGAGACGAACTGGATGCCCGCATTATTCACCAGGATGTCGAGCTTGCCGAACTCGGCCTCGGCGGCGGCGACCATGCCGCGCACTTCCGCGGGCTTGGACATGTCGGCCGGGCTGTAGGCGGCGGCGGCCACGCCCATCAACGCACCGACCTCGGCACGCGCGGCGGCGATCTCGTCGGGCCTGCCCAAGCCGTTCAGCATGACCTTCGCGCCGGCTTGCGCGTAGAGCTTCGCGATGGCCAGACCGATGCCGCTCGTCGAGCCGGTGATGAGGGCCGATCGCCCATCCAGAATGCGTTCCATGCTCAGTGCCTCAACTATTCTTTGTGCGCTGCAATACAGCCACCGGGCTCAATTCTCAACCGCGACACACGCCGCGTTCAAGCGATGACACGGCGCGCGCGGAGTCTCGTCAACGGAGGCTGAACAACGGCGAGGCATTTGCATGCGCCGCATGATCATCGCCGCCGACAGGCCTTGGCAGAGGCTTGCATGGCCGCTGCCGGCATGGATGATGCCTTGCCCTTCCCCGCAGGAGTTGCCCGCATGTCCGCCATCCAGGACCCCGTCGCCGATCTTGCCGTCGAACAGCGCCGCCAGGCCCGCATTGACATGGCCGCCGCCCATCGCCTGGCCGTGCTGCATGATTTCCATGAAGCGATAGACAATCACTTCACCCTGACGGTGCCTGGCCGCCCGGGCCGCTTCTACCTCAACGCCTATGGGCTGCACTGGTCCGAGGTGACGGCCAGCAACCTCATCGAGGTGGCCCATGATGGCAGCGTGCTGGAAGGCTCAGGCCCGGCCGATCGCAGCGCCATCTGCATCCATGCGCCGATCCATGAGCTCACGGGGGCGGAGTGCGTGCTGCACACCCACATGCCCTATTGCACCGCCATCTCCCAGTTGGAGGACATGACCATCGAGATGACGGGGCAAAGCGCGCTGCAATTCCACGGCCGCATCGCCTATGACCATGATTACAACGGCTTCGCCCTGGAGCATGAGGAAGGCGTCCGCATGGCCGCGCTGATGGCGGGCAAGCCCATCCTCATGCTCGCCAATCACGGCGTGGTCGTCACCGGCAATTCGGTGGCCCAGGCCTATCATCGCCTCTATTATCTGGAGCGCGCCTGCCGGACGCAGATGTTCTCCATGTGGACCAATGCCCGCCGCCGCTTCGTGAAGGAGGAAGTGCTGGAAAAGATGCGCGCCCAGGCCGCCTGGAAGGACCCGACCATGGCCATGACCGGCCCCGAATATCATTTCGCCGCGCTGAAGCGCGTGCTGGACCGCAGCGACCCCTCCTACGCGGATTGATGGGACGGCGTGGCCGCAGGCGCAGGGCAGGCAATGACGCATGACGGATGACAAGGAAGCCCGGCGGGCCGCCGCCCTTCGCGCCAATTTGCGCCGGCGCAAGGCGCAGCAGCGTGCGCGGGCGGAAGACGCCGCAAGCCCCGCCAATGGACGCGACGCCCCTGGGGAGGCTAGACCCCCCTCTCCCGCGCCCCAGCCGAAAGAGTCCTGAATGCCCATCATGCCTGACCACTGGATCCGCCGCATGGCGACCGAGCATGGCATGATCTCGCCCTTCATCGAGGCGCAGAAGCGCGAGGGCGTGATCTCCTACGGCCTCTCCTCCTATGGCTATGACGCGCGCGCAGCCGAGGAATTCAAGGTCTTCACCAATGTGGACAATGCGGTGGTGGACCCCAAGGAGTTCTCGGAGACCGGCTTCGTCACCCGCAAGGGGCCGGTCTGCATCATCCCGCCCAATTCCTTCGTGCTGACCCACACCATCGAGGTGTTCAAGGTCCCGCGTGACATCCTGGTCATCTGCCTCGGCAAATCCACCTATGCCCGATGCGGGCTGATCGTGAATGTGACGCCACTGGAACCGGAATGGGAGGGCCAGGTGACGATCGAAATCAGCAACACCACGCCGTTGCCCGCCAAGGTCTATGCCAATGAGGGGATCTGCCAATTCCTGTTCCTGCAGGGCGCCAGCGCGCCGGAAGTGAGCTATGCCGACCGGGCCGGCAAATACATGGGCCAGCGCGGCGTGGCACTGCCCAAGCTCTGAACCCCCTGACCGCATCGGGAGATTCCACGAACACCCAGGCGCAGATCCACCCTGCCGCCCCGCATCAGCTTCCCGTCTCCATCCCCGGCGCGAATGGCAGTGATTGGACGCAGGTGCAGGGCTTGGTGGCCGGAGGACGGATCCGCGGTGACGAGGTGCTGCTGGGCTGGTCGTGCTGGAACCGCTCCACGAGGGCCGGCTGGATAACGTGATCCCGGGCAGCAACTGCATGGCCACTGCCCATGCCTCGAATCATGAGGCGCTCTGTCAACCCGCAATCGGCACCCTGGAAGCCATTGCCCTGCATGGGATTGATGCGGCGGGGCTGCTGCATGCCATCCGGCCACTGACACCTCCCAGATGGGGAGGGCCATGCGGGCGGCGCGGTTGTCTTGGCCGGGGGGTGGTGGCACATGAACCCGGCCAGAACGTGGCTTTCAGGGTTGGGCAGAGATCGAAATGGACCGGATTCGTATCCGCGGCGGCGTGAAGCTGAACGGCACGGTGCCGGTCTCCGGCGCCAAGAACGCAACCTTGCCGCTGATGGCGGCCGCCCTGCTGGGCGATGGCCCCCTGGTGCTGACCAATGCGCCGGACCTGGCCGACATCGCCACCATGCGGGCGCTGCTGGTGCAGCTTGGGCTCAGCGTCGCGCATGACAAGCAGGCGCGCACCCTGACGCTGAGCGGGGCCGCGACCAGCCTCGAAGCGCCCTATGACATCGTCCGCAAGATGCGCGCCTCGGTGCTGGTGCTGGGGCCTTTGCTGGCGCGCTATGGTCGGGCGCGCGTCTCGCTGCCTGGCGGCTGCGCCATCGGCACGCGGCCGGTGGATCTGCACATCAAGGGCCTGGAACAGCTCGGCGCCGAGATCGAGATCAATGCGGGCTACATCGAAGCCCGCGCCCCGCATGGCAAGCTGCGCGGTGCAAAGATCATCTTCCCGCAGGTCAGCGTGGGCGCCACGGAAAACCTCCTCATGGCCGCCTGCCTGGCCGAGGGCGAAAGCGAGTTGGTGAATGCGGCGCGCGAGCCGGAGATCAGCGACCTCGCCATGTGCCTCATGCGGATGGGCGCGCGGATCGAGGGCATCGGCACTGGCACGCTGCGCGTCGAGGGCGGCGCAACCCTCATGCCCGCGACCCACCCCATCGTGCCCGACCGGATCGAGGCCGGCACCTATGCCTGCGCCGCCGCCATCACTGGCGGCACGCTGCATCTGCAAGGCGCGAAGATGGAGCATCTGGGCGCGGTGGCCCGCGTGCTGCGCGATGCGGGCGTGGATGTGGCGGAAACCCATACCGGCCTGACCGTCAGCCGGATGAACGGCCTGCGCGGCGTGGATGTCGTGACCGAGCCCTTCCCCGGCTTCGCCACCGACATGCAGGCGCAGTTCATGGCGCTGATGTGCGTGGCCGAGGGTGCCGCCATGATCACCGAGACCATCTTCGAGAATCGCTTCATGCATGTGCCCGAGTTGATGCGAATGGGCGCGCGCATCAATTTCCACGGCACCTCGGCCATTGTGCGCGGCGTGCCCAGGCTGGCCGGCGCGCCCGTGATGGCGACCGATCTGCGCGCCTCGGTCAGCCTCATCCTCGCGGGCCTGGCCGCCGAGGGCGAGACGATCGTGAACCGCGTCTATCACCTGGATCGCGGCTATGAGCATGTCGAGGACAAGCTGGCCGCCGTCGGCGCCGATATCGCGCGGCTGCCGGCCTGATGGACATGCCCATGGCGTTCACGGAAAACCTCACCGGCACGGGCCTGATCCTGGCACTTCCGAAGGGCCGCATCCTCAAGGAACTCGGCCCCGTGCTGGCGCAGGCCGGCATCGTGCCCGCCGAGGATTTCGTGGACGAGGATAGCCGCCGGCTGCGCTTCGAAACCAATCATCCCATGCTCGACGTGGTGCGCGTGCGCCCCTTCGATGTCGCGACCTTCGTGGCCCATGGCGGCGCGCATATCGGCGTCTGCGGCGGCGATGTGCTGATGGAATACGATACGGACCAGATCTACGCGCCGCTGGATCTCGGCCTTGGCCGCTGCCGCGTCTCGGTGGCGGAGCAGGCCGTCACCGCCGGGCAGGATGACCCCTCCCGCTGGTCGCGCATTCGCGTCGCCACCAAATATCCCAACATCGCGCGCCGGCATTTCCAGGCGCGCGGCGTGCAGGCCGAGGTGGTGCATCTGAACGGCGCCATGGAACTGGCACCCTCGCTCGGCCTCTCGCGCGTGATCGTGGACCTGGTGCAGACCGGCTCCACGCTCAGGGCGAATGGGTTGGTGGAGACGGAGGTGATCGCGCATGTCACCTCGCGCCTCATCGTGAACCGCACCGCGCTGAAGACCCGGCCCGAGGAAATCGCCGGCTGGATCGCGCGTTTCCAGGCGGCATTGGGCTGATGCAGAAGATCTCCACGGCGGATGCCGATTTCGAAACCCGCTTTCGCGCCATCCTGGAGGATGGCCGCGACACGACGACGCGCGTGGATGCGGCGGTCTCCGCCATCATCGGCGAGATCCGCGCCGAGGGTGACGCGGCCCTGCTGCGCCTGACAACACGTTTCGACGGCTGGGCGCCCGCCGACACCACCGCCTTGCAAGTCACCGCGGCCGAGATGGACGCGGCCGTCACCCGGATCGAACCCGCGCTGATGGCCGCGCTGGACCTGGCGGCCAGCCGGATCGAGGCATTTCATCGCGCGCAAATGCCCTGCGACCTCGTGCTGCCGGGTGCGGATGGCGTGGCGCTGGGCATGCGATGGAACGCGCTGGATGCGGTCGGGCTTTATGTGCCGGGCGGCAAGGCGGCCTATCCCTCCTCGGTGCTGATGAATGCCATCCCGGCGCGTGTCGCGGGCGTGGCGCGACTGGCCATGGTGGTGCCCACGCCTGGCGGCGCGCTGAACCCGCTGGTGCTGGCCGCCGCCCGGCGCGCGGGTGTCACGGAGGTCTGGCGCATCGGCGGCGCGCAGGCCGTGGCCGCGCTTGCCTGGGGCACAGCCAGCATCGCGCCGGTGGACCGCGTGGTGGGGCCGGGCAATGCCTATGTGGCCGAGGCCAAGCGCCAGGTGTTTGGCCGCGTCGGCATCGATTCCATCGCCGGCCCGTCCGAGGTGCTGATCCTCGCCGATGGCACCAACAACCCCGCCCATGTGGCGATGGACCTGCTGGCCCAGGCCGAGCATGACGAGGCGGCGCAATCCATCCTCATCACCGATGACGCGGGCTTCGCGGATGCCGTGGCGCGGGAAGTGGCGGCGGCGCTGACCACCCTCCCACGCCGCGCCATCGCCGGCGAAAGCTGGGAAAAGCACGGCGCCGTGATCCTGGTCCATGACTGGGAGGAGGCAGTGGCCCTGGCCAACCGCCTGGCGCCCGAGCACCTCCAGATCATGACGCCCGACCCGCAGGCGCTCTTTGCCCGCATCCGCCATGCCGGCGCGGCCTTCCTGGGCCGGCACACGCCCGAGGCCATCGGCGACTACGTGGCCGGGCCGAACCATGTGCTGCCCACCGGCCGCACCAGCCGCTTTGCCTCCGGGCTTTCGGTGTTCGATTTCCTCAAGCGCACCACCTGGGTGGAAGCGGATGCGGCGGGCCTGGCCGGCATCGGCCCGGCAGCGGTGAAGCTGGCCGAGGCCGAGGGGTTGGGCGCCCATGCGGCGAGTGTGGCGCTGCGGCTTTAGTTGCGGCAGGATGGCGCCATGAACCTCGCTCGCCTCCTTGCCGCCCGCGCCGCCGCGCAAAACCCCATCACGGTGGGCGTCATCGGCGCGGGCAAGTTCGGCGCCATGTTCCTCGCCATGGCGGCGCGTTCGCCGGGCATTCATGTGGCCGTAATCGCTGACCTGGCCCCCGCCCGCGCGCGTGCGAATCTGACGCGCATCGGCTGGCCGCCGGAGCAATCCGCCGCTGCCAGCCTGGATCACGCACTCAGCACTGGCGCCACTTTCGTGACCGACAACGCGGCCCTGGTGAATGATCCGCGCATCGAGGTGGTGGTGGAAGCCACCGGCAATCCGGCGGCCGGCATCGGCCACGCTTTGGCCGCCATCGCCGCCGCGCAGCACATCGTCATGGTGAATGTCGAGGCCGATGTGCTGGCCGGGCCGCTGCTGGCCGCCCGCGCGGCGCAGGCGGGCATCGTCTATTCCATGGCCTATGGCGACCAGCCCGCTTTGGTCTGCGAGATGGTGGACACCATCCGCGCCATGGGCCTGCCCGTCATCGCCGCCGGCAAGGGCACGAAATACCTCCCCGTCTTCCACGAATCCACGCCCGAGACCGTCTGGGGCCATTACGGCCTGACGCCCGAGCAGGCGGCGGCCGGCGGCATGAATCCGCAGATGTTCAACTCCTTCCTGGATGGCACGAAATCCAGCATCGAGATGGCCGCCATCGCCAATGCCACGGGGCTGCTCCCGCCCGAGGATGGCCTGGCCTTTCCGCCCTGCGGCGTGCAGGACCTGCCGCATCTCCTCCGCCCCCGCGCCCAGGGCGGCATCCTGCCGCAAAAGGGCATGGTGGAGGTGATCAGCAGCCTGGAACGCGATGCCCGCCAGGTGGTGGGGGACCTGCGCTGGGGCGTCTATGCGGTGTTCGAGGGCGAGACGGACTATATCCGCCGCTGCTTCTCCGAATATGGCGTGCACACCGACAGCACCGGCCATTATGCGGCGCTTTGGCGCCCTTACCACCTGATCGGGCTGGAACTGGCCGTCTCGGTCGCGTCCGTGGCGCTGCGCCGCGAGGCCACCGGCGTGAGCGAGGCCTGGCGCGGCGATGCGGTGGCGACCGCGAAGCGAGACCTGCGCGCCGGCGAAATCCTGGATGGCGAGGGCGGCGCCATGGCCTGGGGCAAATGCATCCCGGCGGCGCGCAGCTTGGCGGAAAACGCCCTGCCCATCGGCCTCGCGCATGGGGTGAAGCTGCTGCGCGACATTCCCCGCGGCGCCGTGCTGCGGCAGTCCGATGTGGCCCTGGATGCGACGCAGGAGGCGGTGCGGGTGCGGCGCGACATGGAAAGTATCCCACTGACTTAAAAGGAAATATTGCCCCTTTGTGGCTCATGTCCGGCTGCCCTCTGGAGGTTTGCCGTGCACCGCCCCTCCCTGTTCAGCGCCGCCGCAAATGGGGAGATGGCGTAAAATCGCAACCGCACCCTCCCCGCCATGCTGGAGATCACCGATGCGCGCGGCCGGATCCTGTTGCGCGGCCACGACCCGAACCAGTCGGGCGGTGACAAATCCGCCATGGGCGATGTGGCGCGCGCCCCCCGGTTCGGGTGAGCGCCCGCTTCCGATGCGGGCAGGCTGCGCCTACACTTTTCACCCACCAAATGGGAGGAGCTTCGCGTGAAAAACCTGTTCGACCTGAGCGGCAAGGTCGCCATCGTCACCGGCGGAAGCCGCGGCATCGGCCGCGCCATCTGCGAGCGCCTGGCGCAGCATGGCGCCAAGGTGGTCGTCAGCAGCCGCAAGCTCGATGCCTGCCAGGAAGTCGTGGACGGCATCACCGCCGCCGGCGGCACGGCCATGGCGGTGGCCTGCAATATCGGCCGCAAGCCCGAATTGCAGGCGCTGGTGGATGCCGCCATCGCCGCCTATGGCCAGGTGGATGTGCTGGTCTGCAATGCGGCGGTGAACCCGTATTTCGGCCCGTCCCAGGACATTCCCGACGAATCCTATGACCGCATCATGAACTCCAATGTGCGGAGCAATCTCTGGCTCTGCCAGATGACCATCCCCGCCATGGCCGAGCGTGGCGAGGGCTCGGTCATCATCGTGAGTTCCATCGGCGGCTTCCGTGGTTCGCCGCGCCTGGGCATCTATGGCGTCTCCAAGGCGGCGGACATGCAATTGGCCCGCGCCCTGGCCACCGAATGGGGCCCGCGCGGCGTGCGCGTGAACGCCATCGCGCCTGGCCTGGTGCGGACCGATTTCGCCCGCGCCCTGTGGGAGGACCCGGTGAACCTGAAGAAGCGCACGCGCGACACGCCGCTGCTGCGGATCGGCGAGCCGGACGAGATCGCCGGCGCCGCCGTCTTCCTGGCCAGCGCCGCCTCCGGCTTCATGACGGGCCAGAGCATGGTGATTGATGGCGGCGTGCTGGCCGGCCCGCCACTCCTGGAGGAGTGACGGGCAGCGGCCCGGCGGCAGCCTAGCTGTTCGGGCCGCGCCCCAGGCCGATGGGCTGCCAGCGTTGCAGCTTGGTGTTCTGCAGCACCGCCGGGTTCACGCAGCTCATCGGCCACTTGCCTTGCAGCACCAGCGCCAATTCGCTGCCCACGCGGCGCTTGCGCGCCTCATCAAAGCGCGCCGAGGCCGAGGCCGTATGCGCCGAGAGGATGACGTTATCCATGCTCAGCAGCGGGTTGTTGTGGCTCGGCGGTTCCACCTCCAGCACGTCCAGCCCCGCATAGGCGATCCAGCCCTCGGTCAGCGCCTTGATCAGCGCGGCCTCGTCCACCGTGGGGCCACGGCCGACATTGAGGAAGATCGCGCTTTTCTTCATCAGGCGGAAATGCCGCTCCTGGAGCAGCTTGTTGCATTCCGGGCGGGCGGGGGCGTGCATCGAGACGAAGTCGGACTGGCTCATCACCTCGTTCAGCGTGGCGGGCAGCACGCCATGGTCGCTCATCACCGTCTCGTCCAGGAACGGGTCATAGGCGATCATCCGCAGGCCGAAGGGGGCGGCGCGCCTGGCCACCGCGCGCGCCACGCGGCCGAAGCTGATGAAGCCCAGCGTCTGGCCCATCAGGCGCGGGATTTGCAGCAGCGCCGGGCGGCCTTCCTTCCAGCGATGCTCGCGCACCATGCGGTCCTGCTCCAGCGTGCGGCGGAAGGTGCTGAGCAGCAGCATCATGCAGTGATCCGCCACCTCCTCGATGAAGGTATCGGGCACATTGGTCACGGGGATGCCGGCGCGGGTCGCGGCCTTCACATCCACACTGTCCACGCCGACGGAACCCAGGCTGATCACCTTGCAGTTCTTCAGGCCGGCGATGATCTCGGCCGAGATGGGGATGCCCTTGGCATAGATCGCATCGGCCGTGGCGGCGGCGGCGAGGAAGCCTGCCGTATCGGTCGGGGCTTCCACGATCTCGGCATCGAGGCCATTCAGCGCCTCCATCTCGAGCTCGTAGCCGCCGCCTGCGGTGGTGAAACTGGCGCCCGCGGGCGTCACGATGCGGAACTTCGCCATGGGTGTTTGCCTCCCTGATTGATGCCGCAAACGAAGCATGCGGGTGGCCCAGCGGCAAGGTCATGGGCTTGCCAGTGGGCGGGCTTGGGGCAGACTGCCCGACAGCAATGCAAGGGAGAAAAAACCGATGAAGAAAATCGCATGGGTGACGGGCGCCGGCAGCGGCATTGGCGAAGCGGCGGCCATCGCCCTGGCCGAAATGGGCATGGCCATCGTGCTGACCGGCCGCACCAAGGCGAAGCTCGACGCCGTGGCCGCGCGCATCAAGGCGATGGGCGGCACCGCGCATGTGAAGCCGGCCGACATGGCCAAGGCATCCGCCGTGCAGAAGGTGGCGGATTTCATCCAGGAGAAGCTCGGCCGCCTCGATGTCATGGTGAACAATGCCGGGCTGAACATCACCGAGCGCCGCTGGAGCAACCTGACGCCCGAGGGCGTGAAGGAGCTGGTGGATGGCAACCTCACCTCCGCCTTCCACGGCGTGCTGGCGGCCTTGCCCATCATGCGCGCGCAGAAGGACGGGCTGTTCATCCATACGGCCTCCATGGCGGGACGCTTCGTCAGTCCGCTCAGCGGCGCGGGCTATACCGCCAGCAAGCATGGCGTGGTGGCGATGAGCCATTCGCTCAACATGGAGGAATGCGCCAACGGCATCCGCAGCACCGTGATGTGCCCGGGCGAGGTGCGGACCCCCATCCTCGACAAGCGGCCCAACAAGCTGAGCGAAAAGGAGCTGGCCGAGATGGTGCAGCCCGAGGATTGCGGCGCGCTGGTGAAGTTCCTGGCCGGCATGCCGGCGCATGTCTGCATCAATGAGGTGCTGATCACCCCCACGCGCAACCGCAGCTACATCGCGCAGATGCAGCGCAAGCTGTGAAGGGAGGACGCTGTCCTCCCCGGGACACTCAACGCCCCACGGCATAGCCCTGCATGCCGCGCGGATTGGCGCCGGCGAAGATCTGGCCGTCCTTCTCGCGCCGCGCGCCGGTCAGGCGGCCTTCGCTCCAGTCGCCGCCCATTTCCGCCCGATGCCCGCGCGCACGCAGCGCCGAGAGCACCTCGGGGGCGAAGCGGCCTTCCAGCACCAGCTTGCCGGGCTTGGCGCCACGCGGCCAGAAGCTGCTGACCCAATGCTCGGAATGAAAGGAGGGGAGGTCGATCGCCTCCTGGATGTTGAAGCCATGGGCCAGCATGCGGCTCAGCATGATGGGTTGCCACTGGTCCTGCTGCTCGCCGCCTGGCGTGCCGAAGCTCATCCAGGGCTTGCCCTCGCGCAGCACCATGGAAGGCGAGAGCGTGGTGCGCGGCCGCTTGCCCGGCATCAGGCCATTGGGCAGGCTCGGGTCCAGCCAGAACATCTGGCAGCGCGTGCCCAGGCAGAAGCCAAGCTCCGGGATGGCGGGCGAGGATTGCAGCCAGCCGGCGGAGGGCGTGGCGCTGACGAAATTGCCGTCGCGGTCAATCACATCCACATGGCAGGTGTCGCCGCCGGCAGCGCCCAGGCGCGAGACGGTGGGCTCGCCCGTGCCGGCCGCCATGGCCATTTCCTCGGCGCGGCGGATGGCGCCGGGATAATCCACGCCGCGCACCGCCAGGCCATCCGGATTGCCCGGCCGGAATTCCAGCGAGGCATCATGGCCGATCAGCTTGCGGCGCAGCGCCGCGTATTCGGGCGAGAGCAATGTCGCCAACGGCACGTCGGCGAAATCGGGGTCGCCATAGAAGGCCTCGCGATCGGCGAAGGCGAGCTTCATGGCCTCTGTCACGTGATGCACGTAATCCTCGCCAACCGGATCCATGGCGGGCAGGTCGTAGCCGGCCAGCAGGGCCAGGGTTTGCAGCATGGCCGGCCCCTGGCTCCAGGCGCCGCATTTCAGGACGGTGGTGCCCTGGTAGTCGAGCGTGACCGGCGCCTCGATGCCTGCCCGCCATTGCGACATGTCATGCGCCGTGATCACGCCGGCATGGCGCTGGCCGGAGGTATCCATGGCCGGCGTGCGGGCGAAGCGCTCGATGGCCTCGGCGACGAAGCCGCCATACCAGGCGCGGCGCGCGGCCTCGATCTCGGCCTCGCGCGAGCGGCCGGGGGCCTCGGCCTCGCGCAGCACGCGCTCATAGGTGTCGGCGAGCGTCGGGTTGGCATAGAGCTGGCCGGGCTGCGGGCCGCCATTGCGAAGCCAGAGTGCCGCGGAGCTGGTCCACTCGCTCTCGAACAGCGGACGGATAGTGGCCACGGTCTGGCAGATGCGCACCACCATATGCGCGCCGTTCCGGGCGTAGCCGATGGCATAGGCCAGCACATCGCGCAGGCGCCAGGTGCCGTGATTTTGCAGCATCGTCGCCCAGGCATCGAAGGCGCCGGGGATGGGAGCGGGCAGGAAGCCCGTGCCCGGCATCATGTCCAGGCCGAGCTGGTTGGTGATGAGGTGCACATTCAGCCCCGAAGGCGCCGGCCCCTGCCCGCAGATGACAATTTCGCGGCCCTGCTTGGCATCATGCAGGATGATGGGGCAATCACCTGCGGGGCCGTTCAGATGCGGCTCCACGACCTGCAAGGTGAAGCCGGCTGCGGCGGCGGCGTCGAAGGCATTGCCGCCGCGCTCCAGCACGGCCATGCCAACCTGGCTCGCCAGCCAATGCGTGGTGGCGACCGCGCCGAAGGTGCCGGCGATCTCGGGGCGGGTGGTGAACATGAGGGTGGCCTTTTCGAATGCGGTCTGATCTGGGCGAAGATGCGGCTTGCGGTCAATCGGGAGGCCGGATGTTTTGGGTCGCGGTGGCGGGGCCTTCGGGTGCGGGCAAGGACACGCTGCTGGACGCCGTGCGCGCCGAACTGGCCGGCGATGCGCGCTTCCATTTCGCCCGCCGCAGCGTGACCCGCACGGCCACGCCGGGCGGCGAGGCGCATGAGAGCCTCTCGCCCGAGGCCTTCGAGGCGACGCTGGCGGCGGGCGGCTTCCTGCTGCATTGGCGCGCCCATGGCCTGGGCTACGGCATCCGCCATGCCGAGGCGCCGGCGGGCCGGGTCGTGGTTCTGAGCCTCTCCCGCGCGGTGCTGAACCAGGCGGCACGGCTGCGCCCGCTCCAGGTGGTGGAGGTCACGGCGTCCCCGGCGATCCTGGCCGAGCGCCTGGCCCGGCGCGGACGCGAGGACGCGGCCAGCATCGAGGCCCGCCTGGCCCGTGAAATGCCGCTGCCCGAGGGGCTTGCCGTCATCCGCGTCGAGAACGACGGCCCCGTGGCGGAGGGAGCATCGCGGCTGCGTGCGGCGCTCGAAGCGGTGGCGGCTTCTTGCATTCAGGGCGGTTTTCCTCCATAGGCCAGCCACCGCAGGGCATGGGCCCCGCGGAATCCACACGCGGTGCCCCCTTCCTCACGGCAGGGTCCGGTCTCGGCTGACGCCGAGGTTGCACCGCGGAGGCTCAACCGGACTGATTCGGAAGGAAGTTTTTCAATGGCGATGCCAGAAGTTTCCCTGCGCCAACTGCTCGAAGCGGGCGTGCATTTCGGCCACCACACGCGGCGCTGGAACCCGCGCATGGCGCCCTACATCTTCGGCGTGCGCAACCAGGTCCACATCCTGGATCTGCAGCAGACCGTCCCGATGCTGGAGCGCGCGCTCCGCACCGTGCGCGACACCGTGGCCGGTGGCGGCCGCGTGCTGTTCGTCGGCACCAAGAAGGCGGCGGCGGAATATGTGGCGGAAGCCGCGACGCGCTGCGGCCAGTACTACGTCAACCATCGCTGGCTCGGCGGCATGC
>Ga0209103_1000345_pt1 | contig 14630 bp, 14 predicted proteins | sample 4C3metaG_FD_184152 | JGI IMG/M metagenome (GOLD analysis project Ga0209103, IMG submission 184152) | Freshwater bacterial and archeal communities from Indian Creek, Illinois, USA - 4C3 metaG (SPAdes) (version 2) | ecosystem: Environmental > Aquatic > Freshwater > Unclassified | place: USA...
CCTTCCGGCCATCCCCGCCCGAGGCCCCGTCCTTCGTCGCGCACCCGTCCTTCGTCGCGGCCCCGTCCTTCGTCGCGGCCCCGCCCCGCCTGTCGCCTTTCCTGCTGGGTGAAAAGCTGCGCAAGCCCGAGCGCCGCGATGTCGCGATGCCGCCGGGAGACGCGCTTCTGGCCGCTCCGCTGCAGATGGACGCGCGGACACATGCCCGGATGACCCGCGGCAAGCTGGCCCCCGAGGCGCGGATCGACCTGCACGGCACGACCCTGCCCGAAGCGCATCCGGCGCTGATCCGCTTCATCCAGGATGCACAGGCCGCCGGACTGCGCCTGGTGCTGGTGATCACCGGCAAGGGCAGGCGCCGGGACGACAGCGGCCCGATCCCCCAGCGGATGGGGGCGCTGCGGCATCATGTGCCGCAGTGGCTCCGCCTGCCGCCGCTGGGCCAGGCGGTCCTGCAGGTGAACGAGGCGCATCTGAAACACGGCGGCGCCGGGGCCTATTATGTCTATCTGCGCCGGCGCTGATGTCCGGCGGTGCCTTCGACGGCGGCAGCGGCGGACGGTCTCGTGGCTGGCCTTGTCGCGGACCGTCGCGCGCCGCCTCGTGCTGGACAGCGGTCCCGCACCCCGGCTAGAAGCTGCTGACGTCACAGCGGGGCCGAGATGATCCTTTCGGGAAAGACAGCCCTCGTCACCGGCGGCGGACGCGGGATCGGCCTTGCCACCGTCCGCGCCCTTGCCGAAGCGGGGGCGACAGTCCATTTCACCGCCCGGACCGACGCCGGCATCGCCGAGGCGCTGCACGACCTCGGCCCGCTCGCCGCCACCGGCCACCCCGCCGACATGACGGATGACCGGGCGATGGCGGCGCTCCTCGGGCGCGACTTCGACATCCTCGTCAACAATGCTGCCATCATCGCGCCCATCGGCCGCATCCTCGATGTGGCCCCGGCCGACTGGGCCCGCAACATCGCGACGAACCTCAGCGCCGTCTTTCACGCCACCCAGGGCGCCCTGCGTCACATGGTTGCAGCGGGCGGCGGCACGATCATCAACATTTCCTCGGGCGCCGCCCACCGCCCGCAGGAGGGGTGGAGCGCCTACTGCGCCGGCAAGGCCGGCCTCGCCATGCTGACGCGCTCGACCCACCTGGAATACGGCGCGGCGGGCATCCGCGTCTTCGGTTTCGCGCCGGGGGTCGTCGATACCGCCATGCAGGGCCAGATCCGCGCCTCCGGCCTCAACCCGGTCTCGCAGCTTGCCCGCACGTCGCTTGCCCCCGCCGCCGATCCCGCCCGCGTCATCGCCTGGCTCTGCACCTCGGCCGCCGATTCCCTGGCCGGGCAGGAGCTGGACATCCGCGACCCCGCGCTGCGTGCCGCCGCCCGCCTTCCGCCCTTGGCCTGAGGCGCCGGCACGGCTAACATCCCGGCGACCGACAGAAGGACCTCCCCATGAAACTTCTCCGCCATGGCCCGCAGGGGCAGGAAAAACCCGGCCTCCTCGCTGCCGACGGCACGATCCGCGACCTCTCGGCGCATATCCCCGACCTTGCCGGGGCCGTCCTGACCGACCTCGCCCGCCTCCGCGCGATCGACCCGGCCACCCTGCCCGCGGTCACGCCCGACCGCCTCGGCCCCTGCGTCGGCGGCACGGGCAAGTTCATCTGCATCGGCCTCAACTATTCCGACCACGCCGCCGAGACCGGCGCCAAGGTCCCGCCCGAGCCGATCATCTTCATGAAGGCCACCTCGGCGATCTGCGGTCCGAACGACCCGATCCTGATCCCCCGCACCAGCCAGAAGACCGACTGGGAGGTCGAGCTTGGCGTCGTCATCGGCAGGCCCGCGAAATATGTGACCGAGGCCGATGCCCTGGCCCATGTCGCCGGCTACTGCGTCATCAACGACGTCTCCGAGCGCGCCTTCCAGACCGAACGCTCCGGCCAGTGGACCAAGGGCAAGTCCTGCGACAATTTCGGCCAGACCGGCCCCTGGCTCGTCACCCCCGACGAGGTTCCCGATCCCCAGGCCCTGAAGATGTGGCTGAAGGTCAATGGCGAAACCATGCAGAACGGCTCCACCGCCACGATGGTCTACGGTGTCGCGCATCTGATCAGTTACCTCAGCCAGTTCTTCACGCTTCACCCCGGCGACATCATCTCGACCGGCACCCCGCCCGGCGTCGGCATGGGCATGAAGCCGCCGCGCTATCTCAAGCCCGGCGACAGCGTCGAACTGGGGATCGAGGGCCTGGGCACGCAGAAGCAGATCTGCGCGCCGGGCTGATCCGGTCCCCGGCTCCGGCGGCTGGTGCGAGACGCCGGAGCCTGGCGCAATCCCCGCAGCCGCACAGGGCGGCTGCAGGGTCTTGGCCAGGCCTTTGCCACGGCGCATCGCGGCGCGCGCAAAGGCGATCTCCACCCGCCCGGGACCTTTCGCGAGGGCGATGGTTTTCCTTGGCGCGCACGCCCAGCCGCCATAGCCTGCGTGCAACGGAAAGGCCGCAAGATGAACGATCACGTCTCTACCCACCAGGCCGACGAGGATGCCCGCAACGAAAGCATCCTGATCTGGGTCGATGGCGCGCTGAAGCCCAGGGCCCAGGCGACCGTCAGCGTCTATGATTCCGGCTTCATGCTGGGCGACGGCGTCTGGGAGGGGATCCGGCTTTACAACGGCACCTGGGCCTTCCTGGGCGAACACATCGACCGGCTGTTCGAGGCCGCCAGGGCGATCGACCTCGACATCGCGCGGACGAAGGAACAGGTGATTTCCGCCGTTTCCGAGACACAAGCGGCCAACGGCATGACCACCGACGCCCATGCCCGGCTGATGGTCACCCGCGGCGTCAAGACCCGGCCCTTCCAGAACCCGCGCCTGTCGCAGCAAGGGCCGACCATGGTGATCATCATGGAACATTCCCGCCCGAAACTGCCCCGGCCCATCACGCTGGCCACCGTCCCGCACCTGCGCGGCCTGCCGATGACGCAGGACCCGAAGCTCAACTCGCACAGCAAGCTCAACTGCATCCTCGCCTGCATCGCCGCGCAGAAGGCCGGGGCGGACGAGGCGCTGATGCTCGATGTGCATGGCTTCGTGAACACCACCAACGCCTGCAACTTCTTCATCGTCCGAAAGGGCGCGGTCTGGACCTCGACCGGCGACTACTGCATGAACGGGATCACCCGCCAGAAGGTCATCGACCTCTGCCGGGCGAACGGCATCCCGGTGTTCGAGCGCAACTTCTCGCTCGTCGACACCTACGCCGCCGACGAGGCCTTCCTGACCGGCACCTTCGGCGCACAGACGCCGGTCGGGGTGATCGACGGCCGCCGGATCGGCACCGGCCAGATCGGCCCGGTGACCGAACGCATCCGCGCGCTCTACAAGATCCTGACGGGGGCATGACGATGCAGAAACGCGACCACACCCCGGAACGGCGGGGCCATTTCGGGGCCGAGGACTGCGACCTTGGCGCATGTGCGGCGCTTGTGCCGCAGTCGCAGGCGGCGCTGCTGCATCAGGCGCTGGCCGAAGCCTGGCGCCCCGACCGCCTGGCCGCAGCCCTCGATGCCCAGGCGGCAAGGCGCAGCGCATGAAGATCGCCCGATGAAGATCGCCATGTGGTCCGGCCCCCGGAACCTGTCCACCGCGCTCATGTATGCCTTCGCCGCCCGTGGCGACTGCGCGGTGTCGGATGAGCCCTTCTACGCCGCCTACCTCGCGGCCACCGGCCTCGACCATCCGATGCGCGCCGAGGTCATCGCCTCGCAACCCACCGACCCCGCCATCGTCGCCGCCCACTGCGCCGGCCCCAACCCCGGCGACCAGCCGCACTGGTACCAAAAGCACATGACGCTGCACATGATCCCCGCCTTCGACCGGGGTTTCCTGCGCGGTCTCACCAATGTCTTCCTCCTGCGCCACCCCGCCCGCGTCATCGCCAGCTACGCCAGGAAACGCGAAGCCCCCACGCTTGCCGACATCGGGTTTCTCCAGCAGGAGGCGCTGTTCAACCAGGTCGCCGACCTCACCGGGACCGCCCCCCCGGTGATCGCGGCCGAAAGCATCCGCCAGAACCCCCGGGCGGCCCTGACCCGCCTCTGCGCCGCGCTTGGCCTTCCCTTCACCGACCGCATGCTGCACTGGCCCGCCGGGCCCAAGCCCCAGGACGGGGTCTGGGCGCCGCACTGGTACAACGCCGTCCATCGCTCCACCGGGTTCGAAGATCCCGAGGGGCCGCTCCCCGACCTTTCCCCCGACGAGCAGCGCCTCGCCGAGCAGGCGCTGCCCGCGCATGACCGCCTCGCGCGCCATCTCATCTAGGATCCACGCCATGCGCCCGCTCCTCGCCCTCGCCCTCGCCCTCCTCGCGGCGCCCGTCGCGGCCGACACCGATCTCCGCGACCGGGCCGGCACCCTCGGTCTCGTCCCGTGCGAGATGAGCGCGCTGTCCTGCACCACCCTCACCCTGCCGCTCGATCACCGCGCCAACGACCCGACCCGGACGATCGACATCACCTTCGCACTCAGCTTCGCCGCGGTCGAAAGCCGCGGCATCCTGTTCTTTGTCGTCGGTGGTCCCGGCGGTTCCGGCCTCGCCCTGGCCGAAAGCTATCTCGCGGCGCTCGACGAAAGCCTGACGGACCATCTCGACATCGTCTTTGTCGACCAGCGCGGCACCGGCTCGAGCCATGGTCTGACCTGTCCGATCGCCCAGGGCCGCCTCGACACCGCACCGGCCGGCCTTGACGACCCCGTCGCCCTGCTCGCCAGCGCCCGCGGCTATGTCACCGACTGCATCGCCGAGATGGGGGCCGATCACCTGCTGGCCTATGTCAACTCCGACCAGGCCATCCGCGACACCGAGGCGTTCCGTCAGGCCATCGGCGCGCCCCGGGTCTGGCTTTACGGCGAAAGCTACGGCACCCAGTTCGTCCAGGCCTATGCGACCGCCTTTCCCGGGGCGGTGCGCGGCGTGATCCTCGACGGGGTCGTCGATCTCAGCCTGGACGCCGAGGGGTTCTATGCCAGCTACACCCGAACCTCGGAAATCCTGCTCGAGCGGACCTTCGCGGCCTGTGCGCAGGATGCCGCCTGCCGCGCCGACATGCCCGGCGCGGCAGGCCGGGTCTACGACGACCTCGCCGCCCGGCTGCGGCGGGGGCCGGCGATGGTGCCGATGACCGGCGCGGATGGCAGCCTGATCCTGCGACCGCTGACCATCGGCATGCTCGAGACGAATGCCTTCTTCGCCCTGTACTCACCTGCGGGGCGGGCACAGTTCCTGCGGGTCCTGGCCGCAGCGGGACGCGGCAATCTGGGTCCGATGCTGCAACTTGGCTATGCCAACATGTCCATCGATTCGGAGACCGGGGACGGCATCCCGGATCCCGGCTGGTTCGGAGCCGCCTATTTCGCCATCACCTGCTCGGACTACGACAGCGGCCCCGGCCTGCCGGAGGCGCGGGCCAAGGCGATTCTTGCCGAGGCCCGCGCCTTCGCACCGAATGCCCCGCGCCTCTTGCGGTCCTACTATCTGGAACGGCTCGTCTGCGCCTACTGGCCGCATCAGGGCCCCGAAAACCGGCCCGCGCCATTTGCCGGAGGCGACTATCCGACGCTGGTGCTGAACGGCGATGCCGATCCGATCACCCCGATCTCCATGGCCTATGCCGTGCTTGACAGTGCGCGCAACAGCTTTGGCATCTTCAAGCAGGGCGGCCCGCATGTGATCCTGGGCTGGGGGTTCCGCTGCCCGGACAACAGCGTGCGCGATCTGCTGCTTGACGGGACGCTACCCGCCGCGCGCGAACAGCATTGCGCGCGGGACTTCCTGGAAGGCTACACGCCCCTGACCCTGACGGCGCCCGACCAGATGGCCGACCCGACCAGCGTCGCCCGCGCCGTCGAGACCGAGCTCGGTCAGCTCATCGCCCTTGGCAACTGGGACGGGCTGTCGTCGTTGACGCTCGGCTGCGATCACGGCGGCACGTTGACCGCCAGACCGCACATTGCGGGCACCAGCTACCGCTTTTCCGACTGCCGTCTCTGGCCTGCACTCGCGCTGTCGGGCACCGGGTTCGAGCGCAGCCTCGGCGACGGCAACGATGGCCTGATGCTCACGCTCGAGGTCTCGGGCCGCCACAGCGGCCGGATCGAATACACCCACCGCCACGAATACGCGGCATGGAGCCTTTCCGGCACCTGGGAGGGCGCCCCCGCCGGCCTCACCCGCCTTGCGCCATAGAACCGCGGCCGAAGCGGAGCATCGGGTCGGCAAGGTCGGGCCCTTCACCCGGCGATTGTCGTGCAAGGAAGGTCAACCGGGGGCAAACGAAAGCGCAGCGGCCCTTGATTTCGGGCGCTTGCGAAGCTGTCCCGGCCTGATCACACCCGCCCGGTCACGCTGGCCTGGTCACCCCGCCTTGCCCACCCGTGCGTTCCGCGCCGCGATCAACCGCAGCCGCAGGGCATGCAGCCGGATGAAGCCTTCCGCATCCTTCTGGTCATAGGCCCCGGCGTCCTCCTCGAAGGTCACATGCCTTTCGGAATAAAGACTGTGATCCGACCAGCGCGCAACGGTCGCGGCCCGCCCCTTGTACAGCTTGACCCGCACGGTGCCGGTCACATGTTCCTGGGTCTTGTCGATCAGCGCCTGCAGGGCCTGCCGCTCCGGGCTGAACCAGAAGCCGTTGTAGATCAGTTCGGCATAGCGCGGCATGATGCTGTCCTTCAGATGCCCCGCCCCGGCATCCAGCGTGATCTGCTCGATCCCCCGATGCGCCTCCATCAGGATCGTGCCACCCGGCGTCTCGTAGACCCCCCGGCTTTTCATCCCGACGAACCGGTTCTCCACCAGGTCGAGCACCCCCACCCCATGCCGCGCGCCGATCTCGTTCAGCCGCGTCAGGATGGTGGCCGGGCTCAGCCTCGCGCCGTCGATCGCAACGGCATCGCCCGCCTCGAAGCCGATCTCGACCATCTCGGGCGCATCCGGCGCCTCTTCCGCCGGCACGACGCGCTGGAGGACGTGGTTGGGAAATTCCTCGCCCGGGTTCTCCAGCATCCGACCCTCGGACGAGGTGTGCAGCAGGTTGGCATCGACCGAAAACGGCGCCTCGCCGCGCTTGTCCCTGGCGATGGGGATCTGGTTGGCCTCGGCGAACTCCAGCAGCCTGGTCCGGCTGGTCAGGTCCCACAGCCGCCACGGCGCGATCACCCGGATCGCAGGGTCCAGCGCCGCTGCCGACAGCTCGAACCGGACCTGGTCATTGCCCTTGCCCGTCGCCCCGTGCGCCACCGCATCGGCCCCGGTCTCATGCGCGATCCGGACCAGGTGCTGCGCGATCAGCGGCCGGGCGATCGACGTGCCGAGCAGGTAGAGCCCCTCGTAAAGCGCATTCGCCCGGAACATCGGAAAGACGAAATCCCGCACGAACTCTTCGCGCAGATCGACGATGTGGATGTTCTCGGCCGGGACCCCCATGAGCAAGGCCTTGTCCCGCGCCGGCGCCAGTTCCTCGCCCTGCCCGAGGTCGGCGGTGAAGGTCACCACCTCGCAGCCATATTCGGTCTGAAGCCACTTGACGATGATCGAGGTGTCGAGCCCGCCCGAATAGGCCAGCACCACTTTCTTCGGCTTCAGCATCGGCAAGACTCCAACCCGGTCTCGCCGGCGCTTAAAGCGAAACGCCGGCAAGAGCAAGGATGCCGGGATGGGGCGCGCGTCAGTCCGTGCCGGTCGCCGCGACCTGTGCCGTGATCGCGTCCTGATGCGGCACCAGCCGGTCGCGCAGGCCCGCAAGCAGCAGTGCAAGATCGCCGTCCCTGTTCCAGGCGTCGGCGATCACCACCTCGGCTGCTGCGACCGCAGCCTCGGCGGCCAGGGCGGCGGCCTGCGCATCGGCGATTTCCGCAGCGGTCGGCGGCGTCTCGGACAGCGCCAGACCGGTGCTGTCAGCGCCCCCGACCGCCTCGACCAGCGGGTCGATCGCGGTCATCTGCTCTGCCGTCACGGTTCCGGCCTGCCGGGCAGCCAGATAGTCCTCGGTCGAGGCAAAGCCCGCCGTCGCGACGGCCGTGGATAGCGCCGCAAAGCCGGCTGCACGCTCGCCAATCCCGGTCGCATCCGCCATCGCGGCCGCCGCCGTCGTATCTGCCACCGCGAGGCCCGCCAGCGCGCCGACCGGACCTTTCGAGGTCTGTCCGTTGCGGATATGCGCCAGAACCGCGTTGATGCTGGCATTCATCGCGCCGTTCATCTTGCCCAGCTCGCGGGGTGAAAGTCCGTCCGCCGCCGCGACGGAGGTCGCCTTGGCCGGCTTCACCCTGGCCTCGGCAGCGCCTGCCGCATTGCCGTTGCCGTTCCCGCCGCCGCCGCCGTTTCCGCCACCGTTGCCGTTTCCGCCACCACCGCCGTCGTTGCCGTTGCCGCCGCCTTCGTTCCTGTCATCCCTGTCATCCCTGGCATGCGCCGCGCCATCCGTGGAATCGAAGACCGGCAAGGCCGGACTGATCAGCAGAAGGCTTGCTGCAAGGGCGATGGTCAAAGGTTTCGGGTGCATCTCATTGCCTCGTTGATTATGCCAGGCGGGTCGATTGTGGCCGGGTGGGCGGTCTTGTCGTCTCACCCTGCTGACCTTGGCGAGAAAAGTCACCCTGTCTATAAACTCAAGGTATAAGGATCTCATGCCAGCCATGAAAGATGCGGCCGAGACGACGACCCGGGCGCTGCGGGAGTTGTTCGGCGAAACACCGCTGCAACCGAACGACCACCTGTCCAGGCGCTATCAGGCCGACATCTGGCTGAAGCGCGAGGATCTGTCGCCGGTGCGCAGCTACAAGCTGCGCGGCGCCTTCAACGCGATGCGCAAGGTGCGGGCGCGGGCGGCCGACCAAAGGCAGTTCGTCTGCGCAAGCGCGGGCAACCACGCGCAGGGCGTGGCCTTCGCCTGCCGCCACTTCGGGGTCGAAGGCACCGTCTTCATGCCGGTTACCACGCCGCAGCAGAAGATCGACAAGACCCGCACCTTCGGGGGCGAACAGGTCAACATCGTGCTGACGGGCGACTACTTTGACCAGACGCTGGCGGCGGCGCAGGCCTTCTGCGCCGCGCAGGGCGCCCATTTCCTCTCGCCCTTCGACGACCCCGACGTGATCGAGGGTCAGGCGAGCGTGGCGGTCGAGATGCTGGGCCAGCTTGGCCGTCCGCCCGACCTGGTGGTTCTGCCGGTGGGCGGGGGTGGGCTGGCGGCCGGTGTGACCGGCTATCTGCGCGAAGTGGCCCCCGCAATCGGTTTCCGCTTTGTCGAGCCTCTGGGCGGGGCCAGCCTGCTGGCCGCCCTGCACGCGGGCGCGCCGGTCAGGCTGCCGCGGGTCAACAGCTTTGTCGACGGCGCGGCGGTGGCGCAGATCGGCGCGCATCCGTTCGAACGGCTGCGCTGGGTGAAGCCGGGCGACGTGCATCTGGCCCCGGAGGACCGGATCTGCGTCACCATGCTGGAGATGCTGAACATCGAGGGCATCGTGCTGGAGCCGGCCGGAGCGCTGTCGGTCGATGTACTGCCGGATCTTGCGGACGAGATTCGCGGCAGGACGGTGGTCTGCGTGACCTCGGGCGGCAACTTCGATTTCGAGCGCCTGCCCGAGGTCCGGGAGCGGGCGCAGCGATATTCGGGGCTGAAGAAATACTTCATCCTGCGGATGCCGCAACGCCCCGGTGCCCTGCGCGAATTTCTGAACCTGCTTGGCCCGGATGATGACATCACCCGCTTCGAATACCTGAAGAAATCGGCCCGCAACTTCGGCTCGGTCCTGATCGGGATCGAGACGAAAGACCCTGGCGCCTTCCGCCGCTTCGTCGACCGCATGGATGTCGCAGGGCTCCAGTTCCGCGACATCACCGGCGACGATGCGCTGTCGGAATTCCTGATCTAGGCCGCGCTGCCGGTGGCGATGCTGCCCAGAAGCTGCGCGCGCGAGGCCTGATAGATCACGGCGATCTGCTCCAGGTCGATCTGAACGCTCCGCCCGGAGGCCGCCTTGTGTTCGCCGTCATGGCAGACCGCGGCAAGATCGACGAGGCCGAGACTGAGGGCGCTGCCCCTGAGGAAATGCAGCTGCGCCGCGATCTCGTCGGCGGCGAGGCCGCGCGCCAGCGCCTGGACGGCCTGCTCGGCCTCTTCGAGGAACATGTCGGCAACCTCGGCAAAGCCGTCGGGGCCGATTTCGCCCCGCAGTTCATCAATCCGCTTCCAGTCGATCATGGCAAAGCGCCCCAAAATTCTCCCACCGCCCCCGATCCTGCGCGGGTGTCATTAACAATTCGTCGGTGACGCCGCACAAACCGCGTGCAATTTTAACCTTCACCTCGCGTTAAGACGGCTGCGCCAGTGTTGGCGGACAATGTTTCAGGAACGACCGGTGCTTGCCAGCGATATCATCCAGCACGAGCCATCTCCGGACCCGCAGCGGACACGGCATGTGCTGGTCGTCGATGACAGCCGGGCACAGCGCCATGTCCTGACGATGCAGCTCAGGCGCTGGGGCTACCGGGTCACGGAATGTGAGGCTGCGCTGCCCGCCTTGGCGCTCTGTTCGCGGGAAAGCATCGACATCATCATCAGCGACTGGATGATGCCGGGCATGAGTGGCCTGGAATTCTGTCGGGAATTCAGATTGTTGGGACGTGAGGCCTATGGCTATTTCGTTCTTCTGACCTCGAAATCGGAAAAGACCGAAATCGCCGACGGGCTCGAGGCGGGCGCCGACGACTTCCTGACCAAGCCCGTCTCCAGCAACGAGCTTCGCGCCCGGTTGCGGGCCGGGGAACGGATGCTGGCCATGCAGGCCGAGCTTCTGTCGAAGAACCGGGTGATCGTCAGCACGCTGGTCGAACTGCAGAAGCTGTATGATTCGCTCGACCGCGACCTGATGGAGGCGCGCAAGCTGCAACAGACGCTGGTCCGCGACCGGGTGCGCGATTACGGCTGGGCGCGGGCGTCGCTGCTGCTGCGAAACTCGGGCCGGGTGGGCGGCGATCTGGTGGGCAGCTTCCGCGTCGACGACCGGCGGATTGCGGTCTATTCGATCGACGTCTCGGGTCATGGCGTGGCATCGGCGATGATGACGGCGCGGCTGGCGGGCTTCCTGACCGGCGGGTCCGGGGATCAGAACCTCGCCTATGGCCGCGATCTGGTGGGCCGCCAGATCCTGCTGTCGCCCGAGGCGGTGGCCGAACGCTTCAACCGGCTGATGCTGGAGGAAATCCAGGCCGAGCAGTATTTCACCATGGTGTTCGCGATCGTCGACCGGCAGACCGGATCGCTCAGCCTGGTGCAGGCGGGACATCCGCATCCGCTGCTGATCCGCCCGACCGGCGAGGTGGTGCAGCTTGGCCTTGGCGGGCTGCCCATCGGTCTCGTTCCGGGCGCGAAATATGACCGGCAGGAGGTTGCGCTGCGGCCGGGCGACCGGCTGGTCCTGGCGTCGGACGGCTTCACCGAATGCCCGCTGCCCGGCGGCGGCGACTTCGGCGAGGAGGGGCTGGTGCAAAGCCTCAAGCGTTCATCGCATCTGGCCGGGCCCGCGCTGCTCGAGGCGCTGGTGTGGGATCTGGCGCAGCAGTCGGGAAGCGACACCTTTCCCGATGACGTCTCGGCGCTGGTCCTCGACCTGCTGCCCGAACAGTGAGGCGAGCATGGCCCGATCGCCCGGATTGCCCAGGCGGGCGACAGCCTCGTGCCGCGGCAGCCAGATCGCCCGGTGCCCGGCCTCCGACGGCGGGCCGTGCCGGCGGACCGGGACGGCGAGGTACACGGCGCAGAGCTTTTCCGCCCAGAGGTCGTATTCCGGCATGTAGGTGAACCGCCGGAACGCCCCCAGACGCCGGGTCACGGCGATCTTCCAGCCGGTTTCCTCGAACACTTCGCGGTGGAGCGCGGGGACCGGATGTTCGCCCCGGTCGATCCCGCCGCCCGGCAGCTGCAACTCGGGCACCGGCTCGGCCTGATGCGTCGCAAGGATGTGGTCGCCCCGCAACAGGATGGCATAGACGCCCGGCCTGCGGGCATAGCGCCGCCCGGTTTCGGCCGGTTCGCCGAAGCGTCTGATCATTTCGGCCTCTTGGAGCAGCGGTTGCCCTGACTATATAGCCGCGATATGCCAAGTCTGGCAGCGACGGGAAACCCCCAAACCCTTTCGGAACCGCCATGACCACCGGATCGCAGATTGCCTGGGACGACAGCGTCCTGCCGTTCCAGCTTGACGCCTCGGGCATCCGGGGGCGTATCGCGCGCCTGGACGGGGTGCTGGAGCAGGTGCTCAGGCAGCACGCCTATCCCCCGGTGATCGAGGCGCTGGTGGCGGAAGCCGCGCTGCTGACCGCGCTGATCGGGCAGACGATCAAGCTGCGCTGGAAGCTCAGCCTTCAGGTGCGCGGCAAGGGCGCGGCCCGGCTGATCGCCACCGACTATTACGGCCCGGGCGAGCCAGGCGCGCCCGCCCGCATCCGCGCCTATGCCAGTTACGACGCCGAACGGCTGGAGCATGACGGCGATCCCTTCAGCCAGATCGGCGACGGCTACTTTGCCGTGATGCTCGACCAGGGCGAGGGGATGGTGCCCTACCAGGGCTTCACCCCGATCGCGGGCGGGTCGCTCTCGGCCTGTGCCGAGACCTATTTCGCCCAGTCCGAACAGATCCCCACGCGGTTTTCGGTGGCCTTCGGGCGCAGCACCGAACCCGGTCGCGGGCAGCACTGGCGCGCAGGCGGCATGATGCTGCAACACATGCCGGTCGCGGGCGGCGTCGCGGCCGCGGCCGGCAGCGGCGAAGGCGGGCTGCTGACCCATGCCGACATCCTGTCGGGCGTCCAATCCGACAACTGGACGCGGGCGAACCTCCTGCTCGACACGGTCGAGGCGCTGGAGATGATCGGACCTTCGGTCGCGCCGACGAATCTGCTGGTCCGGCTGTTCCACGCCGAGGGGCCAAGGGTGTTCGACCCCACACCGGTCCGCTTCGGCTGCTCGTGCTCCGAGGCGAAAGTGCGCAGCACGATGTCGATCTACAGCCGGAAGGACATCGCCCGGATGACCACCGAACGGGGCGTGGTGACGGCCGACTGCCAGTTCTGCGGCGCCCATTACGAGCTTGACCCCGAAACCCTGGGGTTCGAGGGCAGGGGTCCCGCTGCCGCCGCCGCCCCCGGACCGGCGGCACAATGACCGACCCGGTCGAGGCCGCGCTGCGCATCGCGCTGACCCGGCCGGCCGCGCCATCTTCGGATTTCGACCTGACCCCCGGGATGAAACCCGCCGCGCCGGCATTCCTGTGCCCTGCGGCGGTTCTGGTGGGTTTCCGGCCGGGGCCCGGCGGGTTGCAGCTGATCCTGACCAGGCGCGCCTCGCATCTTGCGCACCATCCGGGCCAGATCGCCTTTCCGGGCGGAAAGCTCGACGCAGCGGATGCCGGGCCCGAGGCCGCCGCGCTGCGCGAAGCCCGCGAGGAGATCGGCCTCGACCCCGCCGGTGTCGAGCTCATCTGCGCGCTGCCCGTGCACGAGACGGTGACCGGTTTCGCCGTCACGCCCGTTGTCGGCCTGGTCCGCGGCGCCTTCGCCCCCACGCCCGAAGCGGGCGAAGTCGAGGAAATCTTCGCCGTTCCCGCCGCAGAGGTCCTCGACCGCGCGCGCTATTCGGTGCAGCGGCGGCGCTGGCAGGGCGAATGGCGCCGCTACTATGTCGTGCCCTGCGGGCCCTACTACATCTGGGGGGCAACCGCCCGCATCCTGCGCGGCCTGGCCGAGAGGATGCCGCAATGAGGCTTGTCGGCGACTGGCTGCGGCATCCCGGGACCCGGGCGCTGTTCGCCGCGCTCGCGGGGGCGGGCCAGCAGGCGCTTTTCGTCGGCGGTTGCGTCCGCAATGCCGTGCTCGGCCTGCCGGTCGCGGATATCGACCTGGCCACCGATGCGATGCCCGCCGAGGTCACCCGCATCGGCACGGCCGCCGGGTTCAAGGTGGTTCCCACGGGAATCGAGCACGGCACGGTCACGGTGATCGCCGAGGGTCGCCCGCACGAGGTGACCACCTTCCGCCGCGATCTGCAGACCGATGGCCGCCGCGCCGTGGTGGCCTTCGCCACCAGCATCGAACGGGATGCCGCCCGGCGTGACCTGACGATGAACGCGCTTTACGCCGATGCCGAGGGCTTGGTGATCGACCCGCTCGGCGTGCTGGGCGATGCCCTGGCGCGGCGGGTCCGCTTTGTCGGCGATCCCGGGACGCGCATCCGCGAGGACCGTCTGCGCATCCTGCGCTTCTTCCGCTTTCATGCCTGCTATGGCGATCAGGCGCGGGGGATCGACCCCGACGGCCTTGCCGCCTGCGCGGACTTCGCCGCCGGTCTGGAGACGATTTCGCGGGAACGCATCGGCGCCGAGATGCGCAAGCTTCTGGCGGCCGAGGATCCCGCGCCGACCGTCGCCACCATGCGCGAGGCGGGCGTGCTGTGCCAGGTCCTGCCGGGCGCCGACACCGGGGCGCTGGCACCGCTGGTTCACCTCGAAGCGGCGCGGGCGCCGCGGTGGCAGCGCCCCGGTGTCGGCGCCCGGCAGGACCTGGCAC
>Ga0209103_1000347_pt1 | contig 14603 bp, 16 predicted proteins | sample 4C3metaG_FD_184152 | JGI IMG/M metagenome (GOLD analysis project Ga0209103, IMG submission 184152) | Freshwater bacterial and archeal communities from Indian Creek, Illinois, USA - 4C3 metaG (SPAdes) (version 2) | ecosystem: Environmental > Aquatic > Freshwater > Unclassified | place: USA...
CGGCGGCCAAGCCCTTTTGCACCGCGGCTTCGCTGATGTCAACCAGCACGACCGATACGCCGTTGAGTGCGCAGACCTGCGCGATGCCGTGGCCCATGGTGCCCGCGCCGACGATGCCGACGGTTTGAATTTCGCTCATGAAAACTCTCCTGAAGTGGGGTTGAAGGTGGATGAGGCAACAGGGTCATTATGCCTTTGGCTGCGGCCGTGATCATGACGATTCGGTGACGCCAGCCCGGCCCGCCCGCACCCGCCAGCGCTGGCGCAAACGCCCACAAAAAAACCCCGAGGCCGCAAAGCGCTCGGGGTTTGATGGCCCGCCGACTTGGGCCGGATCGAGTCCGGCCTAGGCAGGCGGCAGGCGCGGATCGGCCTCGATTAGGTGGCCGATTTGCTGGAGCGGGCAGCCGGTTTGGCGCTGCTCACGGCCGTGCTGGTGACGGCGTTGAAGTTGGCTTCGGCCAGCTCGGTGGCTTGCTTGACGGCTTTTTGCACCGATTCCATGGCGGCGCTGGCGGTGGACACGGCGCTTTTCACAGCAGCCACGGCCGACTCGGAGCCTTGGGGCGCGTTTTTCACGGCGCTGTCAACGGCCGAGACGAACTGCTTTTGTGCATCCGATGCTTGCGCTTCGGCCACTTTGCTCAGCTCGGCACCCATGCCGGTGGCGATGTCGTACAGGTGGCGGCTGTAGGAGGCGGCTTTTTCAGCCATAGGCTGCAGGGAGGCGCTTTGCAGGGCGACCAGGTCTTGCAGGTCTTTGGCGCCCATCACGGCTTGGGCGTGGCTGGCGGTTTCGGACAGCGAAGCGCGGGCGGCTTGCAGGTTCAGTTCGTTCAGGCGCTCGACGCTGGCCAGCGCCTTGGTGCTCAGATCGAACAGGGTGGAGACTTGGGCTTTTTGGGCGGCGAGGATTTGTTCAACGGTCAACATGGCAAGGTTCCTTAAAAGGTGAAGGCAAAAAACTGACAGTTCGGAAACTGTAGCGCGCGTTTGCGTCAAAACCGTGTCAGCCCGGTTATGCTGCGCTGCAACATGGTTCCAAGTATAGGGTGCTTTGCGCGCTTTGCAAGCCCTTTTTGTTGCGGTGCAGCAAAAAACCCACAAAAACCCGGTGCACACTGGGCCGTGTGCTTGCTGCTATGGTTGGAACTCTGGCCACCGCAGGTATCGAACGGCTGGCCTCTTTCAATCAACTCACAGGAATTTCATGCTCTACGCTGCCCTCAAAACCATCCACCTGCTCGCGATCATCGTCTGGCTCGGTGGCATGGTCTTTGCCCTGTTCTTTCTGCGCCCGGCTGCGGCCTCGCTCGATCCCGCGGTGCGCCTGCCGCTGCTGCACGATGTGTTTGGGCGCTTTTTCAAAGCCATTTTGGCGATTTCCTTGATCACCTTGTTCACCGGTCTGTGGATGATAGGCAACCTCGCGCGGGCAGCCTCCGAGGGCGGCGGCAGCTTCTCCATGCCGCTGGACTGGAAGGTGATGTCTAGCCTGGGCGTGCTGATGATCGTGATTTTTGGCCACGTCCGCTTTGCCCTGTATAAGCGCTGCGACCAAGCGGTAAAGGCCAAGGACTGGCCAGCGGCCGGGGCGGTGATGGAAAAAATCCGGCTCTGGGTGCTGGTCAACCTGGCGCTGGGCGTGTTCATCGTCGCCTTTACCTTGCTCAACTGAGCCCTGATTAAGGCCCCAGCCTAGGGGCCGATCCCAGTGGCCGCTGCCTAGTGCCCCGATTGCGGCCCTTGCAGCGGCAGATCGAGGTGGCGCAGGTCGGAGTCTTCGGGGTGCACCACGATCGAGAAGCCGAGCTTGCGCCCCAGCGCCAACATGCCAGAGTTTTCGCGCAGCACCGTGCCCACGATGCGCTGGGTGCCGTTGGCGCGCAGGTAGCGGATCAGCTTGTCCATCAAAATCCAGCCCAGCCGGTGCCCCTTCATGTCGGAGCGCACCAGCACGCCGAATTCGGCCTCGATGTTGTCGGGGTCGCCCAGGCCGCGCACGTCGCCTATCATTTCCTCGGTGCCGTCGGGCAGGGGCAGGGTGGCGATGAAGGCCATTTCGCGCTCGTAGTCGATCTGCGTCAAGCGCGCCAGCTCGCTGTGCTCGAAGCTGCGCCGGCTGTAGAACAGGCGCAGACGGATGTCTTCGGGGTCGAGTTTGGAGAAAAACTGGTCCAGCAGCGCCTCGTCTTCGGGGCGTATGGGGCGCAGCGTCAGGGTTCGGCCGTCGGCAAAGGGCAGGGTTTCGATCAAATCCAGCGGGTAGGGCCGGATGGCGAACTGCGCCGCCCCGCCCGGGCGCAGGCAGCTCAGGCGCAGCCGCGCATCGAGCACCAGCGCACCCTCATGGTTGAGCAGCAACGGGTTGATGTCGAGCTCGGCGATTTCGGGCACCGCAGCCAGCAGTTGCGACACCGCCACCAGGGCATCGATCAGCGCCTCTTGGTTGGCTGGCGGCACGTTGCGGTAGCCTTGCAGCAGCCGCGCCACGCGCGTGCGCTCAACCAGCGAGCGCGCCAGCTTGCCGTTGAGCGGCGGCAGCGCCACGGCGTGATCGGCCAGCACCTCGACCGCCACCCCGCCTTGGCCAAACAGAATCACCGGCCCAAACAGCGGGTCCACGCGCGAGCCGATGATGAGCTCGTGTGCGTGGGCGCGCCGCGCCATGGGCTGCACCGTGAAGCCCTCGATGCGTGCCTGCGGTTGCAGGTGCGCCACGCGTTCGAGCATGGAGCGCGCCGCCTGCTCCACTTCGGCGGCGTTGTGCAAGTCCAGCCGCACCCCGCCCACGTCGGATTTGTGCGTGATGTCGTGCGAGAGGATTTTGAGCACCACCGGGTAGCCCAGGGTTTCGGCGGCATAGACGGCGGCTTGTGCCACGGGCGGCACCACGCGGGTGGGCGTGACCGGCAGCCCGGCGCGTTTGAGCAACTCCTTGGTTTCGGGTTCGGTGAGCCACTCGCGCCCATCGGCCAGCACAAAATCGACCAAATCGCGAATGCCGGGCAGGTCGATGCGGCTCTGCAGCGGCGCGGCGGGTGGGGTTTCCATCAGGTCAACTTGGTGGTGCCGGTACAGGCGCAGCGAGGCAAAGGCGCGCACCGCGTCTTCCGGGGTGTCGTAAACCGGTACGCCAGACGAGCGAAACAGCGCACGTGCCTCCACTACGGCTTGGGTGCCGAGCCAGCAGCCCATCACGCGCACCGGTTTTTCGCTCGCCAGCGGCAGCAGCGCTTGGGCGACTTCCAGGCTGGGCACGTGGCCGGTGGGGGCATGCACCAGCAGCACCGCGCAGTCGCGCTCGCGCAGCAAAATGCGCAGGGCATCCTGGTAGCGCTGGGGCGGCGCGTCGCCGCCGATGTCCACCGGGTTGGAGCCCGACCAGCCGGCGGGCAGCACCGCGTCGAGCTCGGCGATGCGCTCGGGGCTTAGGCGCGCCAGGCGCACGCGGGCGTAGTCGGCGGCGTCGGCGGCCAACACCCCGGCCCCGCCGCCGTTGGTGAGCACGATCAGCTCTTCGCTGCGGTTGTCGCGAAAGCGCGCCAGCGATTCGGCAGCCATGAACAGGTGTTGCAGGCGAAATACGCGCAACATGCCAGCGCGCGAGACGGCGGCGTCAAATACGCGGTCGCTGCCGGCCAGCGCGGCGCTGTGGGTGGAGGCGGCCTGCTGGCCCTGGCCCGAGCGCCCGCCCTTGACCACGATCAGCGGTTTGTTGCGCGCCGCAACCCGAGCGGCCGATAAAAATTTGCGCGGCGCATCCAGCGTCTCGACGTAGAGCATGATGGCGCGCGTGCGCGCATCGCTGGCCAAGTAGTCGAGCACATCGGCGAAATCGACGTCGGTGTGTTCACCCAGCGAAATGAAGTGTGAAAAACCGATCTGGCGCGTGCTGGCCCAGTCGATCATGGCCGTGACCAAGGCCGCCGACTGCGAAACAAAAGCCACCGAACCGGGCTGCGCGCTCACCGGCGCCAAGCTGATGTTGAGCCCCAGGTGCGGCACCAGCAGGCCGGTGCAGTCCGGGCCCAGAATGCGCAGCGAGTAAGGGCGCGCAGCCGCCAGCATGGCCTCTTTTTGCGACTCGCTCAAGCCCGCGCTCACCACCACCGCCGCCTTGCAGCCGCGCGCGCCCAGTGCACCGATCAGGCCCGGCACAGTGGCCGCCGGGGTGCAGATCACGGCCAGGTCGGGCGCTTGCGGCAACTCGGCCACGCTGTGCCAAACCTTGTGCTCGCCCAATTGGCGCAGGCGTGGGTTGACGGCGTACAGCGTGCCCTTGAACTCGGCCGAAAGCCGGTTCCAGATCGCGCTGCCGTCGCGCTGCGGCCGGTCTGAGGCACCAAAAACCGCGACGCTGCGCGGGGCCAGTAAAGCGTGCAAATGGCGGGTCATCATGGTTGTTTGCGCGGCGGCATCCAGGCAATAAGGGCGGAGCGCATGGCTTCCTCGACGCTCAAGTCGATCGGAGTAAGCCATTCGCGTGGGACGAACACAGTGTAGCCGCCGATCATGTAGCCCATGGGCAGATAGACGGCGACCCGATCACCCTGCGCAAAGCCTGCTGGCAGGCCCTGCACGTGGCTGCGCGTGACCAGGCCGACCACTTCCAGCGGCTGCCCCGGCCAGCGCAGAATCACCACCTGCTGCGTGGCTTCGCCTGGGTTTTGCGGCGAAAAATAGTCGGCAAAGCTTTTCAGCGAGTTGTAGATGCTGCGCACCACCGGGGTGTTGGTAAAGGGCAGCTCGACCCAGTTGAACAGGCGCGAGGTGTCTTGGCGCGAGATCAGGTAGCCCGCTAGGATGATGATGCCGATGGCCACCAGCAGCCCCAAGCCGGGGATGTAGAAACTTCCCAGCAGCGGGCGAATCAAGTAAGAGGCCAAGGACTCCGACCACGCCACCAGGGCAAACAGCAGATAGACCGTGAGCACCAGCGGCAAAATGGCGATGAGGCCGCGAACAAAGTATTGCGGCAGGCGCTTGACGAGGGCGGACAGTCGGCTGGAATCCATGGGTGGCACTCGATTGAACGCTGCAGGCGTGACGGTTTCATGCAGCAGCACCGATTGTGCGCGATGATCGGGCTCTGAACGGCTGGGATGCGCATGGGTGTCTGGTGCGGGCAACGGTTGGGCCAGCCAAGAAAGGGCATATGGGCAAATTGTTGGATGGGTTGACGTGGCTGCTGGGCGCGCTGCTGCGCCTGGCGCTGTGGGTGTTTTTGCTGGGGTTTGGGCTGCTGCTGCTGGTGGTGGCGCTGCCCTTGCTGCTGCTGGGTGCCCTGTGGGCCTTGCTGCGCGGTCGGCGCGTGGCCGTGCCGCTGGTGGCCGAGCTGCTGCGCCGCCGTGCCCAGCAGCACATGCAAGGGCGTGGCTGGGGTGGGCGTGGCGGCCGGGGCGCTGCGAGCAAGGGCCGCGCCGACGAGGTGGTCGATGCCGAAGTGCGCGAGGTGTACGAAGAGCGGGCCAGCGCGGGCGCAGCTCGACCAAGTTCGGCTGCGCCCGAGTCCGATGCCGGGGCCGCCAGGGAGCAAAAACGCCTAGGGGTCGATTGATTGGGCTGGTGCAGCCGCGCCAAACCTTGGGCTTTCTTGGCGCTGCAGCGCCGCTTGGTAGAGCGCGTTGCGCGGCGCGCCGCTGATCTCGGCGCACAGGCGCACGGCGGTTTTCAGGGGCAGTTCGGGCAGCAGCAAATCGAGCACGCGCAGCGCCTCGGCTGCGGGGCCGCTATTCAAGCTGGCGGGTGCGGCGGCCTCGGGCGGGTGCAGCAGCAAGGCAAACTCGCCGCGCAGGCGCTGCGCCTTGGCCGCCAGCCAAGCGGGCAGTTCGGCGCAGGGCAGGGTGGCCACTTCCTCAAACTGCTTGGTCAGTTCGCGCCCCACCGTGAGGCGGCGTGTGCCCAGCGCCGCCAGCTCGCGCGCCAGCGCTGGCAGGCGGTGCGGGGCCTCCAGCAGCACGCAGGCTTGGGGTTGTTGCGCCAGGCGGCGCAACGCCTGCTCGCGCGCCGCGCCTTTGGCGGGCAAAAAGCCCACGAAAGCAAAACCCGGCGCCGCTTCGGGCTCGACCCAGCCCGCCACGCTGAGCAAGGCGGTCAGGCTGCTGGCACCGGGCAGTGGCACGCAGCGCAGGCCAGCGGCGGCCACCGCTTGGCACAGGCGCGCGCCGGGGTCGCTGATGCCAGGGGTGCCGGCGTCGCTCACGTAGGCGATGCGCTCGCCCGCTTGCAGCCGCGCCACCACGGCAGCCGCGGCTTCGCGTTCGTTGTGCTGGTGCAGGGCCAGCAAGGGGCGTTCGATGCCGTAGGCGCGCAGCAGCGCGCCGCTGTGGCGCGTGTCTTCGCAGGCCACGGCATCGGACAGTTGCAGCAGGTGCAAGGCGCGCAGCGTGATGTCGGCCAAGTTGCCAATCGGAGTGGCCACCAGATACAGCGCGCCAGCGGGATAATGCTGTGCACCGGCCACGGCTTGGGCGGCTTGCAGGGCGAGTGCGCCCGAGGGGTTGACAAAGACCATGAACGTAGAAAAAAAACCGGCCCAGAGCACCAAGGCGCGCGGCGACGCCGCCGAGGAGCTGGCATTGGCCTACCTGCAGCGCCAGGGTCTGCGGCTGGTGTGGCGCAATTTTCGCACGCCGGGGCGCGGCGGCGGCGAGATCGACCTCATCTTGCGCGAGCCCGACGGCACGCTGGTGTTCGTCGAGGTGCGCCAGCGCCGCCGCAGCAGCCACGGCGGGGCGGCGGCATCGGTGTCGGCGCTCAAGCAACGGCGCTTGCTGTTTGCGGCGCGGCACTATTTGCGGCGGCTGGAGCAGGTGCCACCGTGCCGCTTCGACGTGCTGGCGCTGCAGGGCGCGGGCGAAGGGCTGCAAATCGACTGGATCCGCGCGGCCTTCTGCGCCGACGGGTTTTGAGCAGAAAAACAAAGCCTTAGCACGCGGCGCTGCGCCATATTGGGAGCTGCCTCGCGGTGCAGGTATCATTGCCGCCCATGTGAGCCCGCATCGGGCACGCAAGGAGTTTTTTTATGGTTTCACGCATATTGGCCAGCAACGGCCGTCTGTTGGCGCTCGCCGCACTGGCGCTGGCGGCTGGGATGGGCCTGTCGGCCTGTGCGCCGCTGATTGCGGGCGGGGCCATGGCCACCACGGTGCTGGTCGCCACCGACCGCCGCACCTCGGGTGCCATGGTCGAAGACCAAGGAATCGAGATGCGCGCCGCCAACCGGCTGCGCGCCGAGTTCGGCAACCGCGGCCGAGTCAACGTGACCAGCTACAACCGGCGCGTGCTCATCACCGGCGAAGTGGCCAGCGAGACCGACCGGGCGCTGGCGCTGCGCATCGTGGGTGCCGTGGAAAACGTGCTGGGGGTGGTCGATGAACTGGCGGTGATGGGTACGCCCTCGCTCACTGCGCGTTCTGCCGATTTGCTGGTGAGTGCGCGCGTGCGCGCTGGCCTGATCGACGCGCCCGACCTCTCGTCCAACGCCTTTTTGATCGTCACCGAGCGCGGCACGGTGTATCTGCTGGGCCGGGTGACGCAGCGCGAGGCCGACCGCGCCACCGAAATCGCACGCCGCACCGCAGGCGTGCAACGCGTGGTGCGGGTGTTCGAGTTCATCACCGAAGAAGAGCTGGCGCGCATGGCACCGCCACCGGCACCGGCCAACCAGCAGCCACCTGGGAACTAGCGCAGCCGCCGCACCAGGCTGGAGGTGTCCCAGCGGCCGCCGCCCATGCGCTGCACATCGGCGTAAAACTGGTCCACCAGCGCCGTCACCGGCAGCGCGGCCCCGTTGCGCCGCGCCTCGTCCAGCACCAGGCCGAGGTCTTTGCGCATCCAGTCCACCGCAAAGCCAAAGTCGAAGCGATCCGCCACCATGGTCGGGCCGCGCTGCTGCATCTGCCAGCTTTGCGCCGCGCCTTGGCCGATCACCTCCAGCACCTGCCCCAGGTCGAGCCCGGCGCGCTGCCCAAACGCCAGCGCCTCGCTCAAGCCCTGCAGCAGCCCGGCGATGCAAATCTGGTTCACCATTTTGGTGAGCTGCCCGGCGCCGCTGGGCCCCATCAGCGTCACGGCGCGGGCAAAGGCTTGCAGCGTGGGGCGGGCGCGCTCGAAGGCCTCGGGCGCGCCGCCGCACATCAGCGTGAGTTGCCCGTTTTGCGCTCCCACTTCGCCACCCGAGACCGGGGCGTCGAGGAAGTGCAGCCCTTGGGCGCGGGCGCAGGCATCGAGCTCACGCGCCAGCTCCACCGAGGCCGTGGTGTGGTCCACCAGCAGCGCACCCGTCGCCAAGCCCGCCAGGGCCCCGTGCTCGCCCAGCAGCACGGCGCGCACATCGGCGTCGTTGCCCACGCAGCACAGCACCAGTTCCGCGCCTTGCGCCGCCAGGCGCGGGGTGGGCTGGCTGCTGCCGCCAAACTCGGCCACCCAGGCTTGCGCCTTGGCCGGGTTGCGGTTGTAAACGGTCACGCTGTGCCCGGCGCGCGCCAAGTGGCCGGCCATGGGAAAGCCCATTGCGCCCAGGCCAATGAATGCCAGTTTGATGGGCGCTGCGGCAGGGTAGGGTCTGGGGTTCAGGCTTGGCATAGCGGGCGGTAGCGATTGATTTTTAGACGATTTGCAGGTGTTCGGTGCCCGCCGCCAGGTCGGTGTTGCGGGCGCGCTGGCTGTTGAGCTTGATGCGCAGCTTGAGGTCGTTTTGCGAGTCGGCGTTGCGCAGCGCATCTTCGTAGCTGATCAGGTGCGCATCAAAGGCATCGAACAGCGCCTGGTCAAAGGTCTGCATCCCGCTCTCGCGGCTCTTGCGCATGGTCTCCTTCAACTCGTTGATCTCGCCCTTCATGATCTGATCCGCGATCAAGCCACTGTGCAGCAGGACTTCAATCACTGCGTGGCGGCCCTTGCCGTCTTGGCGTGGCAGCAGGCGCTGCGCCACCATGCCACGCAGATTGAGCGACAAGTCCTTGAGCACTTGCGCATGCGCTTCCTCGGGGAAGAAGTTGATGACGCGCTCCATGGCCTGGTTGGCGCTGTTGGCGTGCAGCGTGGCCAAACACAGGTGCCCGGTTTCAGCAAACGCGATGGCGTGCTGCATGGTTTCGCGATCCCGGATTTCGCCCATCAAAACCACGTTGGGGGCCTGACGCAGCGAGTTTTTCAGGGCAATTTCCCAGCCCTCGGTATCGAGCCCGACTTCGCGCTGCGAGATGATGCAGTTCTTGTGCTGATGCACGAACTCCACCGGGTCTTCGATGGTCAAAATGTGGTCGTGCGTGTGCTCGTTGCGCCAGTCCACCAGCGCTGCCAGCGTGGTCGATTTGCCCGATCCGGTGCCGCCCACCAAGATGCAGATGCCGCGCTTGGCCAAGGCCAGGGTTTTGAGCACCTGCGGCAGACCCAATTCATCGATGGTCGGAATCTTGGCCGGGATGGTGCGCATCACCAGCCCCACCTTGCCCATTTGCACAAAGGCGTTGACCCGAAAGCGCCCGATGCCACCGGGCGAGATGGCGAAGTTGCATTCCATGCTGCGCTCGAACTCGGCCGACTGCTTGTCGCTCATGATGGCGCGCGCCAGCGCCTGCGTGTGCTGGCCGTTGAGTGGCTGCGGCGAGACCTTGGTGATCTTGCCATCGACCTTGATCGCGGGCGGGAAGTCGGCGGTGAGAAACAAGTCGCTGCCGTTGCGGCTCAACAGCAGCCGCAGCAGGTCGTTGACAAATTGGCTGGCTTGATCGCGTTCCATGGCGTGCCTTTTTCAGAGCCGGGGTCAGCCGGGAAAGTTTTCCGGGTTTTTGGCCTTGGCGCGGGCCTCGGAGACGTGGATGCGGTTGCTGCGCACCAGGCCCATCAGGCATTGATCGAGCGTTTGCATGCCCACCGTGCTGCCGGTCTGAATGGCCGAATACATCTGCGCGACCTTGTTTTCGCGGATCAGGTTGCGAATCGCCGGGGTGCCGATCATGATCTCGTGCGCCGCCACGCGGCCGTTGCCGTCGGCGGTTTTGAGCAGGGCTTGCGAGATCACCGCCACCAGCGATTCCGACAGCATGGCGCGCACCATCTCTTTTTCCTCGGGCGGAAAGACATCGACGATGCGGTCTATGGTCTTGGCGGCGCTGGAGGTGTGCAGGGTGCCAAAAACCAGGTGCCCGGTCTCGGCCGCGGTCATGGCCAGGCGGATGGTTTCGAGGTCGCGCATCTCGCCCACCAGCACCACGTCGGGGTCTTCGCGCAGCGCCGAGCGCAGGGCGGCGGCGAAGCTGAGCGTCATGGTGCTGACTTCGCGCTGGTTGATCAGGCTCTTTTTGGACTCGTGGACGAATTCGATCGGGTCTTCGATGGTCAGGATGTGGCCGTAGTCCTGCTCGTTGCGGTGGTTCACCATCGCCGCCAGGGTGGTGGATTTGCCGGAGCCGGTCGGGCCGGTGACCAGCACCAGGCCGCGCGGCTTGAGCGCCAGATCGTAAAAAATCTTGGGGCAGTTCAGGTCTTCGAGCGTCAGCACCTTGGACGGAATGGTGCGAAACACCGCCGCTGCGCCGCGCTTTTGGTTGAAGGCGTTGACGCGAAAGCGCGCCAGGCCGTCGATCTCGAACGAAAAATCGACTTCCAGGAATTCCTCGTAGTGCTTGCGCTGCGAGTCGGTCATGATGTCATAGACCATGGCGTGCACCTGCTTGTGCTGCAGCGGCTCGACGTTGAGGCGCCGCACGTCGCCATGCACCCGTATCATCGGCGGCAGACCGGCCGAGAGGTGCAAGTCCGAGGCTTTGTTTTTGTGGCTAAAGGCCAGCAACTGGGTGATGTCCATGGTAGCTTCCCAATTTGATATGACCGCTGCATTATGACAACGATTGAATACCGGCTGCAGCAAGTGCGCGCGCGCATCGCCCAAGCCTGCTCCGAACACGGGCGCGAACCGGCCAGCGTGGGCCTGTTGGCGGTGAGCAAAGCCTTCGGCCCCGAGGCGGTCTGGCAAGCCTGGCAGGCCGGGCAGCGCGCCTTTGGCGAGAATTATGTGCAGGAGGGGGTGGAGAAAATCTGCGCGCTGCGCTCGCTCGGGGCCAGCGATCTGGTGTGGCACTTCATCGGGCCGCTGCAGAGCAACAAAACGCGCGCCGTGGCCGAGCAGTTCGATTGGGTACACGGCATCGACAGGCTCAAAATCGCCCAGCGCCTGAGCGAGCAGCGCCCGCCGGGGTTGGGGCCGCTGCAGGTGTGCATCCAGGTGAATGTGGACGGCGGAGCCAACAAGGCCGGTGTGCCTGCCGCCGAGGCGCTGGCGCTGGCGCAGCAGGTGGCGGCGCTGCCGCGCTTGCAATTGCGTGGCCTGATGTGCATCCCCGAACCAGCGCCCGACTTTGCCGCTGCCTGCCGGGTGTTTGCCCAACTGGCGCTGTTGCGGGGGCGGTTGCAGGCGCAGGGGCTGGCGCTCGATACCCTGTCGATGGGCATGAGCGACGATTTGGAGGCGGCGATTGCCAGCGGCAGCACGCTGGTGCGGGTGGGCAGCGCGATTTTTGGGGCGCGCTCCTATGGGGCCGGGGGCTGCGCAGCCGCTGCGTCCGAGCCAGGGGCTGCGTCTGGCAAGGAGAAGTAAAAGCTGCTGCCTTGATCCGGCACGCCATCGGCCCAGATGCGCCCGCCGTGGCGCTCGACGATGCGCCGACACAGCGCCAGCCCGATTCCCACGCCCTCGAAGTCGCGCGCCCGGTGCAGGCGCTGGAACACGCCAAACAGGCGCTCGGCGCGCTTGGGGTCAAAGCCGACGCCGTTGTCTTGCACCCAGAACACGGTTTCGGGGCTGCCGCTGGGGCTGCTGTGCGTGCGCCAGCCAATGCGAATTTCGGCCAGTGCGCGCGGGCGGCTGTATTTGAGCGCGTTCGAGAGCAGGTTGTCCCACACCTGGCTGAGCAAGCGCGCGTCGCCCTGCACCAGGGGCAGCTCGGGCGGCAGCAGCCAGCGCACGCTTTCGCTGGGCCGCTGCAGCGCCGGGTCGTGTTGCACCCGGTTCAGGCTGGAGCGCAGCAGATCGCCCATGGCCAGGGGGCGGTGCTGCAAGGCGGCGCGGCCCAGGCGCGAAAAGGCCAGCAGGCCGTCGATGAGCTGGCTCATGTGCTCGGCCGAGGCGCCGATGGTTTCCAGGTGCCGCTGCACCTCGGAACCCAGATCGGGGCCGAGGTCTTCGCGCAGCAGCTCCAGGTAGCTGCCGATGTGGCGCAGCGGAGCGCGCAGGTCGTGCGAGACCGAGGCGGTGAAGGCCTCTAGGTCGTGGTTGATTTCCAGCAACTGGCGCGTGCGCTCTTGCACCCGGGCTTCGAGCGCGGTGTTGAGGTTTTCGAGCAGCTCCAGCAGCCGCTTGGTCTCGGTGTTGTCGCGCATCAGGCAGGCGTAGCCGTGCGTCTGGCCGCTGTGCGGGTCGTGCAGGGCGGTGAGCACGGTGTGCGCCCAGAACAGGCTGCCGTCGGCGCGTTGCTGCCAGCCTGGGGTTTCGCTCTGGCCCAGCAAGGCGGCGCGCTCCAGGCCCAGGCTCATGGGGTCGGGGGCTTGCGGGTCGGGAGCGGGGTGTGGCTCGGGTGCGCGGGCTGTGGCGGGAGCGCTGGGTTTGGCTGCCGCGCTGGCCGGATGCCGCACCGGCGTAAAGCGGTCCACACTCTGGCCCAGCATCTGCGCGGCGCCAAAGCCCAGCAAGCGCTCGGCGCTGGGCGTCCAGTCGCTCACACGGCCCTCGGCGTCGAGGAAGAAAATGGCGGCGTCGCGCAGGCTCTCGGCCAGCAGTTGCCAGTGGGCGCCGGGGTTGCGCTCGGCGCTCTGGTGTGGGCTGGCTGGCCCAAGCCACGCAGCAGGCGCGTCGGGTTGCGGGCCAAGCTGGCGCTCATCGAGGCCATCGAGGCCGTCGCCCGCCTGGCTCGCGCCGCCTCGGTGCTCTTGTGCGCCCGCAGGCAGGCTGGCCGGGGGCGCCTCCACAGCCTGCTCCAGCCCGAGCTCATCGTAGAGGCTGGTAAAAAAAGAGGGCGGCAGCTTGTCCTCAAAGGCAGCGGGCATCATGCCCAGACTGTAGCCGATCCGGCCAGCGCGCTCACAGGCGCTTGCTTGGGGGCTGGCCGTGGTCTGGCCTCGGTGGGGCTTGGTTGACCGCCGATGGTGGGTTTTGGCACCAAGTACCCTGTGGCACAATGGTGCTCCAGCCCTGCAGCGCGCACTCGGGCAGTTGCTTGGGTTGGCCCCGCTTCTCGTCCATCATGCGCCTCACACCAGACGAACGCACCGAAATCACACGAGCCATCGCGGCACGCGATCCATCGGCGGCCATCTACCTGTTTGGCTCTCGTGTTGACGACAGCGCGCGCGGCGGCGACCTCGACATTCTGGTGCTTTCCAAGGCGATTGGCTTGTGGGATCGGCTGGATATCCTTGCCGACTTGCACCGGAAACTGGGTGAGCGGCAGATTGATCTCGTCGTCTTCCCCGATCTTTCCAAGCCCTTTGCGCGCATTGCAGCCAGAGAAGGGGTGCTGCTGTGACCCATCGCGACAAAATTCTTTTGCTGCTTGAAGAATGTGAAAATTTGCAGTCCGCATCGACCCATCTGAGGTTTTCGATGGATAGAACGCGAGAGTTGATCCTGCGTGTGCGCGATGAAATGTCATCTGAGGAACTTGAGCGGCTTGAGTCCCTTGCCAGCCGCTTTGCCCGTTTGGCCGACATGCTGATCCAACGCGTGATGCGGCTGGTCGATGAAATCGAGCTCTCGCCCTCGGGCAGTGTGCTGGATCGTGTTTACCGTGCGGAAAAGCGTGGTTGGGTCGAGCGTGCCGAGGTGCTGGTGCGCATCCGCGAACTGCGCAATCTGATTGCGCACGAATACGCGGCAGACAAAATGGCCGAAATCTATGAGGCGGTCTTCACGCTTTCCCCAGAATTGGACCAGATCGCCAAGCAGGCCGCAGTGTATTGCGAGTCACTGATCAAGCGCGTGCAGGCACCCTGAACAGCGGGCATCATGGCCAGACTGTAGCCGATCCGGCCAGCGCGCTCACAGGCGCTTGCTTGGAGGCTGGCCGTGGTCTGCCACCTTGGGCTGCACGCTGGCAGCGTTCATGCGCGCGTGTCCAGTGCCTGCACCACGGCCCGGGCAAAAGCGGTGAAGTCTTGCAGGTGGTGTTGAGCGATGGCATGCACGATGTGCCAGTTGATGGCGTCGTAGTTGTGCATGGCCATATTTCTGAACCCAACGGCTTTTTTCAGTTGATTGGCCAGTTCTGGGTCAACCACACCCGCTTGCGCCAGCAGGTCAAACGTTTGCCCCATCGTGGCGGGTGCGGGCAGTTCGCTGGCGGCGATGAAGTGCGCCCCGATGTCCACGCAGAGCTGCACCGCGCGGCTCAGGTTGAGCGATACGATGTCTTGCAGGTCAAAATCGGTCTCTAGCGTGGTGGCATCGGCGGGGCAGCGGGTTTGCACGCGGTGCAGGCAGCGGCGCAGCGATTCCAGTTTGTGTTCGACTATTTCCCTATCCATGCGAGCCGCCTTTCTTTCAGTATCCGCTGCTGCAGGGGCATGAAGTCGGCCTGCTCAGTCAGGTGGCGGCTGATCAA
>Ga0209103_1000348_pt1 | contig 14581 bp, 13 predicted proteins | sample 4C3metaG_FD_184152 | JGI IMG/M metagenome (GOLD analysis project Ga0209103, IMG submission 184152) | Freshwater bacterial and archeal communities from Indian Creek, Illinois, USA - 4C3 metaG (SPAdes) (version 2) | ecosystem: Environmental > Aquatic > Freshwater > Unclassified | place: USA...
TGCCCTTGACCCCAAGCACCGTCACGGTGACGGAGTCGCCGATCATCAGGGTCTCGCCCACTCGTCTCGTCAGAATCAACATGCGCACTTACCTCGTCCGGGGTTCGTCCTGCACCGGACCACGGCGGGGCTCCATGCCGGCCGCAGCCTATCGGCTGATCGCCCCCGACACGGAGGCGAGGCGTGATGGTAGGGGTCAGCGCCGGGGCCTGCAATGGAAAACCGGGCGGAATCGCCAAGAAATGTCATTTTTGGCCGCTGGCATGGCCCGGACTGGTCACGCTCAGCCGCCGATGCGCTGCGCCACCCATTCCGGCACCGCCGCCAGCGCCGCGACCAGCGCTTCGCCATCGTTGCCTCCGCCTTGTGCCATGTCCGGACGCCCGCCGCCCTTGCCGCCCACCTGCTGGGCAACGTGCGACAGCAGCTCGCCGGCCTTGATCTTGGCCAAGGCCGCACCGTGGCTGCCGGCGATCAGGCTGGCCTTGCCATCGTTGACCGCAGCGAGGACGACGACGACATCGCCGAGCTTCTGCTTGAGCCCATCGAGCGCGTCGCGCAGGTCTTTGGCGTCAAAACCCTCGAGGCGCGCGGCGACGACCTTGATGCCACCCACATCGACTGCCTGCGCGGCGAGATCGGCGCTGGCACCGGCCGCGGCCTTGGCCTTGAAGGCCTCGATCTCGCGCTCGAGTTTCTTCTGGCGATCGAGCAGGCCCTTGAGCTTGTCGAGCAGATCGGCACTGCGGCCACCGACCAGTTCGGCGGCCTGTTCCAGCACCGCCTCCTGCGCGGCGATCTCGGCCAAGGCACCGCGGCCGGTGACGGCCTCGATGCGACGCACGCCGGCGGCCACGCCACCCTCCGAGACGATCTTGAACAAACCGATGTCGCCGCTGCGGTGCACGTGCGTGCCGCCGCAGAGCTCGGTCGAGAACTCGCCCATCTTCAGCACCCGGACGCGCTCGCCGTACTTCTCGCCGAACAGCGCCATCGCACCGGAATCGAGTGCCTCCTGCATGCCCATGTGGTGCACTTCCGCTTCGGCGTTGCGGCGGATCTCGTCGTTGACCATCGATTCGATGGCGGCGAGCTGTCCGGGCGTGACCGCCGAGAAATGCGAGAAGTCGAAACGCAGGCGATCCGGGGCGACCAGCGAGCCCTTCTGGGTGACGTGCTCGCCGAGCAGCTTGCGCAGCGCGGCATGCAGCAGATGCGTGGCCGAATGGTTCAGCACCACATCCTGCCGGCGCCCGGCATCGACCCGCGCCGCGAGGTGATCGCCCAGCGCCAGGCCGCCGGCACTGACGCGGCCGACATGCGCATGGAACTGGCCGGCAACCTTCAGCGTGTCCTGCACCACGAAGGCATCGCCGCGCGCATCGAGCAACCGGCCGGCATCACCGACCTGGCCACCGGATTCGGCGTAGAAGCTGGTCTTGTCGAGCAGCACCACGCCCTCCTCGCCGGCGGCGAGGCGCTCGACCGGCTTGCCGTCGCGCAGCAGGGCGACGATCCGGCAGTCCTCGGCGTCGAGCTCCTCGTAGCCGGAGAACTGGGTGGGATGGAGCTTGGCGATCAGCTCGGCGGGCAGCACGATGCCACCGGCGAACTTGCCCGCCGCGCGGGCGCGCTCGCGCTGCTCGTTCATGCGCTGCTCGTAGACCGCCAGTGCATCGGCCGCGGGGAGAAGGCCACGCTCGCGCAGGATGTCCAGCACGAGATCCGGCGGGCAGCCGTAGGTGTCGTGCATCTGGAACAGGGCTTCGCCATCGAGGCCGTGCTCGGCCTTGGCCAGCACGCCATCGAGACGCTGCATCCCGGCATCCAGCGTGGTGGCGAAGGCGGCCTCCTCGGCCTTCAGCGCGGCCTCCACCGTGGCCTGCTGGGCCTTGAGCTCCGGGTAGGCCTCGCCCATCGCCTCGACCAGCGGCTGCACCATGCGCCAGAACACGCCTTCGGGTTTCAGCGCGCCGAGCTTCCAGACATGGCGGGTGGCGCGGCGGATGATGCGCCGGAGCACGTAGCCACGGCCTTCGTTGGAGGGCAGCACGCCGTCGACGATCAGGAAGCTGGCGGCGCGGATGTGGTCGGCGATCACGCGCAGCGACTTGTGCTCGAGATCGGCGGTGCCGGTGAAGCGCGCGGCGGCCTGGATCAGGTGCTGGAACAGGTCGATCTCGTAGTTGCTGTGCACGTGCTGCAGCACGGCGGCCAGGCGCTCGAGGCCCATGCCGGTATCGACGCAAGGTGCCGGCAGCGGCAGCAGGCTGCCGTCGGGTTGGCGGTCGAACTGCATGAAGACGTTGTTCCAGATCTCGATGTAGCGGTCACCGTCCTCGTCGGGCGAGCCCGGCGGCCCACCGGCGAGGTGCGCACCGTGATCAAAGAAGATCTCGGTGCAAGGGCCGCAGGGGCCGGTGTCGGCCATCTGCCAGAAGTTGTCGGAAGCGAACGGCGCGCCCTTGTTGTCGCCGATGCGGATGATGCGCTCGGGCGGCAGGCCGACGGTCTGGTTCCAGATGGCGAAGGCCTCGTCGTCGGTGTGGTAGATGGTGACGAGCAGGCGCTCCTTCGGCAGCTTCCAGACTTCGGTCAGCAGCTCCCAGGCCCAGCAGATCGCGTCCTTCTTGAAGTAGTCGCCGAAGCTGAAATTGCCCAGCATCTCGAAGAAGGTGTGGTGGCGCGCGGTGTAGCCGACCTGGTCGAGGTCGTTGTGCTTGCCGCCGGCGCGCACGCAGCGCTGCGAGGACACCGCACGGGTGTAGCCGGGCTTCTCGGCACCGAGGAACACGTCCTTGAATTGCACCATGCCGGCGTTGGTGAACAACAGGCTGGCGTCATTGCCCGGAACGAGCGGGCTGGAAGGCACGATGACATGGCCCTTCGACTGGAAGAATTCGAGGAAGTCGCGGCGGATCTCGGCGCTGGTTTTCATGCGGAACCTTGGGGCTGGACGGCAGGCGCGGACGAGCCGCGCCACACCGGCGTGGAAGACGGAAATCAGCCTTCAAGGTTAGCAGGAGCCGCGCGGGCAAAAACTCAAGGGCCGCCGTCGTCGTCATGGCGGAGGGCGAGGGCCTGCCGGGCCAGATCCTGCGAAAAGCCGCGACGCAGCAGGAAGGACAAGGCCCGATGGCGCAGCTTCAGGCCCTCCGGCCCGCGAGCTTCGCGCAAGACCGGCTGGAAGCGGGCCGCCACCCGCGCGGCGACGGCCATCCAGTCGAGGCCGTCGACTTCGGCGGCGTCGAAGGCGGCATCGATGTCGGCCGCAGGCACGCCATTCATGCGCAGCTCGGCGCGGATGCGCACCGGGCCCTGCCCGGCCAACGCGCGGCTGCGGACCAGTGCTTCCGCGTAGCGCCGATCGTCTTGGAAGCCCTGGCGCTGCAAGGCCTCCAGCGCGGCGTCGGACTCTTCGGCCTCGACGCCCTTGTCGCGCAGCTTGCGTTTCAGTTCGCCAGCGGAGTGCTCGCGGCGGACCAGCAGGCCAAGGGCCCGCTGGTAGGCGGGAACCGGCACCTTGGGCGGGCGGCGATCCCGCTCCGTGCCCTCGGCGCTTTCGGCTACGGCCTTCGGGCGCTTCTGCCAAGTCACGCGTCGGCCAGGTCTTCGGCCTCTTCCCCGCGGGTATCGGTCGGCACGTAGAGCTCGCGCAGCTTGGCTTCCAGCTCGGCGCACTGGCGCGGATTGTCCTTCAGCCAGGCACGGGCGTTTTCCTTGCCCTGGCCGATGCGCTCGCTGCCGTAGCTGTACCAGGCACCGGACTTCTCGACCAGCTTGGCGTCCACACCCATGTCGATGAGTTCGCCCTCGCGGCTGATGCCCTCGCCGTAGAGGATTTCGGTGACAACCTGTTTGAACGGCGGTGCGAGCTTGTTCTTGACCACTTTGATTTTGGTCTGGTTGCCGATGATGTCGTCGCCCTTCTTCACCGCACCGATGCGGCGGATGTCGAGGCGCACCGAGGCGTAGAACTTCAGCGCGTTGCCGCCGGTGGTGGTCTCCGGGTTCTGGCCGGGCATCATGTTGCCGATCTTCATGCGCAACTGGTTGATGAAGATGACCATGCAGTTGCTGCGCTTGATGTTGCCGGTGAGCTTGCGCAGGGCCTGGCTCATCAGGCGGGCCTGCAGGCCGACCTGCATCTCGCCCATTTCGCCTTCGATCTCGGCCTTGGGCGTCAACGCGGCGACCGAGTCGACCACGACCACGTCGACGGCGTTCGAGCGCACCAGCATGTCGGCGATCTCGAGCGCCTGCTCGCCGGTGTCGGGCTGGCTGATCAGCAGATCGTCCAGCTTGACGCCGAGTTTCTGCGCATAGCCCGGATCGAGTGCGTGTTCGGCGTCGATGAAGGCCGCCGTGCCGCCGGCCTTCTGGCATTCGGCGATGACCTGCAGGGTGAGCGTGGTCTTGCCCGAGGATTCCGGGCCGTAGATCTCGATGACGCGGCCCTTCGGCAGGCCGCCGATGCCGAGCGCGATGTCGAGCATCAGCGAGCCGGTGCCGATGACCTCGATGGCCTCGACGTTCTTGTCGCCCATGCGCATCACCGTGCCCTTGCCGAACTGGCGCTCGATCTGGGTCAGGGCGGCCGTCAGGGCGCGCTTCTTGTTTTCGTCCATCGCGGTCATCGTCGTGATCTCGGCTTCAGTGGGGGTGGAAAGGAGTGTGGAGAGCGTGCATCGCACGGACTGAGACGGCGGCGCAACGTGGAATCAGATTGGCCCCGGTTGCGGCATCGGGGCAGCGGCGATCGGCCCGAATCCGGGTCGGAAAACCCTGCGCATCCCGGTACGCCGCGCTCATCGCGAGGGCCTCAGCAGGCCGCAGAACAGGCCTTCGATGGCGAAGTCCTGGTCGTCGGCGACCTCGATCGGCGCGTGCGCGGGGTTGCGCGGCAGCAGGCGCAGGCCGTCGCCGCCGAAGTGCAGCAGCTTGACGGTGATCTCGCCGTCCACTCGGGCGATCACGACCTGGCCGTGGCGGGCGTCGGCGGTGCGGCGCACGCCGATCAGGTCACCGTCGAGGATGGCCTCGTCGCGCATCGAATCGCCCTGCACGCGCAGCAGGTAGTCGGGGGTCGGATGGAACAGGTGGCGGTCGAGCACCACAGTGGCCTCGCTGCCGATGTCGGCACCCTCGTTGCCCGCCCCGATCGGCTGTCCGGCCGCGACCCGGCCCAGCACCGGCAGCCGCACGGCGTCGTCCTCGGTTGCCGATTTCAGCGCGAGTACGGACTGCGCCTTGGCCGGGGCCTGCAGCACCCGCAGGCCGCGGGCCTTGCCGGGCAGGCGCTCGATGGCACCGGCGGCCTCGAGGGCCTCCAGGTGGTATTGCGCTGCGCGCAAGCTCTTGAAACCGAAGGCCCGGGCGATTTCGGCCTGCGAGGGCGGCATCCCCTCCGACTCGATGCGCTCGGCGATCAGTTCGAGAATGGCGGTTTGGACATCGGTCAGTGGCATGCGGGTAGTAATACTACTAACCACTATCCCGCACAAGACCTCAGTCGGTGGTCATCGCCAACAGGCCGCGCAAGGCCGCCGCGATGGTCTGCCGGCGCACCGCCTCGCGATCGCCGGTGAAGTGGAAGACCTCGGCCTTGGGGTAGCCGCCACGGCGCTTCCAACCGATCCACACGGTGCCGACGGGTTTGTCCGGGGTGCCGCCTCCGGGCCCGGCGATGCCGGTCACCGCCACGGCGAGCGAGGCCGCCGAGTTCGCCAACGCACCGGACACCATTTCGATCACCGTCTCGCGGCTGACCGCGCCCTCGCGCTCCAGCGTCTGCGGGCGCACGCCGAGCATGGCCTGCTTGGCCTCGTAGCTGTAGGCGACCATGCCGCAGTCGAACCAGGCCGAACTGCCGGCGATATCGGTGAGGGTCTTGGCGATCCAGCCACCGGTGCAACTCTCGGCGGTGCTGACGACCTGGCGCTGGGCGATCAGGGCCTCGGCCAAATGCCTGGCCTGTTGGCGAAGATCGGCGTCGCTGGGAAGGGCGGGCGTGTCCATGCCGCTAGACTAGCCGGCCTTCGCTTTCCCCGGCAGTCCGCGCGCCACGAATGAGCACCGACGCCCCGCAGCACACGCCCCTGATGCGCCAGTTCTTCGCCGCCAAGGCGGAGCACCCGGAGCTGCTGCTGTTCTTCCGCATGGGCGATTTCTACGAGCTGTTCTACGACGACGCCCGCAAGGCCGCGCGCCTGCTCGACATCACCCTGACGCAACGCGGGTCTTCCGGCGGCGCGCCGATCCCGATGGCCGGCGTGCCGGTGCAGGCCTACGAGGGCTACCTCGCCCGCCTCGTGGCGCTCGGCGAATCGGTGGCGGTCTGCGAGCAGATCGGCGACCCGGCGCTGGCCAAGGGGCTGGTGGAACGCAAGGTGGTGCGCATCGTCACCCCCGGCACCGTCACCGACGAGGCCCTGCTGCAGGAGCGTCGCGACACCCTGCTGATGGCGGTGGTGCGTGGCCGCAACGCATCGAAAAGCGATGGCTACGGCCTGGCCTGGGCCGACTTGGCCGGTGGTCGTTTTCTGGCCAACGAGGTGGCCGACGACGAGGCGCTGGCCGCCGAACTGGCCCGCCTCGAACCGGCCGAATTGCTGCTGCCCGACGAGGACGGCTGGCCGGCAGCGGTGATGCAGCGGCAGGGTGTCCGCCGTCGCGCGCCTTGGCTGTTCGACGCGGAGAGCACGCGCCGTGCCCTGCTGCGCTTCTTCGGCCTGCACGATCTGTCGTCGTTCGGATTGGAGGATCGGCCTCTGGCCACCGCCGCCGCCGGCGCCCTGCTCGGCTATGTCGAGGAAACCCAGAAGCAACGCCTGCCGCATCTGGATGCCATCGCCACCGAATCGGCCGACGAGGCCATCGCGATGAACGCGGCCACGCGCCGTCATCTGGAGATCGACAGCCGCCTCGATGGCAATGCCGCGCACACCCTGCTCGGCGTGGTCGATAGCACGATCACGCCGATGGGCGGCCGGCTGCTGCGGCGCTGGCTGCACCGGCCACTGCGCACGCAGGGCGTGGTTTCCGAGCGCCACCACGCGGTGCGCAGCCTGCTCGGATCGCGGGCTTTTGAAGCCCTGCGCGAGGCCCTGCGCCGGGTCGGTGATCTCGAGCGCATCCTTTCTCGCATCGCCCTGCGCTCGGCGCGGCCCCGCGATCTTTCCACCCTGCGCGACGGCCTCGCGCTGTTCCCGGCCCTGCGCGAGACCTTGGCCGCGCTCGATTCGCCACGCCTCGGCACCTTGCTCGGCCGCTTGGGCGAACACCTCGACACCGCGGATTGGCTGATGAAGGCGATCGCGCCGCAGCCGCCGTTGAAACTGGCAGACGGCGGTGTCATCGCCGAGGGCTTCGATGCCGAGCTGGACGGGTTGCGAACACTCTCGACCGACGCCGACCGCTTCCTGCTCGAACTCGAAACCCGCGAACGCGCCGCCACCGGCATCGCCACGCTGAAGGTGGGCTACAACCGCGTGCATGGTTTCTACATCGAGATCAGCAAAGGCCAAGCCGACAAGGCGCCCCTGCACTACCGTCGCCGGCAGACGCTGACCGGTGCCGAGCGCTACATCACCGAGGAGTTGAAAGCCTTCGAGGACAAGGTGCTCTCGGCGCGCGACCAGTCACTCGCGCGCGAAAAGCTGCTGTGGGAAGACCTGCTCGACGGCCTCAACGCCGTTCTGAACCCGCTGAAAGCCGCCGCCGACGCAGTGGCCGAAATCGACGTGCTCGCGGCCTTCGCCGAGCGCGCCTTGGCACTCGACTGGGCCGAGCCGCAGCTCGTGGCCGAGCCCGGCATCGCCATCGAGCGTGGTCGGCATCCCGTCGTCGAGGCGGTGCGCGATGCGCCCTTCGAGCCGAATGATCTGATGCTGACGCCCGAGCGGCGGATGCTGGTCATCACCGGCCCGAACATGGGCGGCAAGAGCACCTACATGCGGCAGGCGGCGCTGATCGTGCTGCTGGCGCATGTGGGCAGTTTCGTGCCGGCGGCGCGCTGCGTGCTCGGGCCGATCGACCGCATCCTGACCCGCATCGGCGCCGGCGACGATCTGGCGAAAGGCCAATCGACCTTCATGGTCGAGATGAGCGAGACCGCCTACATCCTGCATCACGCCACGAAGCATTCATTGGTGCTGATGGACGAGATCGGCCGCGGCACGTCCACTTACGACGGCCTGGCGCTGGCGCAGGCCTGCGCGCTGCATCTGGCCAACGTCAACCGCGGCTTCGTGCTGTTCGCCACCCACTACTTCGAACTGACGGCGCTGGCTGGAAATCCCGGCGACGGCAGCGGCATCGCCAACGTGCACCTCGATGCGGTCGAGCACGGCGAGAAACTGGTGTTCATGCACGCAGTGAAGGACGGCCCGGCGAATCGCAGCTTCGGCTTGCAGGTGGCGGCCTTGGCCGGACTTCCCAAAGCGGTGCTCGGCGAAGCGCGACGCACGCTGGCTGAGCTCGAGCAACGCAGCCGCGACCTTCCGGCCACGGCGAGCTCGCCGGCAGCGCTCGACCAGCCGGCGCAGATGGCGCTGTTCCGCAGCCCGCCACCGGCCCTCGATGCGCTGGCCGCCATCGAGCCGGACGAACTGACGCCGAAGCAGGCGCTGGAGGCGCTGTACCGCATCAAGGCGATGCTGTAGCCGGTGAGGCTCAGATCGCGTCGAGGTCACCCAAGGCTTGAATCAGGCGACGCTGGCGCTTGTTCGGCCGCGTCTCCGGCGGCTGGTAGCCCAGCGCCTCGAAGCGGCGTTTCTCGCGTTCGGCCAGCCGCGCGGCGAGGGATGCCTCGGACTCCGCGTAAAGCCGCTGCGCCGCGCTGGCCGGGCCGCGCTGCGCAGCCAGTTCGCGCACTTCGACATCGAAGCGCTCGCCGGCGCGTTCGATCTGCAGGAACAAGCCGACGCGCACGGGACGGCTCGGCTTCAGCGGCTGGCCGTCGATGCGCACCTGCCCGAGCTCGATGGCCTTCTTCGCCAAAGCGCGGGTCTTGTAGAAGCGCGCCGCCCAGAGCCAGAGATCGAGGCGGACACCGTCCGGAAACACGAACGGCCGCTCAGGGCGGCCGTCCGGGATTGGCGCTTGCGCTGCCAGGATTACTTGGCCGACTTGCGAGCCGACAGGTCTTCCTTGATGCGCGCCTTCTTGCCCTCGAGATCACGCAGGTAGTACAGCTTGCCGGCGCGGACCTTGCCGTAGCGCTTGACTTCGACCGAGTCGATGATCGGGCTGTGGGTCTGGAACACGCGCTCGACGCCGAAACCGTGCGAGATTTTGCGGACGGTGAACGCGGAATTGAGGCCGCCGTTCTTCTTGGCGATGACCACGCCTTCGAAGGCCTGCACGCGCTCGCGGTTGCCTTCCTTCACCTTGACGTTGACGATCACCGTGTCACCCGGGCTGAACGCGGGCAGCTGGCGCTGGATCTGCTCGGCCTCGAACTGGGCGACGATCGACTTGTTGAGCTGGCTCATGGCTTTAAACCTGTGTAGTTCTTCTAGATGCCGCGCCACGCAGGCTAAAGACCCGGGCGAGTCGGAAAGTATACCCCCGTCTTGACAGCCGGCGCTAGGGGCTGTCGGGGCTCGAAGCTTGACGGGCGATGAATTCGGCGAGCAGGGCGCGATCCTGGCGGCTCAGGTCCATCCGGGCCAGCAGGTCCGGCCGCCGCAACCAGGTGCGGCCCAGCGACTGCTGCCGACGCCAGCGGGCGATCTTCGCGTGATCGCCGGAGAGCAGCACCTCGGGCACGCCCTCCGTGCCGAGCCGCCCGGAACGGGTGTAGTGCGGGCAGTCGAGCAGGCCGTCCTCGAAACTGTCCTGCATCGCAGAAGCCGCGTCGTTCAACGCGCCGTCGAGCAGGCGGCCGACCGCATCGATGACAACCGCCGCGCCCAATTCGCCGCCGGACAGCACGTAGTCGCCGATCGAGAGCTCCTCGTCGACATTCGCCGCGATGAAGCGCTCATCCACGCCTTCGTAGCGGCCACAAAGCAGCACGAAGCCCGGCGTCGCGGCCAGGGCCCGGGCCTTGGCCTGGGTGAAGCGTTCGCCTTGCGGCGACAGGTACACGAGCGGCCCGGTCGCGCCTTCGGCACGCGCGGCGGCCAGGCAGGCCTCCAGCGGCTCCGGGAGCATCAGCATGCCGGGCCCACCACCGAACGGGCGCTCGTCGACGCGGCGGTAATTGCCGGTGGCGAAATCGCGCGGGTTCCAGCCTTGGACCGCGATCAGGCCGCGTTCGGCCGCCCGCCCCACCACCCCGAGCCCGGCCGCTTGGGCGATGAACTCGGGGAACAGGGTGAGGACGTCGATGCGCATCAGTCGGGACGCCGCGCGGGCGTCAGAATTCCGGGTCCCAGTCGACCACCATGCGCCCGCTATCGAGATCGACCTCGCGCACCACTTCCGGCGCATAGGGCAGGTAGCGCTCGCGATCGCCCTTGATGGCGATCACGTCGTTGGCACCGTTGTTGAACAGGTGCGCGATGGTGCCGAGCTCGACGCCATCGATCGTCGCGACCTTCAGGCCTTCGAGATCGACCCAGTAGTACTCGCCGGGCTTCGAGGGCGGCAACTGCGAGCGCAGCACGAGGATCTCGGCACCGACCAACGCCTCGGCTTCATCGCGCGATTCGACCTCGGGCAGGCGGGCGGTGATCGAGCCATTCGGGTTGAGCTTGCCCTTCGCCCCGGACACGAGCGACTCCTCGCCGCGATGGGCGAGGATCCAGGGCGTGTAGCGGAACAGCGCGTCTCGGGGGTTCGTCCAGGACTCGAGCTTGAGCTCGCCGCGGACGCCGAACGCGCCGACCACCCTGCCCAACAGGATGCGGCGCTCGGTGTTCATCGTCATGTCATTCGCGCCAGCGGGTGGGCCGTGACGCGATGCAGGATCAGGCGGCCTTGGCCGCTTCCTTGACCAGAAACGCGACCTTGTCGGACAACTGTGCGCCGTGCGACATCCAGTGCTTGACGCGCTCGGCATCGATCTCGACGCGCTTCTCGGCGCCGCGGGCGACCGGGTTGTAAAAGCCGACGCGCTCGATGTTGCGACCATCGCGGGCATTGCGGCTGTCGGTGACGACGACGTGGTAGAAGGGGGCCTTCTTGGCGCCGCCACGGGCCAGGCGGATCTTGACCATGGGTTTTTAGCTCTGTCGTTCTTGGGGTCATGCCTGCCCGGTCAGGGGCAGGGAATCGCGAATTCTAGCCTCACGCACCTGAAAAGGCAAAGCACGGGCGTTCCAACAGGGCGAAGCGCACGAGCGCCGTTCAGGCGCGCCGACCATTGACCCAGCCTCAGCGCGGGAACCCGCCGCCCCCGGGGCCAGGAAAGCCGCCGCGGCCGCCCATCATGCCCTGCATCCCGCGCAGCATGCCCTTCATGCCGCCGCGCGAGAGCTTGGACATCATCTTTTCCATCTGCTGCCACTGCTTGTAGACCTGGTTCACCTGGGCCGGGCTGGTGCCGGAGCCACGGGCGACGCGCGCCTTGCGCGAGCCGTTCAGCAGGTCCGGGTTGCGGCGCTCCTTCGGCGTCATCGAATTGATGATGGCGATCATCCGCGGCACTTCCTTGCCGGTGACCTGCGCCTTCACGTTGTCCGGGATCTGGCCCATGCCGGGCAGCTTGTCCATCAGGCCGGAGAGGCCGCCCATGTTCTGCATCTGCAGCATCTGGTCGCGCAGGTCATTGAGGTCGAAGCGCTTGCCCTTGGCGACCTTCTCAGCGAGCTTCTGCGCCTTGTCCTTGTCGACGCTGCGCTCGACCTCCTCGACCAGCGACAGCACATCGCCCATGTCGAGGATGCGGCTGGCGGCGCGGTCGGGATGGAACACGTCGAGGCCATCGGGCTTCTCGCCCACACCGACGAACTTGATCGGCTTGCCGGTGATGTAGCGCACCGACAGCGCCGCACCACCGCGGGCGTCGCCGTCGGTCTTGGTGAGCACCACGCCGGTCAGGGGCAGCGCTTCGGCGAAGGCCTTGGCGGTGTTGGCGGCATCCTGGCCGGTCATCGCATCGACGACGAACAGCGTCTCGATGGGATCGAGCGCGGCGTGCAGGGCCTTGATCTCGGCCATCATCGCGGCGTCGATGGCCAGGCGGCCCGCGGTATCGACGATCAGGACATCGGCAACATTGCGCTTGGCGGCATCGACGGCAGCGCGGGCGATGTCGACCGGATCCTGGCCGGCTTCGGAAGGATGGAACAGCGCGCCGACCTGCCCGGCGAGCGTCTGCAGCTGGGCGATGGCGGCCGGACGGTAGACGTCGCAGCTCACCACCATCACTTTTTTCTTCTTGCGTTCCTTCAGGAACTTGGCGAGCTTGGCCACCGTGGTGGTCTTGCCCGCACCCTGCAGGCCGGCCATCAGGATCACCGCCGGCGGCTGCTGGGCCAGCGAGAGTTCCGCGCCCTGCCCGCCCATCACCAGCGTGAGTTCGTCGCGGACGACCTTGATCAAGGCCTGTCCCGGCGTCAGCGAGGTCAGCACCTCCTGCCCGACCGCGCGCACCTTGATGCGCTCGATGAGTGCTTGCACCACCGGCAGGGCGACGTCGGCCTCGAGCAGGGCGATGCGGACCTCGCGCAGGCTCTCGCGGATGTTTTCCTCGCTCAGGCGGCCGCGGCCGCGCAGGCGCTGCAGGGTGCCGGAAAGGCGCTGGGTCAGGGACTCGAACATGGCTTCTCGGGGTGCCGTGCGGGGCGCGCGCGGCCGGGTCGGACGGGCGCGAAGTATAGCCTCGCCCCGTACCGCCAGCCGGCCGCGTTCTCGCCAGCGGGGCCGCTGTGCAACACTTGGCGGATGACCGTGACCCTCTGGCTCGCCCTTGCCGCCGCACTCGCCTACGCCGCCGCCGGCGTCGGCCTGGCCCGGCGGGTTTTGGCACAGGGAACAGCGCATGGCAGCGGGCCATGGCTGGCACTGGGCGGGATCGGGGCTTCGGCGCAACTGGCGGTGCACATGGTGGCCACCGCCACCCAGGGCCTGCCGGACCTGCACTTCCTGTCAGCACTGTCACTGGTTGCCCTCGGCATGGCCGCACTCACCCTGGCCGGGGCCTGGCTGGAACGGCTGGAGGCACTGGGCGTGCTGGTGTTCCCGATCGCCGCCATCAGCCTGCTCGCCTATGTGCTGGCCGGCCAACCCGGCCAGAGCGGGGAGCCCCTGCCCTGGCCGATCAAACTGCATGCTTGGGTTGCCCTGCTGGCCTACGCTGCACTGGCGCTGGCCGCCCTGTTCGCGATCGGCCTGTGGGTACAGGAACGCGCCCTGCGACGCCGGCGGATCACCCGGCTGGTGCGCGCCCTGCCGCCCCTGACCCAGACCGAGGCCCTGTTGTTCCGGGTTCTCGTTGCCGGTTTCGCCCTGCTCACGCTGGCACTGGCGATCGGCCTCGTATTCGTCGAAAACCTGTTCGCCCAGCACCTCGCCCACAAAGCTGTGCTCTCGCTGCTGAGCTGGGCGGTGCTCGCCGCCCTGCTGTTCGGCCACTGGCGCTGGGGTTGGCGCGGCGCGAAGGCCGCGCGTTGGACGCTCGCGGCGATGCTATTGCTGGGCCTCGCCTTCTTCGGCAGCGGCTTTGTCTACGAGTTCCTGCTCGGCGCCTGAAACCGCCGATCTCAGTTCGCCGCCTGCTCCAAGGCCTCGGCCAGGCGCTCGACACCGATCACTTCGAGTCCACCGATCCGACCGGACTTCGGCGCGTTGGCCTTGGGCACGATGGCGAACTTGAACCCATGCGTGGCGGCTTCCTTCAGGCGCTCCTCGCCGTTCGGCACCGGGCGCAACTCGCCGGAGAGGCCAACCTCGCCGAAGGCGATGGTCTTGTCGGCCAGCGGACGATCGCGCAACGAACTCAACACCGCCAGCAGCACCGGCAGATCGGCGGCGGTTTCCTGCACACGGATGCCACCGACGACGTTGACGAACACATCCTGGTCGAAGACGCCGACACCGCCATGCCGGTGCAGCACGGCCAGCAGCATGGCCAGGCGGTTCTGTTCAAGGCCGAGTGCGACGCGGCGCGGGTTGGCCAGCGGCGATTGATCCACGAGGGCCTGCACTTCGACCAGCAGTGGCCGGGTGCCCTCGCGCGTGACCATCACCGCACTGCCCGGCTGCGGCGTGCGTGAGCCCGAAAGGAAAATGGCCGACGGATTCGACACTTCGCGCAGGCCCTTGTCGCCCATCGCGAACACGCCCAGTTCGTTGACCGCGCCGAAGCGGTTCTTGAAAGCGCGCAGCACCCGGAAGCGACTGCCGGCCTCACCTTCGAAGTACAGCACGGCGTCGACCATGTGTTCGAGCACGCGCGGACCGGCGATGCCACCCTCCTTGGTGACGTGGCCGACGAGGAAGACCGCGGTACCGGTTTCCTTGGCAAAACGCACCAGCTTGGCGGCACTCTCGCGCACCTGGCTGACCGAACCGGGGGCGGCGGTGAGCAGTTCCGACCAGAGGGTCTGGATCGAATCGGCCACCATCAACCGAGGCTTGGCCTGCGCGGCCTGGGAAAGAATCCGCTCCACGCAGGTTTCGGCCAACGCAC